>Ga0209006_10001342_pt1 | contig 22348 bp, 19 predicted proteins | sample JacPin_JW_Ref_O2_FD_188567 | JGI IMG/M metagenome (GOLD analysis project Ga0209006, IMG submission 188567) | Forest soil microbial communities from Algoma, Ontario, Canada - Jack Pine, Ontario site 1_JW_Ref_O2 (SPAdes) (version 2) | ecosystem: Environmental > Terrestrial > Soil > Boreal... | reverse complement strand
AGCCGATACGCTCAAGGTGGACTATTTCGCCAACGCCAATACCTCTGGCGCTCCGGACGGAACAGTTCGCATCGATAACCCGGGCACGGCTGCTGGCAATGTTTGCGCCAGCATCTACGTGTTCGATCCCGAGCAGGAACTGAGCGAGTGCTGCAGCTGCTTGCTTACTCCCGACGGTCTGCGGACCCTCTCGGTCAACACGGACCTGACCAGCAACCCACTGACCGGCGTCGTTCTGACCACCGGCCTGATCAAGTTCGTCTCCACGATCCCAGTGGCTGGCGCTTGCCCGCTGCCGACGACCGTAAAGCCTGAAGCGGCACTGCGCGCTTGGGTTACCCACATCCAGAACAGCACCTTCGCTGAAACCGAGACTGGCTCGATCGACGCCACGCTCAGCACCGGCGAAATCAGCGCCCTCGCGAGAGAGTGCACGGCTGTCAAGATTGCCGGTAGCGGCCACGGCGTCTGCACCTGCGGTACCGGCGACTAGTCGGAAGCAGGGTTCTGTAAAGACCGAAGCGCGAGATAGCGAACGCCATGGGGCGGCTGTCTCGCGCTTTACTTTTTCCTGGGAAATATCGCTGCGGAATGGCGACCCCGGAGGGAGTCGAACCCCCAACCCTCAGATCCGAAGTCTGATGCTCTATCCAATTGAGCTACGGGGCCAACACAAAACGAAACCACGCTGCGCAGGCCGTCCGGGCGTGCCCGCGACCTGCGTTGTCGATTCTACACCTACCGGCCTTCGTGTAAGTAGCGCCGGCATCCTGCCGGCGGCCTCGGCTGGATTCGCTCTCTCTAAGCGACCCGGCCGAACGCCGCCGGGACGGCGACGCTACGTTCGCTCATCGGTCATCCTGCAGTGATTGGAACCCCGCTCGTCGTGAACCCGCTGGCTGGCTTTACAATGCTCTATTGCGGATACTGATCTCAGCCGGCGAGGCTTCCGGGGAAATGTACGGGGCGGAGCTGATCGGTGCCCTTCATCGGGCTGCCGCCGGACAGCCGAGGGCGGCTGTCCCCACACAGATACACGCACTTAGCTTCTTTGGCGTGGGCGGAGAGCGCATGCGCGGCGCCGGATGCGACACGGTCGTAGACGCCAAAGATCTCTCCGTTGTCGGCATCACGGAAATTCTCAGCCATCTGCCTAAGATTTACCGTCTGTTTCACCGCCTGATTCATGAGGCGGATAAGCGCAAGCCGGGCCTCGCCATCGTCATCGATTCCCCAGCTTTTAACTGGCGCGTCGCCCGCGAGATGAAAAAACGGGGCATACCAACCGTCTATTACGTGGCGCCGCAATTCTGGGCGTGGCGGCAGGGACGGGTGCGGCTGCTGCGGGACTACATCGATAAGGCGCTGGTGATATTTCCTTTTGAGGAGCAGTTCTATCGTCAGCGTGGGGTCGATGCGACATTTATCGGACATCCTCTGTCCGCCTCGCCACCGCCAGCGATCCGGCGCGAAGAGTATGCAGCGCAATTCCAGATCGATCCCGCAAAGCAATGGATCACGATCATGCCCGGCAGCCGGGTCAAAGAAGTGCACATGAACCTGCCCACGATTCTCCAAGCGGCTGCGCAACTGGGCGACGCGTACGAATTTCTGCTTCCAGTTGCTCCGACGCTGGATCGAGCGTTCCTTCAAGGGATGATTGACTCGGGAAGGATCTCCCTGGTGAATGACGCTTTGCCGGCTCTGCATCACTCGCGCGCGGGGATTATCGCCAGCGGAACCGCGACCGTGGAAGCCGCGATGATGGGCACGCCATTCGTAATGGTCTACCGAGTCAGCTGGTTGACGTATTTGCTGGGCAAGCCGCGGGTGAAAGTCCCCCATTTCGCCATGGTCAATTTGATTGCGGGAAAAGAAATTGTGCCCGAGCTGGTGCAGGGCGATTTCACCACGCAGAACGTCGTCGCCCACTTACGAACGATACTGGCCGACGGTTCTGCGCGTGATCGCATGCTGGATGACCTGGGGCAAATCAAGGCTAAGCTGCGCGGCCCGCGCGCGTCCCCGGGAATGGCGCAGCATCCGGCGGGCCGTGCGGCGGAAATCATTCTTTCGATTCTTTCCAGTCGGCCTCAAATTTCTCGATCATAGGAGTCCAGTACCTAACGTGATCTGGAAATCGTGCATCATAAACAAGAGAATACCGGTAGTTTTCAAATAAACTAAAAGGGTTCTCAGGCTCTGGGGCGGAGCGGGAACACTTGTTGCGAACAAATGGGATTCGGCCCGGCAATGATCCTGCCGGGATTCCGAATGAAAGGTATCTGGGAGAAGCATTGAACGGTTCCAATAAGAGCTGGCGCCCCGGCGGCTGCACCGGAAGGTTGCTGTTCCCGGCCTGCGCAGCGCTGTGGCTCGCCACCTGCGCAATTTTCCTCATTCCGGCTCGCCTCCAGGCCCAGCATGCGCCCGATTTGGATGCTCCGGCGCAATCCGGCAGCATCAGTGGCACCATTGTCGACAAGGACGGGGCCCTCATCGCGAATGTTCGAGTGACCTGTATCCAGCAGGGCGCGACCTCCAAAGAAGCGATGACCAATGGTGACGGATATTTCATTCTTGAGAACGTCGCTCCCGGACCGTTTCAGCTGATCTTTAACCTGACCGGCTTCGCTCCGCAACAGCAGTCGGGAACTTTGCACCCTGGAGAGAATTACCTGATTCCTCAGGTAACCTTAGCTGTCGGCGCTACAACGGTAGACGTTGAGGTGCGGCTGAAGCCGGTGGAAGTGGCCGAAGAAGAGATCCATGTAGAGGAGAAACAGCGCCTGTTTGGTGTGATTCCCAATTTTTACGTAAGCTACGAGGCGCATCCGGTTCCGTTGACACCGAAGCAAAAGTTCGAACTGGCCTGGAAGTCGGTCATCGATCCGGTCTCGTTTGGAATTACCGGCGTCATCGCGGGATTTGAGCAGTATGACAATGCCTACGGCGGGTATGGCCAGGGCACGGAGGGATATGCCAAGCGGTACGGCGCCGCCTACGCCGATCTGGTTTCCAGCACATTTATTGGCGGAGCGATGCTGCCCTCGCTGTTCAAGCAGGATCCACGTTATTTTTATAAGGGCACTGGAACCAAGAAATCGCGGTTTTTCTATGCTGTGGCCATGTCGGTGGTTTGCAAAGGCGATAATGGCCATTGGCAGGCGAATTATTCGGGCATCATGGGAGGCCTTGCCGCCGCCGGTATATCGAATCTCTACTATCCCGACAATGATCGCAACGGCGCCAGATTGACCTTCGAAAATGCCCTGATTGGGACGGGCGAAGGCGCGGCCGTCAATGTCATTCAGGAATTCATCTTGCGCAGACTCACGCCGCACGCTCCTCCGCCCGTGAAGAACTGAAACAGGAGTTCAGCACCCCTCCTTGTGTCGCGCGGCTTTCGCTAAGGGCTAATGGCTAAAGGGCTGGTTTGCGCTCCCAGCATCTTTTGCGTAAGAATCTTCATCATAGGGAATGGGTTGCCATTTCCCGGGAGACTCTCCTTAATGCTGAACCGGTTCCGGCGCGCGCGCTGCGTCTATGCGAGTTCCCTTGCCCTGCTTCTGATTTTTCTGGCAATGCCCTCCTGGGCAGCGGAAAAGGCGCGTCTGCGCGTGGACGATTACCAGATCGAGGCGGAGTTGACGCCGCACCTGCATCGCATCTCAGCCAAGACCACGGTTAAGTTCACCGCGCTACAGGATATAACGGTTGCGGTATTTGAGCTGAACAATGGCCTGCGAGTCACCAAGGTCACCGACGCCAAGGGCCAGCCGCTTTCCGCCGAGCGGGTCACTCAAGATTTCACGATTCGCGTGCCGCTGCCTGCGGGTCTTTCCAAAGATTCTTCCACCACGCTGACGTTTGAATATGAAGGTGAACTTGAGACGGCCGATGACAGCCCCGTACCGGGTCTCAAGCTGGCTTACATCGGCGATGACACAAGCTACCTGCTCTACGTGGGCCGCTGGTTTCCGGTTGTTGGTTATGGTCTGAATCGGTTTACTTCGACTATTAACGTGACCGTGCCCGCCCACATGCTGGTGATCGGCAGCGGTAAAAGCACTGCGGGGGAGAGCAGCAAGCCCAGTTCCAACGGGCTAGCCACTAAGACTTTCACTTTCGTTTCCACCAAGCCAAGTTTTCCAGGCACGATCGTGGCCGGAATTTTCAAAGAATATAGGAGCGATGAAGCTGGCGTGGATCTCCACGTGTTTTTCAAACCGACGCATCAGGCGCTGGCTCCGACTTACGCGACAACTGCGGTGCAGGAGTTCACTTACTTCATCACGCTTTACGGCACTCCGCTTTCGTCGAAGCTAAATGTGGTCGAACTCCCCGGAGACACGTTGCCCTACGCATGGGCGCCCGAAATTGCGGGCCTCGCTGGTCCTTCGATCACCGAAAAGGCTAATTACCGATTGTTGGCCGATGCGATTGCGCACCAGTGGTGGGGAGTTTCTGTCAGCCCCGCGACGAGAGACGATTGGTGGCTGAGCGATGGTTTTTCCCGCTATTCGGAAGCCATGTACGTGGAAAATGCCGCCGGAGGCGCAGGGCTGGAAGAAGCGGTGAAAGACATGTCGGTAGGCGCGCTGGCTTATGACACGGTGCCGCTTTCGAGCGCCAGCAAGCTGGATTTATTTTCTACGGAGTTTCAATCGCTGGCGACCGACAAGGGCGCGATGATCCTGCACATGCTGCGCTGGGTGCTGGGCGAAGACAAGTATCTTAAGACGATGCGCGACTTCGCCGCGAAGTATGCGGGAAAATCGGCGACCATGGACGACTTCAAGGACATTGCGGAGAAAAATTACGGCGACCAGTTGACGTGGTTCTTCTCGCAGTGGCTCGACTCCACCGGCGCGCCCGAATTCAAAGTGAAATACACGGTCTATCGCTTAGGCAGGGCGAAGGAACAATCACCCAAGGAAGAAAAGGCTCCTGGATTCCGCGTGACCGGAGAAATCTCTCAGGATCTTGACCTGTTCCGCATGCCGGTCGACCTGAAAATCGATACCGACGGAAAAACCGAAGACAAACGCATCGAAGTGGTCGGCACGAATTCCGCGTTTACCATCGAAACTTTCGGACGTCCGCGCCGCATTTTAGTCGACCCCGATCACCGCGTGCTCACCAATTCGAGCGACGTCAAGCTGCGCGCTTCGATCCTGCGCGGCCAGGCTTTGCAGCAACAGGGAGATTTATCTGGCGCCCTGGCTGAATTCAACAAGGCTCTCGACCTCAACAAGAACAGCTCCCTCGGCCACTACCGCGTGGCGGAAGTTTTCTTTCTGCAAAGGAATTATCAGTCGTCCGCGAATGCCTACCGCGAATCGCTCAACGGCGACGGCGAACCACGTTGGACCGAAGTCTGGGCGCGAGTCCAGCTCGGCAAGATTTTCGATATCACCGGACAGCGCGAACGCGCGGTCAACGAATATCGCCAGGCCCTCCAGACCAACGACAATACCTTCGGCGCCCTGGAAGAGGCGCGCAAGTATATGCAGAAGGCATACGAGCGGCCCAAAGAAAAACAGCAGTAGCGGACGTGATTGTACCTTAGTAAACTGTAGGCATTGCTATTTTGGAGCAGCAGTTGAAATGCCATCTCCAAAATCTGGCTCAATCAAAGAGTATCCAAAACCGCCATGGCTAACTCTGCTGGATACACGCAGCCAATTTACGAAGCGGTAGTTGCGAGTCTGACCCTGGAGAATCTTCTGCGCGCAGAGGACGATCAACAGCGTGAGCGAGTTTTGGCGACGGCACTTGAAACTGTTGCCTCCGCAAACAGGGTGGTTGACATGTTCTCGGGCCAAGTAGACCTGTCGACATCAGAAAGCAGCTGGCCGATTCCATCCGTGCAACTGGCTCTCTCCATATTGATAACAGTTACGCGCCAAGCCGCCGCGGATGCGCAACGTAATCAGATCGCGATAGTTTCGGACAATTACCGGATGCATCTAACCAAAGCTCTTAGCGATTTAACCGCCTCCGCCAACAGGCTGGAAGAAATCGCGGAAGCTTGGACCATGGCTTCTGACTCATCCCTTGTCGCTGAAATCAAACAATTACTCTCAGTCTTGCGCAAGACTGACGATAAAGTAATTCCTCACTGGAGGAATGTGCTTGCCGACGTTTCAGATTGACGCCAACGTTGCAACATTTCGCCGAGACCTTGCTGCAGCCAAGAAGCGTCATCCCACCGTTACCGACGACCTTGCCTTACTCCTCGAATCTTTGGAAAAGAACCCCGAACTGGGAGACTGGATTCCCGGTCTTGGCAAGGAAATAAGGAAAATCAGGGTTGGCATCAAAAAGCAGAACATCGGAAAGAGGAGCGGATATCGCCTCATCTATTTTGTAGACCGCGATGCGAGTTTGATCAGATTGCTCCTTTTTCACCATAAACCCGACATAGAACTGGCTTCGACTGCCACCATCTTAAAGGCGCTCGTAACAGCGCTCACCGAAGGCCAACCTCCAGAAACGAAATCCCAAGGCAGGGATGCCTAGTTTTTTCCAAACGTCCTCGTCCAATCCGTTTTCCCTTCCCTTCCGTACATCGGCTGTAGACGGAGCCAATTGTTTCTCCGCACCGGACGTGGCGCCGCGGCCGGTGCAGTTCTACCCAGGGGCTGCGTCTGCAAATCCAATCAAGAGGCAATAACCATGAAGCCATTGAAGTCAATGGTGGCCCTTGCCTTGGCGCTGCTCATGCTGGCACCAGCCAGCCTGTTTGCATCCAGCCATCGCGAGGCTCCCATCACGGCCCTCGATCGAACCGCCGACATCACTGACTGGTACGCCTTTGTCAGTTATGACAACCCTAACAATGTCACGTTCATTTTGAATGTGGACCCGTTCCTGGAACCCGCCAACGGGCCTAACTATTTTCCCTTCGACCCCAACGTGCTCTACCAGATGAAGATCGATAACAATCAGGACGGAATCGAAGATGTGACTTTCCAATTCCGCTTCACCACGGAAATCCGCCAGCCCGGATTGTTCACTGGATTCGTGGGTGGCATCGCCGGCATTCCTCCGATCACCTCGCTGACCGGGCCGGGATCGGCCGGTCTCAGCCTGCGCCAAACCTACACCGTCACCATGCTGAAAAACGGCGTGCAGACTTGTTTCGCGTGCGGCCAGCAAACGCTCTACGCTGTACCGTCCAACGTGGGCCCGCTGACCATGCCCAACTACCAGACGCTGTTTAACGAGGGCATCTATAACTTGGGCAATGGCATGACCGTGTGGGCTGGCACCGCCGACGACCCATTCTTCATCGACCTGGGCGCGGCCTTCGACAGCCTCAACTTCCGCATGGGAGTGGGTGGAGTCCTTCCGCCGGCCGAAGACGCGGACGACACGCATAATTACGCGCCTGACGCGGTGGCAGGCTTCAACGTCAACTCCATCGTGCTGGAAGTTCCCATCACCATGCTCACCGTCGATGGCCAGATTCACCCGGCCAGCGACAAGCGGGCGGTGCTTGGAACCTGGGGAACGACGTCGCGCAACCAGATGACGGTGCGCCGATCGCCCTTTCCCGCCAAGAACTCCGGGCCCTTTCAGCAGGTGCAACGCGAAGGCAATCCGCTGATCAACGAACTGATCATCGGGACCGGATCGAAAGACCGCTTCAGCATGGATCAGCCGAAGAACGATTCGCAGTTCGCTCCTTTCGTTCTGAATCCCGTGCTGGCTACGGTTTTCGGTTCTATCGGCATTCCGGTTGCGCCTCCACCGCGGACTGATCTGCTGATCCTCGCACAATACGAACCGCCAATCTGTCCCGGCTGCGCAGCGGGAGACGCAGGGCCGGTTGCCGACCTGCTTCGTTTAAACACGGGCATTCCTCCGACTGCGATAGGAAGCCAGAAGCGCCTCGGCTTTCTCGCGGGAGACGTTGGCGGATTTCCTAACGGTCGGCGGCCCATCGACGATGTTGTTGACATAGCCGCGCGGGCGGTGGCGGGGATCCTCGTCGATTCCAGCAAATACGGCACCGCCATTGGCGATGGCGTGCAGTTCAATCCGGAAGGCTACAACAACTCGTTCCCCTACATTCAGCCGGCTAACAGCGGGCGCAACTCGGTCCACATCGGTCCGGGACAACCCGGCTGTTCCGGAGATGCGGGCGGAATTTGCCCGGTCAACTGAACGTTCACTGTTGTGGCCGCTGCCGTGTGGCGGCGGCCACGAATTTCCGCCAGACAATTTTATTCGCTCGATATCAACATCGAAATGAGGATTGCCATGAAGAAGCTAATCGCGCTACTGACGCTGACTCTCAGCACCTATGTGGCCGCGCAAAGTACCATCGTAAAAACCTCACTCACTCCGGCGGAGCAAAGCATTGCCACCGCCAAGAAGGAAATCGGCAAGAAGCCCGCGCAATTCGCCGGCTACAACCAACTCGCAATCGCGTTATCGCGGCGCGCGCGCGAAACTTCGGACATCACTTATTACGCGCAAGCCGAAGACGCGCTGAAGAAGTCGTTCGAACTTGCGCCCGGAAATATGGAAGGCGAAAAGATTCACGTGTGGCTGCTGCTGGGCCGCCATGAATTTCCGTCCGCTTTGGAAGCTGCGAAGATTCTTAACAAGCGAGTTCCCGACGATGTGCTGGTCTACGGCTTTCTTGTCGACGCCAACGCGGAATTGGGCAACTATCCTGCCGCGGAAGATGCCGCGCAATGGATGCTTAACCTGCGTCCCGGCAATCTTCCGGGCATGACTCGCGCAGCTTATCTACGCGAACTGTTCGGCGACGTCGATGGCGCGTACGAATTGATGGATATGGCTTACCAGGCAACCGTCCCAACGGAAACCGAAGACCGCGCCTGGATTCTCAGTCAGATGGGACACCTGCGATTCGTCGCCGGACGCACCGATGACGCCGAGAATATCCTGAAGCAGGCTCTGGTTTTGTTCCCCGGTTATCACTATGCTCTGGGCAACCTGGCCAAAGTACGCATTACGCAGAAACGTTATGACGAGGCAGTCACTCTTTTGCAGCAGCGTTATCAGGCAGCGCCGCACGCCGAGAACCTCTATGATTTAGCCGAGGCCTTGCAGTTGGCGGGGCGCGACGCGGGAGCGAAAAAAGCGTTTGCCGAGTTCGAGACGAAGTCGCTGGCGGAATCGGTTCGCAAGGACAACTCCAGCCGCGAACTGGTTTTTTACTATGCGGACCATGCAAATCAGCCGGCCAGGGCTCTCGCAGTGGCGAAGCAGGAATTCGCGTGGCGGCACGACGTGTACACCCTCGACGCTTACGCCTGGGCGCTGCACGTGAACGGTCAGGACGCTGAGGCGCGCAAACAATTGGAAGCCGCGCTGGCAGTGGGAATCCGCGATTCCAAGATTTTCGCGCACGCAGGTGAGATCGCTCTGAAGTTGGGCGACCGTGCCGCCGCGCAGAAATATCTGGAAGAATCAGTTTCGCTGCACGCGACAGGATCGGAACAGGCACGGCTGGTCCTGGCGGAAGTTTCCGGGACAAGCCAACAACGTTAGAACGGAGCAAGCGGGAAACGGAAATGCGCTCCTACTTGAAAAATCTGGCGATCCTCACCGTGATGGTGACTCGGCTCTCGCTGCCAGTCCTTGCCCAGATTCCACCAGAGCAAGAGATTGTGCTGAGAGGCCGGGTCACCGATCCTCAAGGGAACGCATTGTGCCACGCTTCGGTCCAACTGCTACGAAACAACTCACACGACAAAACGGCCACGATAGGACAGACCCATTCCGATTCCGATGGCCGCTTTGAAATCAAAACCGCATTGGCCGACGACTTCGATATCAAAGTCGATGCCGACGGCTTTCGGCCGGTAGTCGTGCCCTTGCACCTTCATGCCAGCGGGAATCCTCCACTCAATATTCAAGTGACGCAGCTCTCGCCACGCATGGAGAGCGTCACCGTTACTGCGGATATAAACGGAACTGATGTGCTCTCGCCCGATCCGGGAGAGAAAGTATTTGTGCGCCAGGATTTGCTCGACGCCAATCCTGGTCGGCCCGGCGCTCCGGTCTCGATTCCCGGCTATCCGATTGAAACAGCTTCCAGTGGAATCAAAGCGCCGCAGTATTTCGCGCCCGGAGTGGCCGGAGATCACGGCGAACCCATCGCGCAGTACATCGCCGTGGGCAGTTATCTGGTGCCCAACAATCTTTCCGCCAACGCGCATGGCAACGGCTACGCGGACCCCAACATCTTCATCCCGGAAATTCTCGAAAGCGCACAAGTGGACGGCGGAGCATTCAACGTGCGCGAAGGCAATCACTCCGTCAATCTTGCGGCGACTTACGGACTGCGCTCGCGTCTCGATCCTTTCCTCACGGTCATGGGAGACTATCGCGACATCGATGTGGTGGCCGGTTTCAGCCCGTCGCCCGATTCCTGGATGGCCTTCGAAGGCTCCTACGGCAACGGATTTCTCGACCGACTGGAGCACCGCCAGCAATATAAAATGAATGGCCACCGGTTGTTCCATCTGGGCGAGCATCGGCTGACCTTGTTTGGAGTGGGATATTACGGTTTTTCTTTTGTCCCGGGACTGGGCCCCTTATTCGCTCCGAATTCCGCTGACGCCAATTTCACCAATTACGGTGAAACCATCGATCCCCGGCAAAAAGATCAGACCCACACGGCGCTGGTAGCCGTGAACGACGTCTGGCAGCTTAGCGGCAGCCAGCAGTTGCAGCTCTCCGGATTCTTTCGCACTTACAATCTGTCGTTGTTTTCGGACTTCGGGCAAGGCCTGATCCGGCAAAGCGAATTCCGCACGGTCGGCGGAAGCAGCGTCAACTATGTGAATAAGATCGCAGAATACTTTTCGCTGCTCGGCGGTTTTGATTACAACCGCGAAGCCCCTCGGCGCGACGATCTCGACCACTATGGATTCTTCAATCCAGGTACCCCCACCTATTACGGGCCATTCACGCCTGTAGACGGAAATAACGTGACCATCGGATCGCTGACGCCATACATCGCCGCCGATGGCGCGCTCTCGCATTATTTTCGTTATTACCTCGGCTGGCGCCGCGATGAAATTAATTTCAACAACGACGACTTGCTGCATTCGCAGAATTCTTTTCAGAAATGGGTTGGCGTTAATTCCCCCAAGGCAACAGTTTCCTTCCTGCCCGAAGAATCCTGGTTTGCTCCGCTGATCTCTCTCAGTTTTGGCCAGGCGTTTTTCACCGAAGATCCGCGCATCGGCACCGGAACCGTCCCCGGAACTCCTGTGGCTACGTCACACTCGTATCAGCTTGTGGCCAGCAAGAGTATTCACAGGACGGATATGAAACTCACACTGGGCCACGTCACCAGCAGCGCCGAACTGGCAAAGATCGACCCTGACACAGGGCTGCAATTCAACGAAGGCCCCGGCCGGCTGCGCTTCATGACGTTTTCCGTGCGGCAAAGTTTCAGCCAAGGCTCGCTGCTGGCCACGTTTTCCAAAGCGGACGCGCGCGACCTTGACAGCGGAGACCCCACGCCGGAAGCTCCGCGAACCATCTTTGATTTGTTGGGCACAATTCAGAAACTTCCGTTTCACCTGCAAGCACGCGGTGAATTCGAATATGTCGGCACCAAGCCGCTGGGCACGGGTTGCCTGCCGAATTTGAATGCCGAATGCACGGGAACTCCGGTCAAGGAATTTCGCGCGGCGATCGTTCGGCCCTTCAAAGAAGGGCGCCTGAACGTCGGAGTGAATATGCTGATCGCCAGCGGTTACACCGGCCAGACCACCGAGAACTTCTATCCCTCCGACATCCAGGAAGTGGTGGGAGTCCTCATTCCTTCGTACGCCAGCCTTTCTTTTACCTATCGCTTCGGCAAGTCTACAACACCCTAATTAAGAAGTTTCCTGGCCGCAGCATTCTCATTCCTGGGCCAGCTAACCTTTTTTCCTCTGGCCGGGTCTAACTCATCAAACAGCAGGGAACTTCGCATGACCCGGCTGCGTATTACTGATCAGATGTTGGGGCGGGATTGAGACCCCTCGCCCCGAACGTTACCCGGGGCCCCCACGCTCCTCCCGGAGGCGTGGGGGCAAAGTTCTGCCAGCATTATGCGAATGCTCCTCAATATTGTGCGCCAGTCGCTGTCCACGCTGTGGGCGCATAAGCTGCGTTCGTTCCTCACTATGTTCGGTATTGCGTGGGGAGTGGGATCGCTGCTGCTGTTGGTCGGCGTGGGCGAAGGCTTCCGCAGCGGGCAAGAGAAGAACATGGCCGAACTCGGCCAGGACATCATGTTCGTCTTTCCCGGCCGCATTCCGGCCGTAGCGGGCAGCTATCAATCGGGACAGCCCTACTACCTGACCTACGGCGATTATCTGGACATCCGCAGCCAATCCAGATTTCTGCGCGCCGTTTCGCCGGTGCTGGAGCGCGACGATATCCGCGCCGTGAGCGACTACGGTTCCACCAGCGGCCAGGTTTTCGGCGTTGCCCCAGCCTACAACCAGATTCGCACTCTTCCCACCGAACCCGGACGCTGGTTCAACGATGAAGACAACTCGCAGCATCGCCGCGTGGCCGTGGTCGGCTGGGAATTGCTCAAGAACATGTTTCCCGGACAGCCCGCGGTAGGCAGCACGATTCTTCTCAACGACATGGATTTCAAAGTAATCGGCGTCGTCCCCAAGATCGGTAAAGAAGGCGAGAACGGCACCAACCACCGAATCTTTGTGCCGCTGGAAACCATGCGCACGCTCTTCCCCATCACGGCGAAGAATTCGGAGAATGCGATCTCGTTCATCAATTACCGGCCGATAAAAAAAGAATTGCACGTGGAAGCCAAGGACGAAGTTCATGCCATCATTGCGCGGCGCCACGGGTTCGACCCTCACATCGACGACGCCTTCGGCGATTGGGACACAATCGACGGCGCTATCCGCGTGGCAAAGATTTTCGACGCCATGGATTGGTTCCTGGGCGTCGTCGGACTCGTCACTCTCGGCTTGGGCGCGATCGGCATCATTAACATCATGCTGGTCTCGGTGACCGAACGTACTCGCGAGATCGGCCTGCGCAAGGCTCTGGGCGCGACGCACCGCAGCATCTTGACCCAGTTTTTTATCGAAGGCGCGTTTCTCACCGCATTCAGCGGCGGCATCGGCCTGGCCGTTACCGGCGCCTTTGTGGCTCTGCTGGCGCAGTTGCCTTCACCGGAAGGATTCGACACGCCGCGCATTGTGCCGGCATCCGCGGTCATCGCGATACTTTCATTGTCACTGGCGGGAATTGTGGCCGGTCTTTATCCCGCGCGCAAAGCGGCGCTGCTTCCGCCCGTGGAAGCGTTAAGGCAGGAGTAGAGAAATGCAGAAATCAAAGGTCAAAATGCAAAAGTACAGTGGGCTGATTCTTAAACTTCTGCATTTTGACTTTTGATTTCTGACTTTTGATCTGGAGTAGCCATGCTGGGTGATCTAGGCAGTCAGGCCTTCAACGCGCTGAAGCACAACCGCCGCCGCTCCATGCTCACCATGCTCGGCATGGCGTGGGGCATTGCTACTGTGGTTTTGCTGTTGGCTTACGGCGCCGGTTTTCAAAATGCGTTGATGATCGCCTTCCGTACCTTCGGCGGCAATCTGGTCGCGATTTTTCCCGGCCACACTTCCCTGCAAGCCGGAGGCACCAAAGCTGGAACGCAGGTTCGGCTGACCCGCGACGATCTCGACTACCTGCGCGCGGAGTGTCCAATGCTCACCCGCATCTCTCCCGAGGTCGATAAGCAGAGCCTGGTCGCCTTCGGCACACGCAGCGGTAGCTACGGCATTCACGGAGTCTATTCCAGCTATGAGAAAATCCGCGCGCTGGAAGTGGGTGAGGGAACATTCTTCGGCGAGCTCGAAGACTTCACTCACACTCGCGTGGCGGTCATCGGCGCCACGGTGAAGAAGAAACTCTTCTCCGGCCAGAATGCGCTGGACGAAAACATTCGCATCGACGGCATCTCATACAAAATCATCGCCGTCCTCCAGCACACGATATCCAACGGCGATGAAGACATGAATTCGCTGGTCTACGTCCCCTATAGCGCCATGGGCGACCTCAAGAACAGCTATTACCTTGACGGCATCATGATGGATTACGAAGGCGATCACAGCAAAACTGTCGAAGCTGTGCGCAATTCCATGGCCTTCCATCACAACTACGATCCCAAAGACAAGCGCGCGATCTATGTCTTCGACGCCGTAAAAGATCTTGCCGATCTCAACGTAATCACGGTGGGCATCAAGGTTCTTCTGGGCTTCATCGGCTTGCTGACGCTGGGCATCGGAGGCGTGGGCCTGATGAACATCATGCTGGTGTCCGTGACCCAGCGCACCCGCGAGATCGGAATCGAAAAGGCGTTGGGCGCCCACCGCTGGCACATCCTGTTTCAGTTTCTCGCGGAAGCTTTAGTGATTACCGCGCTGGGCGGGCTGTTAGGTGTGGTGCTGGCCTATCTCGTTTCCTGGTCGGTGGGTTCGCTGACACTGTGGAGCGCCTTCATCGAAGACGCCAGCGAAGGCGACATTCACCTCTACATCGACTCAGCCACGCTGCTCTGGTCCACGATAATACTCAGCTTCGTAGGCATCGTCAGCGGAATGCTGCCCGCGATCAAAGCCGCCATGCTCGATCCCATCGAAGCGTTGCGCTACGAATAACTGCGCTCTTCAGTAGTGATAACGGGCCTGCAGGAAATCGATCCTGTTTTCGCTCACTCGGTAGACCAAACGGTGTTCCTGGGTGATCCTGCGCGACCAGCATCCGGCCATTATGTACTTGAGTGGCTCTGGCTTCCCAATGCCCGTGAACGGATCTCGTAAAACCGCTTCGACCAGTTCAAAGGCGCGAACAGCGACCTTCCGGTCGGTCTCAACCCAATACCGCAAGTCCTGACGAAAATCCGGATGGAATATCGCTTCACGGTCAGCTCTTCGGACCAAGCCCCATCTCCCGGCGGAGTTTGTCCACCGACTCGGGCTTTCCCTTCCCCTCCACGGCGCGCCGAAGCGCGGTCAGCAGCCTGCGCGCGTTCTTTGGGGATCGAAGGAGATGTGCCGTTTCCATTAAGCCAGCCAGTTCATCGGCGGGAACCATTGCCACCGTTCGCTCGCCCTTGCGACGAATAATCACAATCTCCCGGTCGTCAGCGACCCGGTCGAGCGTCGCCGCAAGGCTTTGTCGTAAATGTGTATACGTCGTTTCCGTCAAGAATCACCCTCGCATGAATAGTGTACAGCTTTCCTGTACTTCCTCGCAAACACCACACTGTTTTACAATCCTTGTGTGTCAGAAAATGCCTCTGCCCGCCTCGACCGCGTTCTCGCCCAACTCCGCCTCTACGAGCACCCGCTGCTGAATTTTTCGGCGCGCGCCAAGGAGGAAGGAGTAGAAATGATCATTCAGTTTAAAGACCCATCCTTTCCCGTGCACACCTATTACTTCGATCTTCATCCCCGCGACCTGGACGATCCGCAATTCGAATGGAGCTTTCAGCGCCAGCTCTACGACGCGTTGCACGACTATTTCATGGAAATGTTCATCCGCACCCCGCAGGACCGCAACGAACGCCGGCAGAAGGGGCTCTAGCCTCTGCAATATTTATCATGTCCGCACTTCGGCAAAAAATCGAACAGGAAATCCGCGAGCGCGGTCCAATCCCTTTCTCTCGCTACATGGAGATGTGCCTCTACGACGCAGATCTCGGCTACTATTGCCGCAACGCGCAACAATTCGGCAAAGCGGGCGATTTTTATACATCCAGCGACGTGCACGCAGTCTTTGGCCGGCTGTTGGCGCGCCAGTTCGAGCAAATGTGGCGAACACTCGATTCACCCCCGCGAATCAAAATCGTCGAACTAGGTCCCGGCCGCGGCCTCTTCGCCCAGGACGTGCTCGACTGGTCCCAAAAGACATTCCCGGATTTCTTTCGCGCCTTGCATTATGTTCTTGTCGAAAGCTCCCTGGCGCTGCGCGAGCGAATGAAACAGACGCTTGCTCGACACATCGAATCGGGCAAAGCAGAACTCGCCGCGTCGCCTGCGCACGAGACCGACAACAACATTCCCGTCATCTTCTTCGCCAATGAATTCTTCGACGCTCTCCTGGTCGAAATCGTCAGCCAGCAAGGCTCTCTGCGCATCGACGCCCGTGACGGCCGCTTCGTCGAAACCTGGGTTCCCACATCGGCGCAAGAGCTCGAGTTTCTCGACCGCTACTCGGTTCATCCCGAACTCGGCGAGCGCGTCGAAGTTCTTCTCGCTGCGCAGCAAGCGATGGAGAGGCTGGCTGCTTCCCTACTGCGTTTTGGTTTCTTTATTACCATCGACTACGGCTACACTCGCGACGAGCAACTCGCCGGTCGCCATCGCGGAACGTTGAAGGCCATTCGCCAGCATTCCGTTAGCGCCAGTCCTTACGAAGCTCCGGGCGAGCAGGACATTACCGCCGACGTGAATTTCACCGCGCTGACCGCAGCCGCAGAAAAGCACGGCATGGCCACCCAAAGCCTGATCACTCAATCGCAATTTTTATTGGGCATCGGCGAAGCCAATCAATTTGCCGATGCGTTCGAAGAATGCCGCCTCCCGCAAGAAAGGGCGAAAGTAGCGTTACAACTCAAACATCTGATCACGCCCGCAGGCATGGGCGAAAACTTTCACGTTCTGGTTGCCAGTAAAGGAGTGGAAGAAAACAAAGTCGCGGCTCTGGCAGGATTGAATTTCGGTCGAAGCCCGACACCACGATAGAAGAGTTGGACAGACTATCGCTTGCCGACCGCAGTCTCCTTGTTTTCGGAAGCGGCGTTTTCCGAAGCAATCGAGGCCGCAGCTTCCGGATACTCATACACACCGCGCCCCGACTTACGCCCCAACCGCCCCGCCTTCACATGCTGCACCAGCAGCGGCGCCGGACGATATTTCTCTCCCAGTGCCTTGTGCAGATATTCCAGAATGCTAAGTCGCGTGTCGAGCCCCACCAGATCGACCAATTCAAACGGACCCATGGGATGATTCAGGCCCAGCTTCAAAGCTTTGTCGATGTCCGCCGCTGAAGCGATCCCCTCCTGCAACATGTAAAACGCCTCGTTGCCGATCATCGCATTAATGCGGCTGGTAATGAAGCCGGGCGACTCTTTAATCACGACAACTTCCTTGCCCATACGTTTGCCCACATCCATCGCTGCTGCAAGCGTATCCTCATCCGTCTCCAGCGCCCGTACAACCTCCAGCAACTTCATCTTGTGCACAGGATTGAAAAAGTGCATACCCACGCACTTCTTCGCGCGATAAGTCACGCTGGCGATTTCCGTAATGCTGAGCGAAGAAGTATTCGAGGCGATAATCGTAGACGGCCGGCAGATTTTGTCGAGCAGAGTGAAGATTTCAATCTTGGACTCCATCTCCTCCGGCACCGCTTCAATCACCAGGTCGGCCTCGCGGGCGGCCTCTTCCACCGATCCCGCATATCGCAGCCGGCCAAAAGCGGCGTCCGCGTCCGGAGCCGTGACTTTCCCCAACTCCACCGCCCTGTCCAGATTGGCGCGGATTTCCCCTTCCGCTTTGCGCAGGGCTGTTGGCAATAAATCTTCAAGAACCGTTTGGTAACCGCCCAGCGCCGCCGCGTGTGCAATTCCGCGGCCCATGATTCCGGCGCCGATCACCGCGACTGTTTTCACTTGCGACACTTTACTGGCCCGCCTTACCCAGGTCGGTGAGCGCGGCGTCGATAGCTTTTTGTATCTCCCTCAAACTATCCCCCAACCGCTTCCGCTCATCGGTGGGCATGGCAGGAATTGAAATGCAAATACGCCGTAGCGTGTTCGTCATATCCTCGACGTAATTCATACAACGAATGAGTTCCCCGGTTGCTGGCATGAAGGCTCCTGTCCAATCTCCCGGCCCGCACAACTACGCCGTATCAATGCTGAGGCCGAACTTCTATTTTGGACGCGGCGGCGGATTTAGTAAAGGCACGGACGGTATGTAATTGCACGCAAGAGCCTTAGGCGCCGCACATTCTGTGCTATTACTTTCATCAATGTTTTTTATTGGCAATTTTCCTCCCTCCAGAATCTAATAGTTCTATGTCAGACAAGCCTCTAAGACGCTACATATTTGCGAGCGATTTCGATCAGACGCTCACCTTCAACGATTCCGGCTATGCCTTGGCAGAACTGGTAGGCATCCCTACGGATGAGTTCGAGCGCAAGGCCAAAGGGATGGCCAAGATCAACCTCGTGCAGCAGGGCGCGGAACTCGCCTACCTCTTGCTGCACGATCCCGAGTTCAAACACAAAGTGCGCAAAGAACACCTGCACGAAGTGGGCAAGAAGATTCGCCTGAAGAGCGACATCAAACTGCTCTATCAGATTCTCGAAGCCGGGGTCGACGGCCACTTCTTCGACTTCTACGTTCTTTCCGCCGCGCCCGTGGAAGTAATCCATTCCGCCCTTGAGGGCATCGTTCCCGTGGATCACATATATGGCACCGAATTTCGCTATAAGCCCTCAGGTGAAATAGACACTATCGTGCGAGCCACGGCAGGTTACGGAAAAGTTGCGGTGCTCGATCAGTTGCTGGTGCAGCAGGTTGTGGGCCCGGACCACATTGTCTATAGTGGCGATGGCAGCTCCGATATTCACGTCATGCTGCACGTCAACTCCCGCGACGGCCTGACCATTGCGGTTTCCGAATCGCCCAACGTCTCCCAGATTGCCAAACGGACAGTGCTGAGCACCAGCGCTCTGGCCGTGCTTGCGCCGATTCTCGAAGAAGTCGCGGGTTGGGAACGCTCCCGCATTCGCAGCTTCTTTGAGGCCAATGGAATGCTGATCCAGGAGTGGGAGCGCGTGCGCACGGATTGGCTGACGGTGCGTCCCGCGCTCACCGAGAACGCGGAAGAAGCGGTAATATCGTCCAAGACTTCGTCTGCAATGGCGAACCCGTAGGACAGAGGTCCCTTGCTCCGCGACAAAAGCCTGATTCCACTTTCCCGTCAACACCAGCACGCTCTAGCTCTTTGCGTGCGCATCGACCGCGCGCGACCCATTCCCGAGCGCGATGTCGAAGCTTGGCAGACAGAGATCAAACGGCACTTTCAACAGGAGATCGGAATTCATTTTGCGGCGGAAGAGAAAGTCCTCTTTCCCATGGCGCGCTATTTTCCCGATCTGATTTCACTCGTGGAGGAACTGGTAGTGGAGCATGACTGGCTGCGCCACGAATTTGCCCGGGCGGAGATTGGCAAAATGTCCGCCGAGGACTTGCCGCGATTTGCAGGAAAATTATCGCAACACATTCGCAAAGAAGAGCGCCAGCTTTTCGAACGCATGCAGCAATTATTGCCGCCCCAAGAAATGGCGGCCTTGGGAGCCTCTCTCGACAATGCGCTTCAGGGAGCTTCTCAGTCCTGCATTCTGCCGGGCCAGGCCACTCGTTTGCGGGCGGGAAATGATTAGAGCGAGAATCGCGGGTGTGCAGCCCCGCGTTGAATTCAGCCTTGCGATTTGTGATGCCCGCGAAATTTCGCCGCGGCTTCGCGTCCCATGTAGCGCTCCAGCACTGTGGCCTCGGTCTGGCGCAGATCCACCACCACCAATCCATCGAGCACATTGGAAAATTTCCGGTCTACGTTGAACCCGAGCAGCCTGCCGCCAATCTTCGCGTACTGGCGCAACAGAATCGGCAGGCCTTTTCCGTCGGTTTCCACATCGGTGATGGGTTGCGACAAATCTTCGAGGTGCCGCAAGGCGTGATTCATCGCCCGGCAATCCCAGGGACGCAGACGGGCCGGGCGGAATGGCCGCCTCGGCTCGATCATCCCGCTTAATTCGTCCCGCTCCATTCGCGATTCGAAAAATCGGTAAATCATCTCGCGCGATGCGCGGCTGTAGTCATTCGAAATACTCACCGCGCCAAACAAAACTGGAAGCTCCGGATGCAGAGCCACGAGGCGCGCAATCCCTTTCCACAACAAGAGCAGCGGAGCATACTGGCGCTGATACTCGGGTCGAATGAACGAGCGCCCCAACTCCAGCGCCGGGCCCATCTTCTCAAACACGTGCTCGTCGTAACGAAAAAGAGTGCTGGTATAAAGGCCGCGCACGCCGTACCTCGGCAAAATGTCAGCCGTGTTGCCTGCGCGGTAAGCCCCCACCAATTCACGCTTCGCTTTATTCCAGAGCAGCAGATGCCAGTAGTAGCGGTCGAAGCGGTCGAGATCCAGGCTCTTCCCTGTTCCTTCACCGGCTTGGCGGAACGTGACCTCGCGTAGCCGTCCCACTTCCCGCAACATTTGCGGAATTTCACGGGCTTCCGCGGAATACACTGCGAAGTCACCGCTTTCCGCCAGTCGCCGTTCTGCGGGAAGTTGCTCCAATTCAGCCGCCAGCGAGTCTCTCGGAGCTTCCGGCGCCACATCTTGCTGCGGCCGCGGCAAAAGTTTGGCTCGCATCGCCTCGGGCCAGGAAGTTTCCGTCTTACTTCGCCGCGCCAGAAGATAAGTTCGCCATCGCAGATACTCGACCGCTTCGCGGTCGTCGCGAATCGCCGTGATCGATGCCGCCTCAATCTCGCCGCCCACGCGCACTTCCACCGTCCGCCGTTCCTGCTGCAAGAACTCCTGCAACAAGAACGCAGTCCGCAACCGCGGGTGAATCATGCCGAACAACTGGAAGCCAATGCTGTTGTGTCCGCAAAAATAAACGGGAAGCGCCGCGGCTCCAGTCTTGCGAACCAAGCGCACTGAAATATCGCTCCACTCCGGGTCGGAAACTTTCCCCTGCGGAAACTGCCAGTGCGAAACCTCGCCCGCTGGAAACACAGCCAGCATGCCTCCCTGCCTCAGCCACTCCACAGCCTCGCGCAGCCCACGCCGATTCGAATTACGAGATCGGTCAGTTTCAAACGGATCGACGAAGATGCAATGCCGCGCCAGTTCCGGCACATCGCCCAGCAGGAAGTTGGTCATCACCTTCACGTCGGGGCGCACGCGCCTCAGCAACACGGCCAGCGCCGCGCCATCCAACATGCCAAAAGGATGATTCGCCACCACCACAACCGGCCCTGTGGCGGGCACTCGCGACATATCGGCCGCATCCACGCGCAACGCAATCCGCATTTCGTCGAGCAAATTTTCCGGGCCAAATCCGCGGGGAGAAAGGCGCACGCGCCGGTAAAGTTCGCGGACTTTATTCACCGGCACGAGTTTCCCCGCTAGCGGCGGCAGGCCGGTGAATTCGACAACCCGCGACAAGACTTCCGCTTGCGTCGGCTCAGAGAACGGCTGGTCGAAGGGCATGCTATTGAAATACATGCCCAACTTTGCGGCAGGATGAAGGGAAGGTTAAAACTCAGTGAATGCTAGTGACGAAGGTATCCGCATGGTAACCACCCGCTGCGGGCTATGTCTCCAGCCGGAATCTCGTCTCGGCCAGCCCATACAATCGCCGCCACACCAACCGGTTAATCGTCACCACAGCGGCTGCCATCATCATGGTCGCGGCCAGCAGCAGATCGAAGTTGCCGCTGTCCGTCGCTTGGCTGATCGTGGCCCCCAGCCCGGTTGTCGTATAGATGTGGCCTTTGAAATGAAAATATTCCGCGATGATGCTGGCGTTCCATGCGCCGCCCGAAGCGGTTACCAGGCCGGTAATGAGATAAGGGAAAATTCCCGGCAGAATTAATTTCTTCCAGCGCTCGACTCCCTGCATGTGGAAGACCGAGCAGCATTCCTTCAAGTCGGTAGGAATCGCGATTGCACCGGCGATCACGTTAAACAGTATGTACCACTGCGTGCCCAGCAGCAGTAGCACTATCGAACCCAGCCCCAGCCCGCCTCCAACGCGAATGAGCAACAAAAGAACCACGGGAAACAATGCTGTGGCCGGAACTGACGCGGCAATCTGTGCCAGCGGCTGGGCGATCCGCGCCAGCTTGGGACTGAAGCCGATGGCCACGCCCGCCGGAATCGTCCACAACGCTCCGATCACCAGCGCGAGATTCACCCGAAGAAACGTTGCACCCAAGCCGATACCGGCTTCCTGCAACTCCGCTTTCTGCAATCCGCTGAGAATCATTCCCACCCGCACCACTCCATATCCAACCAGCACCAGCAGCAGCACTCCAATGCCACGTATCAGCCAACTTTTCCATCCGCGAACCTCCACGCTCTCTTCTTTCTCCTCGCGCCGCGAAAAATACAGCATCACGCGTTCGCTTAGCGGCCGCACGGTTCTCTGCCGAATCTCGCTGAGGCCTCGCGAGTGCTGAATCAGATCGAGTACCCACGACCGCGGAGCATCGGTGCTTTCCACCTGCTCGAC
>Ga0209006_10001341_pt1 | contig 22348 bp, 20 predicted proteins | sample JacPin_JW_Ref_O2_FD_188567 | JGI IMG/M metagenome (GOLD analysis project Ga0209006, IMG submission 188567) | Forest soil microbial communities from Algoma, Ontario, Canada - Jack Pine, Ontario site 1_JW_Ref_O2 (SPAdes) (version 2) | ecosystem: Environmental > Terrestrial > Soil > Boreal... | reverse complement strand
CGGGGCGCTGCATGCGCCGCACCAGAGCTTCGGTCTCGCGCACCGAGATGCCTTTCTTCGCCACGAGCGCGCCGACTTCACTTTGCTGGCGGCGGTTGGCGAGGCCCAGAAGAGCGCGCGCGTGCCCCATCTCAAGCTCGCGCCTGTCGACGAGCGTGCACACTTCGTTCGGCAGCTCCAGGAGCCGCAAGAGATTGCTGACCGCGGCCCGCGAGCGACCGACCGCCTCGGCCGCCTGCAAATGGGTCATCTGGAACTCGTTGATGAGTCGCGACAGTGCCCGTGCCTCCTCGAGGGGATTCAAGTTCTCGCGCTGGATATTCTCGATGAGCGCCACGGCAATCGCCGCCTCATCCGGAATGTGGCGGATGACCGCCGCAATCTCGGTCAGACCGGCCAGTTGCGCCGCGCGCCAGCGCCGCTCGCCCGCGATGATCTCGTAGCGCTGCGGCTGCCCGTCAATCGTGAGTTCCAGAGGACGCACGACGATCGGCTGGATGACGCCTTGCACCCGGATGGAATTGGCAAGCTCCTCCAAAGTCTCCTGGCGCAGATCGGTGCGAGGCTGGTAGCGGCCGCGCTGCAAAAGGTCGAGCGGAAGCTTGGCCAATTCTTCGCCCTTCGGGGCTTCATGGGCTTCGGCCGCCTGAGTGATGCGGCCCGCCGCGGACTGCCCCAGCAGATCGGCGAGCCCTCGGCCGAGTGTCGGTCTCTTGTGCATCATGATCGCTCGATCATAACGAATCGGACGCGTGCGCATGACCGGCTTCTTCTTCCTCGCGCCGGATCATTTCTCCGGCAAGCGCCAGATAGGCGAGCGCCCCGCGCGAGTCCCTGTCGTGAAACAGCACGGGCACGCCGAATGAAGGCGCTTCGGCCAGGCGGATGTTGCGCGGAATGATGGTGCGGAACACCTTGTCGCCGAAGTGCATGATGAGCTGCGCGCTCACCTCGTTCGCAAGGTTGTTACGCGGATCGAACATGGTGCGCAGGATACCTTCGATGGCAAGCCCTGGATTAGCGGCGGCTTTGATCTGCTCGATGGTGGCGAGCAGCGCGGAGAGTCCTTCGAGCGCGTAGTACTCACACTGCATGGGAATCAGCACGCTGTCGGCCGCGACAAGCGCGTTGACGGTGAGCAGGTTCAACGCCGGCGGCGAGTCGATCACGATGACATCGAAGCGGCTCTGCACCGCCGCGAGCGCGTTCTTCAACTGTGCCTCGCGCCCGGTATTCATCGCGAGCAACCGCACTTCGGCGGCGGTGAGATCCTGGTTCGCCGGCAGGAGCGAAAAGCCCGCCACTTCGATATTCACGAGCGCCGCATCGATCGTGGTCTCGCCGAGGAGCACTTCAAGCGTTCCGCCACGCGCCAAACGCGACTTGTCCACGCCGCAGCCCATCGTGGCATTGCCCTGCGGATCCAGATCCAGGAGCAGCACCGTGCGCTTGGTCGCGGCGAGCGAGGCTGCAAGATTGACCGCAGTGGTCGTCTTGCCCACGCCGCCTTTCTGATTCGCTATGGCGATCACGCGCTTCATGTCGCGCAGTCTACTGCACCGCCGCGACGCGGTTTAATGTCGCTCGCCTACGCGACGAGACGGGTGTGTCCGATCTCGATGCGCGCGCGGGCAAGCTCGTCGGCAACGGCGTTGGTGGGGTGATTCTCGCGGCGCGAGCGCTCGAAGATCTCCGTGAGGCGCGCCGGAATGGCTGCAATCGCCGCGTGGACCTGCGCCTCGCTCGAGACACCGTGATATTCGTGGAAGACGTTGATGATGCCGCCCGCGTTGATCACATAGTCCGGCGCGTAGAGAACCCCGGCCGCATGCAGCGCAAGCCCATCACGGTCGAGGGCGAGCTGATTGTTGGCGGCGCCCGCCACGACTTTGGCGCGCAGACGAGGAATGGACTGCATATTCAATATGGCACCGAGCGCGCAGGGCGCAAAAACATCCACATCTTGATCGATGATGTCCTGCGCGCCGACGGGTAGCGCGCCCCATTCATCTGCAGCGCGCTCGGTTGCAGCAGCGCGTACGTCCGCCACGATGAGCCGTGCGCCCTCTTCGGCAAGGAGGCGGCACAGGTGATAGCCGACCCCGCCCACGCCTTGCACCGCGACCTTAAGACCCTTGAGATCCGAGCGACCGAGACGGAATTTGACGGCCGCTTTCAAACCGAGATAAACGCCGAGCGCAGTCTTCGGGCCGGGATCGCCGCCAACGCCGCCCGCGTGCCGCGGAAGTCCGCTGACGTAGCGCGTCTGACGCGCCACATTTTCCATATCGGTCGTGGTAGTGCCGACATCCTCCGCGGTGATGTAGCGACCGCCGAGTGAATTCACAAGCCGGCCATAGGCCTCGAAAAGTTCGGGCGTCTTCGGATGTTTCGGGTCGGCGATGATTACGGCTTTGCCACCGCCGAAGGCGAGATTCGCCATGGCGTTCTTGTAGCTCATCCCACGCGACAGGCGCAGAACATCGCCTGCGGCATCGGAGCTTGAAGCGTAGGCCCACATCCGGCAGCCGCCTGCCGCAGGCCCCAGCACGGTCGAATGGATGGCGACGATGGCGCGCAGCCCGGTGGCTGCATCGAAGTGGAAAACGACCTCCTCATGGCGATCGAATTCAGGCATTTCAAAAACGCCCATGTGCGCTTCTCCCTCGGTCCAGCCGACCGGCGCCTAGGAGGCTACGCCCTGAGAGCCGCGGGAAGTGTTACAAAACTTGCCTTTGAATGGCATTCGATGAACCATTCATTTCATAAATCGTTCATTAACGGGTGAACCATGCAAGTTGAGCTGGACCGGGCGGACCTTCGCATTTTGGAGGTCCTGCAGCACCACGGCGATCTGTCGGCGGCGGACATCGCCGAGCGCGTGGATCTCACCCCCTCCACATGCTGGCGACGCATCAGCCGTTTGGAGGAGCTCGGAGTCATCAAGACTCGCGTCGCGCTTTTGGATCGCGAGAAGCTCGGCCTCAACGTCACGGTTTTCTCGCGCGTGAAGCTTGCAACCCATGGGCGTGATGAACTCGGTAGCTTCGGCGAGGTCGTGCGGCAGCACTCCGAGGTACTCGAGTGCTATACGTTGATGGGAGAGACGGATTTTCTATTGAGAATCGTCACCCGCGACATCAAGAGCTACGAGGCGTTCTTCCTCGATCATCTGTCGCGCATCCCGGCCGTGCAGTCCATCAACTCCTCCATCGCGCTGTCCGTCATCAAAGAGACGACGGCGCTGCCGCTTGATGTGGGCGCCGCTACGCTCGGCCACCGTCCCCCGCCGCGGCCTGCGCAAGCGTAACGAGACAGCGCGCTTCATCAAGGCCGGGAACGATGAGCGAGCGGACGGCAAGGACGCGCCAGGCGCGCGGCAGCGCCGCAATCTCCTTGTCGGGTCGCCTGCCCTTCATCGCCAGCACCCGAGTTGCGGGGCCTGCAAGGCCGGCGATGGTGCTCAGAAGCTCCGGCAACGGTGCAAAGGCGCGCGCCACCACGGTATCGAAGGGCGGATCGGGCGCGATCTCCTCCGCGCGTGCCCGTAGTGGCTCGACGTTGGCGAGTTCCAGCATGCGCGCGGCGTGCGAGACGAAGCGGATCTTCTTACCGTTCGAGTCGATGAGCGTGAAGCATCGCGCCGGTTGTACGACGGCGAGCGGCAGACCTGGAAATCCGGCGCCGGTTCCGACATCGGCGATCCTTGCGCCAACGAGGTCAGCGTGGATGGCAAGGCTGTCGAGCAGATGATGCGTGAGCATCTCGTCCTGATTTTTGATCGCGGTGAGATTGAACGTGCGGTTCCAGCGCTCAAGCTCATCGAGGAGCGCGACCAGACGCGCGCCATCCCCTGGAGCCAAAGCGACTCCCAGTGTTGCGGCATCGCGTTCCAGGCGCTGGAGTAAGCTCACGGCAGCACTTTCTTCAGTTTATGTCGCATGACAGGCCCATGAATTCCACGCGCACGATACACGGGCGCCTGCGATACGCGCTCTGCACCTTGCTGCTCGGCTCCATCCTCGCGCCGCACGTCTGCGCCGCGGCCTCCGACTTCGGCCGCTTCGGAAGCGCCGATGTGCTCCTCGTGGTTGCGCCGCACCCCGACGATGAGACGCTGTGTTGCGCGGGCGCCATCCAGCGGGCGCGGGCGGCGGGCGCGCGTGTGGCCATCGTATGGATCACGAGCGGCGATGCGTTCGAGCTTGATGCGCATCTCGTGGAACACCGTCTTTTCGTCGGCACCGAGGGCCTCCTCGAGCTTGCCCGTATCCGCATGCAGGAGGCCTCGCGCGCGGCGCAATTACTCGCGGTCGCACCGACGGAGCGCTTTTTCCTGGGCTACCCGGATGGCGGGGTCGCGGAACTCATGGGCGCCCACCACGATCTGCCCTACCGCTCGCCCCATACGGGCGCTGCTGCCGTACCGTACCCCCAGGCTCTTCTGCCCGGTGCCGCCTACACCGGCACCAATCTCGAGCGCGACTTGCGCGCTGTCATCGAGCGGGTGCAACCGACCTGGGTGCTCGCGCCCACCCCGCTCGATGCGCACGAGGATCATCGCGCCACCGGCGAACTCGTCATCCGCACCATGGAGTCGCTCGGACGAGCCGCTCGTGTGCGCTACTGGATCGTGCACGGCGGCATCGGCTGGCCGTGGCCGCGCGGCCTGCATCCGCAAGATGCGCTCCTGCCGCCGCGGCGTGCGCGCGCGCTGCCCTGGCAGGACTTCGCGCTGACCAGCGCGGAGCGCGACGCGAAGGCGAGCGCCATCGGCGTGTATGAAACGCAGCTGCGGCTCACTTCGTCCTTCATGCTGTCTTTTGTTAAACGCAATGAAATCTATTCTTCCGCGCCGCTCCTGCCGGCGCAGATTCAACACGACATGGCGGTGAAGATAGCCGCAGCAGAAAATTTGACGGCGCTATCGTCACACGCCGTTAAGTAAAGACGCTGTCGGCCCCTACCGACATTTGCAATTCAATCTTATAGGCGCTTTACTCGCGTCAGTTTAAGGGCAAACCCGTCGTGAGGCGGGGACGCAAAGCTTCCGGTCTTGAGAGCCTTATTGGCTTGCGAAGACAGCGGGGTTGCCGGCTCAGGCGCTACGTTTTTCGTGGCGTCAGTCGTCAGTTCTTCCGGTGTTATCCGTGCACTCAATGATCGCGCTCTGCAGCCCATCGCAGGCTGTCATCAGAGTGGTTCACGGATGTTCAAGAAGTTCTCGGTCGCCGCTGCCAAGATCCCGCATCTTGTTTGCTGCGCCGTAGTCGCAGTCGCGCTCGCCGGCTGCGGCGGTGACGGCGGTGCCGCGGCGACGGTCGGCTTGACGAGCGCAGCCACTCAGCCTTTCATCGTCAATGGTGTGCCGCCGACTTCAGTCCGGGCCGGCGCCAAGTACCAGTACATCCCCTCCGCCGCCAATGCCGACGGCCGCACGCTGTCCTTCTCGATCACGAACAAGCCCGATTGGGCGACGTTCGGTGAGAGCAATGGCGAACTTTCCGGTGTCCCAGACGCAAGCGATGTCGGCACGACGCCGGAAATTCAGATTGTGGTCTCCGATGGCACGACCCAGGCGACAGTCGGACCGTTTCGCATCACCGTCATAGCTCCGGCGACATCGACGACTCCTGATCCGCCGCCCCCTCCAGTCCCGCCGACCATCAGCGGCACGCCGCCCGCCAGCATCACCGCCGGCCAGACCTACAATTTTACGCCTGTCGTGACGGCTCCCAGCGGCGAGAGCTTGAGCTTCTCGATCGTCAACATGCCCGCGTGGGCAACCTTCAATACCAGCACCGGAGCTCTTTCCGGAACTCCCACGACGGCGAGCGCAGGCACCTTTGCCAGCATTCTGATCAGCGTCACGGGCGGCGAGACGACCGTGTCCTTGGCCGCCTTCAGCATTCAAGTCGTCGCCGCCGTCAACAATGCGCCGACCATCACTGGAAATCCGGCCACGACGGTGATTGCCGGCACGCCCTATTCATTCACGCCGGTGGCCACCGATCCGAATGGCAATGCCCTGACGTTCAGCATCATGAACGCGCCGTCTTGGGCGAGCTTCAGCGCAAGTTCCGGCCAACTCTCCGGAACCCCGCCGACCGCTGACGTCGGCGGCTACCCCAACATCGTCATCACGGTGAGCGACGGCACCCTGAGCGCCTCGCTTGCGGCCTTCTCCATCCAAGTGCAGGCACCCGCGAACGACACGCCGGGAATCGGCGGCAATCCCGCGGCGAGCGTCGTGGCCGGCAGCGCCTACAGCTTCACGCCGACCACGACTGACCCGTCAGGCCAGCCCCTCGTTTTCTCCATCCAAGGCCTGCCCTCATGGGCAAACTTCTCGGCGAGCACCGGGCAGCTCTCCGGGACACCCGCCTCCGGCGACGTCGGCTCTTATCCGGGCATCATCATCAGCGTCAGCGACGGCAATGAAAGCGTCTCGCTGCCTGCCTTCGCGATCAAGGTGAAGGCGCTTCCGGATGGTGCGCCGAGCATCGGCGGCACGCCGCCGTCGAGCGTGGTGGCCGGCAGTGCTTATGCATTCACACCGACGGCCAGCGATCCGGACGGCAACACGCTCACATTCTCAGTACAGAGCCTGCCGCCCTGGGCGAGCTTCAGCAGCACCACCGGACGGCTCTCAGGAACCCCGGCGAAATCCGCCGTCGGCACGTATTCCAACATCGTCATCAGTGCCAGCAACGGCACCGCAACGAGTGCGCTGCCGGCCTTCTCCATCGAAGTAGATGCGCCCCCGGATCAGGCGCCGATCATCGGCGGGTCGCCTGGCACGAGCGTCGTCGCCGGCAGTGCGTATGGCTTCACGCCGACGGCGAGTAGCCCCGAAGGCAACCCGCTGACATTCTCGGTCGCGAACCTGCCCTCGTGGGCGAACTTCAGCAGCAGCACGGGCAGGCTTTCGGGAACTCCGTCGGCCGCGAGCGTCGGCACCTTCTCCAACATCGTCATCAGCGTGAGCGACGGCACCCTGAGCGCCTCGCTCGCATCCTTCGCCATCACCGTGACGGCACCGGCCAATCCGCCGCCGACGATCAGCGGGTCGCCTGCCACGCAGGTCACAGCCGGCGCGGTATACAGCTTCACACCCACGACCACCGATCCGAGCGGCAATCCGCTGACCTTCAGCATCCAGAACCTTCCCTCGTGGGCATCCTTCAATGCGCAGTCCGGCATACTCTCCGGCACGCCCGGAGCGGGCGATGTCGGGACTTATACGGGCATCGTCATCAGCGTCACCGACGGCACCTCGAGCGCCTCGCTTGCGGCATTCAGCATCAGCGTGACGGAGCCGGCGACTGGCAGCGCCACTTTGACCTGGGCCGCACCTACGCAGAACACCAACGGTACGCCGCTCACCAATCTTGCGGGCTTCCACATCTACTACGGCACATCGGCGAGCAACCTCAATCAGTCGGTGCAGATCGCAAACCCAGGACTCACGAGTTACACGTTCAACAGCCTTCCCGCAGGCACCTGGTACTTCTCGATCAACGACTACACGAGCTCCGGGGTTGAGAGCGCGGTCTCCAACATCGCGAACACGACGGTTCCGTAGGCGCGGCGCGAGTCAGCTCGTCACGAGCGTCGAGATGAACTCGTTGACGGATGTGGCATCGAGCTTCAGGGGATTTGCAAACAGGCCTTGAATGAGGGCGGCCTGCTTCGCTGGGAAATGCTCCGCGACCGACGCCTCGAATTTTTTGATGAGGAGCGGACGCCCCTCGGCGCGGCGCTTGCGGTGCCCGATGGGCACATCGACCTGGATGCGCGGCGTCGCCGAGCCGTCGCGGAAAAATATCTGCAGTGCATTGCCGATGTAGCGCTTGTCGGCCGCGTAGTACTCCTGCGTGAAGACCGGGTTCTCGCGCACCTGCATGAGCGCGCGTAATGCATCGACGCGCGCATCCGCGGCCACCTCATCCTCGTAATCCGCAGCCGTCAGGCGGCCAAATATGAGCGGTACGGCCACCATGTACTGGATGCAGTGATCGCGATCGGCCGGATTCGCAAGCGGCCCGGTCTTGTCGATGATGCGCACGCCCGGTTCCTGGGTCTCAATTACGATGCGCTCGACCTCGGCCAATCGCGGTGCCACGAGCGCATGCAGCTGCATCGCGCATTCCACCGCGGTCTGCGCGTGAAACTCCGCAGGGTAGGAAATCTTGAAGAGCACGTTCTCCATGACGTAGGAGCCGAAGGGTTGCGGCAGGGAGAAAGGCTTGCCCTTGAAGAGCACGTCGTAGAAGCCCCAGGTCGGCGCGCTCAACGCCGACGGATAGCCCATTTCGCCGGTCAGCGCGATGAGAGCGAGCCGCACGGCGCGGCTCGTCGCGTCCCCCGCCGCCCAGCTTTTGCGCGAGCCGGTATTTGGCGCGTGGCGGTAGGTGCGCAGGCAGCCGCCGTCGACCCACGCATTTGAAATGGCCGCGATGACCTGCTGCGCCGTTCCGCCGAGGAGCGCGGTCACGACGGCGGTCGAGGCCACACGCACCAGGATCACATGGTCGAGGCCGACGCGATTGAAGCTGTTCTCGAGCGCGAGCACCCCCTGGATCTCGTGTGCCTTCACCATGGCGGTCAGAACGTCGCGCACCGTGGGCGGAGGCTTGCCGTGCATGCGCGCCTGGCGCGCCATGTAATCGGCAACCGCGAGGATCGCGCCCAGATTGTCGGACGGGTGGCCCCACTCCGCCGCGAGCCAGGTATCGTTGAAGTCGAGCCAGCGGATCATCGCGCCAATTGAAAACGCGGCCTGCACCGGATCGAGCTCATAGGACGTACCCGGCACGCGCGCACCCCCGGGCATGCTGGCGCCCGGCACCACGGGCCCGAGGAGCTTCTTGCAGGCGGGGTATTTCAACGCCAGAAAGCCGCAGGCGAGCGTGTCCATCAGACAGTCACGCGCGGTGTCATACGCGAGCGCGCTCTTGATGGTGAAGGCGCGCGCGTACTCGGCGATGGCGACGAGGACGGCGTCCGGATCCGGCCGCTTGGCCGAGTTGTCGTGCTGCATGTGCGCCTACGGCCGCTGATCGATCGGTACGAACGGGCGGTTCTCGGGGCCTACGTAGTTGGCCGACGGGCGGATGATCTTGCCGTCGATGCGCTGCTCAATGACATGCGCGGCCCAGCCGGTGGTGCGCGCAATCACGAACAGCGGCGTGAACATGGCGGTCGGCACGCCCATCATGTGATAGGACACCGCTGAGAACCAGTCGAGATTCGCGAACATCTTCTTCGTGTCCTTCAACACCCGCTCGATGCGCTCCGCGATCGTGAAAAGCTTCAGATCGCCAGCCTCCGCGGACAATTCTCGCGCCACCTTGCGGATCACTTCATTGCGCGGATCGGCGATGGTGTAGACCGGATGCCCGAATCCAATGATGACCTCTTTGTTGGCCAGGCGCGCACGGATGTCCTTCTCCGCATCGTCCGCGCTGTCGTAGCGAGCCTGGATCTGGAAGGCCGCCTCGTTTGCGCCGCCGTGCTTGGGTCCTGCGAGCGCTCCGATTGCGCCGACGATGCAGGAATACAGATCCGCGCCCGTGCCGGCAATGACGCGCGCCGCAAAGGTCGAAGCATTGAACTCGTGCTCCGCATAGAGAATGAGCGACGTGTGCATCGCCCGGACCCAGGCCGCGCTCGGCGCGCGCCTATGCAGGAGGTGCAGGAAGTGGCCGCCGATCGAGTCGTCCTCGGTCTCGACGTGGATGCGGCTGCCGCTGTGGCTGTAGTGATACCAGTACGTGAGCATGGAACCTACGGATGCGATCAGCCGGTCTGCGATGTCGCGCGCCCCGGCGGCAGGATGCGACTCGCTCTCCGGCAAGGTGCAGCCGAGCGCAGAGACGCCGGTGCGCAGCACGTCCATGGGATGAGAGGCGGCCGGCAGGACCTCGAGCACCGCGCGCACCGTCGCCGGCAAGCCGCGCAGGGCGGCGAGCTTCGCCTTGTAGCCGGCAAGCTCGGCGCGGTTGGGAAGCTTGCCGTGGATGAGAAGATAGGCAATCTCCTCGAATTCGCAGGTCGTCGCGATTTCCAGAATGTCGTAGCCGCGATAATTCAAATCGTTGCCCGTGCGGCCGACACTGCAGAGCGCGGTGTTGCCCGCCGGCACTCCGGAGAGCGCCACGGACTTCTTCGGCGCGGGGGCTTTCGCTGCGGCTGGCTGTTTGTCTTCTCTCAAGAGGTTTCCCCAAAAAGCTCATCGAGCTTGCGCTCGTAGTCGTGATAGCGCAGCACGTCATAAAGTTCCGCACGGGTTTGCATCTTCTCGAGCACGCTTGCCTGCGTGCCGTCGCGGCGTATCGCGGCGTAGACCTCGAGCGATGCGCGCGCCGCGGCGCGAAACGCGGAAAGCGGATACAACACCAGGCGCACGCCGGCGGCGTGCAACTCTTCGCGCGTGAAGAGCGGTGTCTTGCCGAATTCGGTGATATTGGCGAGCACCGGCACGCGCACGCTGGCCGTGAACTGCCGGAATTCCTCGAGGCTTGTCAGGGCCTCCGCGAAAATCATGTCGGCGCCCGCTTCGACGTAGGCCAATGCGCGTTCGAGCGCCGCCTCCTGCCCTTCCACCGCATGCGCATCTGTGCGCGCCATGATGACGAAGGATGCGTCGCTGCGCGCATCGACTGCGGCCCTGATGCGATCCACCATTTCAGCAGTTGCGACCAGTTGCTTGCCCGGCCGATGGCCGCAGCGCTTCGCGGCCACCTGATCCTCCAGATGCATCCCGGCCGCGCCCGATTTGGTGAGGTCGGTTGTGGTGCGCGCAATATTGAACGCGGCTCCCCATCCCGTATCGGCGTCGACGAGGAGCGGCAGTTCCGTGGCCGAAGTGATGCGGCGCACGTCCTCGCAGACGTCATTGCGCGAGGTGATGCCTAAGTCCGGCACGCCCAAGGAGGCGTTAGCGACTCCTGCGCCCGAAAGATAGATCGCCTTGAAGCCGCTGCGCTCGGCGAGCAGCGCCGAGAATGCATTCACGGCACCGACCAGCTGCAGCGGACGCTCGGACTCGACTGCCGCGCGCAGTCGTGCCCCTGCTGAGAGTGACGACATGGATCTGTCCTGAAATTGACCCGGGCATTTTACACTTCATCCGATCTTGACGAGCGTTCGGCCGAGGTTATGTCCGTCGATGAGCGCAGCAAACGCGCCAGGCAGATCGGCAAAGTCAACCGTGCGGGTGACGATGCGCGCCAAGTGCCGCGGCGCAAGGTCGGTTGCGATGCGCTGCCACACCGCCAGGCGCAGCGCGCGTGGCGTTGCCGAGGAATTGATGCCGAGGAGGTTCACGCCGCGCAGGATGAAGGGCATGACCGTGGTCTCAAGCTGCGCACCGCCTGCGAGGCCGATACTGGCGATATTGCCGCGGTATCCCACGGTGCGGGTCAGCCACGCCAGGGTCTTGCCGCCGACATTGTCGATGGCGCCGCCAAATAGCGTCGCCTCGAGAGGCTTACTGCCGTAGTCGATGTCATCGCGCAAGAGCACACGGGCCGCCCCCAAGGACTTCAGGTACTCGGCCGCAGAAGCTTTGCCGCTGACGGCCACGACCTCATAGCCGCGCGCCGCGAGCATGTCGATGGCGATGCTGCCCACTCCGCCCGTGGCGCCGGTGACCGCGATGGCTCCGCCCTCGGGCGTCTGCTCATTGCGCTCCATCAAATGCACGGCAAGAGCTGCGGTAAATCCTGCGGTGCCGAGCGCCATGGCCGAGCGCGCATCGAGCCCCGGCGGCATCGGGATGGCCCAATCCGCCGGTACACGGGCGTATTCGGCATAGCCGCCGTCGTGCGTCTCCGACAGCGCGCTTCCGGTCACGAGCACCGCATCGCCCGCGCGAAAGCGCGCATCCGCTGAGGACTCGACGACGCCGGCAAAATCAATGCCGCCGACCAGCGGGTAGCGCCGCAGTATCCTGGCGGTGCCGGTTGCGGCGAGCGCATCCTTATAGTTGATGCCCGAGTACGTCACCCGCACGACGACATCGCCGGGCGAGAGATCATCGAGCGTGAGCTCCTCGAAGCGCGCCGCGATCTTGCGATCCTCCTCGTGGATACGGAATGCGCGAAAAGACTTCACGGTGAGCGCCCCTGAGTTTTCTTGCGTCGTTCCAGCCATGCGATAAGCCCCTGCACATTGAGGTTCACATCTTTGTCGAGCATCTCGTGAAATTCTGCGTCGGTGAAGTCGCAGCCGTGCCGTCGCGCAAGCTCGCGCCACAGCGCGCGCAGCGCGGCGCCGATAGCGGCCGCAGGATCGGCGGATTCGGCGTGTTCGAGCGCGATGCGCTCAAATTCGCGGATCTGGTGCTTCATATCCTGCGCGAGCCGCGGCACATCGGTCACGCGGCCATAATGCATCAAATACAGATACCGCGGAGCGTAGGCGGCCAGGCGGTCGACCGACTGCAGCAATTGCTGCGGGTCAAACTGCGACGGCGGAGTGGCCGGCAGGACGAACGCGCCTTTGGCCGTGTCCATTTCGCGATACGACAGGCCAAAGGTGTCGCCGGTGAAAATGCCGGAATGCTCAAGATCGACGATGGCATGGTGATGCATGGCGTGACCTGGCGTGTGCACGAACTCGAAGGGCCTGCCCGCAAGATTCATGCGCTCGAGGTCCTTCGTGACGAGCACGCGCTCCTTGGGCAGCGGCACGATCTCGCCGTAGAGGCGCCGATAGACCGCCTCGCCATACACATCGATCGAGGCTGCGATCAGCTTAGCCGGATCGATGAGATGCGCCGCGCCGCGCGGATGCAGGACCGCGCGCGCGTTGGGCAGCGCCTGCATGAGAGCCCCCGCCCCGCCGGCGTGGTCCAGATGCACATGCGTCAGGAAGACAAAGTCGACGGCCGCGCGCTCGATGCCGAGCTCTTCGAGCGCTGCCAAGAGATAGGGCACTGAATGCGTGGTGCCCGTATCCACGAAGGCCGCACGCTCCCCGTGTTCGATGATATGCGCGGCGGCGGCTCCGGGGCGGATGTACTCGACATCCACGGCGGTGATGCCGTCGGCGTAGCGTATGAGTCGGGGTTTGAGGGCGGTATTCATACCATCGTTTTCGCGGCTTTCCTGGCGCGCCGAACTGCGCAGGACCGAGAGGGTCTCATTTCCATGGTTCACTCTCGCCGGCGCTCGTGCTCCATAGGATGGCGCGCTACGCTCGCGGGTCGCAACCTCCGGATGCTTCTCGTGCGAAGATTGGGTGCCGCCATAGCGAAATTACGAGCCGTTTTCTCAGCCGCCACCATGCGAATCGCACTCATCTACCCGGCGCTCGCTGCCAGCGTCCTGGCTTTCTTCTGCGGCGGCGCGCGCGCGGCCGACTTTGCGCCGCACGTGCCGACCCCCGCGCACCAGGAGCGGGGCAATCTCATTCTCGAAGGCATTCCGGCGCCTGACGCGGCGCTTGCCGAGCGCCTGGAGCGCTATCTGCACGCGCGCGATGCGACCTTCCTCGACTGGCTGCCCGATGGCGGCATGCTGATCTCGACACGCTTCGGCGACGTCGACGAGATCCACCGGCTCGCATCCCCGCTCGGCATGCGCGAACAACTGACGTTCTATGCGGATCCGATCAATGCCGCACGCTCTCCACAGACGCCGGGGGCCGAGGGCTTTGCCTTCCTAAAGGATCAGGGCGGGGATGAGAACGCCCAGGTCTATTACTACCGCCTGGCGGACCACAGCACACGGCTCGTGACCGACGGCAAGTCGCTGCACGGCAGCGTCGTGTGGTCGCACGACGGCAAACGCATGGCGTTCTACGGCAATGAGCGCGATGGCGTGAGCTTCGATGTGTACGTGGCTGATATCGCCGCGGGCAGCACACCGCGTCTGGTCATCGGCGGAGGCGCCGATACCTGGTACCCGCTCGACTGGTCCATCGACGACCGCAAACTGCTCGTGTGGAAGTACTACTCGATCAGCGAGAGTTATCTCTACATCGCCGATGTCGCGACCGGCGCACTGACACCGCTCGACAAATCAAACCGCAAGATCGGTATTCGCTCCGCGAAGTTCGCGCCCGATGGCCGTGGCGTGTACGTCGTGTCAGACGAAGACGGCGAATTCGCGCAGCTGCATTACGTGGATAGCGTCACGCATGAATCGCGCAAGCTCACCGCGCACCTGCCCTGGGACATCGAATCCTTCGACGCAAGCCCCGACGGGCGCTATCTCGCCTACGTCGCAAACGCCGACGGCGTCAGCCGCCTGACGGTGGTCGACAACACGCAGAAGCGCGAAATCACTCCCCCGGGCATCCCGGACGGTCGCATCTACGAGGTGCGCTTCGATCGCGAGGGTCGCCGCCTCGCCTTTGCCGCAGAGACCGCGCAGACGCCGCGCGATGTCTATGTCTACGACCTGCAAAGTAACACGCTCGAGCGCTGGACGCGCAGCGAGGCCGGACCGGTGGATGCGCGCACCTTCGTCAGCGCCGAGCGCATTCGCTATCCGACCTGGGATCGCACTGACGGGCAGCCGCGGCTCCTCAGCGCCTATGTCTATCAGCCGCGCACCAGCGGCCCTCATCCGGTCGTCATCAATATTCACGGTGGCCCTGAGTCGCAGTACCGTCCTGACTTCGACGCCTTCACGCAGTTCCTGGTGAATGAACTCGGCTATGTCGTCATCGCACCGAATGTGCGTGGCTCCTCGGGTTACGGCAAAAGTTTTCTCGCGCTCGACAACGGCGTGCTGCGCGAGGATGCGGTCAAGGACATAGGTTCCCTCCTGGTTTGGATCGGCCTGCAACGCGACCTTGATCGCGATCGAGTCGTCGTCATGGGCGGTTCGTACGGCGGCTACATGGCGCTCGCGTCGCTTGCGGCCTACAACGATCGACTGCGCGGCGGCATCGACGTGGTCGGCATCAGCAATTTCGTGACGTTCCTCACCGGCACCTCCGCCTACCGCCGCGATCTGCGGCGCGCGGAATACGGCGACGAGCGCGATCCGCGCATGCGCGGATTCCTGTCGCGGATTTCACCTCTCACCAACGCCGCTTCCATCCGCCGTCCGCTATTCGTGGTGCAGGGACTCAACGATCCGCGCGTGCCGCGCGCGGAATCCGAGCAGCTCGTGGCGCGCATCCGCGCAGGTGGTGGTGAGGTGTGGTATCTCGCGGCGAAGGACGAGGGCCATGGCTTTCGCAAGAAGCCCAATCGGGATTTCTACATGCAGACCGCTGCCATGTTCCTGCAGCGTCTGGCCAAGCCTTGATACGGCCGCACTGCGAGGCCGGGCGGGCGCGCAGCTTTTAGTTTTCGCTCAGCACCGACGAGGGGCGGGGCAGTGTCTGCAATGACGGCTGCTCCTTCGAAAAGTATTCCCCGAGCGCATCCATCTGTTCGCTCGTCAAATGCGCGGCGAAGGTCGCCATGATCGGATTCTTGCGTGCGCCTTTCTGATACTCATCGAGCGCGCGCGCGATGTAGTCGGCGTGCTGGCCGGCAAGCGTCGGATACAAAGGCGTGATGCCCACTCCGTCGGCGCCGTGGCAGGAGACGCACAGGCCCGCAACCTCCGGCACCTGCGCTGCGGGTGCGTGGCCGGCCGTCAGCGGCGTGCCGGCGAAGTAGGCTGCAATATCGGCCATGTCCTGCTCGGAAAGCTCCTCGGCCTGCGAGTGCATGGTGAAGTGCGAGCGTTCGCCGCTCTTGTACTCCTTCAGCGCGGACACGATGTATTCGGGGTGCTGTCCGCGAAGCTCCGGAACGCTGTAATTGGGGTACGCATTCTTGTATCCGGGCACGCCGTGGCAGCCAAGGCAGGTGTAGGAGATGGCCTTGCCATGGACCGGATCGGCTTTCGGGCCCGCATCCTGAGCCCGCGACGTAAAGCTTGCGAGCGCACCCACGACGAGCGCCATGCCAAGAACGCCCGTGCGCATCCGAGACCCCATGATTCTTCTCCGCATCGCTCGCAAAACGGCTCCGAATCTTAAGGAGTCGCGGCCGCAAATGCCACAATAGGGTGGATATGATCGCTCTCATCCAACGGGTCACGCGCGCCGAGGTACGCGTGGGTGAGCACACCATCGCAGCGATCGAGCTCGGCATCGCCGCCCTCGTGGGCGTGCGGCGTACCGACGAGCAGAGCGACGCAGAGCGCCTCATCGAACGCATGCTCGGCTACCGCATCTTCCCCGACCCCGCTGGCCGCATGAACCTCGACCTGCGTAGCGTGGGCGGAGGACTTCTCCTCGTTCCCCAATTTACGCTCGCCGCAGACACCGCTCGCGGAATGCGTCCGGGCTTCAGCACGGCAGCGCCTCCCGAGAAGGCGAGCGCGCTCTTCGGGTACCTCGTGCAGCGCGCGGGCGAGCGCCACCAGCCCGTCGCCAGCGGCGCATTCGGGGCGCACATGCAGCTGTCGCTAATTAATGACGGTCCGGTGACGTTCTGGCTCGAGACTTAACCCTGCAGAACAGTGACGCGGTCACGCTTTGAGTCAGATCTTTCTCGGCTCGGGTGGGGCTTTTGGCCTATCATGAGCCTTACTGATGACCCCCTAGAGGGAGCCTAAGCCCATGTTCGAAATGAAACATTTGATCGTCGTGCTGCTCGTCGTTCTCCTGGTATTCGGAGCGAAGAAGCTGCGCACGATTGGTTCCGACCTGGGTGCGGCCGTACGCGGCTTCAAGCAATCGGTGAACGAAGGCGAAGCCGACGCCGCGGCCAAGCAGATCCCTCCCCAGGCCAAGGACGCCGAGTTCCCGGATTCGCGGGCGCGTGAGACCGCCGACAAGCGCGACCGTCCCGCCTGACGCCGGGCGCTATCGGCCGCCTCTCATAGAGTCATTAGACACCCGCCATGTTCGAGGGCCGCTTTCCGGAGCTCCTGATCATTTTTGTGGTCGCGCTCGTCGTGCTGGGCCCGCACAAGTTGCCGCAGGTGGCGGCTTTGGTCGGCCGGTGGCTCGGCAATGCGCGCGCGATGGCCCGCCAGTTTCGCGACCAGCTCGAAGAGGAAGCCCAGAACATGCAGCGGCCGGTCGTAGATCCCACGCGCCCGCCGCCGCCACCGGTAGCATCGCCGCCCGCGCAACCGCCCGCCGCCGCAGACTCCGCCACGCCAGACCCGGCATCCCATGAGCGAGGAGCCTGAAAAGCTTTCCGAAGGGACGCTGATCTCGCATCTGCTCGAGCTGCGTTCCCGACTGATACGCGCACTAGCGGCCGTCGGGCTGTTTTTCATTCCCTGCGCGTATTACTCCAATCAGATTTTCACCTTCATCGCGAAGCCTCTCCTCGACAAGCTCCCGAAGGGCGGCACTTTGATCGCGACCGGGGTCATGACGCCGTTCACGACGCCCTTCAAATTGTCGTTCTTCGTCGCGCTCTTCATTGCCATGCCGTACGTGCTGTATCAGGTGTGGGCATTTGTCGGACCCGGCCTGTATCGGCGCGAGAAGCGCTTCGCCGTGCCGCTCATGGTCTCCTCGATCGTGCTTTTCTACGCGGGCGTCATCTTCGCCTACGTGGTCGTGTTTCCGATGATATTCGCGTTCTTCACGAGCACGACACCGCAGGGTGTCTCGATGATGACGGACATTACGAGCTACATGGACTTCGCGCTCACGATGTTCCTCGCCTTCGGCGTCGCGTTTGAGGTGCCCGTCGCCGTGGTGCTCCTCGTGCTGACGGGAATCGTGAAGCTCGAGAAGCTGAAGGCGAACCGCGGCTACGTGCTCATTGCCATTTTCATCATCGCCGCGATTCTCACGCCTCCCGATGCGCTCTCGCAGTGCGTCATGGCCGTGCCGATGTACCTGCTCTACGAGGGCGGAGTTTTGATGGCGCAGATCATGCAACGCATGCAGCGCACCGCCGCCGAGCGCGACGCTGCGAAGGTGTGAAGAGCTGCCGCGGGGTTTAATCCCGCGGGCTTTGCAGCACCGATCTTTCCCACCCTGCGGCTGCCGCCGCCACTCGAGGGATTCTGCACGCGCCCGTAGCGGCCATTGCCCCTGCGGCGCTTAAGTGGACAAGCGCGGCTCGTTTGCCGATCATGCCAAGGTCGTCTTGAGGCGCCGGCTAGAAGAACATGAGCACCAAAAACGTCGACCAAATGCCGCCCGGCATCCCGTTCATCGTCGCCAACGAATTTGCCGAGCGTTTCTGCTTCTACGGCATCAATGCCATCCTCGCGGTCTACATGACGCAGCACCTGCATTTTGGGCAGGCGCAGGCGACAGTGTGGCAGTCGCTCTTCAAGTTCGGGGCGTATTTCTTTCCGCTGATCGGCGCCATCATCTCCGATGTATTCTGGGGCAAATACCGCACCATCATGACGCTCGCGCTCGTCTACTGCGCCGGCTGCACGGTGCTGGCGAGCGGTGGCGGCCCGACGACGCTTGCGATCGGACTTGGGCTCATGGCTCTCGGGACCGGCGGCATCAAGCCGTGCGTGTCGACCAACGTCGGCGATCAGTTCACCTCCAAGAATCAGCATCTGATCGAGCGCGCCTTCAGCTACTTTTATCTGTCCATCAATGCAGGCTCCTCGATCTCGATCTACTTCTGCCCCATTTGGCTCAATGCCTATGGCCCGCGCGTCGCCTTCGGAGTACCCGCCGCGATGATGCTGCTCGCCACCATCGTGTTCGGACTCGGGCGCAGGAAATTCGTGGTCGTGCCGCCGGCGATGAGCCACGGCGCGAATCGCGGCATTGTCTTGTTCCTGCTCGGTCTTCTGCCGGTGCTGGGCATTTCCGCGTGGATCTTCAACGTCGTGGGTCCGGATTACCGCACCCTTGCGGCGTTGATCACGCTCCTCGCGCTCCTGGTGCTGGTCGTATATTTGAGTCTCAACACGGGACTGAAGCGTGCCTTGCCGGCCGAACTATTGAACTGGATGCAGGAAGCATTCACCGGCCCTGCGCTCAAACAGATCACCGGGCTTGCTCTCATCTATTATATTTTCATTGCGATGTTCTGGTGTCTGTGGGACCAGTCGAACGGTCAGACCTGGACCCTGCAGGCCACGTCCGATTTGATGGACAAGCATTTGTTTGGATTTCTCGGCGGCATTTCGGCCTTTAGCGGGCTTGCGAGCTACCAGATGTTGCCCTCGCAGATCCAGGTCGTGAACGGCCTCTTCATTCTGGCGATGGTGCCGATCTTCACTTTCGGCGTTTATCCGCTCATGGGGAAGTTCTTCACCGTGACGCCGCTGCGCAAGATTGGCATCGGTCTGTTCGTGATCTCCGCCTCGTACCTGATCGTCGCTTCGATCGAGAACCACATCATGCACGGCGAGACCGTGAGCCTGTGGTGGCAGATCCTCGCGTATGTCGTGCTCACGGCGGCGGAAGTGCTGATATCCATTACTGCGCTCGAGTTTTCCTATAAACAGGCGCCGCTCAAAGTAAAGAGCTTCATCATGGCGGTAACCTACCTCCTCGCCGTGAGCATTGGCAATGCCTTTACCGCGCAGGTGAACGGCGCCATGGTCAAACCGCTGCCGACGATTGCCATGACCACAGGCTCCGAGACCTGGGCGCAGCTGCAGAGCGTCAGCAATGTGCAGCCGGGGCAAAAAATTGATTTCGGCGGCGACACCGGTATCAAAGTCGTCGGTGACAACGGTGCACCGGCACCGCTCGAAGGCACCTTTCTCGTCAGCGCTGTCGACGCGGCCCACCACCGTGTGCGGCTCATGGATGCCATTCACCGCCAGCCGGTGGTGAGCTCAGGCGAGTTCAAGCCTGCTCAGGCGGAAGTCACGACCTACAAGTTGGTCGGCCCCATGTACTTCCTGTTCTTCGCAGGCCTGGGAGGCGTCGTCGCGGTGGTATTCGTGTTCGTCGCGGGCTTCTACCGCGAGCGCACCTACGTACGCGATGCCGCGGCCGAGCCTGCCTAGTGAGGCGCATTAGGTGAGGACCCGCCTCATCCTGTGTATCGGCCTTGCGGCAGGCCTTGCGGGCTGTGGCAAAGAGGCGAGTGTACCGCCGGCAGCCCCGGCAGAAACCGCCGGCGCCTTCATCGCCCGCGCCAATCATGATTTGAGCGAGCTTGCGCGCGAGGTTCAGGGCGCAAACTTCATTCAGGCGACCGACATCACCCCCGACACGCAGTTCATCGAGGCGAAGGCGAACGATCGATATCTTGCGCTTCTCGGGCAGTATGCCGCGGGAGCCGGACAGTTTGCAGGTCAAAAGCTTGCGCCGGCGGACGCTCGAGCACTTGCGCTTTTGAAGTTCAATGTTGACGTGCCCGCGCCGCGCGATGCAGCCCGGCGCGCCGAACTCACCCAGTTGGGCGCACAGCTTGAGTCGATGTTCGGTGCGGCCAAGTACTGCCCGCCAGGAGCCGCGCGGGGATCGGCGGCCTGCAAGAACGTTGAACAGCTGTCGGAAGTCCTCGCCAAGAGCCGCAACTACGATGAGCTTGTGGCAGCCTGGAAGGGCTGGCATGACATCGGCGCGCCGATGCGGGCTGCCTTCCGGCGCTTGGTCACGCTCGCCAATGAAGGCGCGCGGGACTCTGGTTTCAAAGATCTCGGGGTCATGTGGCGCGCGCATTACGACATGTCGCCGGAGGAGTTTGACGCCGAGTCCGAACGCCTCTGGCAGCAGGGACACCATGCAGAGGCTCACGGGCACGCGCCGGATCGATGCCGCCGCGATCACCGAGTATTTCCAGCCTCTTATGGGCTGGCTCACCGAGCAGAACAAGAACCGGCAGTGCGGCTGGGAATAGCCAGCACCGCGGCACAATCATTCGCATGCGCCTGCTTCTAATCGAGGATGACCCGGAAGCCGCACGCTTCGTGTTGAAGGGACTGCGTGAGGGCGGCTACACGGTAGAGCATGCGGCGGACGGCCGCGATGGCCTGTTTCGCGCCACCGAGGGCAAGTATGACGCCATCATCACGGATCGCATGCTGCCGCACATGGACGGACTGGCGATAGTGCAGATCCTGCGTCAGCAAGGCTGTGAGACACCGGTCCTCGTGCTCTCTGCGCTCGGTAATGTGGATGATCGCGTGCGCGGCCTGCGTGCCGGCGGCGATGACTATCTGACGAAGCCGTTCGCGTTCGTCGAGTTGCTCGCGCGCGTCGAGGCGCTCTTGCGCAGAAAGGCAGGCCCGCAGGCGACGACGATGTTGAAGGTCGGGGATCTGGAGCTCGATTTGCTCGGGCGGCGCGCGCGCCGCGCGGGCCGCGAGATCGAGCTCACCTCGAAGGAATTTACGCTCCTTGAGTTTCTGGTGCGGCGCGCAGGGCAGGTGGTGACGCGCACGATGCTGCTCGAGGGCGTTTGGGATCTGCAGTTTGACCCGCAGACGAACCTCATTGATGTGCATATCAGCCGTTTGCGGCAGGCGGTCGACCGCGGCTTCGACCGCGTCCTGATCCATACCGTGCGCGGCGCCGGCTACGTGGTGCGTGACGATGGTCCTTAGCGAGCGGCCGCCGTTTTCCAATTCGTTCCGAACGAGCGCTTTTAGGCTCGCCATTGCCTACTGCGTGCTCTTCACGGTGAGCGTGGGCGCGCTATTGGGTGCGATTTATTTGATCACCGGCAGCGTGCTGGCGAACGAAGTGGACAATGTCATCCTGATCGAACTCGATCAGCTCGCCGACGAATACGATCGCGAGGGGCAGAATGGCATCATCGCGGAGCTGACGCGGCTGCGCGAGGCCTGGGGACGGGCGGGCGCAATCTATTTGCTCGTCGATCCGAGTCTTGCAAAGCGTGCCGGCAACTTGAGCTCCTGGCCGTTCAGCGGGGTGCCGAAGGAACGCTGGCTCGAGTTCGACATTGAGGCGCTGCGCGACGGTGCAGTGGTGCACGATCCGGTGCGCGCGCGCGTGATCGAATTTCCGGACGGCTATCGCTTGCTCGTCGGCACGGAGGTGTCCGAGCGGCGCCAGTTCCAGGAGCGCTTTCGCGCGGCGACGCTGTGGGCTATCGGGCTCACTGCGCTCCTGGGAGCCCTCATGGGGTTGTGGCTGAGCCGCCGGCTGATGGGGCGGGTGCGCGCCATCTCCACCGCCTGTCAGCAGATCGTCGCCGGCGATTTTGCGCGCCGCCTGCCGGTCGGAGGATCGCGCGACGAATTTGATGCCTTGGCGGTCGCCGTCAACCATGTGCTCACACGCCTGGATGAGCAGACCGCGACCGTGCGAGCGACTTTCGACAGCGCCGCCCATGATCTGCGCGGCCCGCTCTTCCGTCTGCGCGGTCGTCTTGAGGAGCTGCAGGGCTCCGTCGGGCTCGGCTCGGAGGCGCGCAGCAGCATCGATCGGGCCTTGAAGGACATCGATTCCGTGCAGCGCACCCTGGGGA
>Ga0209006_10001340_pt1 | contig 22350 bp, 17 predicted proteins | sample JacPin_JW_Ref_O2_FD_188567 | JGI IMG/M metagenome (GOLD analysis project Ga0209006, IMG submission 188567) | Forest soil microbial communities from Algoma, Ontario, Canada - Jack Pine, Ontario site 1_JW_Ref_O2 (SPAdes) (version 2) | ecosystem: Environmental > Terrestrial > Soil > Boreal... | reverse complement strand
GCCCCGGTTGTTGTAGGCTAAGGCAAAGTTGGGTTGGAGCCGGATGGCTTCCCCGAAATCCTGCAGCGCGCCCTCCACGTCACCTTTGTCTCCGCGCACGCTCCCCCGGTTGACATAGGCCCCGGCCAAGTCGGGCCAGAGCCGGATGGCTTCCTCGAAATCCTGCAGCGCACCCTCCACGTCACCTTTGTGGCTCCGCGAATTGCCCCGGTTGTTGTAGGCCGCGACATAGTCGGGCTTAAGCCGGATAGCCTCGGTGTAAAAGCGCAGTTGTTCATCAACTTCAGCAGCAGCAAGCCCCCGCTCAAACCACTGCTGGGCCGTCAACTCGTCTTCCCGAACTGCCGGGGCCGCTCCAGCCGCCACCTTCTGTTCAGTCGCGGCGCGTTGCACGGAGCGAGAGGCTGGATGCAATACGGCGTTTAGCGGCACATTCAGAAACTTGTCCCGCAAGCGTCCCATCGCTTCCATAAAGTATTCCGGCGGGATGCTGAGTCCGTTGTAGTGCTTGAGTGCGGCGAGCGCGCCAGTGAGTTGACTAGCAATCTTAGGCGTACCGAAATCGAAGCCTTCAAGCATCAGAGGAACGGTATTGCGCTGATTGGCCAATGCAGTTTCTATCTCGCGACGCAACCAATCGGCAGGATCGTCGCAATGCTCCAGCGCGGAGGGGGTGAGCAGGACAAGAAAATGTGCCCGCGCTTTTATGTTTCCGAGTATGACGGTCTCGAAGTCGCCACTGGCGATACCGCTGAAATCAATGAATACGTCATAGCCATGCTGGGTCAGGTTTTGAAAAACGGCAAGCGCCCAAGGAATGTTGGTGCGGCGATAACTGATGAAAACGGTTTTTTCGACGCGTTCCATACCGCAGACCGCTCACGCGAGCACAGAAAATGGAACGATACCAGAAATCACCCAAGTCCGCCGCAACCTCGTATTCGCGGATACTCCTTACAGACCTCGCTGCTCAATTTGTAGCAGCGTCTTTTTCCGCTCGATGCCCCAGCGGTAGCCGCCCATGCTGCCGTCTTCGCGGACTACGCGATGGCAGGGGATGGCGACGGCGACTGGGTTGGTGGCGCAGGCGCGGGCTACGGCTCGCGTCGCGGTGGGCTGACCGATGGCCTTTGCCACCTGGCCATACGATTTTGTCGAACCGAAGGGGATCGATTGCAGGTAAGTCCACACGCGGCGCTGGAAGGCGGTGGCGCGAATGTCGAGCGGCAACGACGAGTCGCCGTGCTGGCCGCGCATCTGGTGCAGCAGCGAGACGACCCATGGCTTCAGGTTGCCGTCGTCTGGCTTTCTCTGGGCGAAGGGGAATTCACGCTTCAGGCCTTCGAACAGTTCGTTGTCGGATTTCGCAAACTGGATCGAGCAAATTCCCTTCTCCGTGGCGGCGATCATCATGCGGCCCAAGGGCGAGTCAGCAAACGTGTAGCGAATGGTTGCCGCGATGGCTCCACGCCGATATTTGTCGGGTGTCATGCCGAGTTGCGAGGCGGTGCGCTCGTACAGGCGGCTGCTGGAACCGTAGCCGGCGTCGTACATGGCGCGGGTGACGGAGTCTCCGGCCTGCAGATTGCGCTTGAGCGAGTGCAGGCGCCGCGAATCGGCATATTCGCGCGGCGTGATCCCCAAGGCGGCTTTGAAACGCCTCTGCAAATGAAAGGAACTCTGGTGAAATTCCTTGCCCAAACGCGCGAGGGTCAGCGGTTCGTCCAAGTGGTTTTCGATAAATCGGCAAATCGACTTCACTTCATCCAACTGGCGATTGCCGCTGAGAGACTTTGGGCGGCAACGCAGGCATGCCCGATAACCGGCTTGTTCCGCGTGATCGGGATGGCGGAAGAACTCCACGTTTTCTCGGCGCGGACGGCGCGCCGGGCACGAGGGCCGGCAGTACACGCCTGTGGTTGAAACCGCAAAGACGAACTCGCCGTCGTGCGCCGCGTCGCGAGCGAGGACAGCGTCCCAGAGTTGGTTGTCTTGCTCGTTTGATCGAGTTTCTTTCGATCGCGCCGCCGGGTTGCTTTGTGGATTCTTCACTTCGTCGGGAGTGTCCATTGCGAGTATGGCATTGGTGGTCATGGTAGGAAAAGCTTAAGGCGAGGCGAAGACAACGGACTATCCGAATCTTGCGGGCAAACCAAGTTTGTGGGCGCTGGGTGGGTAACGGAGCATTCAGCATTCAGCATTCAGCATTCAGCGTTCAGCAATCAGCATTCAGCCGCCACGATTGTGATTTCGGTCAACCGGAAACACAAGAGCTTTGGGATTCGATTGCACTTGCAAAGCGAAGCGGCTAGAGTTCTCCGGGGCATTTGCTATTCTCATGACGAATCGAGGGAAAATGAGGAACTTAGGCGTGGCAGTTTTTGGCCTGCTTGTTGCGGTATTTTTGGGATCAGCTCTGGCGCAGCAGGGCTCCAGGCATTTGATGAACGCAGACGAACTGAACAAAGTCGTTCCCGCGGAGTATTTTTATCGCGGGCAAAAAGCTCCTACGCAGCTTCGCAACTCAGCCGGTTTTCAACGGGCGGATGGAAAGATGACTTTCGCGGCATTGGTCGACGCTTCGGGATACTCGACAGCGATTCAGCAGAAATATCAGGGGATGCTGATTACTGAAGGGAAAATCAGCATTGGCGGATCGGAGTTAGCCCCCGGAGAGTATGGCTTCGGTTTTGCGGATGACGGGAAGTTCGTGGTGATGAATGTGGCCAACGAAGATGTGTTGAGCGTTTCTTTTGAAACCGATTCGCAATTGCAGCGTGCGGTACCTCTCAAGATGGTCGAGGATGGCGACGGGTACAAGTTGTATGGGGGAAAGAAATGGGTGGCGGTGAAGCCCGAGTAAACGCACCACGATTATGATCGGAGCGCTCGATCAGAGGTCCCGGGCAGGCCTAAACGCACCGGTCTAATGCGCCAACGGCTGGAATGGGCCGAGGACGGTGGTCGTGCCGGAGCGCTTGCGCAATTCGCCTAACAGGGCGCTGGCTGCATTCTGATAGGTCTTGTTGGGGTCGGACGGATCGGCCCACACCGCGTCGTAGATAATCTGAGCGGCTTCCTTCAATTCAATGTGCATGGCGGCTTCGTAAACGTCGAGGCGCTCCTGCAGGCGGTCGTAGCACTGTTTGCAGACTTCGGCGTTCTCTGGTTCGCCCGAGTGGTTCTCGCCCAGAGCGCAAGTGGAAGCGGGCGCATTGGCGACGTCGGTATGAGCGGTGAACAGTTGCGACTTGAACTGCCGCAAGAATTCTTCCCGCTCCTGTTCAACCACGGCGGTATCGGGAATTGCTTCTACAGCGGACTGCATCATCTTCGGAGTCACTTTGGGCGCAACCGGCGAAACCCGTTCGGTGCTGTGGCATGTGGGGCAAATGTCGACATCGGCAGGGTAGTAGAGATGGCACTTGGAACAGGGCAATCCGTAGTGCGAGGATTTGCGGGTGTTTTCGGTTGTCGCCGGAGTTGGAGCGGTCGCTGGTTCCATGCGACGAACGCCGGGATCCTGTTGCAAAACAGCGCTGGCACTTTTGCTTGCTGCACCAGATTGTTGTTGTGATCGAGTTAAATCCATGGCCAGTCTCCCCTCGACTTCCTAATTCAATTGCCTTCAAAACAAGTGCCGCTTCCCGCAGTTCGCTTCAGTTTATTCAGCTAGCGCTACTTCGCCGAACACCAGTAGTACAACCAAAACAATGGCCGACCGTGCACCCTGAGGCCTGCCAATTTCTATGTCATTACTCTCAAATAGTTGCGTGTACTTGAGCGTTAAAACTCTTCCATTCCCTTAACGGGAATTGGTGTCTTTCATGAGCTTGATCAGTTCATCCCGGCGCGCACGATATAGCGGGCGGTCGGGAGCCATGCGGTACGCCAGTTCCAATTCCGACAAAGCTTCTTCGTACCGATCCAGGCGCATCAGGCACGCCGCGAGTGAGTAATGATTGTCGGCGGAAGAATTCAGCCGCAGAGCCTCGCGGAATTCCCTCTCGGCGGTGTGCAATTGCCCTTGCTGAAACAGGACCGTTGCTAAAAAGTGATGTGACACATCGGAATCGGGGTTGAGAGAAACTGCCAGCCGAAATTCATGCAAGGCCTCGTCAGGCTTGCCGTCAAGCAAGAGCGCCTGACCAAGACGGCGGTGCTCCGTCGATCCGGTGGGATTCTGAAGCAGAGCCCGTTGCAACTCGGCGACCGCGCCATCGTAATTTTTCTGCGCCATGTAAGCGCTGGCAAGGCAGCTATGGCCTTGCTGCCACTCAGGCTGTTCGCGGTAAAGCTCGTGCAATTCAGAGATGGCAGCGTTGTAGTCGCCGATATCGCAATAAGTATTCGCCAGATTGTTGCGAACCGAGGGTTCATCGGGAGCGATGCGCAAGGCCGCACGATATTCCGTGACCGCCTCACTCAGATTGCCCTCTTCATGCAAGGTCAGACCCAAATTCGAATGCGCCTGCCAGAAAGCGGGACGGAGTTGAATGGCATGATCGTATGCGGCTTTGGCGGCGGACACATTGCCATCCGCATGAAGAGCGATGCCCATGTCGTAATAGGTGTCTGCGTTACCGGGGTCGCGGGCCAGCGATTCGGCAAATGCATGAACCGCTGCCCGATATTGCCCATTCGAATAGAGAGCCAGACCCAGGTACTGATAGGCCTCCGAGTTTTGAGGATCCATGCTGAGCGCAGTGCGCGCCTCGGCAATGGCATTGGGACCGTCATCCAGGCGATAGAAGATATAGGCGAAATTGCTGTGATTCTCAGGCAGGTCGGGCATCAGGCGCGCCGCTGCTGTCATTTCGTCGAACGCGTCATCCCATTGCTCTTGCTGGCGCAGCATCGCGCTCAAGGCAAAGTGGAGCGCCGCATTTTGAGGATCGTCGGTCACCGCCGGACGCAGCAGCAATTCAGCCTCGTGCCAGCGCTGCTGCCGAGCCGCAGTTCCCGCCTTGAGTAGGGCGTCGGGAATCGGTTGCGCTGAGGCAGAGTTTTGCTGCGAAGTTAAAGCTTGAATCAGACTCGGTTCCGCCCCGATGGATTCCAGTTGCCGCAATTGCTTGGGAGCAATGGTGTGGGCAAAGCCCCGCTCCCGTACCAACCGGACCACTCGTCCGCTGGGGATTCCCCCGCTTAGCCATGCAGTAATTTGCGTCGCATCGACTGGTGCGGTATCAGACGCGCGCACCGAGACGGCCGTCGCCAAACTGACCAGAATAATCAGCCAATACTTGAGCTTCACCGGACTCTCCAACTTTGTTTTGCCTTGCTGGACGCCTGATTTGGGCGACATCTCGACACATTGAAAATAGACCCGAGGTGGGCAGACAGGTAAGGTCACCGAGGTAACCTGGTAAACAAACTAGGGTGGCGACGATAGAACTGCCAGCCGACGATCAGTCCCAAACAACCCTGCGATCAGGCCCGGTTAGGAGGTTTAGGTTTGACTTGCCCACCTGCCTCCAGTCCGGTGTAAACTAGGGTTGCTGTGCCACTGTGGAGGTTCTGATGTTAGAAGGCTTGTTTCAACCGATGCACCTGCTGGTGATATTCTTCATCGCCCTGCTGGTGTTCGGTCCCAAGAAATTGCCGGAACTCGGAAAAGGTCTGGGCGAAGGGATTCGAGCGTTGAAAGATGGCATGAAAGACGGCATGAAGGATAATCCTCAAACCCAGGCGTCGAACGAGCCGAGCAAGAATCCTGAAATTAAGGCCTGACCCAAGTTCTATTTCGCAGGGCTGTGGGTTCGCATAGTCGCCATTCCAGTCCTGTGCCTTGATGTATTGCTGAACCTTTCATTTTATCGAGCCACGTTATTGAACCTCACATCGCTGGCGCTCAGGCGATACCCTGGCTATCTGTGTCGAAAAATTCGTTCTATTTCCCAGAAGGAGTTCTCCGTGCTGCGCAAAATACATTACCTGCTCGTTCTCATCTTCTTCGTGTCCGGTCTGGCCCTAGCAGACCAAATTACATTGAAAAACGGGGATAAATTTACCGGCAAAATCGTGAAATCAGATGGCAAGACGCTCGTGCTGCACACCGATGCCGCCGGCGACGTCACCATCCAGTTCGACGCGATTCAGCAGATCACCACCGATCAGGATCTGCATGTCGGCCTGAAAGATGGAAAGACGGTGGTTGGCCCCGTCACCACCAGCGACGGTAAGCTGGAAGTGGCCACCAAAAGCGGCGGCAATGTGGAAGCCTCCACGGGAGATGTGACCGTAATTCGCAACGATGCCGAGCAGACTGCCTATGACAAGTCGCTGCATCCGGGGCTTATGCAGGGATGGAATGGCGGGATCAACGTGGGATTCTCAGTCGCGCGCGGCAACAGCGAGACAGAAAATCTGGCGCTGGCATTCAATGCCGCTCATCCTACGCTCAACGACAAGATCACGTTGTATGCGAACATTCTGGATACGAGTAATGGTTTGGCGAGCCCGAGCACGGTTGCGAATTTGGAGCAGGGCGGAGCCCGCTATGACCGAAACCTTAATCCGAGGACATTTGTCTTTGTGGGCGCAGACTTTATGGCGAATGCACTGCAGGATCTCGACCTCCGCGGAGTCTATGGGGGAGGCTTTGGTTATCATGCGGTCAAGTCCGCCAACACAACGCTGGATATCCTTGCCGGCCTGAACTACACGCACGAAACGTATTCCAACGGTCCGCTCGTCACGCCTCCAACCACGCCGCCTACATTTCAATCGTATGGCGTCACCAACAAATTTGTGGCTCTCACGCTGGGCGAAGAGTTGACGCACAAAGCAGGCGCCAGCACGGTCATTACTGAGAGCTTTTATTTCTATCCGGATTTGCAGGCCACGAGCAATTATCGGGGAACGTTTGGTCTGGGAACGGTGACCAAGATCAGTAAATGGCTGGGCTGGCAGAACCAGTTCAGCGACATTTACGTGTCCGATCCGCCGGAAGGCGCTAAGCAGAACGACCTGATATTCACGACCGGACTAAATGTATCATTCACGCACTAGGGCGCCGGCAACCGACTAGAAAATTGAAGGCGTGCTCTTTAGGAGCGCGCCCCTTTTCCTACGGATCAACGCGAATTTTAGCCATCATGCCGTTATCTTCGTGGAACAACACGTGGCAGTGATAAACAAACGTGCCAGCGATATTAGGATCGCGGAAATCCATTCGCACGGTGACACTGGGATAAGGGCCTATGCCCGAATAGAAAGGCACATTGACCGTGTCCTGCAGTGTAGGATTTGCGACAGCCACGCCGTTGATCGCCATCACCAAAAAGTGAATCTGGTGCATGTGGAAGGCGTGTTGCTCGCCGGTGTGATTCTCGATCGTCCAGTCTTCCACCGCTCCTGTGTTCGTAACGATGGCGGGCGGTTCATTCGCATTAAATAACTTTGGTTGCTGTCCTTTGACGGTGATAAAGAAGTTGACCGGAGGATTGGTACCGAGAGCGGCTTCGGAGAAGTACAGGCTCCTGGTGGCCGTGGGTTTTATCGCAGCCAAACCAGAGAAACGTTGAGTCACTCGAACCGCAGGCGCAGACGGAACCACGGTCGCAGGTTGTGACGCCGTTGCCGTGGGAAGGATATTGGCAAGGACCTGCGGGACATTCGCATTGCCCACCGGGCCCGTGTTGTAACCGGCGGTAACGAAGGTGGCATTGGTGCTTCCTGACGGCGGACCGGTCATGATGAATTCCGCGCGGCCTGCCGGAGGCAGAGCAATGTCGGTGACCATGGGATCGCCCGTTACCGGGACGCCATCCATCGAAATCAATTCCAGCGTTTGCGCGGTAGTTCCAAACAGAACCTGCAAATCCAGGAAAGCTTGCGTGGAAGCGTTAGCGACCCGCCAGAATTGTTTCTCTCCCGGTTTCGTCTGGATGATCGGTGATGCTTCTGCGGGAAACGTGGCAGGCTGGAAGTTGACCGTGAGCTGATACGAACCGGGAATCCAGGAGAGAGGATTCAGAAACTGTTGCCGGATGACCAGCACTCGTTCCGTGAGGCCGGACACTTGCGGCTTAATTTTTTCGATTCCACCGATGACGATCGCTCCCGCGGCTCCGCCATTAACTTGAAACGCGGTATATCCGTGCGGGTGGGGATGGTACCAGTACAGCCCCGGTGGCTCGTTGGCGGGAATCTGAATCTGATACTTGAAGGGCGTGGTGCTGGGCTGGATGAGCGTGGTGATTACGTCATCCTGATGGCAGAGAGGCGGAACGTTTAGCCCGTGGAAATGGAGATTCGTAGTGTTGAAGTTGACGATCTTACTCTGGCACGGGTCGGTCGACGCGGTGCCGGTCGTTGATCCCATGGATCCCATGTCATCCATGGAGTGATACTTCGTCTGCGCGATTGCGGCGGCAGGTGTGAAGTTGAGCTGGTTGGTCAAGTCCAGACTGAGGGTATCGCCGGGATTAAGACGGAGGGTTGGAGCTTCGATGTTGCCGGTAGAGGTGGCATAGTCGAAGCAGAAGTGCGTATACCCGAGCGCGTCCACGCCGTTGCGTTCGGTAAGCCCCAGTTGCAAAACGCCATTCTGGCTGGAAAGGCTTAAGGCATCGGCGACAACAGTCCCGGGATTCGGCCGCACCGGGCAGTTCGGCAATTGCGCCGACGCGCTGAGAAACGCCAGTCCCACAACTTGAACTCCTAATGCCCACTTGGCAAACCTACGCATACCCGGCTCCTTGTGCTCGATGATTCTGACTTTGTTACAGACCGAAAGCTTGAATGCGCCACTCTAGAAAGAACGCGGCGGATAAACTCCAATTGACAGCAGAGAGGTTGAATCTGGGTCTACCACCGGCGATTTGGCCGCTTCCGTCAAGGTACATTTCCCGCCGCTGGAGGTCACATTGACGACGGCTATACCGGAGCTTGCGCCGAATTCCGGCAGGTAAAGTACCGACCCAGTGCCGGAAGGAAGCTCCGCGACCGGGCTAGAAAGAAAATTCCAGTTATTGGCGAAGCCTTTGAGCTGCTTCGAAGTGCAGCCCGCCGTAACTTTTCCCGTGCTGCCATTGAAAAAAGCAGCGCTTACTGTGCCGGTAGAAGTGTTCGCGGTGTAGATGAGGGTTCCATCAGGACTAAGCAGAACACTGCTCGAATTTCCGGCGGTGGAGAAGTCATACAGAACCGTCTTTGTCAGCTTGCCGGAAGAGATGTCGGAGACCTCAATCGTGTCCGTGGTCGATTGGTCGCCAAAGATGGCGTAATGTCCGTCTTGCGTGATGTCAACGCCCTGCGGAAATCGGCTGGTAGTGTAGCCGGTTGCGTTCTGCAAATCATTGTTCGAGACCGGAACTCCAGCCGAGATGTTGAATGATCCAATTGAGCCATCGCCAAAAGTTGCGACCATCAGGTTTCCGTGCAACGCCATGCCCTTCAAGTTTCCGGCGTGCAAGCCAATCGGAGTAATGTCGCTCAGGAACTGAAGCACGCAACCCGACCCAATGGCATAGGTCGCCAGAGTTTGCGAGCTGGTGAAGTTGGCGTAGAGATATGAGCCGTTGTTGGCTAGGCCGACGCCGTTATCGTGGCCCGAATCGCCGCTCCCGGCGGGAAAATTACCGATATCTTGTTGCGTATTGATGTCAACAGCGCTGACCTCATTGCTGCCGCCCAGCGAAATGTAGGCGCAAGGGGTGGTCGTGTTGCTAAGCATGCTGACCCGATTTGCAGCAAAGTAGCCGCCGCCAGAACCCGAGCCACCCAGATTCACCCGGTTCGGATTTGATAGGGCTCCGCTCGTTCCAATCGCAAAGAACGTTCCGGAACTCGGAAGCTGCCCCGCCAGATCGTCATTCGTAACCAGATAACTGGTTGTGGCGGTCGAAGGAACTGAAGGTTTCTCTGCGGCGATAGCGCCGGGCAATGCCATCAGCCCGAAGAATGCAATAGAAGTGAGTGCGGAAAGAATAGGCGAAGCTGGAGATAGTCTCATAGGCAAACTCTTTCAAAGCTCGGGCAGGGGACTCTCGCACGCGCGGGTTGCTAATACGAGGTTGACCTAGGATTAATTGTCGTATGGCACTTGTCAAGGTGCAGGAAGTTGCAACCCCATAGTTCGACAGTATTATCGTTGGTAGGAGTTGTCCCTCAGCGAGCAACGCGATTGTGACGGCCCTATGCTCCGATTTCACACTGCCTCTACGGTTAGCGCGGCTGCGATTTTCAAGTGACTGTGACCTCGGAATCAGGGTTCACAGCGCAGATATCCGATTTGTCGCGATCCTCTTCCGCTGATCCCGGACGTTCAAGCTGGGGCAATTGCTAAGAAAACTGGGGAATGACGCTGCCCGCGATGCTATGATGCCCAACGTCACAGGACACGCACATTTATCGGCAGGGGGAAATCGAAACTATGGCCGTTGCAATCCCAAATCGTTCTACGACAGTTGCTTCTGGCCCCCCTGCTTCGTATACCGGACCCCTCGCCGTCGTGACCACATTGTTCTTTATATGGGGCTTTCTGACTTGTCTTAATGACATTCTGGTCCCCCACTTGAAATCGATCTTCGACCTGAATTACACGCGGGTCATGCTGATTCAGTTTGCTTTCTTCGGCGCATATTTTCTCTTTTCCATTCCTTCCGCAAAAATTATTGACTGGATCGGTTATCAGCGATCGATGGTGGTGGGTCTGCTCACCATGGGCGTGGGAGCTTTTCTATTTGTGCCTGCGGCGAGCGTGCCGTCATATCCGCTGTTCTTAGGTGCGCTTATTGTTCTCGCCGCCGGCATTACCTGTTTGCAGGTAGCGGCGAACCCTTATGTAACGGTGTTAGGGAAATCGGAAACTGCTTCAAGCCGCCTCAATCTGACGCAGGCATTCAACTCGCTGGGAACTTTCCTCGCGCCTTTCTTCGGCGCCGTGTTTATCCTGAGCGCCGCGCCGAAAGCGATTGACGATATTCGCGCGATGGCTCCGGATGCCTTGCAAGCCTATCGCCTGCATGAAGCGGCGAGCGTCAAGACGCCCTATGTTGGTTTAGGAATTGCACTGGTTGTGCTTGCCGCGGCTATTGGCAGCTTTAAGCTGCCGAAGATTCCGCATGCGCAGCACCAGCTCGGAGAGAAGGTCAACGATTCGATCTGGAATCATGCCAATTTGATTTTTGGCGCGATCGGTATATTCGTTTATGTGGGCGCCGAAGTTTCTATCGGGAGCTTTCTGGTGAATTATTTCAGCCAGCCTGAGATTGGCGGGTTGACGGAGAAAGTCGCGGCCAGCTTTGTTGCTTTTTATTGGGGCGGTGCGATGGTTGGCCGATTTATCGGTTCTGCGCTTTTGCAAAAGATGAACACCGGAAAGTTACTTGGCATTTGCGCGATCTGCGCCGCGGGGCTTGTAACGGTCTCCATGTTGACGTCCGGGCACTTCGCCATGTACAGCATCATTCTGGTGGGATTTTTTAATTCCATCATGTTCCCCAGCATCTTTACACTCGGCGTGGCTGAGCTTGGGCCGCTCACGGGAGACGGCTCCGGAATCATGATCATGGCTATCGTCGGCGGAGCGATCATTCCAGTTGCACAAGGAGCCATCGCCGACCGCATTGGAATCCATCACGCATTTTTCCTGCCTGTCATCTGCTATCTCTACATTTTGTTTTTTGCATTGAGTGGTTCGAAGCCTAACAGCCAACGCGACGCCAAGGCCTAGGGACGGGTTGCGCTCAGACGCTCGGCTATACTGAGACGCTCCCATGGATATTTCCGAAGCTCAGAGGGCCGCGAAATCTTCCCGCGCGTTGACCACCGCGGCCCATGCCTCGTTCGTTCCGATTGGAATTGTTACAGTTCTACTTGGGCCGCTACTGCCTGCGCTCTCTTCCCGATGGTCTCTGAATTATGCCCAGGCTGGAACGCTATTCACCGCGCAGTATCTGACCTCGACTTTGGGCGTAGCCGCTTCGGGCTTTCTGGTTTCGCGCTGGGGATTTCGATTCGCGATCAATGCCGGCCTTTTTGCGATGGCTCTCGGCGTGGGAGTGTTGCCATTCGCCTCGCATATTCTCGGCGTGGCATGTATCGCATGTTACGGCGTGGGAATGGGATTGTCGGTTCCGGCGGCAAATTTGCTTGTTGCCGAGGTGAACCCCTTGCGGCGAAGCGCGGCGTTGAACCTGCTGAATTTTTCCTGGAGCGTGGGCGCGGTGGCGTGTCCGTTTCTTGTGGCCGCGGCCAGCCAGAGGCATCGTACGCCGCTTTTGCTGGAAGGCGTTGCAATCTTTATGTTGGTGATAATCGCCGGAATTGCTTTGATGCCTGCCAGCATTATCGAACCAGCGGCCGAGAGCGGCAGTGACCAAACTGCCGGTTGGGCGATGCGATCGAATCAATCCGCACTATTGTTGCTGGCAGCGCTCTTCTTTCTCTATGTAGGAACGGAAAATGCTTTTGGTGGCTGGACCGCTTCTTACGCCAAGAGTCTTCCTGGAATCCCCGCTGCGTGGTCGGTAATGACTCCTTCGTTTTTTTATTTCGCGCTGCTGTTTGGAAGGTGGGCGGCTCCGTTCGTTCTGCGGTATATGAATGATGTATCGGTAGCTCGATGGGGATTGTTACTGGCGTGCGTGGGAATGATGGGTTTGATACTCTCGCGCAGGATGGTTGGCTTGGCGAGCAGCACGGCGTTAGCGGGACTGGGCCTTGCGGCTGTCTATCCTATTACGATCTCGCTCTTATCGCGTGAATTCGGATCGGCGGCAACGCGCGTGGGCTCCGTCATGTTTACGATGGCGAACCTGGGTGGCGCGAGCATACCGTGGCTTGTAGGATTCGCTTCCAGCCGTTTCTCCGATTTGAGAGTTGGACTGGCGGTACCACTGGCCGCGGCGGTTGTCATGTACGGCCTCTACTGGTCGCGCTGGAGATCGGTGGCGGCTCGAGAATCAACTGGCTAGGGTGTGACGGCGACTTGCTGTCCGGTGTAGTGTACTAGCTTGTCCGCATTCGCTTCCGCATTGATGCCCGTGCCGTGATGCTCTCCGGCAAAAACGACGTGGAAGGTTCGTTCTTGCAGCATTTCCGGAAATTGCCCTTTGCGTTCGCCGATGATGAGCGTCTGAGCGGCGTCGCTCCACGAAAAAGGGATGGTAGCGTATTTTCCTTTCTCGTAGTTGTAGTTGTCGTTTTCGTCTTCATACAGTGTGAATTGGCCATCCGCGCCGCGATAGATTCGCAACTCGATCGGATCCTCCGGCTTTTGAGTGGACCATTCCATCTCGGGTCCCATGGGAACGATGGAACCTGCGCGAACATAGAGCGGTATGCGATCGATGGGTGCTGCGGCCTCGATGGACTTCGGTCCGGAGATCATTTCTCCGCTCCAGAAGTCGTACCATTTTGCTTCGGGAAGATACAGGCGGCGGCTTGCGGCGGCGGGCTGAGTGACGGGACTCACAAGAAAAGCAGGTCCGTACATGAACTGATCGCCGATGTCGATGGCGCGAGCGTCGGTGCGGAAGTCCATGACCAGCGGGCGCATCGGAGTGTAGGCTTCGCTGGTTGTTTTCCACGCGAGAGAATAAATATACGGAAGCAAACGGTAGCGCAGGCGATCGAAGTCCACCAGAATCTTTTGCGCGTCTGCTCCGTACGACCACAGTTCATTCTCGTCCGGATTGCGCGTGCCGTGAACGCGGAGAATAGGATTGAACGTCCCCCATTGAAACCAGCGCACAAACAACTCGCGGAATGCCGGATCGGTGGGGCTGCCAAAGACGAAACCTCCGATGTCGGTGGTCCAATAAGGAATTCCAGAAACGGCGAAATTTAATCCTGCGGGAATTTGCCTTCGAAAACTCAGCCAGTCGGAGTTGATGTCTCCCGACCACGCGGTGACGGAATTTCTCTGCGATCCGGAAAACGCTGAGCGCGACAGAATGAATACACGCTTCTGATTGGAGGCAGCGCGCTGTCCCTGATAAATGGCGCCCGTGTCGAGAAGAGGATAATCATTGACATAGCGATTTCCGCTTCCCGCCGCGAGTTTATGATCCAGCAGAATGTTTTCTTCCTGGCCTTCAGTCTCGGGCTCGGTCGTGTCCATCCACCAGGCGTCAATGCCGATGCTGAATAAAGACTTGTTGATTTGATCCCAGTAGAATTTGCGGGCTTCCGGATTCGTGGCGTCGTACACGGCCATTGCGTCGGTATGGTAGGGCGGTTTGGCGTACTTGAACTGATCGACGAACCAGCCCTGTTTCTTCATGTAGTCATAATTCGAAGATCCCGGTTCGAAGAATGGCCAGATCGAAAGCATCAGATGGAAGTTTTCTGCGTGCAGTTGATCCACCATGCTTTTGGGATCGGGATAATTCTTGTTGAAGACAAACTCCCCTTTGCGGTTCCACCAAAACCAGTCCTGAACGATATCGTCGACGGGAATGTGGAGTTCACGATACTTTCGCGCGACACCGAGAATTTCATCCTGCGATTTGTAACGATTCTTGCATTGCCAGAAGCCATATGCCCACTTGCCGAACATCGGCGCATGGCCAGTTAATTCGCGATAGTCGGCAACGATCTTGTCGATTTCCGGGCCGTAAAAGAAATAGTAATCGACCGCGTCGGCGACTTCTGAGCTGATGTAGAGATAATTCGCGAAGCGGTTATCGAAGCGGCTGCGGGATTCGTTATTCCAATAGATGCCATAGCCTTTGCTCGAAACCATGAGCGGGATGGAAATGTTGGAATTGTCCTGCGAAATATCGATTGACTCGCCGCGGTAATTCCAAACTCCTGCCTGATGTTGGCCCAGGCCATAGAGTCCTTCATGCGAGCCGTAGATGCTGACGAACGATTCGGCGCGGTAACTGTCTTCTCCATTGATGTGTACCGGCGTCAGCCAGCGGTTGGCCTCCTGCATGACCGGCGCGCCGTTCGGTTCACGATACGTGATCGATCCGTCAATGCGGGCGACGCTGGCTTTGAGCCGCGCAGTTGAGATCGATACGGCATCGTTTGTTTCCTCCATGGTCCACGCGACCGGATCCCACGAAGTCTTCATCACCACGTAATTAGGATGTTGTTGAATAGAAGCAGTCGGCGAATAAACGATGTGAATAATTGAATCCGTGCAGACTTGGATCTTGAGGAATCCTTCTTTTTGGGTTAACACCACACCATCGGCCTGACGCTGAACCGCCGTCACCGGATTTCTGGGCCTCCATTGGGCGTGGGCGAGGGGAGTGAAAATAGCGATCGATGCAAATGTCGAGCACCATAAGCGCGAAACGAGTCGATTCATGAGTTCAGTCTCTGGCGACGTATCCTACTCTCGCGGCGTTGATCTTTACAATAACGATTGGCTGATGCGTTTTCTAGACGATAAATCGTGGTATTCGCTCTCATAGCGAGCTTTTGTTGCGGGCCTTAGGTTACAATCTGGGCGCGGAAAAACGCGGTATCACTGCCGTTCTTCTAAGCAAAGCAGGGAACGGCAGTTTCGATAGCACATTCGCATTCCCACCAACCTTCAATGAAGAACGCATCCCGCGTCGCATCACCCCGAGTCGTCTGCATCGCGGATCTTCGTCCCATCGCGCGCCGAAGAGTCCCAAAGGCGGTGTTTGATTATTTGGATGGTGGCGCCGAAGGCGAAGTTACGCTGAGGGAGAATTGCCGCGTATTCGATGACATTACCTTTCGTCCGCGTCACGCCGTGGTTGTGCAGAAATGCAGCCTAGGCACGCGAGTGTTGGGCTTCGATCTTTCTCTTCCATTTCTGCTTGCACCTGTTGGTTACAGCCGGCTGATGCATCCTGGCGGCGAAGTGGCGGCGGCCCGAGCGGCTGGGCGGGCAGGCACTGCTTACATTCTGTCCACAATTTCTGGGCACAAGTTGGAAGACGTTAAGGCTGGCTCGTCCGGCCCAGTCTTCTATCAACTGTATTTAATGGGCGGACGCGGCGCGGCCGAAGCGTCGATTGAAAGGGCGCGTCAGGCTGGCTTTTCAGCGCTGGTCGTCACCATTGATACGCCAGTTGCCGGCATTCGCGAGCGCGACTACCGCAACGGCATGAAAGAACTGGTCAGCGGAACCGTGCTGGAAAAGATTCGCTTTCTGCCACAGATACTTTCGCGGCCGCGCTGGTTGACCCATTTCCTGCTGGATGGCGGCATGCCGGCTCTGCCGAATGTCGTGGTACCCGGCAAAGGGCCGATGGAGTTGGTTGACATTAATGCCGCTCTCGCGGCTTCGGCTGTGACGTGGGCGGACCTGCGCTGGATTCGTGAACTCTGGCGGGGTCCGATCATCGTCAAAGGTGTTCTTACCGGTGATGACGCACGTCATGCAATCGACGAAGGGGCCGCGGCGATTTCGGTTTCCAATCACGGTGGCCGACAGCTCGATTGCGTGCAGGCATCGCTGCGTGCCTTGCCGGAAGTTGTTCATGCTGTGAACGGTCAGGCGGAAGTATTGATGGATGGAGGCATTCGCCGCGGAACAGACATTGTGAAGGCGCTTTGTTTAGGCGCGGGCGCAGTGCTTTGTGGGCGGGCCTACGCTTATGGGTTGGCGGCGGCGGGAGAAGCCGGAGTAAATCGTGCGATTGAAATTTTGCGCACGGATTTGGAACGCACCTTGCGACTGCTTGGGTGCGCGTCCGTGGACGCTCTGGACCGATCCTATGTCAAGGTTCCGAAGAGTTGGGAACTCGATGGATAGCGTCTAGCTGTAGATTGAGGTCTTTGTACTAAGTCGCGCTCCAGACTCCGTTCGCGAGGAGGCTGTCATGCAGTGGATTCAGATTTACGATCCGTTGGGCCATTGGTGGCTTTCGACGCTAGTTGCTGCTTTGCCGATCATGGTGCTCTTCGGCTTGCTGGCGGGCCTTCGAGTAAAGCCCCACTGGTGCGCCATCGCCGGAGCCATGACGGCTATCGCCGTCGCTATCATCTTCTTCAAAATGCCTCCCGCACTTGCGGCGCTGAGTTTCGGCTATGGCGTCGCATTCGGCCTGCTAAAGATCGCGTGGATTGTACTCGCAGCGGTGTATCTCTACGACATCTCAGTGGAGGCCGGACAGTTTGAGATCATGAAGGAATCGATCGCCAGTATCACTCCAGACCGGCGGTTGCAGGTTTTGCTCGTGGCGTTTTGTTTCGGCGCGTTCATTGAGGGGGCGGCGGGATTCGGCGCTCCAGTCGCGATCGCCGGCGCATTCATGATCGGGCTTGGCTTTAGACCGTTCCATGCGGCGGCCTTAAATCTGATCGCTAACACCGCCCCGGTGGCTTGGGGAGCGATCGGAACTCCGGTTCACACGCTGGCGGCTGTTACGTCATTGCCTGAGTCCGATTTGAACGCCATGATCGGCCGTATTCTTCCGTTCACCGCGGTCATCGTTCCTTTCTGGCTGGTGCGAACCATGGTCGGATGGAAAGAGACGTTCGAGGTTTTCCCCGCCATCCTGGTGGTGGGACTTTCCTTTTCCCTCACGCAGTTCTTCTGGTCGAATTATGTCGATAGCAATCTGGTCGACATCATGGGTGGGGTGGTCTCGATCATTGCGGTTGTGACCTTTCTGCGGTTTTGGAAGCCGAAGAGGATCTGGCGATTCGACTACGACGACAAACCGGCGCCGCAACTCAAGCCCGTGGCGGAGATTTCCGATCAAGCCGGCAGCGAGTGGGCGGCGAAGGAATTTGATGGCTACGGCAAGACGCAGACTCACACTGCGGGGCAGATATTGAAAGCGTGGATGCCCTTCGCCATCCTGTCATTCGTTGTTCTCCTCTGGGGATTGCCATCGATTAAGCTGGCGATGAATCGTGCGACAACTCCGGCCTTTCAGGTTGTGCAGTCGGACGGCAAGAAACGTCCGGGCCCTCCGGGATGGGATGTGCCCTATTTGCATAATGCGATCTACCGCGCCGCGCCGGTGGTTACGAAGCCGACGCCCGAGGCCGCGCGATACGACTTCAACTGGCTTTCCGCCACCGGCACCGGGTGCTTTCTTGCGGCGCTGGTTTCCGGACTGCTGCTCGGATTGAGCCCATTGAGTCTCATGAAGATTTTCTGGAAGACACTGAAGCGCATGCGGCTCGCCATGGTTGCCATCTCATTCATGCTGGGGCTTGGTTACGTCACGCGCTACTCTGGGCTGGATGCGGTGTTGGGACTGGCGTTCACGCGCACTGGGTGGTTTTATCCTTTCTTCGGAACATTCCTGGGCTGGTTGGGAGTTGCGCTCACGGGCAGTGACACATCATCGAATGCGTTGTTTGGCAGTTTGCAGCGGATCACGGCGCAGCAGCTTCACATCGATCCGGTTTTGATGTGCGCGGCCAACAGCGCCGGTGGAGTCATGGGAAAAATGGTTGACGCTCAGTCCATCACCATCGCCACGTCTGCGACCGAACAGGTCGGCAACGAGGGAATGATTTTCCGCTTTGTGGCTTGGCATTCCGTCGCGCTCGGAGCCATCGTCGGAATCATTGTGATGCTTTACGCTTATGTTTTTGGATCGTTGGTGCCTCATGGGTTGCAGTTTGTGAAATAGAGATCGCAGTATGTTGCTACACACCTGCTAGTCGTGCCGCGAGCCGTGACAAGCGCACAAGTCTGTACAACGGAAACAATCTGGGCGGCAGGCGAACTGACTTCCACTCGTTCGGCCCCGGCGTCAACGCCAATCGCCAAAGAAAGCGGCATTGATCGATGCGGCGTTCGCGTAGGCGCATCATCCTGCGGAAATATTTCCACGACTCCACGTCAACAGATGCGCTTCTCGCAAGGTCTCCGCCGATCGATTGAGACCAAGCCTGCGCTTTGCGATCGTTCACTGTGCTGTGCTCGATCTTTTGGGGAAGTGCGGCGTTCAGCAATTGGTTCGTCAGGAGCAGCGTGACGCGCAAGATGCGAACGATTCCCCACGAACGCGCCTGCCTCTCAATCCAGTTCCAATCTAACGCCGGCATTTGCATGAGGCGGGCGATGTCGCAGAGCCAGATGAGGCGAGTCCACATATGCTTGGCAGCATGTACGGAAAGAACAAGAACCAGATCTTCGGGCGAGGGCGTTTTCATATTACGGCCCGCGACGGTCACGGAAATCGCGCGTTGGAAGAGGCCCTCGATATCAAAATCGACCGCGTAAAATCGCGGCTGCAATGCCCATTGCACTTCCAGTAGGTTTTTCCCCGCCGCGCTGTCGAACGAGCATTCATATCCGGAAACCAGGTACGCTTGCTCCTGTTTTGCAGAAAGCGACAGTTGGGTCGTGTAACCAAGATTGCAGACTGCTTCCTTGATTCGCGCGACATCTTGAGAGTGAATCAGTAAGTCGATATCGCCCGACTGCCGCGTCGCCACATCCCCGTACAGAATCTCTGCCAGAGCCAGGCCTTTGTACGGCATGGCTTCGATGGACAGCGAATCGAGAGATTCGAGAACGCGAATCAGCTCCCGCGCGGTAAGTAACACTCTATGAAGGTTGGCCTGATAGCGCTGGTCAAGCGCGCGCATTTCTTCGGGAGGCACGGCATCTCGAAACCCAGAGAGCGACTGAAACAACAGGCAAGTAACCCCGTGCTGGTCGGCCAGTTGAAAGAGTGCATTCCATCGGATCGGACCTGGCAGGAGGGCAAGAACGCGAGCGATTCGTTCTGAAGCAGGAAGCGCCAAACACGCCGCCAACAGGAGCTTCCACTCTGAATCGAAACCAGCTGTGGAAGTCTGTGCGGGGGCGGTTTCGTCTGCGGCTTTCAAGATGGAAAGTTTTGTCGACCTATGCGGAAACGCCGGCCATAACAGGAATGCTGCGAATCTGCACCAAGCCAGCCATGGACGGCTTCTTCGATAACAGATTTGCGGAAGGCACGCCCGTACGCGCGAACGACTTCTCGCAATCCTGCGACGAAGGTCCGCGCATGTTTCCTTCCATGTAAGCCAACCCTGGACAGCGCGTGCAACTTGCGCCGTGAACGCACTGCGAGCAACTCGACAAATCTTTCAGCCGGATCGAACGCACTTCATTCATCTGGTCGGAATGCCGCCAGATATCGATGAAGCGTTGTTGCCGCACATTGCCGGTGGGCAGTGGAAATTGCACGCACGGATAAACGTCGCCGTAGGGTGAAACATAGCAGGTCGAGTGGCCGGCGCTGCACGGAACGCTTTCGAGTTCGCTCTCGCCCGGAGGAGCCGAGATGGCACAAAATTCGTCGACATTGCCTACCAGCGATTCGTCGGCAAAAGCTTGGCGCAGTTCCGACTGGCCGATGCCGAGGCGCAACACGCTCCGGTCGCCATCCATCCTGGGAGTGATCGTCGGATCAATAGTTACCTCGACCCCCAAGTCGCGAGCCAGTGCCTGCACGCCGGGATAGTCCCGTACGGTCGGCAGCATCAGCACGTTGGCAATCGTAACCTTCAATCCCTGCGCTTTGAGAAAACGGATGGCATCGACCGAGCGCTTCAGCGATCCTGGAACCAGCGTGATGGCGTCATGCACTTCTGCCCGGTGCGAATAAATGCTCACCTGGATCGATTCCACGCCTAGTTCGCGAATTCGGGCAGCCTCGCGTTCGCGAATCATCACGGCATTCGTTTTGAGTTTGATGCAAAACGTGAGCCTTCGCGCATGTTCGAGAATCTCGAAAAAATCTTTGCGCATCAGGATTTCGCCACCACTCAGCGTTAGAACAAAAACGCCCGCTTCCGCCATCTGGTCGAGCAGGTCCTTGATCTCGGCTGTCGTCATCTCGCCGTGGTCTTCATGATCGAGATAACAATGAACGCAACGCTCGTTGCAGCGGTAAGTCAGATCGATTTGCACGCAGAGCGGGAAACCAAGAGCCGTCGCCTTTGCGCCCATTTCCTCGATTAAGCTGCTCATTGTGACTCTCCGGTCAGCGGGTTCGTTTGCGAAATGGGTTCTTCTGAGATTTGCAAGATGCCGTGCCCGGCGAGTTCGCGCGCCATGTTTTCGGCGTCCTGCAACGCGCTGCCGAATTCCACCTCGAACTCCTGACAGACACGTCGCTCGACAATCTCGTCCAGTGAAGTTTGCCCATCCGCCGCCTGCCAGATCAATGTGGCTGTCTTGTTCAAGCTGAAGAGCGTAGAGTCGCGGCCCGACATTACCATTGCCTCGCCGTCGAGGACCCGCACTGCGGACCGCGCGTCGCGCGCCAGATATAGCTTGCTCATTGAATCATCTCCCACACGCGAGAATCTGGCATGAAGGTAAGACGTGCTACTGCAATCCGTTCCACCAATTCACACGCGGACTGAAAGACCTGTCGCACCAGTTCCGGTTCTTCCGCGAAAAACAACACATTGGCCAGCAACGATCGAATCGCGTCGCCCGCCGGCACGGACTCAATTCGGTTGGCGGGGCCTTGCTCAAGAAAATACACCGCGGCCAGCGGCGCGGAGACGTTTTCACCCAATTTAGCCAGCTCTCCAGTAAACGGCGTGCCGAAGGCGATGTAGCCATCGCCGCTTTTTCGCACGTATGAAATTTCGTCGGTCAGAAGGGTTACATCCGATGGCGCAAGACGCGAGATTGTAGTTTTGCCTGCTCCGGAAACGCCGGCAAACACGAACGCCTTGCCGTTGCGAATCGCACTTGCGGCGTGCAACAGCATACCGCCCTGCCGCGCCAGGGCCAGCGTGTGCACGATGCGCAGGACAGCATCGATCGAATAAGGATTTGCGGACTGACGAATCGTTCCCCGGCGCATTCTCGGATCCCACTCCGCGCGGAAGTCGCCGCGAGTCATTCGCCAATGCCCCGCTGATTGCGTCACCCGCACCGGGGCATCCGGGGCGCTGAATCTTCCTTCCGAAAGCTCAATGTAGAATTCGACCTCCGCGCCGCTTCGCGCATAACGAGCGGCTGGCGCAGCAAATCCTGAGTAGCGTTCTGACAACACGCGCGCAAACTCCGGGCTGCTGGTGTTCACGCGCACGGGCATGTCCCCGATCTCAATCACCAAGCTGAGACATTCGGTCTGCGCTTCCAGCGGTGTTATGTTTAATTGTGGCAAGGGTGAACCGGCTCCGGCGAACTGCGGCGCATTCCGTGTATCCCGGCGACAAAACGCGCGGCAGAAGGAGAGCGTCGCACAAAAGCCGCCACCGCACGTTGAGGAAAAGGCAAAGTTTTTCCCGGCTGCAAAAGTTTTCCATTGCGCACAATAAAACGGACCGTGCCCAGCAGTTCAGTTTCGCTGAGTTCCGGGTCCGGCTGCGCCATTCCATCGCCTTGGGTGACGATTCGCACACCGCCAACTCTGCCTGTTTTCGCCACGACGCGGTGAGCGAACAGCCGGCGCTCACGATGGAACAAAATGATGTCTCCCGCGGAAACTT
>Ga0209006_10001339_pt1 | contig 22355 bp, 19 predicted proteins | sample JacPin_JW_Ref_O2_FD_188567 | JGI IMG/M metagenome (GOLD analysis project Ga0209006, IMG submission 188567) | Forest soil microbial communities from Algoma, Ontario, Canada - Jack Pine, Ontario site 1_JW_Ref_O2 (SPAdes) (version 2) | ecosystem: Environmental > Terrestrial > Soil > Boreal... | reverse complement strand
GCGGCGTGCCGCTCGTGCTCGCCCGACTGAAGGAGGCGGGGATCCTGAACGCGGATGCGCCGACCGTGACGGGAAGGACGATCGGCGAACACGCCGATGAGGCCGTGGAGACGGATGGCCAGCCTGTCGTGCGGCCGCTCTCGAACCCGATCAAATCGACGGGCGGCTTCGCAATCCTGCGCGGGAATGTCGCGCCTGAAGGCTGCGTGGTGAAGCTCTCAGGGCACGAGCGGCGCAAAGCGGTCGGGCCCGCACGCGTGTTCGACGGCGAGGAGGCGGCAATGGCGGCGGTGCTCGCGCATGAGCTGAAGGCAGGCGACATCGTCGTGATCCGCGGCGAGGGGCCTGCGGGTGGCCCGGGCATGCGCGAGATGCTGTCGGTGACGGCGGCGATCGTGGGGGAGGGGCTCGGCGAAGAGGTCGCGCTGATCACCGACGGGCGCTTCTCCGGCGCCACGCGCGGCTTCATGGTCGCCCACGTCGCGCCCGAGGCCGTTCGCGGCGGCCCGATCGCGGCGATTCAGGACGGCGATGAGCTGACGATCGACGCGGACACGGGCCGGCTCGATGTGGCGCTCTCCGATGAGGAGATCGCGGCCCGCGTGAGTGCGTACAGTCGCCCGCCGCGCGCGGACGAGCACATCGATGTCGCGATCCAGAAGTACGCAAAGCTGGTCGGCAGCGCCGCCTCAGGCGCAGTCGCCCGCTAGAAGCCGCTACTCGGCGAGGAACTCCTCGAGCAGCTCGTTGAACGCGGCGGGGCGCTCGAGCATGGACATGTGCCCGGTGTCCTGGAAGACGACCTTGCGGGCGTCGGGGATCAGCTCGACGAACACGTCGGCGTCGCGCAGCGGCACGAGGCGATCGCGATCGCCCCACACGACGAGCGTGGGGCAGGCGATCTCGGGCAGCCGCTCGCGGATGTCGTAGTCCAGGATCGACTGCAGCGCTTGGACGAACCCCGGCTTGCCGGCGCCGCGTAGTTGCTCGGCGGCGAGCGCGGCGGGCAGGTGCCTGGGGTGGGCGACGACGAGCGCCAGCAGGGCCTCGCGCAGGCGCGCGCGCCGCGCGACCGTGTCGGACTTGGAGGCCACCCAGCCGCCGGTGGCGGCGAGCACCGTCTCCAGTCGCCGCATCGAGGGCAGCACGCGCTTGGTGCCGGGGTGCCCGGTCGTTGAGATGCCCGCGGCGGAGACGAGCACGAGGCGCTCCACGCGCTGGGGAAAGGCGATCGCGAGCTCCGCGGCGATGAAGCCGCCCATCGAGTTGCCGACCACCGCGGCGGCGTCGATACCCAGCTGGCCCAAAAGCCGGTCAAGCAGCCGTGCGTAGCCGGAGATCGAGATCTCGCCGGAGGGCATCGGCGAGTAACCGAAGCCGGGTAGGTCCAGTGTGATCACGCGGTGCTCGGCTGCGAGCGCCGGAAGTTGTTCGAGCCAGTTGGCCCAGCAGCCGGAGAGGCCGTGCACGAACACGAGCGGCTGGCGGACGTCGCCGTCTGCGGACGCGGAGCTGCGCTCGGGCCCCAGCTCGATCGTGTTGACGGCCTGCCCGTCGGCCACGATCCAACGCTGGTGCGCGCTCCAGTCGATGTCGAGCCAGGCGGAGCCCATCTGTTGAATGTACCGTCAGGCAGGCGGAGAACACGACGCGGCGAATCAAGGCGGAGATATGCCAGTGCAAGCCGATTCAGCGGGGACGATCGAGCAGACGCGGCTGACCGCCGAGTGGGCGGCTGCGATTGCGCTTCTGGACGAGGATCTGCGCAGGCGCGACGCCGCCGAGCGCACGCGCCGCGCGTACGCGCTCGATGTGGGCCAGTTCGCACGCTGGTCTGATGCGCACGCGCTCTCGCCTTCGACGGTGGACCCGAAGGCGGTGCGACGCTATATCGCCCATCTCTCCGAACGCTCGAAAGCGGGCGACAGCCGCGCGGCGCCGAGCACTTCCGCGCGTAAGCTGGCGGCGCTGCGGGCGCTGTTCTCCAGCCAGCGCGAGCACGGCCTGATCGCACAGAATCCCGCCGACCTGGTGTCCACGCCGCGCAGGGGCACGCATCTGCCGCGCGTGCTCAGCGCGCGTGAGGCTGCGAGGCTGCTGGAGGGCATACCCAACGGCCTGCCGGCGGACCCGCTGGAGCTGCGCGACCGAGCCCTGTTCGAGCTCGCGTACTCGTGCGGTCTGCGAGCGGAGGAGATCGTCACGCTGCAGTGCGCGGACGTGGACTACGACTCCGAGCAGCTGCGCGTCGAGGGCAAGGGGCGAAAGACGCGCTTCGTGCCGGTGGGCGAGCCGGCGATGGCTGCTGTACGGGCATACCTGGAGCGCGGACGCACGCAGCTCGCCGATCAGGCCGCGGCGGGCCCGGCAGCGCAGGCGTTGTTCCTGAGCAAGACCGGCAGGGCGCTCGGCACGAGCGACGTTCGTAGACGGCTGCGCACGTGGACGACACGCCTGGGCGTGGGCGAGGGGGCGTCCCCGCACGCGCTGCGCCACAGCTTCGCCACGCACCTGCTCGACGGCGGCGCGGACCTGCGCAGCATCCAAGAGCTGCTAGGACACGCAAGTGTGTCCAGCACTCAGATTTACACTCGGGTAGAGTCCGCCAGGCTCAGAAGCGCGTATGCGCGCAGCCACCCTCGGGCATGAATGACCCTCGGGCATGATTGAGATACCCACCGGCCCCTAAGGGGATGGAACCCTGGAGACGAACGTCAAACCGATCGAGCTGCGTGAACTGTGGCGTCGTTATAAGAACGACGGCGACAGTCGTGTGCGCGAGCGCCTGGTGGTTGCGTACTCGCCGCTGGTGAAGTACGTGGCCGGGCGCACCGCGGCCGGGCTGCCGCCGCACGTCGAGGAGGCGGACCTGATCTCCTACGGCCTCGTCGGCCTGATCTCGGCGATCGAGCGCTTCGATCTCTCTCGGGACATCAAGTTCGAGACGTACGCGATCATGCGCATCAAGGGCGCGATCATCGACGAGCTGCGCTCGCTGGACTGGGTTCCGCGAAGCGTGCGGGCGCGCGCACGCGAAGTCGAGCGCGCGAACGCGAAGCTCGAGCACACGCTGCAGCGCGCGCCCACCGACGAGGAGCTGGCGGCGGAGCTGGGCATCACGGTGGACGAACTGAACGACTCGCTGCTGGCGATCTCGCACTCCTCGATCGTCGCTCTGGACGAGCTGTGGAGCGTCTCGGACGCCAGCGGCGATCAGGTCTCGCTGATGGACACGATCGAGGACCCGGGGGCGCCGGACCCCGCGCGGGCGCTGGACGTGGGCGACCTGAAGGACAGGATCGCCGAGTCGATCGCGAAGCTGCCCGAGCGAGAGAAGCTCGTGATCGCGCTGTACTACTACGAGAACCTGACCCTGCGCGAGATCGGCGAGGTCCTCGGCGTGACCGAGTCGCGCGTCTCACAGATGCACACCAAGGCCGTGCTGCGGCTGCGCTCACGGATGCAAGAGGAGTCCTTCGACGACTGATTTGGGAGACGCGGTGGCGCGTCGTCCCGAATTGACGTTGTAGGCGCCGGTCACGACAGCTCGTGTCGCGGAGAGCGCCGGCTCGTAGTCGCCAGCCCGCAGGCACATCTGTAGCAGGTGGCGTCCCGTTAGCCGACTCGGGCCGAAATCCGTACCGAGCGCAGCATCAGTTCCAGCCCCTGCTGCAGCTCTGTCTCGATGTCCGTCCCCGCGCACACGGCGGCCGGTAGCCTGGGGCCGAGGCCGATCGATACCCAGACGTGCGGTGCGAGCCGCTCTGCGAACACGCCGAAGAAGAGGCTCACGTACCTCCGCGCGGGTTCCGAGGGCAGCGACGGCGAGGAGCTGTAGGGCACCGCCAGGAGCCACCTGCGGTTGGCGTTGGTCTGTGAGGCGACGGACCTGACCGGGGCGGGCACGCCCGTGTCGAACCAGAAGTCGACGTACTGGCGGACTTCCGCGCTGATTGGTTGCGTGGTGCGGCTGACAGAGACCTGGACTTCGACTTCGCCCTTGCAGGACGGGGAGAGCGCCAAGGTCAGGTGGGCAGCGTGGCTACCGCCGCCGGGGCGCCTGCGCCAGCCGGCCGGTAGTGCCAACCACGCCTGCCCGTGCACAGCCGCGGTATGACCGTGGCCGAGGAGTGAGAGCCGGTGTGGCAGCGCGACACGAATTTCAGGGCGGTCGGCGCTCGCCTGCGTGGCCTGCAACAGGCAGCCGGCCAAGAGCATCGCCCCGATTGCCCCACGGGCTCGCAGGCTGGATGTGAGATGCACGTGTTCCCCCGTTTGTGACTTCCGCGGATAGAGCTCTCGTGGATGGAACCCCGTCTCGCACCGAGAGTAGTGCTGTGTCCGCGGCTGTCATCGTGCAGTGAGCAACCGAGCATCGACCGAGGAGGCACCGTGGAGTTGAGGATCTTCGTCGAGCCGCAGGAAGGCGCGAGCTACGAGCAGCAGCTGCTGATGGCCAAGGCGGCCGAGTCGCACGGCTTTGGGGCGTTCTTCCGCTCCGACCATCTGCTGCGGATCAAATCCGGGTCCGGCCTGCCCGGCCCGACGGATTCCTGGGTGACGTTGGGCGCGATCGCGCGCGAGACGAGCACGATCCGGCTCGGCACGATGGTCACCTCCGCCACGTTCCGGCTGCCCGGTCCACTGGCGGTCGCTGTTGCGCAGGTCGATGCGATGAGTGCCGGCCGCGTCGAGTTCGGGCTCGGCACGGGCTGGTTCGAGGCCGAGCACCTCGCCTACGGGATCCCGTTCCCGCCGATACGCGAGCGCTTCGAGCGCCTGGAGGAGCAACTGCAGATCCTCACGGGGCTGTGGAGCGCCGCCCCGGGTGAGAGCTTCGAGTTCTCCGGGCGCCACTACTCGGTCGGCGCCGGTCCTGCGCTGCCAAAGCCCTTCCAGCGTCCGCACCCGCCGGTGATCATCGGTGGCTTGGGCAAGCGCCGGACGCCCGCTCTGGCCGCGCGTTTTGCCGCTGAGTTCAACGTTCCATTCGCGGACGTCCAGACGACGCGGACGCGCTTCGAGGCTGTACGCGACGCGTGCCGCGTAGCCGGGCGAGACCCCGACGAGCTCGTGTACTCGCATGCGATCACCGTTTGCTGCGGCGAGGCACAGGCCGACCTGGAGCAGCGGGCGGTGCGTATCGGGCGCGAGCTGAGCGATCTGCGCGAGAACGGGGCCGCGGGCACGCCGCTTGAGGTGGCGGAGCGGCTGCGGGCATATCGAGACGCGGGAGCCTCGCGCTGTTACCTGCAGGTGATCGACATCGACGACCTCGATCAGGTGGCGCTGATCGCTGCGGAGGTGATGCCGCTCCTGGATGGTTGATTCCGCGTAGGGGCTCTGGACCACGGCGAGCGACGGCGGTATCGTGGCTGTACCCAGCGGAAGGAGATACTCATGCACTCGCCAGCGGACCGGATTCGCAACGTGGCCCTCGTGGGACATCGAGGGTCGGGGAAGACGGCGCTGCATGAGGCGCTCCTGTTCGAGGCGGGTGTGACCAACCGTCTCGGGTCGGTCCCGGACGGCACGACGGTGTCGGACTGCGACCCGGACGAGCAGGCGCGCCAGATGTCGATCTCGGCGGCGCTGTCGTCGTTTGCATGGCAGGGGCGCAAGATCAACCTGCTCGACACGCCCGGCGAGCCGAGCTTCGTGGCGGACGCACTGGGCGCTTTGCGCGTGTGCGAGTCGGCCGTGTTCGTGATCAACGCGGTGATGGGCGTGGAGGTCTCCACGACGCGCCTGTGGGCCCGCGCGGCGGAGCTGGACATCGCGCGCATGCTGTTCGTGAACATGCTCGACCGGGAGCGTGCGGACTTCTTCCGCACGCTGGAGCAGCTCAAGCGCGCGTTCGGCCCGCACGCGGTGGCCACAGAGATCCCGATCGGATCCGAGCACGACATCCAGGGCGTCATCGACCTGATCGACATGAAGGGGTACCGCCAGGATTCTGCGGAGCGCAGCGGCTGGAGCGAGGTGGAGATCCCGGACGGCGAGGTCGAGCGGACACAGGAGTATCGCGAGAAGCTCATGGACGAGGTGTGCGAAGTGTCCGACTCGCTGATGGAGCGCTACCTTGAGGGCGAGGAGATCTCCCACGGTGAGATCGTGGACGCGCTCAAGGAGGGCACCAACCACGGCAGGATCTTCCCGGTGGTGTGCGGGGTGGCGACCCGCAACCTAGGCACCACGCGCCTGCTGGACGCGATCGTGGAGGACCTTCCCTCGCCCGTCATGCACGGCTCGCTGTCGGTCGGCGAGGTTGAGCTCAGCCCGAGCGAGGACGGTCCCCTGTTCGCGTATGTGTTCAAGACGAGGGCCGACCCGTTCGCCGGGCGGATCAACCTCCTGCGCGTCTACCAGGGCGTTCTGCGCGCCGACAGTCAGGCGCTGAACACGCGCGCGCACGCCAAGGAGCGGGTCGGCCAGCTGGTGTCGTTCGCCGGTAAGGACGCCGCGCATGTGCCGGAGTTCGGCCCGGGAGACCTCGGCGCCGTCGCCAAGCTCAAGGAGACACGCGCCGGGGACTGGCTGGCCGCTCGCGACGAGCCGATCGACATGCCCGCGCTGAAGCTGCCCTCACCGGTGATGGCCTTTGCCGTGGAGCCCAAGAGCCGGGGCGATGAGGACAAGGTGCTGTCCTCGCTGCGGCGCCTGCAGGAGGAGGACCCCACGATCGACCTGCACCGCGACCAGCAGACCGGCGAGCAGATCGTCGCCGGCCTCTCGCAGGTGCACGTCGAAGTGATCATCGACCGGTTGCGCTCCCGCTTCGGTGTGGAGGTCACATTGAAGCCGCCGCGCGTGCCCTACCTAGAGACGATTCGCGCGACCGCCGCCGCTCACGGCCGACACAAGAAGCAGTCGGGCGGGCGCGGCCAGTTCGGCGACTGCCACATCGAGATTCAGCCGCTCGGCGACCACGAGCATCCCACCGGCTTCGAGTTCGTGGACGCGATCAAGGGCGGCGTCATCCCCAGCTCGTTCGTCCCGGCCGTGGAGAAGGGTGTGCAGGAGGCGATGGGGTCGGGTGTGCTCGCCGGCTATCCCGTCAGGGGTGTGCGCGTGCGCCTGTTCGATGGCGCGCACCACTCCGTCGACTCCTGCGAGATCGCCTTCAAGCTCGCCGGCATACAGGCGATGAAGCAGGCGTTGGCGCTCGCCGACCCCGTGCTTCTGGAGCCGATTATGCTCGTCACGCTTTCCGTCCCCGAGGCCCACGTGGGCGACGTGATTGGCGACCTGAGCAGCCGCCGCGGGCACCCGCTCGGCATGGAGCCCGTGGGCGCGATGACCGAGATCAAAGCCGAGGCGCCCATGTCGGAGATGCTTGCCTACGCGCCGGACCTGCGCTCGATCACGCAGGGCCAGGGCGACTACACGCTCGAGTTCCTGCGCTACGAGGAGCTCCCCGAGCATCTCGCGCAGAAGATCGTCGCCGAGGCAGCAGGTCAGGAACGCACAACCGTCCAGGTTTAGGGGGGTGGCTGGGCGGAGAGTGGCGGCTACCGATACTCTGCTTGACCGATGGCCACTCGCACGATCGTCACCTCACAGCCGGACGTCGAGTGCGAGGTCTGCGAGCGCCGCCTGCTGAGAGGCGAGCAGCCGGATGTCTTCATCGCTGCGGGCCGGCGGCGGATCGTGTGTGAGCTGTGCGCGCCGCGCGCGGCGCACGAGGGATGGATGCGCGAGACCGACACCCAGTCGCTGAGCATGCCGCCAATGCGCCCACGCCGGGGACGCAGCCTGTTTGATCGGCTGCGACAGGTCGGCAAGCCCGCCGGCGCCGGCGCAGACGTCGGGGCGGCGAGCCCCACAGCAGATCCCGAGCAGGGTTCCTATGACCTGTTCGACGGCTACACGCGCGCCGGCGCTGTCCCAGCCCGTCCGGGCGCACAATCTAACGAGCAGGCGCCGGCCGACGGCGAGGCGCAGGCGCTCGACTGGGACGAGAACGCTGCGAGCGCCACTGTGCAGGTCGAGCCTCACGGTGCAGTCGCGCCGGAGTTGGCTGCACCAACCGAACAGCCCTCCGCATATCTCGAAGACGCCGTCACGGTGTTCAACGCCAGCGAGTTCCCGCGGCGCGTGGCCGGCGTGACGCGCTCCCTCGGCGCTCCGATGGTGACCGTGCGCTCCGCGGAGCACCTCAACAGCGTCGTCACGATCGTGGTCGCCTGGGAGCTGTGCTGGTACCGCTATGAGGTTGACCTCAGCGAACCGGTGGTCGAGGCGCAGGTGACGGCGCAGGGCACGGAGCTCGCAGAGCTGGCGCGCGAGGATCGTGCGCCGAACGCGGCCGCGGCCGACTCCGGCGCACTGGTGCTCACCGGCGCCTGAGCCGGCTTGTGACGATTCCGTGCCCGTCGCTTGCGTATTCGCGCACGCGGAGTAAGATCGGGGCCACGATGATCTATTGCGTGGTACCAAGACCACTGGCTGATGAGCTCTACCCGAAGCTCGTGGAGCACTACAGCGACGACGAGAACGTAAGCGTGATCGTCGATCGCCGCGAGTTCGACCGCCGGGCCCGGTACGCCGGCAGCGGCCGGGAGAGCGCCGACGTTCAGCGACGCATCATTCGCGATCGTCGTCGTGCCCGAGTGCCCGGCGACCTGCTGCCGCTCGCCACCGCTTCCTAGCGGCTCCGCGGGCACCCAGTGGATCGCAGAAGCCGGTGTTGTAGCGCGTGTGCGCGAGCGCTTCGTCCCCGGCGAGCTTCATACTGCAGCCGCGATGAAGGTCATAGTCAACGTGGACGGCGGAGCCCGAGGCAACCCCGGTCCCGCCGCGGCCGCATGCGTGGTGCGCTCCCCTGACGGAACCATCCTCGACGAGCAAGCGCAACTCCTCGGGAAGGCCACCAACAACGTCGCCGAGTACCGAGCCCTGCTGCTGGGCCTGGCGAGAGCCAAGGAGCTCGGCGCGGACGAGGTGGAGGTGATCGGCGACTCAGAGCTGATCGCCAAGCAGATCCAAGGCCTGTACAAGGTCAAGCACCCCGCGATGCGACCGCTCTACCTCGAGGCGATGGAGTCGCTCAGAGCCTTCCAGCGCTGGTCCATACGCACTGTCCCGCGCGCCCAAAATGCAGACGCCGACGCGCTGGTAAACGCCGCGTTGGACCAAGCAGCAGCGGCGTCCCGCTAAGCAAAAGGTCACCACCTCTAGGCCAAGCGGAGCGACGAGGCGATTTCGCTCGCCCGCGAAGCCGCGAGCGAAATCGACTCGACGCGGAGCGCCGCTACAACGAGTGCGCCGATTTGGCGATCGTCAACATCTGCGCGTTTGACAGTTCCTCGAGCAGCGTGTTGTTGAGCCAGTAGAGGACTTTGTGGGATACCCATCCGACAACGTGGATGTGTTCGCCGTCGTTGACGATTTTGTACTGCACGCCCCCGATCGTCTCATCGCGCGAGTGCGCGAACAGCGGCGGCCCAAGCCAGTTGGTTCCCTCGAAGTCGTAGTAGCCGCCGATCGAGTTCTGCTGCCAGACGACCACGTAGGCTTTGTGCGGTCTGTGGTGCTCGTCCTCGAGCGTGTATGCGCGCACCGTCTGCTGTTCGGCCGGGCCGGTCTGCAGCTTCGGGTACAGGACGTGGAAGGGGATCGAGAGCGCTTCTTTGACGACTTCCGTCTCGCCGCTGGAGGAGGTTGGGTAGAGGTCGATGGCCGCCGGGGACACAGAGGCGCTCGAGTGGTGGTGGTGGTGAGCGTGGGAGTGGGCGGCGTGGGGTTTGGGGGAGGGAAGCTGCAGCTGTTCGTGGCCGTTTAGGAAGGTGTCGAGGGTTTGCTTCTCCAGTTCCGGCGAGGAGGTCACGTAGTCGCCGCCGCCGACCACGTCGTCGATGTTGGTGGTCAGGAACTTCACTTGGCGCAGCGGCTTGGTCTGGGAGAACGCGACGAGCTTCGCCAACAGGATCAGCTCGCTCGCGGACGCTGGGAAGTTGGTTCGGATCGCGTGGCCGACCGCTTTGGCGACGGTGTCGATCTGCCCGAGCTCGTTGCTCGGGTTGATCTGCTGGCGTAGGTCGCGCAGGAAGTCCTGTTGGCGTGCCACCCGCACGAAGTCGTCGTCGGTGTGGCGATAGCGGACGTAGTCCAGCGCGTTTTCGTAGCAGAGCTTCTGGTAACCGGGTTGCAGGTTGATGCTCGTGTAGTTGGTTTCCGTGCTGCCGAGGTTCTCGTTGTAGTAGCGATGGTCGACCATCACGTAGGCGCAGCCGAGCGTGTCGACGACTTTGATGAACCCGGAGAAGTTGACGTCCACGATGCCGTTGAGCTTGAGTTCCGGGAACACTTCGCGTTTGATCGTTTCCGCGGCGAGCACGGTCGCCTCGTTCGAGCCGCCGATCTCGCTGCCGATCGTGTAGGCCGCGTTGATCTTTTCCTGGGAGTAGACCTGCCCGGACGGCGTGACGATGTTCACCATCAGGTCGCGCGGGATCGACAGCACGGACGTCTGCCCCTGCACGGGGTCGAAACGTACGAGCAGGATCGTGTCGCTGTGAGGCGCCGCGCCGCGTTCTTCGGCATTTTTGGAGCCGGTGCGCCTGTCCGAGCCGAGGATCAGGAAGGTCTGCGGGCCGCCACCATATTCGGTGGTGATCAGGCCTTTGGGCGCTGAGATGTGGCTGATTTCCGGAAAGACCTCTTTTGCGATGCTGCTGGCCTCGTTGAGCGCGACCGTCGCTGTCGCTGCGCCGCTCAGCCCGACGATCACAATGCCGGCGAGCAGGAAGCGCTTCCACATGCTCCACCACAGCGAGGGCGGCCGCTCGTCATTCATGGCGTGTCTGGATGTGGCTGGATCTGGCAGGTCATAGGGCCCGAGGGGCAAGCCAACGCCGGTCCCCGACGGCGCGCTTGGCTGCAAGGGTAGCGGCCGGACCGGAGCGCAAGCGCCGGGTGGATGGGTACGCTCGAGCGGTGCTGAGCCCCCGCAACCGCGAGCTTCTCGGCCTCGTGCCCTCCGCGCTGCTGGTGACCGCAGGCTTCACCGCGATCTTCATCCAGGCGCAGAACAACACGCCGGGCGCCTCTACGAACGTCACGTTCAACCACATCTCGAGCGTGTCGCTGACCTACGGCGCGCTGTTCCTCGGGTTGTGTCTGGCCGGGCACCTGGTGATCCGCTTCGCGCTGCCACACGCCGACCCGTACCTGTTCCCGCTCGTGGCTGTGCTCGCGAGCGTGGGGATCGTGATGCTCTACCGGATCGAACCGGCGCTGGCGCGCCAGCAGGCGCAGTGGATGGTGCTGGGCCTCGTGCTGTTCGCCGCCACGATCTTCGCGCTGCGCCGCGGCGGTGTGGGCGTGCTCGAGCGCTACCGCTACACGATCGCTGCGGTGGGCATCGGCATCACCGTGCTGCCGCGCGTGCCGGGAATCGGCGAACAGGTCAACGGCGCGTACCTGGCAATACACCTGGGCAGCATCTCCTTCCAGCCGGCTGAGCTCGCCAAGGTCGCGATCGTGATCTTCCTCGCCAGCTACCTGCGCGATAACCGCCAGATCCTCGTCACGGCCGGGCGGCGCTTCCTGGGGGTGACGATCCCGCCGATGAAGCAGTTCGGCCCGATGTTGATCGTCTGGGGCGCTTCCATGGCGACGCTGCTGCTCACCGACGAGCTGGGCACCTCGTTGATGTTCTACGGCGCGTTCCTCGCGCTCCTGTACGTCGCCACCGGGCGCCTGTCCTTCCCGCTGATCGGGATCGCGCTGTTCGCGATCGGCGCCTGGTATCTGACCGGCCACGTCAGCCATGTGCAGGCGCGGGTACAGGCGTGGGAACACCCCTTCAACGTCGGCCTCTACCACCGCGAAGTCGGCGGCAGCTACCAGCTTGCGCAGTCCCTATTCGCCCAGGCGGATGGCGGCCTTCTGGGCACCGGGTTCGACCGTTCGCTGCTGCAGTACCCGGTCGAATTGGCCAACCACCAGATCGTCCATCGCTCGATCCTGCCGGTGCCGGAAAGCGACATGATCTACGCGGTGATCGTCGACGAGCTCGGCCTCGCCGGCGCCGCGGCGCTGCTGCTCGTCTACCTGCTGCTCGTGGCGCGCGGGCTGAAGACCGCCGTGCTCGCGCGCGACTCCTTCTCCAAGCTGCTCGCCACGGGGCTGTCGTTCGTGATCGCGTTGCAGGTGTTTGTGATCGTCGGCGGCGTAACGCGCGTGATCCCGCTCACAGGCGTGACTCTGCCGTTCGTCGCCTATGGGGGGTCCTCGGTGGTCATGAACTTCGTGCTCGTGGCGCTGCTGCTGATCGTCTCGGACCGCGCGCGGCGTCCGTACGTCAGCCGCGCACGCACCTGAGCACTCGCAGGTGAGCAGGCGGCGCCGTCGAAGTCCTTCGCGGCGATGCTGAGCACTACGAGCACCCATGCCGCTCCGCGCGTGTCCGTGAGAACTCCGCTCGCGCCGCGCCATGGTGCCTACCGTGGCTTCGTCGACGCGGCCACGCTGGCGGAGGAGTTCTGCTCGCCCGCGGGGCTGCACAAACGCCCGTGGCTCGAGCGACTGCGCCGTGCGCTCGCTGACGATCGCTTCGTGCTGCACTTCCAGCCGATCGTCTCGCTCGAGGACGGCACGATCTCCCACCACGAGGCGCTGCTGCGTCTCGCCGACGACCCCGACGGGCTGATCGCGCCCGGGCGCTTCCTGCCCGCCGCTGAGCGCTACGGGTTGATCCGCGAGATCGACCGCATGGTGCTCGAGCGGGTCGCCGCACTGCTCGGGCTGGAGGGCCCGAGCCGCGGGACGAGCATCGCGATGAACCTGTCCGCTCTGTCGGTGACGGACCCCGTGATGCTGGGCGAGCTCGAGCGCTGTCTGCGCCGTTACGACGTCGAGCCCTGCCAGCTCGTGATCGAGGTCACCGAGACCGCCGCGATCTCAGACATGCAGAGCGCCAGCGAGTTCTGCGCCGGAGTGCTCGCGCTCGGGTGTGGCCTGGCGCTCGACGACTTCGGCGCCGGCTTCGGCTCCTTCCAGTACCTCAAGCACCTCCCGTTCAGCCATCTGAAGATCGACGGCGACTTCATCCGCCGACTGCCCGTCTCGCGCACCGACCAGCTGGTCGTGAGAGCGCTCGCGGGAGTTGTGCGTGGCATGGGTCGGCGCACGATTGCCGAGTTCGTGGGGGATCAGACGACGATGGAGATGCTGCGCAGCTACGGCGTCGACTATGCCCAGGGCTACGAGGTCGGGCGCCCCAGCCCCGACATCCCAGTCGTCTCCAGCGCGGCTCGCTAGCTCGGCTGGGGGAACTGGGCGCGCATCGCTGCGTCCCACGCGCGGTCGCTGAGCAGACGCCGCGCGGCGATCGAGAGCTTCGCCGACGCCGTGATCGTGATCCTCGCCGGCGGATGCGAGCGCGTGATCGCGCGCTCGAGCACGCTTGCCACCCGCTCTGGTCCCGCGCCGAGCCGGCGCATCGGCCCCGCGTAGGCATTGTTGGTGAGCTCGACCACAGCCGCGTTGAAGCTCGCGTACGGGTCGTCCTGTGAGCCGCCGAGATCGGAGACGGCAGCGCTCGCCGCCTCGCCGAACTCCGTTGTGATCAGCCCGGGCTCCAGGAGGATCACGTCGATCCCGAACCCCCGCACCTCGAAGCGCAGCGAGTCGGAGATCGCCTCCAACGCGTACTTCGTGGCGTGGTAATGCCCTGCGCCCGGGAACGTCAGGCGACCGCCCATCGAGCCCACGTTGACGATCTTGCCCCAGTGCTGCGCGCGCATCTTTCCCAGCACGAGCTGGGCGAGGAGCACCGGCCCGAAGAGGTTCGTCTCGAACTGGCGCCGCACCGCCTCCATTGGAACGGTCTCGATCGCGCCGCTCTGGCTGTAGCCGGCGTTGTTGACGAGCACTCCCACCGCTCCCTCGGCCCTCTCGACGCTCTCGACCGCAGCGCGCATCGAGGCCTCGTCGGTCACGTCGAGCGTCAGCGTCCGGCAGCCCGCGTCGGCGAGATCGGCGATCGACTCCACGCGGCGCGCGCTCGCATAGACGGTCCAGCCCGAGCGCGCGAGGCGCAGCGCGCTAGCGCGGCCGATGCCCGAGGAGCAGCCGGTTATCAGCACCGCCCGAGAGGTCTCGGCCATCGGCGCAGCATAAGCGCTCACGGGGTCCCGCGCGAGATAGGCTCTGCGCATGACCACCATCTCCGCAGACACCCTCCCTGACGCACTCGGCGCCGACGCACGCGAGTTCATCGCTGGACCCCATCGCCTGCTGGTCGGCGAGGAGCGGCTGGATGCCGCAGACGGTCGCACGTTCGCCACGCTCGACCCAGCGACCGGGCGCCCGATCGCCGACGTCGCGCTCGGCGGTACGCAGGACGTCGCACGCGCGGTGGCGGCGGCCCGCGCGGCGTTTGCCGAGGGCCCTTGGTCCTCGATGCCGGCGTCCGGACGTGAGCGCCTGATGCTGGCCCTCGCGCAGGCGATCGAGGATCGCGCCCTGGAGATCGCCCAGATCGAGTCGCTCGACAACGGCAAGCCCGTCGGCCTCGCTCAGTACGTCGACGTCAACGGCGCCGTCGGGCACCTGCGCTACTTCGCCGGCTGGCCGACGAAGATCGAGGGCGGCGTGCTTCCCGTGAGCGCGCCCAACATGCACTGCTACACGCGGCGCGAACCGGTCGGCGTGTGCGCGCAGATCATCCCGTGGAACTTCCCGCTGCTGATGGCGGCCTGGAAGCTCGGACCCGCGCTGGCCGCGGGGTGCACGGTCGTGTTGAAGCCCGCCGAGCAGACGCCGCTGAGCGCTCTGCGCATCGGCGAGCTCGCGCTCGAGGTCGGTTTCCCGCCCGGCGTGATTAACGTCCTCACCGGGGACGGAAGCACGGGGGCTGCGCTCGTCGATCACCCGGACATCGACAAGGTCGCGTTCACCGGCTCGACCGCCGTGGGGCGTGAGATCGGCTCGAAGGCCGGTAAAGCGCTCAAGCGCGTGACGCTCGAGCTCGGGGGCAAGTCGCCGAACATCATCCTCCCCGACGCCGATCTCGACGCCGCGATCAAGGGCTCATTCCAGGCGATCTACTTCAACACCGGCCAGGCATGCAACGCGGGCTCGCGCCTGTTCGTGCCCGCCGAGCGCTTCGACGAGGTGATGGGCGCGTTGGCCGAGGCCGCGGGCGCGGCGAGGCTCGGTCCGGGCCTCGATCCCAGCACCCAGTTGGGGCCTGTCGTGTCCGCCGAGCAGCACGAGCGGGTGATGGGCTACATCGACGCCGGGCGCTCCGAAGGCGCGGAGGTCGTGGCGGGCGGCGCGGCGGCGCTGAGTGACAGCGGCGGCTACTTCATCGAGCCGACCCTGTTCAGCACCACCTCCGATGACCTGCGCATCGCGCGCGAGGAGATCTTCGGCCCGGTGCTCGTCGCCTCGCCCTACGACAGCCTCGAGGAGGTGGCCAAGCGCGCCAACGAGGGCGACTACGGACTCGCGGCGGGGGTGTGGACGCGCGATGTGTCCAGCGCACACCGGCTGGCGGCCCTGCTGCGTGCGGGAATGGTCTACATCAACACCTGGGGAGTGGTCGATCCGTCGGCGCCGTTCGGGGGCTTCAAGGCCTCGGGCATCGGACGCGAGCACGGCCACGACGGGCTGGAGGCGTATTTGGAGACGAAGACCGTGTGGACGGCGTTGTGAGCCCCGCCGCTTCGTGAGCGCCGTCGCGCAGGGCGAACGTCGCCTTGCCCATGTCCGCAGCGAACGGTGGGTGCCGGTGCTCGCGACGGTGTTCGGGCTGCTGCTCGTCATCGCCGCCGCCGAGATCGTGCTCGACGGTGCGGCGGGCCTCTCGCCGCTGATCCCCAAGTCGCCGGACATCAGCTCGTGGCTTTCGGGCATCGGCGAGCGCCTGGGCTTTCGCGTCTTCTTGATCGCGCTGCTCGTCTCCTGTGGCGCATACGGCGGGCTGATCGTGCTCGCCCGTCGCTTTGCCGGTGGCGAGTGCACCTTCGCGATCTCCAAACGCTGGGCGATCGTGCTCGTCGCCGCGCTGCAGCTGATCGTGTTCGCCGGCCCGGTCCTGCTCTCGACCGACGTCTTCAGCTACATCGCATACGCGCGCATGGGCGTCGAGCACGGTCTGAACCCTTACACGCACGGCCCTGTCGCGATCGCCGGCGACCCCGTATTCCCATATGTCGGGGAAGACTGGATCCACGTCGCCACCGCGTACGGCCCGGTGTACACGCTGCTGTCCTACCCGCTGGCGCCGCTTGGGCTCGTCGGCGCGCTCTGGGCGATGAAGGTCGAGGCGCTGCTCGCCAGCGCGGGCACGCTGGCGCTGACCTGGCGCTGCGCGCGCGTGCGTGGGTTTGACCCGGTGGCGGCGCTGTTGATCGTCGGCGCCAACCCGCTGTATGTGATTTATGGGGTCGGCGGGGCCCACAACGACCTGATCATGATGCTCGCGATGATGGCTGCGGTGACGCTGACGATCGCGCCGGTGCGCAGCGCGCGACGCGAAGTCGGGGCGGCGGCGTGGGTGGTTGCAGGCGCGCTAACGAAGGCCACCGTCGCGGTGCTGCTGCCGTTCATGATCCTCTCGCGGCGGCGTCTGGCGCCCGTGCTCGGCGCGATCGGCGCGATCGTCGTGTGCGTGATCGTCGGCTACCTGGTCTTCGGCATCCACGGAATCAACCTCGTGGCCGCGTTGAACCGCGACGCCGCGTTCGTCTCCACCGATAGCTTCGCCAACGAGATCGCGCACCTTTTCGGCAAGCCCGGCGTGTTCCCGGTCGACCACGATCTGCTGAAGGCCGCGCTCGTCGTGATCCTCGTGTACCTGCTGTGGCGCACCTGGCGCGGTTATGACTGGGTCGCCGCCTCCGGCTGGGCGCTGCTCGCGATCGCGGTCACGAGCACCTGGCTGTTGGCGTGGTACATCCTCTGGCCGCTGCCGCTCGCGGTCGTCACCCGCGACCGGCGGCTGCTCGCCGCCACGCTCGCCGTGCAGGGGCTGTTCGTGATCCATCAGATCTCGCCGTTGCTGGTGCCGGTGAGATGAACGGGTCCTCGCTGCCGCTCGAGGATCGCCGCTGGACGCGCCTGCCTGTGTGGTTGCGACCGCGCGCCGAAGCGCCCGAAGGCGAGCGCCGCGGGCGTTCGCGGGTCTGGCTCGTAGAGACGGTCGTGCTCGTGCTCGTCGGGCTGCTGTTCGCGGTGGCGATCGTCAACGACCTCTCCCGCGAGGCGGGGACCAACCACCGGCTGGTCGCCGACCTCGCGACCTGGCGCCACTACACCGACCATGACTATCTCAATGTCTCGATCGATCAGGAAACCCTCGGGGTCGACAGCGACCGCGAGGTGCTGTGCGGCAACACGAGCGCCGCGCCTCCTGGAGCCAGAACCCAGATCTGCCTGGCGATCTGGGGCCCGGTGGTGAACGGCGTGCGCGGCGTCCACGGGGGCTGGTACCTGCCGCCCTATCACCCGGACCTGCCCGCCAATCGCTACGGCTGCTTCGGCGCCGCCGGACGGGGCAAATGCCCGCGGTGAGCACCGCGGGGCCGTGTGACGGAGGTCCGCGGTGAGCGCGGCGACCCATGACGTGCCCGTGGCAGCACCGCTGGCGCCCGCGCGATGGCCGTCGTGGTGGCCGCTCGCCGCGCTGATGCTGCTCGCGGCCGTCATTCGTCTGTCCACGCTGAACCTGCAGAGCTTCTGGTACGACGAGGCGTTCACCCCCGTCCACGTTCTGCATCCCAGCCTCTGGGCGACGTTGCGCTCGGTCGTTCACAGCGAGAACACGCCGCCGCTGTGGTACGTGATCGAGTGGGCGGACTCGCGCGTGCTCGGCACAGGCGAGGTGGCGCTGCGGCTGCCCTCAGCGCTCGCGGGGATCGCCACCGTCGCCGTCGCCTGGGCGATCGGCCGTGAGCTCGAAGGCGCGCCGGACGCCAGGTCTCGGCGCGTCGCGATCGGCTGCGCCGCGTTCGTCGCCGTGAATCCGCTGTTCGTCTGGTACTCGCAGGAGGCGCGCGCGTATGGCCTGTTCGTGTTCATGGCGGCGCTCGCGATGCTGTGCTTCCTGCGCGTGCGCCGCGAGCCCACCGCCCGGCGCGCGGTGGCCTTCGCGGTGGTCGGGGCGCTCGCGCTGCTGACGCACTACTTCGCGGTCTTCCTATTGATCCCGATGGTCCTGGCGCTGCTGTGGGATCGCGCGACGCGTCGTCTTGCGCTGCCCGTAGCGGTGGCGGTGGGGATCGTCGGCCTGGCGCTGCTGGCGCTGATCTCCGCGCAGGGCGGGCACGGCACGCAGTGGATCGGGCGCTGGCCGCTGCGCGAACGCCTGGAAGCGATCCCGCAGTACTACCTCACCGGATACTCTGGCTCGCCGCTCGGCCACGGCATCGAGCTGCTCGTGGCGCTGCCGATTCTCGCCGGGCTTGGGTTCGGTCTCTGGCGCATGCGCGGGCCTGCGCGCGCGCCCTCCCGCCGCGCGCTTGGTGGCGCCCAGCTGGCGCTCGCGATCGCCGCGTGCGGGGTGCTGATCCCGATCGTGCTCGTTGCCTTCGGCGCCGACTACCTCGCGCCGCGCAACCTCGTCGCTGCGATGATCCCGCTGACCGCGCTGATCGCGTTCGTCGTCCTGTGGCCGGGCAGCGGCCGCGTCGGGATCGCGCTTGCCGGCGCTATCGCGCTCGCCTTCCTGCTCGTCTCGATCGACGTCGATCTGAGCCCGCGGCTGCAACGAGGCAACTGGCGCGACGTCGCTAGAGCGCTTCAGTCGCCCCCGCGCGAGCGCGTGATCACGACCGTGGAGCTGGGATCGGTGCCGCTGGAGTACTACCTGCCGGGCCTGCACGAGCTGCGCGAGGGCAGCTACGTCACGGTCAGCGAGATCGACGAGACCGGCTACGCGCCGCTGGTTGCCTCGGCCGGCGAGCCGCCGGCACCGGGCTTTCACCTGCAGGCGCGTCTGGACATCGACGGGCTGATCGTCTATCGATTCGTCTCGTCGGTCCCTCGCCGCGTGAGCGAGGCCTCGCTGCGCCGGCACGTGATCACGCAGGCTGCGCCGGATGTTCTCGTGCCACTCGGTGCCCAGGTCTCAACATGAAGGTGCGATAAGACGGTGCATACGCAACTAGGTGCGATAAGAAGTTCCATACGCAACTGTCGTCTCAGCGCGAAAAGATTTAGGTTGTCGGCATGTCGCAGTTGACTCTTGAAGCCCGAAGCGAGGCGAAGGTCGCACTCGACCTCGCGACCGAGTACCTGCTGGCCCTGCAGGAGGATGGCGGTTGGTGGCGCGGGGAGCTGCAGACGAACGTGACGATGGACGCGGAGGACATGCTCCTGCGCGAGTTCCTGGGCATTCGCCGCGCCGATGAGACCGAGCGCTCGGCTGCCTGGATCCGCTCCCAGCAGCGCCAGGACGGCACGTGGGCGAACTTCTATGGGGGGCCGGGCGAGCTCTCGACCACGATCGAGGCGTACTGGGGCCTGCGCCTGGCGGGCGACTCGCCTGAGCAGGGACACATGCGCGCCGCCGCCGAGTTCATCCGCGAGCACGGCGGCCTCGAGCAGGCGCGCGTGTTCACGCACGTGTGGCTGGCGCTCTTCGGCCTGTGGTCGTGGGAGCGGGTGCCGGCGCTGCCGCCCGAGGTGCTCCTGCTGCCGCCGTCGGTGCCATTGAACGTCTACGACTTCGCCTGCTGGGCACGCCAGACGATCGTCGCGTTGTCGATCGTCAAAGCGCACCGGCCGGTGCGCACGCTCCCCTTCGACCTGCAGGAGCTGCAGTCGGGCGGCTCGACGTCCGCTGGCAGCGGCGAGAGGGACGGCGCGCGCTCCCCGCGCAGTGTCTGGCTGGGCCGCCTGGACAGTGTGCTGCGCGCGTATGAGCGCCGGCCGCTCACGCCGCTGCGGCGCTTCGCGCTCGCTCGCGCCGAGAGCTGGGTCGTCCGCCGCCAGGAGGCCGACGGGTCCTGGGGCGGGATCCAGCCGCCGTGGGTCTACTCGCTGATGGCGCTGCGGCTGCAGGGCTATCCGCTGGAGCACCCTGTCATGCGGCGCGGGCTGGAAGGGCTCGATCGGTTCATGGTCGAGGACCGCGACGACAAGCACGGCGTCGGCGATGGATCGGAATCCCACCCGCCCGGCAGCCGGCGCCTGGAAGCGTGTCAGTCGCCCGTGTGGGACACGGGTCTGGCGATGCTGGCCCTCTCCGAAGCGGGCGTGCCCGGGGATCACCCGGCGATGGTGGCCGGCGCGCAGTGGCTGCTCGACGAGGAGGTCACGCAGCGAGGCGACTGGTCCGTGCGCGCGCCCGAGCTCGAGCCGGGCGGCTGGGCGTTCGAGTTCGAGAACGTCAACTACCCGGACGTCGACGACACCGTCGAGGTCGTGCTCGCGCTGCGAAACCTGACCGACGTTGATCCCGTCGGTGCGGGGATCGACGGCGCAATCGATCGCGCCGTGCGCTGGGTCGAAGGGATGCAGAGCCACGGCGGCGGCTGGGGCGCGTTCGACGCCGACAACACACGCTCCCTCGTGCGCGAGTTGCCCTTCCTCGACTTCGGCGAGGTGATCGACGAGCCAAGCGCCGACGTGACCGCGCACGCGATCGAGATGCTCGGTGTATTGGGAATGGGCGACACGCCGGCGGCGCGGCGCGGCGTGCGCTGGCTGATCGACCAGCAGGAGGCGGGCGGCTCCTGGTTCGGTCGCTGGGGCATCAACCACATCTACGGAACCGGTGCGGCGGTGCCCGGGCTGATCGCCGCCGGTGTCGCCCCCTCGCACCCGTGCATCCGGCGCGCCGTGGACTGGCTCGAGCGCCACCAGAACGAAGACGGCGGCTGGGGCGAGGACGCGCGCTCGTACGACGATCCGAAGTGGATCGGACGCGGCGCGAGCACCGCGTCGCAGACCGCCTGGGCGCTGCTCGCACTGCATGCCGCCGGCGAGCGCTCGCAGGCGCTCGCGCGCGGTGTCGCATGGCTCGTGTCCACGCAGCGCACCGACGGCGGCTGGGATGAGCCCCAATACACCGGGACCGGCTTCCCGTCGGACTACTACATCAACTATCACCTCTACCGGCTGACGTTCCCGATCATGGCTCTCGGTCGCTGCCTTGCTTCGGAGAGCCAGTGGGACCCAGCAGCCGGTAGCGCCTCCGAGCTGCGGGGGTGACGTCGATAGCGGACGCGCCGATCGACGCCCCCGATGCGGCGGCGGTGATGGCGCGGGCGGCCACGGAGAACTTCTCCGTGGCCAGCTGGGCGCTACCGCGCCGCGTGCGTGCTCACCTGCTCGCCGTGTATGGCTTCGCGCGTCTGGTCGATGAGCTCGGCGACAGCGAAACGGTCGCGGCCGACCAGCGCCTCGTGGCGCTCGACTGGCTCGAAGCAGAGCTCGACCGGGCTTTCGCGGGGGCGGCCGAGCATCCGCTGCTCGTGCGCCTGCAGCCGACGCTTCGCGAATGTCGTCTGACACGCGAGCCGTTCGTGCGCCTGATTGAGGCGAACCGCATGGATCAGCACGTGAGCCGCTACGAGACGTGGGCGGAGCTGCGCCATTACTGCTCGCTCTCCGCGGACCCGGTGGGCGAGCTCGTGCTCGAGATATTCGGCCTCGCGAACCCCGAGCGGATCGCCCTGTCGGACTCGGTCTGCGCGGCGCTGCAGCTCGCCGAGCACTGCCAGGACGTGGCCGAGGACTTTGCACGCGGCCGCGTCTACCTGCCGCGTGAGGACCTCGCGCGCTTCAGCTGTGAGGAGAGCGAGCTGGCCCGCGAGCATGCGAGCGTCGCGCTGCGTGAGGTGCTCGCGTTCGAGGTCGAGCGCGCGCACCGGCTACTGGTGGAGGGCACGCCTCTGATCGCCCAGCTGCGGGGGCGCCCGAAGCTCGCCGTCGCCGCGTTCGTCGCCGGCGGGCACAGCGCCCTGGCGGCGATCGAGCGCGCCGGCTACGACGTGCTCGCGGGACCGCCGCGCGCCGGACGCGCTCGCCGGGGGCTCGCGCTCGTGGCCGCGCTCGTCGCGAGCCGCGCGCCCGCTTCCCGCGACGGGGGAGCGGGCTCGTGAGCGCGCTCGCCGCTGTCGCCGACGCCTACGCCCACTGCGAAGCGATCACCCGTAGCCAGGCCGCCAACTTCTACTACGGGATTCGCCTGCTGCCGCGCGATCGCCGCCGCGCGATGTGTGCGGCCTATGCGTTTGCACGGCGCGTCGACGACATCGGCGACGGGACGCTCGAGCCGCACGAGAAGCTGCGTCTGCTCGACGCACAGGAGCGGGCGCTGGCGGCGCTCTCATCCGCGGGAACGGACGCCGGGAGCGAGCGGCCGGCGGATGGTGGCGAGGATCCGGTGATGGTTG
>Ga0209006_10001338_pt1 | contig 22385 bp, 21 predicted proteins | sample JacPin_JW_Ref_O2_FD_188567 | JGI IMG/M metagenome (GOLD analysis project Ga0209006, IMG submission 188567) | Forest soil microbial communities from Algoma, Ontario, Canada - Jack Pine, Ontario site 1_JW_Ref_O2 (SPAdes) (version 2) | ecosystem: Environmental > Terrestrial > Soil > Boreal... | reverse complement strand
CGCCATGTTCGGCATCAAGGCGATGACCATCGAGGGCACGCTGACCGGCACGCTCGCCGAGGCGCGCGAGCTTCTTGACCTGGCGCGAGCAAAAAACATCGCGCCGATCCCGACCCGCAACCGTCCACTTAACGACGCGCAAACGGCACTTGACGATTTGCGCGCCGGCCGCGTCGTCGGGCGGACGGTGTTGATGGCCTAATCGCCGTTCGTAAGCCCTCGCTCGTCCCGGGCGACGTGTCAAACGCCAGCTTGCGACACTGCCGAGCCGTCGTCGGCGGAGAGGCCCGCGACCTTGCGCCTGAGGAACCACGCCGAGAACAAGACGACGAAGACCGCGGCGATCAACCCGCCGCCAGCGATGACGGTCATGATCGGACCGGCCGTCCAACCGGCGCGGAGCAATGCTCCGGCGATGAGTGGTCCGATGATTTGACCAAAACGGCCCATGGCCATCCCCCAACCGATGCCGGTGGATCGGATAGGTGTCGGATAGATCGTCGCAGCAAGCGCGATCGCACCGCCGGTGCCGAAGCCCATGAACACGCCAATCAAGCCAATGAACGTCGCCGCGAGCGCAACCGAGGCGGCGCCGTAGCCCAGGCCGACGGTTGCCGCCGCGCCCAGCAAGAAAGCGGGAAAGAGCACAGGCAGAATTCCGAAACGTTGGATCAGGCGGCCCGCAGTGGATTGGCCGATGAAGCCGCCCAATCCGTTAAAAGCCACGACGAAGGCGGTGTTGGCCGGCGAAATGCCGTTAAGCTTCAACAATGTGGGCGTCCACAATACTGCGACCGTGAGCACGCCGAAGCCCATGAAGAACGGCACCCATAACAGCAGCGTTCCCAGCGTGCGGCCTTCCGTGAACAGATGCCGGATCGACGCGCCGGGCAACGGCTTTTCATCCAAGACAAAATGCGCGTCGCCGTGCATAGGCAGAGTGCGGAACCGCGCGACGATGCGTGCAACGGCTTTTACGTCGTTGCGCCGGATCAGCAGGAATTTGATCGACTCAGGCAAATAAAAGAACAACACGACGGCAAGAACGAGCGGTGCGACGCCGCCGATATAAAAAATCGCGCGCCAGCCGAGCTGCGTGATCAGATATGAGTTCAACAAGCCGCCCAGCATCGCGCCGAGCGGAAATGCCGACCACATGAGCGTCACCAAGGCGGCGCGCCGCCGCGCCGGCGCGTATTCCGAGGTCAAGGCAATGAAACACGGCGTCGCGCCGCCGAGTCCGATACCGGCGAGCACGCGAAACATCATCAGCATCGGGACCGAAGTCGCAGCCGCCGTCAGTATGGTGAAGACGCCAAAAAGGGTGCAGGCGACGATAAGAAGGGTCTTGCGTCCGAGGCGGTCGGCAAGCGGACCAAAGCTCGCGGCGCCAAGGGTCGCGCCCACCAGCGCCGACGAGAAAATCGGTCCAAAGTTCGCGATCTCGATGCCCAAGCCTTCGGCGATGAACGGCGCCGCGACGCCGATCGATTGCGAATCGATGCCATCGAGCGCGCTGACGAGCGCGCAGCAAACAATGGTACCGATTTGGAATCGCGTCAGCGACCGGTCGTCGATCAGGCGGGTGACGTTGATCTCGTTGGTCGGGCGCGGCGCCTCCATCACGGCAGTCCTTACAACCTAGCCTGCAGATCGCGCACGAACGCGGACAGGCCGATCTGCCGCTCGCGCTTGAGTCGCTCGGCGGCAAGGATCGCCCGCACTTCGGCGAAGGCATCTTTCTTTTCGCGATTGACGATGACGTAGTCGTATTCCGGCCAGTGACTCATTTCGCCGGCCGCCTTGGCCATGCGTGCGCCGATGATGGCGCGGCTATCTTGCGCGCGGCGTTCCAACCTTCGCTCCAGTTCCTTGGCCGTGGGCGGCAAGATAAAGACGCTGACGAGATCATCGCGCGCCTTCTCGCGCAGCTGCTGGGTGCCTTGCCAATCGATGTCGAACAGAACATCGCGCCCGGCCCGCAATGCCTTCTCCACCGGCTGGCGCGGCGTGCCATAGCGATGGCCGAAGACTTCCGCCCATTCCAAAAGCTTGCGCGACTTTACCATGGCCTCGAACCGGGCCGGGTCGATGAAATGATAATCGCGGCCGTCGATCTCGCCGCGACGCTGCGGCCGCGTCGTCACCGATATCGAAAGCTCGACGTGCCGGTCGGCCTTGAGCAACATGCGCGACAGCGTGGTCTTACCTGCGCCGGACGGGGAGGACAAAACGAGCATCAGGCCGCGACGCGCGACGCCCGGCCGAGTTCGCCGTTCGCGCGTCATGCCCTATTCCACATTCTGCACCTGCTCGCGGAACTGCTCGACCGCCGCCTTGAGCTCTAGACCGATATTGGTGAGCTCGACGTCGTTGGCCTTGGCGCAGAGCGTGTTGGCCTCGCGGTTGAGCTCCTGCGCGAGGAAATCGAGCCGGCGGCCGGTCGCGCCTCCCTGATCGATGAGGAGCCGCGCTTGCGCGACATGCGCCGCAAGACGGTCCAGCTCCTCACGGACGTCTGCTTTGGTCGCAATCAGGATCGCTTCCTGGTGTAGCCGATCCGGATCAAACCGATCCGACTGTGCCAAGAGCGTTGCCACCTGTTCGGCGAGCCGGACGCGGATCGCCTCAGGCCGCCGGCCGGGCGTGAGCTCGGCGCGCTGGGCGAGCGCGGCAATTTCGCCAAGTCGCGACGTCAATACCCGACCGAGCGCGGCGCCTTCGCGCTGGCGCATCTCGGACAGAGCGTCGAGCGCCTGGGCGAAACCGGCCGTCGCCGAAGCCTCGGCGCCGCGCCGCTCCGCTTCGCTTTCATCGGCCTCGGCGACCTCCATCACTCCTTTTAGGGAAAGCAAGCCATCGAGCGACGGCGGCGAGGCCTCAACGCGCGGCGCCAGCTGGCGTACCGTCGTCAAAATCGCCTCGAGTACTGCCGCGTTGATCCGCACGACCGGCATGACGCCGCTGCGTTCCGCCGTCAGGGTCGCTTGAACCGAGCCCCGCGCCAGCCGTTCGGCGGCGCGAGCGCGAACCGGTCCCTCAATCGCGTCCCAGCCGGCCGGCAGGCGAAGCCGCAAATCGAGGCCCTTGCCGTTGACGGATTTGATCTCCCAGGCCCACGCATAAGAGCCGCTAACGCCGTGGCCGCGAGCAAATCCCGTCATGCTCGACAGTGCCATGGACCGCGATCCCCGGTAGGAAATGTGCAAGAAAACCGCGCCGAACTTAGCGGCGGCGTTTCGCAGTCACAAGGGCGATGGCGCGCTAATGCGCGGTCTGTGTGTTGTTTTGGTTGTGACGGGTCGGCGCGCGACGCGGTGGTGGCGCCGGCGCGGCAGCGGGAGCGGCTTGCGGCGGCGCCGCCGCCGATTGTGTCTCGGCCGGAGCCTGTTCCTTCTGATCGCTTTCCATTGCGCGCAGCCGCGCGACGTTCTTCTGATGTTGCTCGTAGGTTTCCGCAAAGGCGTGGCCGCCCGTGCCGTCGGCGACAAAATAAAGCTCGCGCGTACGCGCCGGATTGGCCGCGGCCTCGAGCGACGCACGGCCCGGATTGGCAATCGGTCCGGGCGGCAGTCCGTCTATCTGATAGGTGTTGTAGGGCGTCGGCTGATCGATCTCGCTCCTCATGATCGGCCGGCCAAGCGTGCCCTTACCGCCGACCAGTCCGTAGATGATGGTCGGATCCGACTGCAGCCGCATCTTCTGCTTCAGCCGGTTGACGAACACCGCGGCGACCCGCGTTCGTTCTTCCGGCTTCCCGGTCTCCTTCTCGACCAGCGAAGCCAGAACGACGAGCTGTTCCGGCGTCTTGATCGGCAGGTCGGGAGAATGACGGTCCCAGACCTCCTTGAGCATGCGCTGTTGCGCCTGCTGCATACGCTGGATCATTTGCTCGCGCGTCACACCGCGATTGAAATTGTAGGTGTCGGGCAACAAGCTGCCTTCGCGCGGAATTTCCTTGATATTGCCGGTCAGCACGTCGTCGTCGAGCAGGCGCGCGACGAGCTGCTCGGACGTCAGACCCTCCGGAACGGTGAGTTGATGCGCCACCACGCGACCCTCGACGATGGTCGCGACGACGTCGCGTATGCTGGCGTGCGCCTTGAACTGATATTCGCCGGCCTTGAGATCTTCGCGCGCCTTGAGCGCGAGGACGCCGCCGACAAACACCCACGGCTGATCGATAACGCCGTCGCGCACAAGGAGATCGGCGATATCGTGCGTGCCGGCGCCGCGCGGAATATTGACAACGCGATCGTCCGCCAAGGGTCCGGGAGCGTCGAAGCGCTGTTTGCCGATCACAAGCGCCGCGCCTGCCACGATCGCCGCCAGGACGAAAAGGGTGATGATGGCGTTGCCAATGACGACAAAAGGATGCCGCGCTCGCTTGGAGCGGCTTGGCGGCATGTCGACCGTATCCGGCTCAAGCGCCGTTCGCGGGCTGCGCGGCGTGAGGTGTTTGTTGTTTTTTGAGTTGTCGGCCCCGTTGGTCAGCCGCTCCGACAGAGGCGGATAAGGCTCGCCCGCGCCCGGGACGGCTCTTCCGGAGTTTTGCAACGCGGCAGGACGCGCGGTTGCCGGCGGGGTCGCGGGCCGTACCGCCGAAACGGCCGATGCCGTGCCGCTACTGCCATTCACTGGCCGCGCCGCCGACGATCCTTTGGCGGATTTGTCGGCACTTGCTGCAGCGGGACGCGGACTTTGCGCGATGGAAGCGGCTTGCCAGGATTTGCCGGCGCTTGCCGCAACGACTGTCCGCGGCGTGTCCACGGGTTTGGTCGGTTTGGACGCCGCTGACGATTGGCCCTTCGCCCCCACAGCGGCAGGCGCAGCCGGCACAGGTTTATCCGGTGCACGCGCGGCCGCCGGGCGCGGCGGCGTTGTCGCGCGGCCATTGCCGTTGGGCGGTGGAGATTGCTCCGTCACCGCGGCTTATCCACTTTGACGCTCAGCATGTTGCGTGAAAAGGATGTCCTTACCGGCGCTCGGCGATTTCTGCCACGTCCGCCCACAGGCATGAGGTTGGACTCGTAGTGAATTGCAGGCGAGTGCGGAGCAAATATGGCGAAACGGTGATAGCAGCACGAGCACTAGTCCTGCATCTTGCGGAATACAAGCGACGCGTTGGTGCCGCCAAATCCAAAGGAGTTCGACAGCGCAACATTGATGGAGCGCTTGCGCGGTTTGTGGGGCACGAGATCGACGGCAGTGTCGACTTAAGGGTTGTCGAGATTGATGGTCGGCGGCGCGACCTGATCGCGCATGGCGAGCAAGCAGAAGATTGCCTCGACCGTACCGGCCGCACCCAGCAGGTGACCGATCGAGGATTTCGTCGACGACATGCTGATCTTGCCGGCGGCATTGCCGACCAACCGCTCGACGGCCTTCAGCTCGATCTCGTCGCCAAGCGGCGTCGAGGTGCCGTGGGCATTGATGTAGTCAATGTCACCGGGCGAGATTTCGGCCCGGCGGATCGCAGCCTTCATGCAGCGTAGCGCCCCGTCGCCGTCTTCAGCCGGCGCGGTGATGTGGAACGCGTCGCCGGAAAGACCATAACCGATGAGCTCGCCGTAGATGTGGGCGCCGCGCCGTTTGGCGTGGTCATACTCTTCGAGCACCACTGCGCCTGCGCCTTCACCCATGACGAAGCCATCCCGGTCCCGGTCATAAGGCCGCGACGCGCGCTCGGGCGCGTCATTGAATCCGGTCGACAACGCCCGGCACGCAGCGAAACCGGCGACCGACAAGCGATTGACCGGCGATTCCGCACCGCCGGCCACCATGACATCTGCGTCGCCAAGAGCGACAAGCCGGCCGGCGTCGCCGATGGCGTGCGCGCCCGTAGAGCATGCTGTGACCACAGCGCTGTTGGGACCCTTGAGCGAATGCGTGATCGACACGTATCCGGCAGCGAGATTGATGATCCGGCCGGGAATAAAGAATGGCGACACCCGTCGCGGTCCGCGATCGCGCAACAGCAAAGCCGTTTCCGCGATACCCTCGATGCCGCCGATGCCGGAGCCAATGAGGACGCCGCTGGCGATCTGGTCTTCGTATTCTTGCGGGTGCCAATCGGCGTCGTCGAGCGCCTGTTTCGCCGCCGCCATGGCGAAAAGGATAAAGTCGTCGACCTTGCGCTGCTCCTTGGGCTCCATCCATTGATCGGCGTTGAAGGTGCCGTCTGAGCCTTCGCCGCGCGGAATTTGGCCCGCGATCTTGCAGGGAAGATCGGAAACTTCGAAACCTTCGATGCGCCGGATTCCGCTCTCACCGGCGAGCAGGCGCTGCCACGTCGGCTCCGCCCCGCTGGCAAGCGGCGTCACCATGCCGAGACCAGTGACGACCACGCGTCTCATTGTCAGCGCTCCGAACAGACGCTTTGGCCCATCGTTTGCCGGTCATGCCTTCTCGGTCATGCCTTTTCGGTGAAGTTTATCGCCGCAATATGCTCCCGCCGCTGATGCGTGCGGGCATTACGCTTGGGGGCGCGATCGGCGCAGCGCCGCAAGGTTGGTGCCGGTATCAGCTCTTCGCGTTCTTTTCGAGGAACTTGATGGCGTCGCCCACGGTGAGAATGGTCTCGGCCGCATCGTCAGGAATCTCGCAACCAAATTCCTCCTCGAAGGCCATGACGAGTTCGACCGTGTCGAGGCTGTCGGCGCCGAGATCGTCGATGAAACTGGCGTTTTCTGTTACTTTGTCGGGCTCGACGCCAAGATGCTCAACGACGATCTTCTTAACCCGCTCGCCAATATCACTCATCGTTTCCAACCTCTTCTTTCAACGCGACCCGATCAATAATGACGTCTCGGTCCGTCCAAGTCTTCACGTAGTCTTTGTGGGTCTTGGCGACGGCCGCGGGCGACGCCGATCAAAGGCGGACGCTCACTCCCCCGCTCTCGGCTTAAACGGCGACCCCCAACCAAACTCACGGTCCGGTTACCACACTTCGATTGCGTTGGCCAGCGCGGCCATGCGGCACGAGCGCGAGCCCTATCGTATTCAAATCATGGCCATTCCGCCGTTCACATGCAACGTTTGTCCCGTCACATAGCCAGCTTCATTCGCGGCAAGAAAGGCGACTGCGGCGGCGACGTCCTCGACCGTACCGGCACGACTCGCCGGTATCTTCGCGAGTATGCCCTCGCGTTGCTTGTCGTTGAGCTTGCCGGTCATCGGCGTGACGATGAATCCGGGCGCGACGCAATTGGCGGTGACGCCGCGCTTGGCGTATTCCGCAGCGATCGCTTTGATCATGCCGGTAATCCCGGCTTTGGCAGCGACGTAGTTGGCCTGGCCGGGATTTCCGGTCGCCCCCACCACCGAGGTGATGGCGATGATGCGGCCGAAACGGCGGCGCATCATGCCGCGCACGGCGGCGCGCGCGAGGCGAAACGTCGCGGAGAGGTTGATCGCTATCACCTGATCCCAGTCCTCGTCGCGCAATTGCACGAGGAGATTATCTTTGGTCACACCCGCATTGGCGACCAGAATGTCGAGCTGGCCCATCGCTTCTTCGGTGCGCGGCACCAGGGCATCCGTTTCGGCGGCGTCGGCGAGATTGCAGGTGAGCACGTGGACGCGATCACCGAGATCGGCGGCAAGCTGGTCGAGGACTTCGCGCCTGGTGCCGGAGAGCGCGACTGTCGCGCCTTGAGCATGAAGGACGCGGGCGATGCCGCCACCGATCGGACCGGTCGCGCCCGTGACGAGTGCATTCTTCCCGGTGAGTTCGAACATCATCATCCTCGCGATCGCAGCGTTTAACCGCGTGCAGCCTTGAACCGAACGATGTCCTCCGGCGTACCGATGGAGGACACGGTGGCCGTGCCGGCAATGCGCTTGATCAAGCCGGCGAGCACCTTGCCGGATCCGATTTCGTAGAATGTCGTCACGCCGGCTCCGGCCATGAACGAAACCGACTCACGCCACCGAACCGTACCGGTCACTTGCTGAATCAGCGCGTTCACAATAGCGGTCGGATCGGTGATCGGACCAGCAAGCACGTTGGCGACCAACGGGACGGTCGGCGGCTTGACCGACACCCTTGATAGCGCTTCGGCCATGGCGTCGGCCGCCGGCTGCATAAGCGTGCAATGGAAGGGCGCGGACACCGGCAGCATCATTGCCCGCTTGACGCCACGCGCCTTGGCGACTTCGACGGCCCGCTCCACGGCGGATTTCTCGCCTGACAAAACAACCTGCCCGCCGCCGTTGTCATTCGCAGCTGTGCACACCTCGCCGACGGCGGCTTCCACCGCAATCGACTTGGCGTCGTCGAGCTCAACGCCGATGAGCGCCGCCATGGCGCCGACGCCAACAGGCACCGCCTTTTGCATCGCCCGGCCGCGAATCCGCAGAAGGCGCGCCGCATCGGCAATCGTGAGCGACTGCGCAGCGGCGAGCGCCGAATATTCTCCCAACGAGTGACCAGCGACAAAAGCCGCGTCGCGCTCGAGCCCGACACCGGCTTCAGCTTCGAGCGCGCGCAACGCCGCAAGCGACACTGCCATGAGCGCTGGCTGCGCGTTTTCGGTCAGGGTCAGCGTCTCCGCCGGCCCGTTCCACATCGTCTCGCTGAGCTTCTCGCCGAGCGCTGCATCGACTTCCTCGAACACGTCCCGTGCCGGCGGAAAAGCCTCGGCTAAGCCCTTGCCCATACCGACCGCTTGGCTGCCTTGGCCGGGAAAAACGAACGCGGTCGCCATTCTTTGCCTCTGAGAGAGGGGCGAAAGATACCGCGATCACGCCCATGTCAAGCGCGAACGCCCGCGGTAACAAAGCGACAACCGGCAGCCGCTAATCTTCGTTCGAGAACTGCCTGCATGGTTAAGATGTCGGTCGCGAGCGCGCTTCGATGAATCCATTCTCGCCGATTACCGAGGCGGAGCTGTCCCGCGCGCGTCTTGATCCTGCGTTCCGGCAGCGGCTTTTGCAGCACAGTCTCGACGCGCTGCTCGGCAGGCTGCAGAAGGCACGGCAGGCCGCCCCCTTGGCCAGCGCCAACGACCGGCAGATACGCGAAGGCGTCGCTCTTGCGGTGCGGCTTGCGGAGCTGATCCAGGCCGCCGGCCCCCTGCGCTAGAGTTGATTCGCTTGCCTTTCCGCTCCGGCCGCGTATAAGGCCTGTCTTTCCGCTCGACCCCGGCCGGGGGCTGAACGGACGGCCGTACCGCGAAGATACTTTATCGTGGCTCGGTAGGACCAGACGGTCCGACGTCCCGTGTTCCCGCCTTCAGAGCATTCGAGCCTTTCCCGAAGGGTTCGAGGGGCTTCGCGCCGAGGCGAGCGAGGACAACGGAGGAAAGGGCATCTATGTCGCTCTACGAGCACGTCTACCTTGCGCGCCAGGACGCCAGCGCGCAGCAGGTGGAGGAATTGACGGCACATTTGAAGGGCGTCGTCGAGGGAATGGGCGGCTCGGTCGCCAAGACCGAATATTGGGGCGTGAAGTCGCTCTCCTATCGGCTGCGCAAAAACCGCAAGGCCCATTTCACCCTGATGAATCTCGACGCACCGGCGGCGGCGATCAATGAGATCGAACGGCTGGAACGTCTGAACGAAGACGTGGTGCGTTACCTGACAATTCGGGTGGACGAGCACGAGGAAGGCCCTTCGGCGATGATGCGCCGGGCCGAACGCGATCGCGACCGCGATGAGCGTCGTGGCGACCGCGGTGATCGCTTCGACAGAGGAGACCGCGGCGACCGCGGTGACCGCCCGCGAGATCGTGATCGTGAGCGTCGGCCCCGTGAGGGCTCCGATGAGATCGAAGCCACGACGGAGGAATGACCATGGCTATGTCGCCGCAAACCGGCGGAGCGCGCCGGCCGTTCTTCCGCCGCCGCAAGAGCTGCCCGTTCTCCGGCGCCAATGCGCCGAAGATCGACTACAAGGATGTCAAGCTCCTGCAGCGGTTCGTATCGGAACGCGGCAAGATCGTTCCGAGCCGCATCACCGCCGTCTCGGCAAAGAAACAGCGCGAGCTCGCGCAAGCGATCAAGCGCGCGCGGTTTCTCGGGCTGCTGCCTTACGTGATCCGCTGAGCGAGGAGAGATCGACATGGAAGTGATCTTGCTCGAGCGCGTACCTAGACTGGGTCAGATGGGCGATGTGGTGCGCGTGAAGGACGGCTTCGCCCGCAATTTCCTGCTAGCGCGGGGCAAAGCGTTGCGCGCCACAACCGAAAACCGCACGCGCTTTGAAACGATGAAAAGCGACCTTGAGGCGCGCTCGCTCTCGCTCAAAAGCGAAGCCGGCCAGATCGCCGAGAAGCTCGACGGCAAGAGCTTCACCGTGCTGCGCCAAGCCTCGGAAGCCGGCCAGCTTTTCGGTTCGGTGTCGCCGCGCGATCTCATCGGGCTGCTCGCGACTTCCGGATACAATGTCGGCCGCAGCCAGATTGCGCTCAACACCCCGATCAAAACGATCGGCCGGCACATTGTTCCGATCGCGCTGCATCCGGATATCGAGACGTCGATCAGCGTGATCGTCGCCCGCAACGCCGAAGAAGCGGCACGCATCGAGCGCGGCGAGAATGTCACGCAGTTGCGGGAAGAGCGGACGCCGGAGGAAGAGGCCGTGGTTGCGGCGGAAGCCTTCTTCGAGCCAGAAGCCGCTGAGTCGGCGCGAGCCCGCGAAGGCGCCGAGGCGGACGAGACCCCTGCCCCGGCCGACAAGGCCTGAGCCTAGCCGTCAGACTGTTTCAGTCGGGAATGTTGTCGCGCGGAACCGGGTCGCCGGCTTCGCCGGCGGGGGCTTCCATCGGCACGGCGGCGGTCGGCGTCGGCGCGGAAGCTGGCGTGGCCTCCTGAGCCTGAGCCGGCATCTCAGGATGTGCCGGCTCGGTGACGACCGCTGCCGGCACGTGGGCAACCGCCGCAGGTTCTTGCGGCGCCTCCGGACTGGGCGTGACCTGCTCCTTGCGGCGATTGCGCGTCGCCACCGCCGGGCGTTGCGCAGGCTCCGGCCTTGCGATCGGATTCATGAAGCTTGGTATTCCGCTGGGGGTCGCTTCTTCCTTCGGCTTTGCGTCCGCCTCGCTCGGCCGTCGCGGCTTGGCGTTAGCGGTCGCGCCTTCCTCGGGCTTGGGCTGTTTTTGAGCACGCTCGGCCGCCGGCTTCTGGCCCGGCGCTGGCGCGGCGACCGTATCGCGCCCACCGGCGACAAAAGCCGCAAGCGATGCGGCCTGCTCCCGACCGGTCGTGTAGTGCTCGCGCAGGAATTCGGCTAATGCGGCGGCGCTCTTGCCTTTGCGCAGCGCACTCGCGGATTTGTGGCATTCTGCGCAGGCGTTGGAAAAGATTTGCGATGCCGATTTGCCCTGGTCGATATTGGTCTGAGCGCGCGCCATTGCCGGCGCAAGCGCTACAAGAAGCCCGATCGTCAGCGCAAAAGCCCGGTCCACCCTCTACTCCTCAAGTCACACAGCAGGGCCGGTCACTCCTTACCCCAAAACCGGCCAAAAGTGAGGGGCGTTTAGCAGGCCCCCGTTAAGAAAGGGAACACCGCGGCCCGCCCGCATTGCTGGTCAAGGAGGATTTTGTTTTAATGACGGCAGGCGGACGCTTGGGGCTTCATGACGCGCCCAACGTTCCATTCGCCGTTGCCGGCGTAAAGAGGTGCGTGGAGACGAGCGTGGACTGGTTGCTATCGATATTTTTACGGCGATTCATACGCCAAGGGTCCCTTAAAGTCACAACGGCGACCGGCGGAACATACGCTTTTGGCGACGGCAGCGGGCCCGCGGTAGCCGTGCGCTTCACCAGCGCCCAAGCCCAGCGCAGCGTCCTCTTCAATCCCCAGCTCAGATTGGGCGAAGCCTATATGGACGGCACTTTCGTCGTCGACCAAGGCTCGATCGCGGACCTGCTTGCCATTTTGCTGCGGCAGGATCACATCGCCCCGCCGCGGTGGGCGCTGCCTTTGCAACTCGCCCGCTACCTGTTCCGGCGTGTACAACAGTTCAATCCGCGGTCCCGGTCGCGGCGCAATGTCGCGCATCACTACGATCTCGATGGCAGGCTCTACAGGCTCTTTCTTGACGCCGACCAACAATATAGCTGCGCCTATTTCGAGGCTCCGGACCAATCGCTCGATGACGCTCAACTCGCCAAGAAGCGCCATCTTGCCGCGAAGCTAAAGGTCGAAGCGGGCGCCAACGTGCTCGACATCGGCTGCGGCTGGGGCGGTCTTGCCCTCTATCTTGCCGAGATTGCCGGTGCGCGCGTGACCGGTATTACGCTCTCGCAAGAGCAGTTCGCGCGCGCGCAACAAAGAGCGATCGAGCGCGGCCGCTCGCAAGACGCGACGTTCCGGCTCGAGGATTATCGCGACGTCGCCGGACCGTTCGACCGCATCGTATCGGTCGGCATGTTCGAGCATGTCGGCGTCGGCCACTACGACACGTTCTTCCGCAAGTGCGGCAAGATCCTCGGCCAGGACGGCGTTTTTCTCTTGCACACGATCGGCCGCAGCGGTTCGCCAAGCGTCACCAATGCCTGGATCGCCAAGTATATTTTTCCCGGCGGCTACATCCCGGCGCTGTCTGAGGTTTTGCCGGCAATCCAGCGCGCGCGGCTTGTCGTCACCGACGTCGAGATCCTCCAGTTTCATTACGCCGAGACGCTCAAGGCGTGGCGCGAACGTTTTATCGCCCACCGCGAAGAAGTGGAGCGGCTCTACGATGCGCGCTTCGTGCGCATGTGGGAGTTCTATCTGGCATCATCGGAAATGGCGTTCCGCGAAAGCGACATGGTGGTTTTCCAGATACAGATGGCGAAGCGAAAAGGCGTCGTACCGCAAACGCGCGACTATATCGGACGAGAGGAAACGCGACTGCGTGCGCTCGAAGCGAGTTACTCCACACCGCTACGTCTCGCCGGCGAATAGCGCCGCTTCCGCGAACGCGTAGTCAAGACCATTCGCTTTTTTCACCGCGGCCACGCTGCACACAGTGGGTAACGGGGAAAGCCGCACTGGATCATTTCCATCGGCGCTGCGCTCGACTATCCACGAAGTCCTTGTTGTTTTTAAATGCGCCGGTTGAGAATTTCGAATGTTGGCGCCGTCGTTGAGTAATCCGCGATGTTGAGTGACCGCAAATCGGCCACAACCAAATCCCTTGATCGGGGCCATGGCAATATTCGATTCGACCGCACGCAAGCAGCTTCCCGCGGAACCGATGTTCCGCGCGCCACCACACAATATCGAGGCAGAGCAAGCGCTGCTTGGCGCCATCCTCGTTAACAACGAGGCGTTTTATCGCGTCTCCGATTTCCTCGAGCCTAAGCACTTTCTCGAGGCCATCCACCAGCGCATCTTCGAGCTTGCCGGCGGGCTGATCCGCGCCGGAAAACTGGCCACGCCGGTAACGCTCAAGACGTTCCTGCCGGTGGATCTCGATATCGCCGGGCTTACTGTCAATCAGTATCTGGCGCGGCTTGCCGCCGAGGCGACGACCATCATCAACGCCGAGGACTACGGCCGCACCGTCTACGATCTGTCGATTCGCCGCGACCTGATCACCATCGGCGAAGATATGGTCAACCTCGCCTACGAGGCGCCGGTCGACGCCACGCCGCAAAGCCACATCGAAGATGCCGAGCGCAAGCTCTTCGAGTTGGCCGAGACGGGACGCTATGAGAGCGGCTTTCAGCGCTTCGCGCAGGCATTGACGACGGCGGTCGACATGGCCGCGCACGCCTATCAGCGCGATGGCGGTCTCTCGGGAATGGCCACCGGGCTGACCGATCTCGATGCCAAAATGGGCGGCCTGCAAAAGTCCGACTTGATCATCCTGGCTGGGCGCCCAGGCATGGGTAAGACGGCGCTTGCTACCAATATCGCCTACAACGTCGCCAAGGTATTCGCGCAGGGCGACGTTCGCGCTGACGGGAGCCGGGAAACCGTCAACGGAGGCGTCGTCGGTTTTTTCTCGCTGGAAATGTCGGCGGAGCAATTGGCAACGCGCATCATCTCCGAGCAGACCGGCATTCCCTCGAACAAGATCCGCCGCGGCGCCATAGGCGAAGCCGATTTCGAGAAAATCAAAGACGTTTCGATCGAGCTGCAGAGCCTGCCGTTCTATGTCGACGAGACAGGTGGTCTTTCCATCGGTCAATTGGCTGCGCGCGCGCGCCGGCTCAAGCGTCAACGCGGCCTCGATCTTCTGGTGATCGACTATGTGCAGCTCCTGCAAGGCTCGACCCGCCGCTCTAGCGAGAACCGTGTGCAGGAAATCACCGAGATTACGACGCGGCTCAAGGCGCTCGCCAAGGAGCTGAACGTTCCGGTCGTAGCTTTGTCTCAGTTGTCTCGCCAAGTAGAGAGCCGAGAGGATAAACACCCGCAATTATCAGATTTGCGTGAGTCAGGCTCGATCGAGCAGGATGCGGATGTCGTCCTTTTCGTCTACCGCGAGGAATATTACCTGACGAATAAAGAGCCTCGTCCAGGGACAGCCGATCACGATAAATGGCTGACGGAGATGGACGCCGTTCACGGCAAGGCAGAGGTCATTATCGGCAAACAGCGGCACGGACCGACCGGAACGGTATCATTGCAGTTTGATGCGGAAGTCACCCGTTTCGCCAATCTCGATGCCGCTCATCGGCCGAGCTTCTAGGCGCCCCGCTTTCATCTGGCTTTACCGGCGCCGCGACCGCCGTCATAACGCGGTATGGCATTCGCAGAACCACTGCCCGAAATGGCCGAACCGCTCGCCGACCCCGAGACCGGCGGCACGCTCACCATCGATCTGGATGCCGTCGAGGCAAATTGGCGGGCGCTGGCGCATAAGCTCCTCACCGTCGAATGCGCGGCCGTCGTCAAGGCCAATGCCTACGGCCTCGGCCTAGAGCCAGTAACAGCCAAGCTCGCGAAGGCCGGCTGCAAGACTTTCTTCGTCGCCGACATCGCCGAAGCGCGTCGTGCGCGGACCCGCGCCCGCGAAGCGGCGATCTACGTCCTCAACGGATTTTCGCCGGAGGCGGCCGACACTTTCGCCGAGCTCAACGCGCAGCCGGTTATCAACAGCACGGCGGAGCTGGCGGAATGGGATGCCTTCGTCACGGCGCAGAACTGGCGCGGCGGCGCGGCGATCCATGTGGACACCGGCATGAACCGGCTCGGCATTTCAGCCGACGAAGCCGCCGCGTTGGCACTTCGCCTGCAACAGGAAAATCACGGCATCACGCTGTTGATGAGCCATCTGGCTTGCGCCGAGATTGCCGGTCATCCGCTCACCGCCAACCAAATCCGGCTCTTTCGCGAGCTGCGCATGCTCTATCACGGCGTGCCCGCTTCGCTGGCGAATTCCTCAGGCATCTATGTCGGCGATACGGCGCACTTCGATTTGGCGAGGCCGGGCGCAGCGCTCTACGGTATCAATCCGACTCCCGGGCAAACCAATCCGATGCGTAACGTCGTTGAATTGAACGGGCGCATCCTGCAAGTGCGCAAGGTGGCGCAAGGCGATACCGTCGGCTACGGCGCCGCTTGGACCGCAAGACGCGCCTCGCGCATCGCCGTTGTTGCACTCGGCTACGCGGATGGCTTGTTGCGTGCGGGCAGCGGCGTCGACCGCAAGGGCGGCAGTACAGCCATTGTCGCGGAGAAAAGCTGCCCCGTCGTCGGCTATGTTTCGATGGACTTGGCTTGCGTCGACATCACCGATCTAGCCGACAATGCCGTCCGCCGCGGCGACATGGTAACCTTCATCGGGGAGAACCTGCCGATCGACGAGGCCGCTGCATCTGCCGGCACCATCGGCTACGAAATTCTTGTCCGGCTCGGCCCGCGTTGTCATCTCGTCTATCGTGGCGGCTGAGGGCTTTTTGCGATGGTCGCGCGCGCACAAAACTTCGTCTGCCAGAGCTGCGGCGCAGCATCGGCGCGCTGGGCCGGCCGCTGCGACGCCTGCGGCGCCTGGAACACACTGGTCGAGGAAGGCGTGGTCGCGCCGGCGCGCCTATCGCGCAAGGGGCGGCTGTTCGTCATCGAGCCGCTCAAGGGGCAAACGCTGGAAGCGCCGCGCCTTGCCTCCGGCGTCGCCGAATTCGATCGCGTGACGGGCGGCGGGTTGGTGTGCGGCTCGGTGTTGCTGCTCGGCGGCGATCCTGGCATCGGCAAATCAACGCTGTTGATCGAAGTCGCGGCCGCCTACGCACGCCAAGGTCACCGTGCCGTATACATCTCCGGCGAAGAGGCCGTCGCGCAGGTGCGGTTGCGCGCCGAGCGCCTGGGCCTGACCGATGCTGCGGTCGAACTCGCGGCCGAAACCGCGGTTGAAGATATCGTCGCGACGCTCACGCACGGAAAATCGCCGGAGCTTGTTGTCATCGATTCAATCCAGACCATGTGGACGCAAACGGTCGAATCGGCGCCCGGCACGGTCACGCAAGTGCGTGGGTCGGCGGGAGAGCTTATTCGTTTTGCCAAGCGCACCGGCGCGTCCGTGATCCTGGTCGGTCACGTCACCAAGGATGGACAGATCGCCGGTCCGCGCGTCGTCGAGCATATGGTCGACGCCGTTCTGTCGTTCGAGGGCGAAGGCTCGCAGCAATTCCGGATTCTGCGCGCGATGAAGAACCGCTTCGGCCCCACCGACGAGATCGGCGTATTCGAGATGACGGGCTCGGGATTGCGCGAAGTTGCCAATCCCTCCGAACTGTTCCTCTCCGAACGCGAACTTGGCAGTCCCGGCACCGCCGTCTTTGCCGGTGTCGAAGGAACGCGGCCGCTGTTGGTGGAAATCCAGGCGCTGGTCGCGCCGACTTCTCTCGGCACGCCGCGCCGCGCCGTCGTCGGTTGGGATCCGAGCCGGCTGTCCATGGTGCTGGCCGTGCTCGAGGCGCATTGCGGCGTCCGCCTTTCCGGCCACGACGTTTATCTCAATGTCGCCGGCGGCTTGCGCATTACCGAGCCGGCCGCCGACGTCGCTGCCGCCGCCGCCCTCGTTTCTTCGCTGGCACACGCGCCGCTACCCGCCGATGCGGTCTATTTTGGCGAAGCGTCGTTATCTGGCGCAGTGCGGCCGGTGGCACAGACCGCGGCGCGGCTTAAGGAAGCTCAGAAGCTTGGCTTCGGCAGAGCCATCGTGCCCGAAGCGGCACGCAACGAAGCGCCCGACGGGTTTGCGCTCTCGACTATCGCCACACTTGCCGATCTAGTTGCCGACATTGCCCGGGACGGCATTCCTGCTCTCCGCCGGGTCGGCCGCCAAGATAATTAACAAGACCGTTAGCGGCACGGTTAGACAAGGTTTGGCCTGATCTCTGCGGAAAACCCCGGGCCGACCCGATCAGCATGCGACAAGCCGGGTGACGGCAACGCCCGGTCCGGCTATACACGCGGCGGACCTCTGCCACCAAGCCCCGGCGTATCCCGCCAAACAAGTAGGATTAGCGAGCGGACCAGCAGAACATGCCGATTACGCTGCTCGATATCGCCCTGATCGCCGTGATGCTGATTTCGGGGCTGCTCGCCATGGTGCGCGGCTTCATGCGCGAGATTCTCTCGATCATCGCCTGGATATTAGCCGCTGGCGCCACGCTCTACGCGTATTCCAAGCTTTTGCCCTTGGCCAAACAGTACTTCAACAACGACATTGTCGCTGCCGTGGCGGTGATCGGCGGCGTATTCCTTGTCACGCTTCTCATCGTGTCGATTCTAACGGTCAGAATCTCAGACATGGTGCTCGATAGCCGCGTGGGCGCGCTCGACCGCACGCTTGGCTTCTTGTTCGGGCTGGCCCGCGGCCTTGTCATCGTGGTCGTGGCGTTCATGTTCTTCAACTGGCTTGTCCCCGACCGCAGCCAGCCGGAATGGGTGAAAGGCGCCAAATCGCGGGTTGTCCTGACCGGAACCGGACAATGGCTGATGTCGATGTTGCCGGAGGACCCCGAAAGCACCATCTTGAAGAGGCTGAAACGGCGTCCGGAGGACACCGACACGCCGGAAAATACCACAGATCGGCATAGCCAGATCGATCAGCCCACCGGCGGAGGAACAGGAATTGCTCAAGGTCCCGGGAATCGTGCATTGAGGTGATCGCGGACCGATGACCATGACAGAAACGACCCTCCTCGACCTCGATGCAGACCGGCTGCGCGAGGAATGCGGCGTATTCGGTATTTTCGGTCACCCCGATGCCGCAGCCATTACGGCGCTCGGCTTGCACGCCTTACAGCATCGCGGCCAAGAGGCCGCCGGCATCGTTTCATTCGACGGCAGCCGCTTCCACTCCGAACGCCGCCTCGGGCTTGTCGGGGACGCATTCTCGGGACGCGACGTGATCGATCGCCTGCCGGGCAACGCCGCGATCGGCCATGTGCGCTATTCGACCACCGGCGAGACCATCCTGCGCAACGTGCAGCCGCTGTTCGCCGAGCTCAATGCCGGCGGCTTTGCCATCGGCCACAACGGCAATCTGACCAATGGACTGACGCTCCGACGCCAACTCGTGCGCGAAGGCGCGATGATGCAGTCGACGACGGACACGGAGGTCATCCTCCATCTCGTCGCACGTTCGCATCGTAACCGCTTCGTCGACCGGTTCGTCGAAGGGCTGCGCATGCTCGAAGGCTCCTACGCTTTTGTCGGCCTCACTAACAAGAAACTGGTCGGCGCCCGCGATCCGCTGGGCATCCGGCCGCTGGTGCTCGGCAAGCTCGACGGCTGTCCCATCCTCGCTTCCGAGACCTGTGCGCTCGATATCATCGGCGCCCAATATGTTCGTGACGTCGAGAATGGCGAGGTGCTCGTCTTCGACGAGGACGGCGCCCATTCGCACAAGCCTTTCCCGCCAATTGCGCCGCGTCCTTGCATCTTCGAATACATTTATTTCTCGCGGCCGGATTCGGTCATCGGCGGCCGTAGCGTCTACGAGGTGCGCAAGAATTGCGGGCAAGAGCTCGCGGTCGAGGCCCCCGCCTTCGCCGAGGTGGTGGTGCCGGTGCCCGATTCCGGCGTGCCGGCAGCCATGGGTTACGCGCAAGCCTCCGGCATTCCCTATGAGCTCGGCATTATCCGCAACCACTATGTCGGCCGCACCTTTATCGAGCCGACGCAGCACATCCGCCAGCTCGGCGTCCGGCTCAAGCACAGCGCCAACCGCGCCGTGGTCAATGGCAAGCGCATCGTGCTGATCGACGACTCGATCGTGCGCGGCACGACGTCGGTGAAGATCGTGCAAATGATGCGCGACGCCGGCGCCAGCGAAGTGCACTTTCGCATCGCCTCGCCGCCGATCACCCATCCGGATTATTACGGCATAGACACGCCGGAGCAGGACAAGCTTCTGGCCGCCACCCACGATCTCGAGGGGATGCGGAAATTCATTGGGGCAGATTCGCTGGCGTTCCTTTCGGTCAATGGCATCTACCGCGCGATGGGCGAAAAGGCGCGAGATCCGGCCCGCCCGCAATTCACCGATCATTGCTTCACCGGCGAATATCCAACTCCCCTCACCGACCGCACCGCCCAGGACGCGCCGCCGCATCAGCTTTCCTTACTCGCCGAGGCGAGCTGAGGAATGTCAAAACCGCTTGCCGATCGGGTCGCGCTCGTCACCGGCGCCTCGCGGGGCATCGGCTATGCCGCAGCGCTGACGCTTGCGCGCGCCGGCGCGCATGTGATCGCGGTGGCGCGCACGGTCGGCGGTCTCGAAGAGCTTGACGATGCGATACGCGGCGTCGGCGGTTCGGCGACGCTGACGCCGCTCGACATGCGCGACTATCCAGGCATGTATCGCCTTGCCGCTGCGCTCAACGAGCGCTACGGGCGGCTCGACGTGCTGCTCGGCAACGCGGCGCTGGCGGGCGCGCCTTCACCGCTCGATCACATCGAGCCGAAAGCCTGGGACGACACGATGGCGGTCAACGTCACTGCCAACTGGCATCTCATCCGCGCCATGGATCCATTGTTGAAGCGGTCCGACGCCGGACGCGTCGTCTTTGTCACCTCCGGTATCGCCACGCTCGCTTATGCCTATTGGGCGCCCTATTCGGTATCGAAGGCGGCACTCGACGTTCTGGCGCGAACCTACGCGGCGGAAACGAGCTCGACGGCGGTGCGGGTCAACCTGTTCAGTCCGGGCGCGACCCGCACCCGCATGCGCGCCATGGTCATGCCGGGCGAGGACCCGATGACGTTGCCGGCGCCGGAACAGGTGGCAGAGAAAATGCTTGATCTGTGCCTGCCAAGCTTTTCCGAAACCGGAAAGATTTACGATTTCCGCAGCGGTAAGCTCCAGGACTTCGCGCGCCCGGCCTAATCATTCGCGGCGCCTTGCCGCGCTGCCGCCGTTGGAAAAAGGACGTCGTCGACAAATAGGCGTGGCGTCAGGCGCGGTTGCGCGTTACGTGCCAGGCCAGCACGCCGGCGGCGGCGATCAGCAGCGCCGCCAGCATGAACGGCGCACCGGTTAATGCGCTTTCGCGGCCGCCGCCAACGGCGACTGCGAATACCTGCGTAAAGAGACCAGGGCCGAACAGATTGGCTATGCCGGTGACGCTTGCATTGGCGCCTTGCAGCCTGCCCTGCTCGGAGGCGCCAACATGGCGGCTCATCAAAGCCATGGACGCCGGGCTCTCCAGACCCCATAGCGCCAGAAGCGGAATACCGATCCAGAATTCAGCGCTGGTGCGCCCCAGTGCGAACGCGAGAAAACCTGCGACGCCGAACGCCAGGCCAATCATCAACGCCGCGCGTTCGCCGACTAGCTTCGTGACCGGCCCGACGACGGCGCCTTGGACAATGATCGAAGCGACGCCCACGGCCGCCAGCGTCAAGCCGACGATACGTTCGTCCCAGCCGTAACGGTACAGCATGTAAAGAACGCCGATGCTGGGCAGCACGGCGTGCGCGAGGTTGCCGAGGAAATTGACAACAGCGAGCCCGAACAATTCGGTATGCGAACGCAGCAATGTGAGCGCACCGAAAGGATTGGCGCGCCGCCATCGAAAGCGAGCGCGCTGCGATCGCGGCAGCGATTCCGGCAGGATCAGAACCCCGTAGCAGGCGTTCGCCAGGCTCAAGCCCGCGGCAATCCAGAACGGCAGCCGCGGAGAAATGTTGCCGGCTAGTCCGCCGAGGGCCGGCCCGAGCACGAATCCGGCGCCAAACGCGGCGCCGAGCAATCCAAAGCGCGCCGCGCGCTGCTCCGGCGGAGTGACGTCGGCGACATAGGCGTAGCCGGTCGAGATGCTCGCGGCCGCAATGCCGGAAATCACCCGGCCGGCCAACAGCCACCCGAGTGTCGGCGCTAACGCCATGAGCACATAGTCGAGACCGACGCCGAAGTTCGAGAGGAGGATAACCGTGCGGCGGCCGAAGCTGTCGGAGAGCGTACCTTGCAGCGGCGAGAACAAGAACTGCATCAACGCCCATGCGGTGCCGAACACGCCGAATACTCTCGCCGCCTCCTGCGTGTCGCCGCCAACGAAATCGACCACGAGCTTCGGCAGCACCGGAATGACAATGCCCATGGCGAGCATGTCCAGAAAGATGGTCGCAAAGATGAAGACAAAAGCGGCCTCGCGCCGCACCGCGCCGACTTTGACGTTCGATTGGTCCGTCAGTTCGTCCATCAACGGCGCTTTCGACCGGCATAGGGATTGGCCTTGGCGCGCAACGCGAGTCTGATCGGGGTGCCCGGCAGCGCAAAAGCCTCGCGCAATCCGTTGATCAGATAACGGCTATAGGTTTCGGGAAGCGCCGCGGCGCGCGAACAAAACAGGACGAAAGTCGGCGGCCGCGACTTCGGCTGAGTCATATAATCAAGCCGGATGCGGCGGCCGCGTACGGCGGGCGGCGGATGCGCCTCCGCAGCGTGCGACAGAAAGCGGTTGAGCGCCGCCGTCGGCACGCGGCGATTCCAGACGGCGTGGGCCTCCATCACGGCCGCCATCAACCGCTCAAGTCCCTCACCGCTGCGCGCCGACAATGCAACAACCGGAACGCCCTTGATCTGCGGCAGGATGCGATCGACTTCTTCGCGCAGCCGTGGGCGAACGCCCGGTTGGCGCTCGACCAAGTCAACTTTATTGAAGGCGATGACGATCGCGCGGCCTTCGCGCTCGACGAGATCGGCAATCCTGATGTCCTGTTCTTCAAACGGCGCCAGGGCATCGACCAGGACAATCACGACTTCGGCAAAACGGATGGCATTGAGCGTATCAGCGATCGACAATTTCTCGAGCTTCTGCTCGACGCGCGAGCGGCGGCGTAGTCCGGCGGTGTCGTGAATAAGCAAATGCCGCCCGCGCCAGTCGAGATCGACCGCAATCGAGTCGCGGGTGATGCCGGCTTCCGGCCCGGTCACGAGCCGTTCCTCGCCGAGCAACCGGTTGATCAGTGTCGATTTGCCGGTATTCGGGCGTCCG
>Ga0209006_10001337_pt1 | contig 22403 bp, 20 predicted proteins | sample JacPin_JW_Ref_O2_FD_188567 | JGI IMG/M metagenome (GOLD analysis project Ga0209006, IMG submission 188567) | Forest soil microbial communities from Algoma, Ontario, Canada - Jack Pine, Ontario site 1_JW_Ref_O2 (SPAdes) (version 2) | ecosystem: Environmental > Terrestrial > Soil > Boreal... | reverse complement strand
CAGATATCCCTTCTCTTTGCCTGCGTCGATCAGCTTTTTTATGTCGTCGTACTTGTCATCAAGTGCCAAGCCAGATTATCCTTCAGACGTTCGCCGGTTGGCGTACGCCAAACTATTCAGCGGTGGGAGTCATTACGGAGTTGTGCGCGAAGCGCACAGACTTCAGAAGTATAGCACGCCTGAATTGCCCTCAGCCGAGTTAACTCTTTTTCCGCTAATTCTTTAGATGGTCAATAGCCCCGTTTCGTTCCAACCGATTTTCACCCCAATTCCGTAGGGGCGGACGCACTCGGAGCCTGCCCTGCGCGATTGTCGAACCGCCCCCCCAGCCTAGCGAGGCATCCGCTTCAGGAGGCTTTGTTCTCCGACTCCGTACCGCTCGGATCTCTTTTAGCCAGCTTCAGGCGAACTCTTTCGAGCAAAAGAGCGTCCCTTTCCGCTTTCGACAATCCGGTGCGCTCAACCGCACGGTGCGCTTCCCCGCCACACCGTTCCAGGTAGATCCTGCGCAGCGCCTTCACCGCACCCTCGACCGTTTCTGGCGTCAGCTCTTCTTCCTCGTGCATTAGAAGCGACGCCAGCAGGCGTTTATCCTCTTCGGTCTTTGGCAGCGTCATCACGTCCCCCGCTTCGGCCCCAGCCCCGAGCAGGGCCTCGATCAGAGACTGCGAAGCTAAGCCCTCGTATAAATGTTCCGCCTGCAGCGCAAAGTGCGCCTGCCGCGCCGGATCGAATTCCTCGTCCGTTCCTTCTCGGGTTGAAATTCGGGCATCGTTAGACTGCATCTGGTTCGCCGATGCCAGCGCTCGAATCAGCACTCGCTCCGCGCCCGTGATCTGGACTTCCGCCGCGGTTTTAACCTGGGTCGCGGCGCGATCGGTCGCCGCGTGCTTCAATTCCTGCCGCAGCACAGCCGAATCAATTCCCAGCTTCTGCGATATCTCCATCGCCAGCTCGTCGCGCACAATCCGGCTGGGAACCCGCTGAATGTGCGGGAGAAGATGATTAACCGCTTTAACCTTGCTCTCCGAATTCCGCGCCGGGAACATCGCTCGCGCCCGGTCAATTAAATAGTCGAAATACTTCTGCGATGTCTTCAGCGCGGCCCCATAGGCTTCTTTGCCATTGCGACGGATGAAAAGATCGGGGTCGAATCCGGTAGGCAACGTCAATACCCTGATCTCAAATTCCTCCTGCACCATCAAGCCCAGCGTTCGCTCGGTGGCGCGGGCCCCCGCCGTATCAGGATCGAAATTGACCACGACTTTCTTCGAGAACCGTCCCAGCAACTTGGCCTGCGGTTCCGTAAACGCCGTGCCGGAACTGGCGATCACATTGTGAAATCCCGCAGCGTAAACTGAGATGCAATCCATCTGCCCTTCAACCAGAATGGCATAATCCAGCTTGCGGATCGCTTCTTTAGCGTTGTCGAGATTAAACAGCACGCGCGACTTCGAATAAATCGGAGTCTCCGGAGAATTCAGATACTTCGGCCCAGCTTTTTCGTCCGTAGAAAGCGTGCGCCCAGTAAAAGCAATGACCTTTCCCTGCTCATTCGCGATAGGAAACATAACCCGATTGCGAAACTTCGAATAAATGGCCGGAGCATTCTCAGCGGTCCCATTACCGGAACCGTCATCCTGAGCGGAGCGAAGGATCTGCTTTACCTGATGACTGACGGCTGACGGCTGCCCACTCGCCTCTTTCCACGAAAACAGCCCGCTCTCCCGCAACAAATCCTCGTCAAACTCCCTCCGCATCGCATCGCGCAACACAAATCCCGAATCCGGAGCATAGCCAATACGGAAACTGGCGATCGTGTCCGCATCCAACCCACGACTCTTCAGGTATTCGCGCGCATTGGCTCCTTCCGGGCGCTTCAAACATTCCTGAAAAAACTGCGTCGCGCGCACGTGGACATCGAGCATTGCCATGCGCACCTGAGCATCGCGCGCCTCCGCCGGACTGGAGAAGCTGACTTTCGGCATGGGCACGCCCAGCTTCTGGGCAATCATGCGGACAGCCTCCGGAAAGGTGATGCCCTCAGCCTTTTGCACAAATGTAAAAACATCACCCGACTCGCCACAGCCGAAACAATGAAAGAATTGGCGCGTAGCATGGACCGAAAACGACGGTGTCTTTTCGCTGTGGAAGGGACACAGTCCAGAAAAATTCTGCGCCCCAGCTTTCTTCAGCTTGACGTAATCGCCAACGATGCGAACGATATCCGCCTGCTGCTTCAGAGACTCTTTGAAGTTGTCGGATGAGGTCATCGGCGGCACGCAGCTAGTCTAAATTGTGCGGAATCCCGATGCTCAAAAATAACGGCTTCGCCTTGCCAGAGCACACGATTATTCGCAGGGGAGCGAATCACTTTAAAAAACAAATGCGGCCCAGGCCAGCCACCCGAGCCGCATTGTTATCGTGGACATTCTGGCTGCTCTCTTTCGCCTTGGCGAAAGACCATCTAGCAACTGCACTCCGAAGAATGCTGTGCATCGATGCTCACCTGAAACTTGCGCCCCAGGTCTGGAATTCAGCGCTTCTATTCCTCTCGGAAGAAGAATATTAGGAGGCCATTAAGCCCGGGCACCGGCACACTGGACATGCACCAGAATTCCCCCGATGACTCACTCTCGAAAATCACCGGCAGCATTGAAACCATTTCTAAACAGATTCAGAACATCTCACGCTTTTGACTAAAAGCACTTTGCGGGAGCCGAGAAATTAACGCAACGTTAAAGTGGCTCTGCGTTGTGTAAAAACTGTGGAGGGAAGGAACTTCCTGTGGAAGCGAAAGGAAAAGACGTACTTTTATTCGCGCGTGCCGCGGCGGAAACACTGATGGCGACCGAGCTTGCACAATAGTTGGAGCAATCCCCGTCGACACACATTCCCGGGATACAATTGCGTCCGATGATTGCGCATCTTCGTGGAACTCTGCTGGCTAAACATCCAAACCAGGCGATTGTTGAGACTCATGGCGTCGGCTACGACGTCGTGATCAGTGTTCCCACGTTCACCGAAATGCCGGCGCCCGGCGCCGAGGTCGCGCTCCACATCCACACTCATGTTCGTGAAGATGCGCTAAGCCTGTACGGATTTCTGCGTCTTGCCGAGAAGCACCTTTTTGAGAAGCTGCTGACCGTCAGCGGAATTGGTCCAAAGCTGGCAATTACAATCCTAAGCGGCATGCCAGCCGACGAGATGATCGCAGCGATTCGCGGTGGCGACCTGGCGCGGCTCACGCGCATTCCCGGCATCGGGAAGAAGACTGCCGAGCGCATGGTTCTCGAACTGCGTGACAAATTGACAGTGTCGGCGGGCGCAGCCGAAATGAGTTCAGTGGTGACGAGTCCGGTGGAAGAGGATGTTATTTCGGCGCTGGTGAATCTCGGTTATCAGCGGGCCGCCGCGGAGAAAGCGCTGCTGGCGGTTCGGGGCTCCAACTCAACTCAAAGTTTTGAAGTTTTGTTTCGTGAGGCGCTCCGATCGCTGTCGAAATAATTCGGACGAACGTTAACCGCTCCACCCGCGCGGAAGGATTGAGGTTTTCTTGCTCCAACGAACCGTCCCCATCATCCTGTTGGTCTTGTGCATCGTAGCGGCATGTTTCTTCCAAATCCCGTCTTTGGTGGACGAACACCAGAACAAGCTGGTGAAGAAGCCGCCGTATTCAGCATCCAAACGCGCCCAGGATCTGCACAAGACTTTGACCATCGCCGATCTCCATGCCGATTCGCTGCTCTGGGGCCGCGATCTCCTGCAGCGCGATAATGATGGTCAGGTCGATATCCCGCGCCTCGCGGATGGCAACGTCGCTTTGCAGGTCTTTTCCCTGCCTACCAAAAGTCCGCATGGCTTGAATATCGAGAGCAACGAAGATAAGAACGACGACATTTTCTGGCTGGCGGTCGTGGAACGCTGGCCGATTTCCACCTGGAAGAGCCTGACCCAGCGCGCGCTCTATCAGGCGCGGCGCTTGCATCAATTTGCCGGCGGATCGCTCGGCGGCTTCGTTGTGATCCAGAGCGCGGCCGATCTTTCCAGCTATCTCGAGAGACGCCAGCGCAACCAGAAGCTCACCGCCGGACTGCTCTCCATCGAAGGCGCGCACGCGCTCGATGGCAATCTCGACAACCTCGACCTCCTCTACCGCGCCGGGTACCGCATGATTTCTCCCAGCCATTTTTTCGACAACGACATCGGCGGAGCGGCAGCCGGAGTTCATAAGACCGGCCTCACCGAGAAAGGCCGGGAGTGGGTACGCCAGATGGAAGCGCGGCACATGATCATCGATTTGGCGCATGCTTCACCCCAGACGATTGAAGATGTTCTCGCCATGGCCACCCGTCCCGTGCTGGTTTCGCACACCGGAGTAAAGGGCACTTGCAATAACAATCGCAATCTTAGCGACGATCAAATTCGCGCCGTGGCAGCTAAGGGAGGGCTGATCGGCATTGGATATTGGGACACCGCAACCTGCGGCACCGATGCCGCCGCGATTGTTCGAGCGATGCGCTATGTTTCCGACCGCGTGGGCCCGGAACATGTAGCGCTCGGATCGGATTTTGATGGCGCTGTTACGACTCCGTTCGATACCAGCGGCGTGGTTGAGATTACCGACGCAATGTTGTCGGCAGGATTTTCGGAGTCGGACATACGCGCGATCATGGGTGAGAACATTACGCGGTTTTTGGCGACGAACCTGCCGCAGCAGTGAGCCGCCGCACAACATCGAGGGGTTTTTAATTTCCCACAAAGCGGAGATACAAATCACGGTCGTGGCGGCAGGTTTCGGCCATTTCTTTTACTTTTTCCCACGCTTCTTTCTGGCTGTCATCGCGCACCCGGTCCTTTACGCGATCCCACTCTTTGAGGAAGGCTTCCATTTGCAGATGATTGAACACCGTCTTGCCAAACGGATCGATTCCGCTAAGCAGCAGAAAATCTGCCTGGCTGCTGGCCGGTACCACTCCATGCAGCACGACCCATTCGCTGCGCTCGCCTAGATCGTCTTCGAGTTTCACTACCAGGGACATCGTTCGCCTCGGTGCCTTTCGAACTCACTGGCCGCAATGTATCAGCCTTAGAGGGGCGTTGTCCAAGATTTGCTTCCTGTCGATGTTTTGCTGGCTATCGAAGGTAACCCGCATTTTGACACGACCGTATGACCGGAGAATCCCAACCCCTACGCTTCCGCAACATGACTGCCATGCTGAAAATGGTATTGCAGAATCTTCGCGGCTAATGCCGGATTTACTCCGTGGTTCTGCGACTCGATGGAGCGCACAACTTCTCCTCGACAGAGAACTTCGGTGGCTGCGAGTCCCGCAATCTCCGCCGGCAAGACCAGGCTGATTTCCACTTGTGCATTTGGATAAAGCATCTCCTGCGCCTGAAACAGCAATCCCGACCGGCTGATATTTTCAGTAGTGCCCGGGCGCCAGCTCTTCTCGCCGATTGGGCGATAGCGCAGCGGCAAATGGAGATTGAAACGTCGGGCGCGAAATGGTGCCGTGCTTTTCGCAGGAGAAATGCTAGCGCTGGTTTGGGATGACATCACGGCCTCCAATGGCACGGGCTCGGAATCCAGCACCTCGCGGACACGATCTTTCAGAGCAGGGAGGCTGAACGGTTTCTGAAGCAGGTTGACGCCGGCATCGAGCGTGCCGTCGTGGCCAATCGCGTTTTCCGTATATCCGGACATATAAAGCACGCGCAGGTTGGGAAGCAGATTGGCGATTTGGGCCGAAAGTTCGCGGCCGTTCATGCCGGGCATGATCACATCGGTGAGCAAAAGATTAATTGGGCCTTTGTGGCCGTCAACGATCTGCAGCGCGGCCGCGCCGTCCGCAGCTTCCAGAATTTTATAGCCCTGGGTTTCCAGATATTGACGCGCTAGGCGGCGAAGGTTGTTTTCATCTTCAACCAGCAGGATGGTTTCCTGCCCGTGCGCGGGACGAACAATGCCAACAGTATCCGCCGTCGTGGCAGCTTCTTCACGAGCGTCCACTCGTGGAAAGTACGCGCGGAAAGCTGTGCCGCGCTGGGGCTGGCTGTCGACGAAGATAAAGCCCCCACTCTGTTTCACGATGCCATAAACGGTCGAGAGCCCCAAGCCGGTTCCCTTCGCACCTTTTGTGGTAAAAAACGGCTCGAAGATTCGCGACTGCGTGTCGGTATCCATACCAACGCCCGTGTCGCTGATGGCCAGCATGATGTAGGTGCCCGGACTGAGCGGCGCGTGCGTCCGTGCGAAGTTTTCATCGAGCGTAACGTTCGACGTCTCAATCGTGAGTTTGCCGCCTTGCGGCATGGCGTCGCGCGCATTCACGGCGAGATTCATGATCACTTGATCGATCTGTCCAGGGTCGGCGCGCACAGCTCCGAGCGTAGGGCCCGGAACCATAACCAGATCGATGTCTTCGCCGATCATGCGCGTCAGCATTTTCAGGTTCTCAGCGACCACCCCGTTCAGATCCAGAACCTTCGGAGCCAGCATTTGTTTGCGGCTAAACGCCAGCAACTGGCGAGTCAGCGAAGTCGCACGCTGCGTCGCATTCGCGATTTCCTGCGCCGGACCACGCAGCCGCGGATCGGGCCCAATGCGCTCCAGCAGAAACTCCGAATAGCCGGAGATCACCATCAGCAGATTGTTGAAGTCGTGTGCAATGCCGCCCGCCAGCCGGCCGATCGCTTCCATCTTTTGCGCCTGACGGAGTTGCATCTCCAGCGTCCGCGTCTCCGTCACGTCCTCCATGAAAATCTCGTAGCTGCCCCCGGCTTTACCGTTGGGAATGGAGCGGCCCGAAATGCGCGCCACCAGCGAAGATCCATCCTTGCGAATGCACTCCGTGGTTATTTCGTTGAATTCTTTCCGGGCGTGGAAAAAATCGGCGGTCTGGAACCATTGTTGAGCGTCCGCGTAAAGACTTCCTAAGTGGACACCTTCGAGCTCAGCAGCACTGGCATAGCCAAACATGCCGACCATGGCGGGGTTGGCGTCCTGTAGAATGCCGAGGGCGTCGCATCGGCAAATGCCATAAGGGGCATTCATCACCAGCGAGCGAAAATTATTCTCCGAGCGGCGCAGGCTTTCCTGTGTGGCACGGAGAGCCGCATTGAACCAGCAAATCAGGAACGCCACGGCTATGAACAACGCCAGGTGAGCGATCGCCCGGTGAAACTCGCCGGGAGTCTGTTTTCCGCTAAACGAATAGTAGGCGCTCACGGTCAACGCAAATGACGTAGCGGCGAGCCCAGGTTTCCAGCCTCCATACCAGGCGCTCACCATCACCGCTACCGCGAAAACAACCAGACGGCTTTCTGCAATGTCCGAGAAAAACAGAGTGGGGATCAGCGCCAGCACCGTGCTGAGGAGAGCCACTCCGTAGCGCAGAATGGGGGCGCGCGCCGGAGCGACCGTCAAGCTGCGGATGAGGGGGAGTTTCATTCGCATTACCTCATGATCCTATGCGCGCAACCCGCCCTGAGCGAGTTACGCCAGTCCACCGCAGTTTCCTGGCGGCACAGTGGCCAGAGGTACACCCACCGACACCTGGGAGAACCGCTAAAAGGAAGTAAAAGCTGTGTCCACAGCGTAATCTCATATGATGCTTTAAGCAAAACTCGATAGAACAAAAACGCCCGCCCGGAACATACTTTCGCAATAGTTTCGCAAACAGATCCCGTAATAGCCCGGCAGCATGTCTCGTGTTTCGACTTGCAAAACTAGCCGGTAAACGACGACACTACCCAGGCATTACAGGTAGCATTCGGGGAACATCGGCGACTAATCGGCATGAATATCGGTCTTTTCGGCGGTAGCTTCGATCCCATCCATCGCGGACACCTCGCTCTGGCGCAAGCAGCCGCCGAGCGCTACTCACTTCGACAGGTTTTGTTCGTCCCGGCCAACATTCCTCCGCACAAACAGAAACAACCGCTCACACCCTTCATTCACCGTTATGCGATGGTCGCTCTGGCGACGCAAGATAAAAAGGAATTCGCTCCCTCTCTGCTGGAGGCAGCCACCAGCAACGCCGAGTCCGACACCGTCAATTATTCGATCGATACAGTCAGGCGCCTGAAAAAAACGCTGAAGAAAGCCGACCGCCTTTTTTTTCTCATTGGAGTAGACGCATTTCGCGACATAGCGAAATGGCGCGAGCCGCGCGCGCTGCTGGCGGAATGCGATTTCATTGTCGCCAGCCGTCCCGGATATTCCTTGCGCGACGTGGCCGAGTCGCTACCCGAAGAACTGCGGCCGCCGGAGGCGGTGACTCGCCCGTTTCATAAACAGCCGGCAAAAGGCGATCTGGTCCTCCCAGGCGTGACGCTGCACTTGCTCGAGGGTGTCCATCAAAGCGTCTCGGCGACCGACATTCGCGCCGCCGCGGCGGCGGGCAAGCCGCTTGGACGCTGGCTCGATCCGCAGGTGGCGGAATACATACGCAAACTTGGACTGTACCGGCCGTCAGCACGTGTCGCAAAAACAGATTCAACCAGCCGGGTTACAATCAAGAAGCCCGTATGATCAAAAAGAACGACCTCAAACGCCAGGTTAATGAAGCCATTCTCGCCTGCCAGGATAAACAAGCCGACGACGTAACCGTACTCGAACTGGAAAAAGATTCAGGCGCCTTCACTGACTATTTTGTAATGTGCAGTGGAACGAATCCGCGTCAGATCCAAGCCATCGCCGACGCAGTCGATGAACGTCTGGAGTCGCTCGGCCTTCGCGTCACCCACTCCGAGGGATACAAGCAGGCCGAGTGGGTTCTACTCGACTACGTGGATTTCGTGGTTCATATTTTTTCCGAGAAGGCGCGCCAGTTGTACGATCTCGAGCGCTTATGGAAATCGGCAAAACGATTGACGCCGGCGGAGTTGATGGCAAAAGCGAAGCGAGTGACCCCGATAAAATCGGCGAAAGCCGAGGTTGCGGCGCCGAAAAAGCTCCGCAAGAAGAAGGCCTGATCCTTTAATTCACCTTGAGTAAATTCCACATTTGAGTCAGATGATGGTCGTCGTGCTCCGCGACGAAGTAGAGATGGTCAACCAATCTCATCGGCGTCTGCATCCGCGGATGAAGAATGGTATGCGTCCAAATTGCGTCATCGACATTTTCTGCTCGGCTGACCAGCTCTAAACGTGCGGCTCGAAACGCCGCCAGTATTTCGCCAATCGTGCGTCGGTTATGCTGCGCCTCGTGCGTTTTCCGATTGGTCAAGTCAGCTGCAGTGAGCTTCGCCCCACCAGCTCGATAGTCCGCGATTCGCTCGATCCACAGCGGCTCAAGGTCCAGAAGATGGCCGGCATGTTCTTGTGCCGACCATTTATCACTCGGTTTCCTTAGGAGCCGCTCATTATTAGCTCCGCGAGTAGCTCCGCGCACAATTTCTTCCAGACGAGCTGGCGTTCCGCGCAGACGCGTACACAAATTCGGATGCAAATCTGCCGGAAAAGAAAACTCAAATTTCCGGTCGAACCAGAGTGGTGTCGTCGAATTCATCGCTCTCTACCAGATGCCGGAGAACGCAAAAACGACGCAGACGCAATTCGTGGGCTTACCAGTTATACGAACCTTCCCTCCGCTCGCAGCATCTATAAATCTGAATTCGCCGAGCCGATTCGCGGGCCGAATAATCGTCAACCCAACGTAGTTCTACTGCTGTTGAATGAAAGTGAATGAAAGGAATCCCGTATGAAAACTCGCACCCTCGGTCATTCCGGCCTCAGCGTTTCCGCCCTCGGTCTCGGCTGCATGGGCATGTCAGAGTTTTACTCCGGCCGCGATGACGCGGAATCGATCGCGACCATTCATCGTGCCATCGAACTGGGTATCAATTTTCTCGACACCGCCGACGTCTACGGCCCGCACACTAACGAAGAACTCGTCGGACGGGCGATCAAAGGCAAGCGCGAACATGTCATATTGGCCACGAAGTTCGGAATCGTCCGCGATCCCAGCAATCCGCAGGTGCGCGGCGTCAATGGCAAGCCCGAATATGTAAAGCGCTCGTGCGACGCCAGTTTAAAGCGCCTGGGCGTGGATTACATCGATCTCTACTACCAGCATCGCGTCGATCCCGCAACTCCCATTGAAGAAACTGTCGGCGCTATGTCCGAACTGGTGAAGCAAGGCAAAATCCGCCACATCGGTTTGTCGGAAGCGTCAGCCCCCACCTTGCGGCGAGCGACGAAAATCCATCCCATCGCAGCCTTGCAGACGGAGTATTCACTATGGACCCGAGATCCCGAAGACGAGATCCTCGCGAAATGGCGCGAGCTTGGCATCGGCTTTGTCGCCTACAGCCCGCTCGGACGCGGCTTTCTCACCGGCCAAATCAAAAACTTTGAGGATTTAGCGCCCGATGACTACCGCCGTTTTTCACCTCGCTTTCAGGGAGAAAATTTTCAAAAGAACTTGGATCTCGTCGCGGAAGTCCAGGAGCTCGCCCGTGAGAAAAATTGCCAGCCGTCGCAATTGGCTCTGGCGTGGGTGCTGGCCCAGGGCGACGACATCGTCCCGATTCCGGGCACCAAGCGACGCAAGTATCTCGAAGAAAATGTCGCAGCCGTCGATTTGAAACTGTCCACAGACGATCTGCGCCGCCTGAGCGAAGTATTTCCCTCCGGCGCCGCCTCAGGTCAGCGATATCCGGAACACATGATGAATCTCATCAACGGATAGGTAACAGATAAGTAGGCTACAGAGAGGTCTAGGGTGACTCGGTCCGCTTCGGACGCGTGCGCCAAAGCGCCGTCGCCAGGCAAGCTCTTAAAAAACCTTGCGACCACCGGACCCCACTGGCCGTCAAAGACTGCATGGAATTCCGACAACTTGGCAAAAGCGGTCTTAAAGTCCCGGTCCTCTGCTTTGGCACAGGCACCTTTGGCGGCGGAAACGAATTTTTCCGCGCGTGGGGCGAAACCGATGTGGCCGAGGCCACCCGCCTCATCGATGTTTGTATGGAGGCCGGCGTTAATTTCTTCGACACCGCCGACGTCTACTCCCAGGGCCTCTCCGAAGAAATTCTCGGCCAAGCCATCGCCCACCTTCCGCGCACCAGCGTCCTCATTTCGACCAAGGCAACTTTCCCCTTCGGAGAAGGCCCTAACAACACGGGTTCATCGCGCATCCACCTGACGCAGCAAATCGAAGGCAGCCTCAAACGGCTCAAAACCGATTACGTCGACGTCTATCACATGCACGGCTTTGACGCGCTCACGCCCATGGAAGAAACTTTAAGTACCCTCGACGACTTCGTGCGCGAGGGCAAGGTTCGCTATATCGCGGCCTCAAACTTCTCCGGTTGGCACATGCAAAAATCCCTCGACATCAGCGCCCGGTATGGCTGGGCGCGCTATGTCGCTCACCAGGTCTACTATTCGCTGATCGGTCGCGACTACGAGTGGGAGCTGATGCCGCAGGCCTATGCGGAAGGGTTGGGCGCTCTGGTCTGGAGTCCGCTGGGATGGGGACGTTTAACCGGCAAGATTCGTCGCGGCCATCCGCTGCCCGAAAAAAGCCGCTTGCACAAAGCAGCCGATGGCGGTCCCGTTATGACGGATGAGTATCTCTACAAAGTGGTAGATGCACTTGACGCGGTCGCCGCCGACACCGGAAAAACCGTGCCGCAGGTGGCCCTGAACTGGCTCTTGTGCAAGCCGACCGTTGCCAGTGTGATCATGGGTGCGCGCCATGAAGAGCAGCTTCGCGAGAACCTGGCCTCGACGACTTTTACCCTTACCCCGGCGCAGGTGGCCAAGCTCGATGAGGCCAGCAAGCCGCAAGTGGCATATCCGTACTGGCACCAACGCCAATTTCAGAACCTCAACCCGTTGCTGCCAACCTATCGGTGAGTAATCGGCGCGCCTTGAATGAACCTGCTTGTACGAGCTCAACCGCTCTGCTCCGGAAAGCTTTGCGGCGCGGCGTGTTCACTTTGCTTTTCTTCTGCTCCGCGCTGAGTCTCGCTCAAACGCAATCCCGCGGCATTCTTTGTATAGATGGCAACGGAGTGCTGGACGCCGAGTCCCGATCTGCCGTCAGAGTGCAGGTCGGCGCGGCGCGCGACGGACTACTGGCGACACGCTCATGCTCGGCGAAGCTGTCATGGGAAAAGCGGGTATTAGTTGTGGCCACTAACGCTTCCGAAGTGGATGTCGATGCCTTCGGGGTCGACTTCGGCGACGCCATTCCAGCAGCCGCTTTTCAGATCAAGCATTCCCAGACGGACTGTTGCATGCAGTACCAGATCTATTCGCTGGATAAATCGCCGCGCCTGCTCCGCACCATCAGCGGCGGAGAGTTCTTCAGCGCCTCTGACGTTGATCTCGATGGCCGCATCGAGATATGGACCAACGATGCCGCAATCGTAAATAACAATAACTTTGAGGGGCTCTCCCTCGGTGAGTTGGACTCCGCCCCCACGCTCGTCCTTCGTTTTGCTCATGGCCAGCTGCATGATGTCAGTGCCGAGTTCCCCTCGTATTTCGACGATCAAGTTGCCCAGCTTCGCAGCGAGATTCAGACGCAGGACCTGCAGGATTTCAAAAGCAGCGATGGCAAGCTTGTGCCACTGCCTTCGATTTCGCCCGAGCGCATGCACCGTTTGCGAAAGGTCAAGATCAAGGTGCTTGAGATTGTCTGGGCTTATCTTTACAGCGGACGCGCGCCGCAAGCCTGGCGCTCGCTGAGCGAAATGTGGCCTGTGGCGGATGTGGAACGCATTCGCGCCGCCATTACGAACGCGCGGGCACATGGAATTGCAAGCCAGGCCGATGTCACGTCCACCGGGCCGCCCGCCGGCAAGAAGAAACACGCGCAGATTTTCGATGCCGTAACCCGCTCCGGCCCCGGACAGGGCGAGTTGGAGGTAGTCCCGCCACGGGCCATCCTGCTTCGACGTCCTCCCGCACCAGAAATTCAGACGCAAGCGCCGGAATCGGAAGTGTTTTTAGATCTCGTGATTGATGCGGCCGGAAAAGTGAGATCGGCCGACCCGGCGACGAAAGCCAAAGCCGTTGATTCGGAGCTGATCTCCTTAATCAACGCAGCGTTGTCCTGGAAGTTTATCCCGGCGCTTCGCGATGATCGTCCCGTGGCCAGCCGCCTGAGGCTAGGCGTCTCCTCAAGACAATAATCAAGGCAATAACATGAGCAAACAACAAATAAAAAAGGGACGGTGCAGTCGCACCGTCCCATACTTTTTGGAAATGCAGCAGAACCTAGTCGCCGCTCCAGTAAGAATCAATCAGGGTTTCGTAGGAACTTCCCGTGCTCGTAACCAGCGTCTGGTTCGCGCCCGCTTGATCCATGATGTAGATGTCCCAATATCCAGTCGCACTGTCCCAACGGTTGAAAAGGATCGAACTCTGAAACGCAACCGGCCCGAAGCTGTACGTGTCCGTGTTGGTGGTAAGGGCCGTAAGTCCCGTTCCGTCCAGGTTCGCGCTGAAGATGTTGTCCTCGACGCCGTCATAGAGAGTAAATAAAAGTTTCGTTCCGTCCGCCGAATAGCTTGCCGGTCCCCACCAATCCTCAGTCGCGTAGACCAAAGTGGGCGTCGTGTCCGTCAAAGCCATCGTGTACCAGCCACTCTCAGTCGGACCGGCCACAATTTGCGCGTGTCCGGAATTATGTGCCTTAGCATGAGCCGGGCGACGGCGGCTTTCTGCCCAGGGTTGCCGTTGGTTAACTGCGTGCCCGCGCCGCACTTGGGCGCCGGGACCATCAAGCACCAGCAAATAAAACGTGAGCGACTTTCCATCCGGCGAAAACTGCGGATAGAACTGGTCAATTGTCCCCAGCGGCGCCGTGTACAAAGCCGTCTGGCTCGAGCCATCCGCGTTCATGGTGAATATCTGGTAATCGCCGTCGACCGAACTATCGAAGTAAGCGATGGTTTTTCCATCCGGAGAAAACACTGGCGCGTAGGCGTTGGCTCCTGTGGTCAACTGTTTTTCAGAGCCATCCGTGCCCATTAAGAAAATGTCATTCGCGTCATTGTCCGAGCGTTGATAAGTCACGGCAGTCGCACCGCTGTTGGCGGAAATGTAAAGAGCCGTGGTAGGAATCGGAATATTGACCGCAGTGGACTTTTGGCTTGACGGGTCCAGAACGAATAGGTGCGGGGCATAATTATCGCTGCTGCCGCGGGAAGTATAGGTCAGCAGAGAGGCTGGAGCGGAATCGCTTCCGCAACCGGTCGCTGCGACCACCATGGCAATAACCAGTATTGTGGATAGTGTGACTGCAAGCTTTCTCATGAACTTTCTTTCTCCTTGAATTGTCTCGATTGCACGGAACGAAACTTGAACCGAACGAAAACTGAACGGCACGAAATCGGAACTACGCGAAGTCGGTTTTTCGGCACACAGGGCGCGGACACCGCCATCCGCTCGTTGGAACCCCAAAGTAACGTCTCTGTACAAGAATGGCGGACTGCTTGCCACCGTTGGACTTCTTCGGCCAATCGCAGCCCCCGAGTCGGGCTGGAACATCCCCTTGCACGCCTGATCGAACCTTACTTGAACATTCTTGGAGACATTAGCGAAAACTAATCAAACGGATTACTTTGGTCAGCCGACCGATCGGGAGCAAGAATGCGGTTTTAGCCCAATTTCTCTAGTCCTGCAGAGCGTCGCGCGCGCCCCTTTGAACCGGTCTGCGATCTCGCAAGGTTGTTACAATTAATCAGACAGGACTTCTTGCGTGATTCTTGCTTCAGAATCAGCGCCCACGCACTCTGAAATGCACACAGAATTGCAGAAATTCGACGAACATTTCGATGTAGTAGTCGTCGGCGCCGGCCATGCCGGCTGCGAGGCAGCCATGGCCGCCGCTCGCATGGGCCTGCGCACCGCCCTATTCACGCTGAACGTCGATCTGATTGCCCAGATGTCCTGCAATCCGGCAATTGGCGGCATCGCCAAAGGCCATCTGGTCCGAGAAGTCGACGCCCTCGGCGGAATCATGGGCGAGATCACCGATGCCGTCGGAATCCAGTTTCGCCTCCTGAATACCTCGCGCGGTCCCGCCGTGTGGTCGCCCCGAGCGCAATGCGACAAGCAGGCCTATCGCCTGAAGATGCGCGAAGTCCTGGAGTCGCAGCCGAATCTCACCATCAAGCAGGCGGAAGTGGCAGATGTGATTCTTGAACATCCATCATCCATCAGCCCTCAGCCATTAGGTACGCCCGACCAGCCTGAGACCCAGGGACTGAGACCCGAGAACTCAATCCGCGGCATTCTTCTCCGCGACGGTCGCCGGGTTTCCGCCCATGCCGTAATCATCACCACCGGCACATTTCTCAACGGCCTGATCCATTGCGGCGAGCAGCAGTATCCCGCCGGACGTTCCGGAGAACCCGCCGCCGTTCTCCTCGGCGAATCGCTTAAAAAGATGGGCCTGCGCGGCTGTCGCCTCAAAACCGGAACGCCTCCCCGGCTGGACGGCCGTACCATCGACTGGACGCTCTTTGAGCGGCAGCCGGGCGATGAAGATCCCACGCCATTCAGCTTCCGCACCAAACGCGTAGCGCATCACGATTCGCAAGTGCCGTGCTACATCGCCTTCACCACCGAAGACACGCATCGCATCATTCGCGAGAATGTTCATCGCTCGCCCATGTATAGCGGCCAGATTCAATCCACAGGCCCGCGCTATTGCCCCTCGATCGAAGACAAGATCGTCAAGTTTCCCGACAAGCTCACCCACCAGCTTTTTCTGGAGCCCGAGGGATTAAACACGCACGAAATTTACGTCAACGGCATGAGCACGTCCCTGCCGATTGACGTGCAGCTCGCAATTCTCAAGTCAATTCCCGGCCTCGATCGCGCCGAGATGATGCGCCCCGGATACGCCATCGAGTACGACTCCATCGATCCCACGGAACTCAGCCGCACCCTCGAAGTAAAAAAACTCCCCGGTCTGTTCTTGGCCGGACAAATCAACGGCACCTCCGGCTACGAAGAAGCCGCCTGCCAGGGAATCATGGCGGGGATTAACGCGGCTTTAAAATTAAAAGGCGAAGCTCCGCTGGTGCTCGACCGCACCGAAGCCTACACCGCAATTCTGATTGACGACCTCATTTCCAAAGGCACCAACGAGCCGTATCGCATGTTCACGTCGCGCGCCGAATTCCGCCTGCACCTGCGTATCGATAACGCCGACCGTCGCCTGACCCCCCACGGACGTCGAGTGGGTCTAATCTCCGACGCAGCCTGGGCGGACTTCGAGAGTAAGCAATCCCGCCTGGCAGAAATTCGCCACGCGCTGGACAAGACAAAAGTTACCCCCGCAATGGCAGAGCAGTTGTCGGGACCAGAGCCGGTGTGGGAGCGAGCGCCCTCGCCCGTCCAAGTCGAGCACAGCTCGACCGCTCTCGCCGCCACCAAAGCCGCCCCCCGCGATCTATCCGCCGCCGTCGGCCACCCCTTGTCCCAATTGCTCAAACGCCCCGAAATCACCATCGAGCAACTAGCCCCAGTTCTCGCCGAGCTGGTACCGCAATTCTTCAAAAGAAGTTCCGAAAGAAATTCCGCCCCCCATCTCTCCCCACCCCATCTTTCCTCCGAAATTCGCAACGAACTGAAGTCAGTCGAAACCGAAATTAAATATGCCGGCTATCTCGACCAGCAACAGCGCGCCATCGACCGCCTCAAGAAAGCGGAGCAGCGCCGCATTCCAGATTGGTTCGACTACCAGGCGGTAAGCGGGCTATCACGCGAAATGCAGGAGAAACTCGGGAACGTCATCCCGCAGACACTAGGCCAGGCATCGCGAATTCCCGGAGTAACGCCGGCAGCGGTCTCCCTCATCAACGTCTACATCGAGATTCAAGGCCGCCGCCGCGAACAGGCCGCAGCTCTTTAGGACTGGGCCTGAAGAAGACCAGCCTAAAAAAAGACCGCGCCTGAGAAGACCGGGCCCCGAAGTCGCCGAGTTGCGGATTCTCGATCAGGGGAGATTGCTAGTGTGGTGACGGGCCTATGCCCCGTCCGAGGCCGACGTCCAGCCAGTGCTAACGTCTAGCGCGCAATCGCCTTCTCCACGGCGCCGCGCAGATCGTCGTACGACATCGCCCCAGGGTGATACATCGAAACCTGCCCCGCGCGATTCAAAACCACTAGCGTCGGCGTCGTGCTCGCTCCATAAGCATTGAAGTTCTGTTTGCTGAGCGGTACCGGCATATCCTGCAGGCTGGCGTAGTAACGCGCCCGCACCGACTCGATGTACTCACGCTCTTTTTCAGGAGTGGCATCCGCTCCCTGAGCCGCATAGCCATAAAGTTGCGTCGGCCCAATCACCACCAGCCCCTGCGGAGCAAATTCCCGACGCAATCGCGCGATGATCGGCACTTCGCCTTTACAGTCCACGCACCAGTGCGCCCAGAAAAACAGCAGAACCGGCGACCCTTTCAACGACGCCATCGCCGGAGGTTTCGGACCCAGATATTGCGCCGCCTGTAACGCAGGCGCGGGTTGCCCAACCAGTGCTAGCAGGTTCAGATTCTTCTGTAGCCGGGCTTTGATGGAAGTGTTTCCATACCGCGCCAATGCCGAACGCAACAAAGCGACGGCCTGCGCGTGCTGCCCATTTGCATCCTTAGCCTGAGCTAAAACTTCATACGCGGCACCGAGTGCAATGGGAAGATGAGGTTCGGCGTCAAGCTTGCGTTTGGCCAGTAACTGCTCGCCAAGCGTGCGCGTTTCGGTCGCATATTTCGTCGCCTCATCCCACTGCTTGGCCGCCGCCTCCCGTCGAGCCATCCAAGACAAAGCTTCCAGATACTCCGGCGTCACGCCGTGCTGAGCTTTATAAGCGTTAAGCTCCGATTCAGCCGCCGAGATAGAATTTTGCGCCAATTGGGCGCGAACATCGCCGACAATGTCCGATTGCGCAAAGAGAAAGACTTGGACGCTTAACAGAACTACAGAAATCGAGCAGGCGAACACCCACTTACCGGATCGGATACGCATCCTTCAATGATGAGTTAGCCGCGAAGAAGTTGCAAATCGCCAAGCCGTCCTAGGCCGCCGCCGCGAACTCCGAATCCGAATTCGCCAGTATCGACATCATTTCGTGGAAAGTAGCAATTTCAAAATCCAAAATCGAACGATTACTGACCAATCCTTCGAGCACCGGCTTCGACGGCGAGAACAATTTCAAGTGAATGTTGTTCTGACGCGCCCAACGCTCGAGGTAAGCCAGCATTCCCAACCCTCCACCACCAATAGCTTCGATCTCGGAAAGGTCCAGGGCGATGATCCGGGCGGGCGCCTGTGCCTGCACATAATCGCGAAGTTTGAAAACGGAATCACTTTGCGTGATCCGACCCTTACACTCGACTACCGCCAGATTGCCCAGACTTTCAGTATGAATGGCCAGCATTGTCGCCTCCGCAGGGGATAACCATCGTTAAGGCACTTTGCTTAAAGCATCGGCATTACCAAATAAAACACACCTTATTTTTCAGCAGGATACCGAATCTGTCCATACCTGGAATCACGCATTTTCGGCGGTTTGCTGCGAAATCTCTTCCTACAGGAAACACTGTATCTCCGTGCTTTTTTTTTCCAACAGTAACCCCGGCTAGGGTTACCTCCGTCAGCACAAAATTTTCCGGCTATTTGCCTGTGAATATGTAAAATTTATTTGCGTTTGACCGTTGCGGTCGTTCAGCAGTAACCCGCTCTACAGCGTGATCTGCCTGCACTACCCTGCGAGTTACATCGCATACTTCAACACAAAAGGAACACAGCAACATCATGGAAACCGGAACAGTAAAGTGGTTCAACGATGCCAAGGGCTATGGTTTTATCAGCCGCCAGAATGGTGAAGACGTATTCGTGCACTTCTCCGCTATTCAGGCAAACGGGTTTCGCAGCCTGCAGGAAGGCCAGCAAGTTCAGTTCGACGTAGTAAAAGGCCCCAAGGGCTGGCAGGCGGAGAACGTTAAAGGCGTCTAGGCCACAACCAAAATTCGGGGTAATTTGTAAAAAGACGAGCGGTCCGCAGGGCCGCTTTCTTTTAGCGTAGCGATGGCCGCCCCCGGGCTGTCCCGAGCGCAGCTCGGCCAGCGCGGCTCTTAAGTCGCTAGCTCCGCCTCAGCGATCGTTCCGTAAAAATGAAAGAAGTTCTCCACCCGCGTCACTTCCAGCGCATGATGAATCCGCTGATTCACCCCAACCAGCCCCAGGCTGCGTCCGTCTTTCTGCCGCGTCACGTATGCCCCCACCAACGCCCCAATCCCCGCCGAATCCGCCAGCGGCACATTCGTGAAATCAATAATCAGCGCTTTCGACTGGTCGCCCCGCACCTTGGACTGAAATCCGAATAAATTTTGCAGGGTCAATGGTCCGGAAAGACGCAGAACATGAATCCCTTCGCGGGATCCCGGAAACTCTTCAATTTGCAAAGGCTGTTCTGGCATGCCGGAAATGTTAACGTCTTGTGACACGGGTAAGGTTAAAAGCAGGTTAATTCCGGCCTAGCCTGTCTTAACTGGCGCCATCCTAAGCCCGCTTGGTCCTGAGGAACGCCGCCACAAAAAGAAATCCCAGCAGCAAATCGACCGCCCCAAAAGTCAAATCAGACGGATGCAATCGACCCTGCAAATAAAGCCCCGTAAGCGCCGCCCCATAGCTGAATTTCTCGACCACCGCCGCCAGCATAAGCGGACGAAATCGTACCGGATTCGTGGCAATAATGAAGAACGCAATCTGCCAGGCTAGCGCGGTTCCGACGAAACCATAGTAGAACGCGGGATGAGTAATCGGCGGCGGATCTTGCCGCCCAATCAGATCGAACATGAAATAAAGCGGCGTCAGAATCAGGACGCCCCAAATCCCAGCGATCCAAAAGACAACCTTCGCAAATCTCATTCGGTCAGTTTAAATGAGGTGAGCCGCACCCAGCGATTGGCGTGCGCCTATTCGCCGCCCACCGTAAGCCCGTCAATGCGAATCGTCGGTGAGGCCACGCTTCCCCGGAATTCCAGGTCGCTGCCAATCTCAGAAATGTTGTTGAACATCTCTTTCAAATTACCCGCCACCGTAATCTCTTCCACCGGATAAGCCAGCTCCCCATTCACAATCCACATGCCCGAAGCTCCGCGAGAATAATCGCCCGTCACCAGATTAGCGCCGTGGCCGAGAAACTCCGTGATGTAGAGGCCGTCTTTTATCCCAGCAATAATTTCACCAGGCTTTTTCGCGCCCGGTTCCAGAAAGTAATTTCCCGGCCCAATCCCCGGAGTTCCAGCCAGCCCGCGCGAAGCATTCGCCGTAGTCTCCAGCCCCAATTTCTTAGCCGTGTACGTGTTCAGCAAATACGACTTCAAAATTCCGTTTTCAATCACTACCGTGCGCCGCGTAGGAATTCCTTCCCCGTCAAAAGGAGTAGTGCCAAACCCGCCAGCCATGGTGCCGTCATCAACAACCGTGACATTCGCTCCCGCAATTTTCTCCCCAAGCTTGCCCGCAAGAAATGACGCTCCGCGATAAATCGAATCTCCGTTCACTCCCTCGAAAATATGTTCCAGCATCGAAGTCGCAACCATCGGATCCAGCACAACCGGCACTTCCGCCGTCTTCACTTTGCGCGCGCCCAGTCGTCGCAGCGTCCGTCGTGCCGCTTCGTTGCCTACCTGCTCCGCCGAGTCAAGTTTGGCCAGACTGCGCGCCACTGAGTACCAGTAATCGCGCTGCATCCCGCCGTTCTCATCCTGCGCGATCGGCACAGCCGCCACCGAGCAATACGACCGCCGGTATTCCCCCACAAAGCCGTGTGAGTTCGCCAGAACTTTTCTGCCCGTCGCCGCGTCGAACGAACCACCCTCCGAATTCTTAATGCGGGGATCCGTATCGAGCGCCGCCTTTTCGGCCCGCCGGGCATAATCAATCCGCGCGCTTCCCGGGAGCGAATAAACATCGTCGTAATAAAGATCCAGGTCGCCGGATATCGATCCGAACTTGCCCGCCTCGGGAATGCCCGAGTACGGATCTTCAGAACAAATCTTCGCCAGTTCCAGCGCCGACTTCAACATGCGCTCAATACCGGCCGGAGAAAAGTCGCTGGAATATGTGCTGGCGGCGCGGTGTCCGAAGAAGACGCGCACCCCAATCGCGCGCGAGCCCGACTCCTTCAGAGTCTCGACCTGGCCCAACCGCACCACGGTAGAGAATTCGTCCCCCTCGCGCACCACGCACTCCGCAGCCGAAGCCCCGCCTTTAATGGCGCGCCCCACCACGTCAGCGGCCAACTCTTTAAGATCAATTGCGATTTTGCTTTCAGAAGTTTCGAGTGTAGTAGTCATTTTGGAAAATATTGGAGATCAAAGGTCAGGGATCAAAAGGTCAGCAGTCAAAGTTCAGATCGCAGAGGTCAAGGCCCCAGATACTAACCTATGCAATCTAACCTCTAACTTGGCCCCTACTGCATGTACCCGCCCGTCTCTTTCCGCGCCGTTCCGCCCACCGTCATCCGATCAATCTTAATCGTCGGAATGCCCACTCCCACCGGAACCGCCTGTCCATCCTTGCCGCAGGTCCCCACGCCTTCATCAAGTTTCAAATCGTTCCCCACCATCGAAACCCGCGTCAGCACATCCGGACCATTCCCAATCAGCGTCGCACCTTTAATCGGCGCAGTAATCTGCCCATCTTCGATCAGATATGCTTCCGACGCGGAGAACACAAATTTTCCATTCGTGATATCGACCTGCCCGCCGCCAAAGTTCACCGCGTACACTCCATTCTTCACCGAACGAATAATGTCTCCCGGATCGTCCTGCCCCGCCAGCATGTACGTATTCGTCATGCGCGGCATCGGGATGTGCTCGTAACTCTCGCGCCGTCCATTGCCCGTATCCGCCAGCCCCATCAGTTTCGACGAGAGCTTGTCGCTGAGATAGCCCTTCAAAATTCCATTCTCAATCAGCACTGTCTCCTGCGTCGGCTGCCCTTCGTCATCTACATTCAAGGACCCGCGCCGCCACGGCATTGTGCCGTTGTCGACCACCGTACATTTTTCGCTGGCCACGCGCTTGCCAATCAACCCGGCAAAGGCCGACGTTTTCTTGCGATTGAAGTCAGCTTCTAATCCGTGGCCCACAGCCTCATGCAACAGCACACCCGGCCATCCCGGACCAAGCACGACTTCCATATCTCCCGCCGGAGCTTCCCGAGCGTCGAGTTGCAAAATCGCCTGTCGCGCCGCCTCCTTGGCAAAAAATTCCGGAGTCTTATCCCCGAAAAAGAAATCCAGCGCCACCCGGCCACCACCGCCTGAAGTTCCGCGTCCTGAAGTCGTATCCGTCTTCGCGATGCACGAAACATTCATGCGCGCCAGCGGCTGCGAGTCTTCCGCAAAAATGCCATACGATCCA
>Ga0209006_10001336_pt1 | contig 22411 bp, 19 predicted proteins | sample JacPin_JW_Ref_O2_FD_188567 | JGI IMG/M metagenome (GOLD analysis project Ga0209006, IMG submission 188567) | Forest soil microbial communities from Algoma, Ontario, Canada - Jack Pine, Ontario site 1_JW_Ref_O2 (SPAdes) (version 2) | ecosystem: Environmental > Terrestrial > Soil > Boreal... | reverse complement strand
CCGTAGCGCCGTCGGGGAGTGGCTCAGCCTGGTAGAGCACCTGGTTCGGGACCAGGGGGTCGGAGGTTCAAATCCTCTCTCCCCGACCAATTCCTTTCTGTCCGTTCCGGAGACATGGGTTACACTTTTGGCCCGAAGGGGTTGTGTAAGGGCCGCTGCACGGTTCTTTCCTCCAGATCAATTTAGCCGAGATCATAATTCATAAGATTCGGCGCGACGAACCACGACACATCCCTCGGCAGGCGAGACGCCCGCCACTCGGATTTCCAGCTAGCTGGCTTCGAGCTCTCGGAGAGAGCCGATAATGTATTCTTGATACGTTGGATACAATTCCCAATTTCTCCGAGGGCGCGTAGCTCAATCGGATAGAGCACCGGATTTCTAATCCGGTGGTTGCAGGTTCGATTCCTGCCGCGCCTACCATCTCTGTTTTGCAAAACGGTCTTGCAAGATACGCCATGCCTTCGTTTTGCCTATGCGGAACGAAAGCGAATTTGTTTTGCCCGCAAGATTCGGATATCTCTCAATTCCGCCTCACCATAAGCTCTCTGCATGATGACCATCGCCACAATGACTTCCAATGACCTAAGGGCTGGTGCCATACTTGCAGAAGACACGGCAGGTGAAATGGCATCCGATAACGCAATGTCCTCGTCGCCGAACCACGAGCGCTGGAATTCCGTGATTACGCGGAACGCCGCGCACGACGGGAAGTTTGTTTTTGCTGTCGCCACCACCGGCGTTTATTGCCGGCCGTCGTGTCCGGCGCGGCGTCCTCGACGGGAAAACGTTACGTTTTTCACTCATCCCGACCAGGCCGAGAAAGCTGGATTTCGCGCATGCCTGCGATGCCGCCCGCGCTTGCTCAGCGGAAGTCCGCAATCCGATACGGTGAAGGCGATTTGCCGCTACATCGAACAGCATTTGGACGAAGCCACGACACTCCAGCAACTGGGCAAAGCGTTTCACCAAAGCCCTTTTCACTTGCAGCGCCGCTTCAAGGCGGCACTGGGAATCACGCCGCGGCAGTATGCCGATTCCTGCAGGATGCGCGAACTTAAGCGCAATCTGCAATCCGGTAATAATGTTACGCGAGCCATGTACGACGCGGGATACGGCTCGAGCAGCCGATTATACGAAAAGACTGCGTCGCAACTTGGCATGACGCCAGACAGGTATCGACGCGGCGCCATCGCTGCCGCCATCCGTTATGCCTGCGCTGATTCGCCGCTGGGACGCATGCTAATCGCTGCCACGGATCGAGGTATTTGTTCGATCCAGTTCGCCCAATCGGATGATGAGTTAATTGAAGGGCTACGACGCGAATTTCCTTTTGCGGTACGCAAAGCGGATGACGGCGAATTGCGAAGCTGGATTGAAGCTTTGCTCTCGAAGATGAGCGGCAAGGAATTGAACTCTGCACTGCCCCTGGATATTCGCGCTACCGCATTCCAACGACTGGTCTGGGCTTATCTTCAATCGATTCCCTTCGGCGCGACTCGGTCTTACAGTGATGTTGCTAAGGCGATTGGCAAACCCACCGCCAGTCGAGCAGTGGCCCGCGCTTGCGCTACGAACCCGGTTGCCGTTGCGATTCCCTGCCACCGGGTAGTGCGCGAAAATGGCAATATCAGCGGCTATCGATGGGGCGTGGAACGCAAGAAGGCTTTGTTGCAGATGGAACAACGCGGAGTTTAGCCCACTCGAGTAGAAATGGTTCATGACGACAGCTTGGACGATTTTCCGCCAGCCGTCCGCTTCTCTCCGCGAACAAATGCGAGGCCCCGTTTTAGCTCGGCAGAAAGGTCGGTGGATTCCGTGGCAGCGTGCACGGGCTTACCTGACTGTTGCCCGAGCCACAGGTTGAGTTCGTCCGCTGATGTGGTGACGGAGCGGCCTTCACGATGGACAGGCATTCCCTCAACTCCCCATCGCTGAACAACTGAAACCGGCTCGCCCAGGAAAGTTGCGATCTGGCGCCAGCCTTTCAGCTTGTCTGGGTTCGCGCGTTTTTCAACACCAGCTTTAGCCATAGAGGGTCTTCCCTGTCTGCTGTTTGGATGAGATCGAGCGCCTCAGAGTTCACTAGGTTCAGGGCGGTGAATTGCGAAAACCTTCGGAGCCGCCACGGCATCCAGTGAGGGCTGAGATATGGAGAGTGGATGAGCAAGAAGAACGGTGCAAGAAGCTGGTTGGCGAATCCGGAAAAGCTTAAGGCTTTCAACCCTGATGACAAAGATCTGCTGCGCGTGATTATCGAAACGCCGAAAGGGAGCCGGAATAAATTTGCTTTCAATGCGGAAGAACACATCTTTGAACTGAAGACGGTGTTGCCCGCCGGAATGGCATTTCCTTATGACTTCGGATTCGTACCTTCCACCCGGGCGGACGATGGGGACGGAGTCGACGTGTTAGTACTGATGGACGAGCCCGCCTTTCCCGGATGCGTGCTGAGCTGCCGGCCCATTGGCGTAATAGAAGGCGAGCAGGTGGAGAAGAAACAGAAGATTCGTAATGATCGCATTGTGGCGATCGAGCAGAGCGCTCATAGCTGGGCGGGGATCAAAAATATCAGCGATCTGGGCAAGCATTTCCTTCGAGAACTGGAAGATTTTTTTGTCGATTACCACCAGCTTTCCAACAAGCAGTATCGCGTGCTTGACGTGAAGGGGCCGAATCGAGCGGCCGCGCTGGTCAAGTCTTCCATGCGGTGATCCTTTCCACAGCTCAACCGCCGCACTGCTGCTGATCGACTTGATCAACGACCTGGATTTCCCGAACACGGTGCCTGCATCAGATTAACGAGCGCGCGAGCTTTCAGCACAATGCGGGACGCAGTTGGCGCTACTGCCTTGGACCTTTTCGGACGGCGATCAGCGAGACCTGCTCCAAATCCGGATAGTGTTCCTCTTTGTCTGGGCTCCGGTCCGCTGGCGCGATCTGCTGGATGGTGGTTTGCGCGGGCAGGTTGCCTTTGAAATATTTTTCGTACACTTCGTCAAACGCAGACACGTCTGCCAAATTATCGAGGTAAACAACCGTCGACACGACCTGATCGAAACTCATATCGGCTTCTTCAAGATTGTCCGTCTGGTTGCGCATCGTTTGGCGGAGTTGGAGGGCTGTGGTCGAAGTATAGACTCCCTCGTTCGGTCCGGGGATGAAGCCACTCTTCGCGGAGCAATACAACGTATTGCCAGCAAAGACGCAAGGGCTCGCCGTTGGGCTGGGCGGCATGTTCTTAGGACGCACGGCGCGGCGTTCTTTTAGGTCGCGGACTGCAACGCCTGTGTATTCGATTTGTGCACCATTGGGAAGGCTCGATACTTCGATGGTGGCTCGGGCCGGAGTATTACCGAACTCGAACCGACGCGCATAGTGCTGATTCATCACCCGCATCGGGATCTGCGCGGTCAGGTACGGATTGACGAAAACCATGTTGGCGAGTTTCAAACCAGCGGCTTCCACTACCGCTCCCATCCGGTCGAGCGCGAAGTCCACCTGAGCGGCAGGATCGTCTGAAGCTTTGCCAGCAGATGAAGCGGGAGCCGGCATGGCGGAAACAAATAAACGATCATGAGTGAGAATGCCTGGGGAAAAAGGTTCGTCCGATTTGTAGTTCGGGGGGTAAACAGCTTGCCTGTCGGCGAGATTGCGCACCGCGACCGCATTGATTTCAATCGGTGGATCGGGAAGCGCGGCCACACCGAGCACCGCTCGGGCTGGTGGAGTCTTTCCAAAAAACTCGCCGAAGGCACGATTCATTTCCGCATATTGGCTGATGTCGGTGAGATACACGGTGGTATAGACCACGTGATCCATCGTCAAGCCCGCGGTGTCGACAACTGATTTCAGGTTGTTGAGGGCCTGCCGTGCCTGAGCTGCAAAAGTTGTTGCCGATGAACCATCGGCGCCCCTCGGCCCCTGCGCGGAAATATAGATGTAGTCTCCCGCATCCACGCTGGACGGAGCGGTGGAGTGAAGCTTAGGAGGTTGCTGAGGCGATGCAGTTGAGCCTGCCTTCGTTTGTGCGCCGACAGCGGAACACAGCAGCAATGAAACAAGAAGTGATTTCATTCAAGCCTTCCGTAAGCGTATCGAAAGCGATGATGATGTCAGTTTGATCCGAACGGCTGCATACCTAGGGAGATCCCTCGTCCCGCTGGCGAAAACGCGGGACATCGGGATGACGCCAAACGGCTAGGATCGCTACGCTGCCCGGCTTTTCTTCTGTGCCGCTCCCAGAATGCTGCGCAATCTTTGTCCCACGATCACTTCTTCGCCCGGTTGAATGGTCATCGAAACCAGTTCGATGTGGTCAGCTTTCGGGCGCTCTTTGCTGGTCGGATTGGGCCTGCCTTCGCGAACCGCTTTTACCAGGCTGGGATTATCCGCCCCGAGAACTTCGATGACAGGATCGCCCGCGCGCAGAGCCTGCACGCAATCGTCGATGGTAAATCCCCACGCTCCCTGATCCCATGAGACGTTCAACGTAGGATAGCGGTTCCCATCGTCTGGAATGTAGATCTTCGTCTGTACGCCCGGCACTGTTTCCACCAATTTTCTGATGTTATCCACACGATCGTTCCACTCGCGGTACAGTTTCTTGTCGTCCAGCTTCAGCCACGTCTCAAGAGCGGTAAGGCAGCCGATCATTTCTTCCTTTCCAACCTTCATGGGGCGGCACACGGCTCCCTCACGCGGGCTAGAGTTCATAACGGCCGCTTCAATCAGATCCTTTCGGCCAAGCAGCACACCGCTGCACTGCGGTCCGCGCAAGCCTTTCCCGCCGGAAAAAGTGTAGAGATCAATTCCCATTCGGGCGTATAGCTTAGCGTTGTCAGCTGGAGGAATGCCGGCGGCATCGTCGAGGAGCAGCGGCACCTTGTGATCTTTGGCGATCGCCAGTTCCTTCTGCAGTTCATCTCCGAGGTGCGTGGTGTAGATCATCACGGTGTTTGAGTTGATGGCGTTGGTGAGTTCTTCGGGGGAATAGGCGAGCACCAGCTTCGCGCCGGTGAGCCGGATCGCGCTATCAAAAGCGCTCCGGCCGCCGGACATGATCACTTCGTTCTTGAGGCCGGTGGTATCGGGAAGTTGCCAGATGAGGCGGTCATCGGTGCCTGCCATGCATCCTGCGGTTGAGACCGCCAAGGCACCCGCGGCGCCTGAGGTGATCATTCCAGACTCCGCGCCCGTGAGTTCGGCCAGACGACGCCCGATGGCACGCTGCAGGTCGAGCACGTTCACAAAATATTGCGCCGCCTCGATCTGGGCTTCCCGCACTTCAGGAAACTCAAGAGACCCGCTGAGGTAGGTCCAGGTGCCTCGGCAATTGATGACGGTCTTAACCCCCAGACGGGAGTAAACATTTTGCCGAGGGTCTTTACCTACGGCGGTGGCAGCCTTCGCGTAAAGGTCAGCCACTGCGATTTGGCTCAGCAGCGGAGCCGCCGCTGCCCATTTCATGAACGACCGACGGCTGGAATTCAATGCTTGCATTGCGAACCCTCCGGTATTATTTGCCAGGATTTGATTGCCTACTCTTCATCTTCATGCAGTGGGACGCGGGCTCGAACAGCCAAGATATAACCTTTGGCTCCCGGTTTATTCTGGTTGTAGAAGCCGACCGTGCAGTTCGGACGAAAATAATAGGCATCGCCGGCTTTCGCCGGATAGCGGCCTTCGACCCCATCCATTCCGCTGCCGGCAACCATTTCACCCTGGCCTTCGATTACAAGATAGATCTCTTCAGCGGCTTCGTGGTGGTGGGGCCAGTTCGTTCCTCCAGGAGAAAAGTCCATCCAGAAAAAACTGTCCATCACATAGGCTTCGTCGATCAAGTCCCGCTTGCCGGTACGCAGGCCGGCAAGAAGTTTGTACAGAACTGAATTGGGATGACCGCTAACCGTTTCCTCTTTGGCGTCTTCGAGATTTGAGATCTTGGGATGCAGCGACGGTGCGCCGATGGAAATCTTTAGCTCGATTTTGAATCCCATGACAAGTACACGCAGGGGTTGGTCCGCATTGTTGGAAATCGAATGTTTGGCACCCGGAGGCAAGTAGGTGAAGTCATGCTTGCGCAGCGCCTGAGTCTGATCCTCGTAATGCAGCGCGCCTGCGCCCTCGATGACAAAATAAATCTCCTCCTGGCGGTCGTAGGATACGGTACGGCAATTACCGTGGGCATCCAGAGTGACTTCGCCGAAGCGCGCCACAGTTTGGAGCGAGCGATTGTCTTTGTCGCCTTCTCCAAAGATGGCCCGGTAGTGGCAGGTTGGAGAAGTGAGATCGGCCTTGGTCTCCGCCAGGTCAGGAACATAGCGATGCAGCCATGTGGGATCCACTGGCCGGTCTTGTGCTCGAAGACTGTGTGCCAGCAAGAGCGCGAAGAGCAGGAGTTTTTTCAACGTCGGCGCTCCCGATTCTGCGACCCGATTTCATTTCGGCGGGACTGCTGAACTGTCTTTACGCCGCGTATTCGGCCTTCAATCCTGGGCATGAGCCTCCGCGGAGGGCGATGAGGAAGGATCCAGACGGCGTGCCTCTCGCAAAATGTAAGCAACGAGATCATCAAGCTCAGTGCTGCTGAGTCGCTGCCCATAGTCGGCTGGCATGGGATCTTCCAGTTTCCGCTGGACGGAGACCAGGCTAGATTTCATCAGCAGGTAAAAGCGGCCATCGCTATCCTGCAATTGGACAGAGGCATCGTCTTCGTTTCGAATCTTGCCAGTAAATTTTCGACCATCCCGCGCAACCGCGGTCGCCCTTTCCTGCGGCCCTTCTGCCGGTTTGAGAATCGCATCGCGAATTTCATCCGCTGGATGATCCCGCGCAAACCCTGCAACGTCTCCTGTAGCGAACTGTCCTCGGCCTCCAATCTGGTGACAGCTTGAACATCTGGCCTTTCCAAAAAAAAGATCGTTGCCCCGGGCTGGATCACCCGGTACAGAATTCCCGGTGGACCTGCCTTGCAAAAAACGCAGATAAGCAACCAGCGCGTGAGCTTCTTCCTGACCAATACTTGGAAACCCTGGCATTCCTTCCTCTGGAAGTCCATCGTGAATCACGTTGAGCAAACCCTCGTCCGTGAGCGCTTTCGCGCCCGCCCGGCGAATAATATCCGGTGCATGCTCCCCACCGAGTCCGTCCAGTCCGTGGCAAGTCGCGCACTTAGTCTCGAAAATGCTCCTGCCTCTGGGGTCAGGGTTCAGATGGGAAGCGGACTCTTTGTCCGGGTTCTGGCAGAAGACACTGCCGGTCGCTCCAAGAAAAATCAGCGCTAACCCAAACTTGAGAACGATTTGCCAGGTCACTTCGCGCTTCGGATTCCGCACTCCCCAGCGCGATGGTGACTCGCCCGGGACGCCGCAGGATATTCCACTCAGTGAAAACAGCTTCTCAGGAATCGGTGACATCAGACGGTGAACCTGATATACCACAGAATCTGCTTGACGCAAATTCAATTGTTTCGTTTGATTGGGTTTCGTTTCGTCCAGTGAAAGTATGTCCACCGCCAATACGGCTGCTTAGGAAAAATGCCGATGCCGCGGATTACAAGAGCAATCGTTCATGGCAGAGGTATTATGCTGCGCTGAACCGAGGAAGAGGGACCGATGTGGCGCTTTGTATTGGCTTTACTTATTTGTTGGTTGAACCTGAATGTCGCGCATGCCCAGGCCAAAGCTGAGCCGAGCCAGCCGAGTTCGTCGTGTCGCGTCGAGGCCACGGATTACAAGGGTTGGGGGGCTGAACAGCTTTCCAACCGGTGGCTCAAGCTGGTAGTCGTACCGCAAAATGGCGGTCGCCTGATGCAGGTCATTTTCAACGGGCATCCTTACCTTTTCGTCAATCCCAAACTCGAAGGGAAATATCTGCCTCCCAATCCATCCGATTGGTTTAACTATGGAGGCGATAAGCTCTGGCTTCTGCCCGAAGGCAATGATGATGAACAACATTGGGTGGGCAATTCCGATTTGATCGACGACGGGCCCTACACGTTTCGAAAGGTTTCGGAAGGGCAGGAATGTGAGATCGAATTGACAGGCCCCGCCGATCCACAGACCGGGATTCAGATCCGGCGCACGATTCACCTGGTCGCCGATTCTCCACGCATCCGTTTTCACGCGACCATGCGGAACACAACCGGGCACGTCATCGAATGGTCGATGCAATCGGTTTCGCAATACGACACTGCGGACCACGCTGCTCCCTCACAACGCAACCCCAATTTCTGGACCTTCACTCCGGCGAATCCAGCCAGCAGCTATCTCAACCGTTATCACGTGCGTTTCGGTCCAGCGGAGAATCCAGCAGTCTCGGTGAGAGACGACGGCCTCTTCGCGCTACACTATGCGCACCTTGCCGCTGAACTTTGGCTGGACTCGACGCCCGGCTGGCTGGCAGTAGTGGATGGGGACAGCAAGTATGCAATGGTTGAGCGTTTCCGCTACGAAAAGAACGAAACCTATCCCGGCAAGGCGTCGGTCATTTTTTGGATGAATGGCCCCGAAACAAGATTGAGTTCCGCAGGTGAGCCTTCGCTGACCACCGGAGGCGACGGTTCTCCTTATTATCTGGAGGCCGAAATCAATAGTCCGCTTGTCCAACTACGGCCGGGCGAGAGCCGCGATCTTGACACAGAGTGGTTTCCCACGCGCGCCGGCAACGAATTCCACGGGGTGGAGGATGCAGGTATCGTGGTGCATCCTCTTCGGGCTGCGCGTTTGGAGAGTGGTCACGTCCGGCTCTCAGGCTCTTTCGGAGTATTTTTCGCCGGACGTTTGGTTGCGCACCTGTACAACGAACACGGCGCCAGCGTGGGAACGATGCCTCTTAATCAGGTCGATCCGGTGGATCTTGTCGTGTTGGAGACAGAGTTAACGCCTCCGGCAAACATCTCCCGCATCTCGCTCCATCTTGAAGACGCAAACGGATTGGATCGTGGTTCTCTTCAAGAAGTAAAAGTCGAGGGAACTAAAGCCGGCGCGGAAGAAAACCACTGACATGAAATCGCTCAGGAAAGATTTCGCTTGGGCCGTGGTGGCAGTTTCTAGTCTGTTCTTGTCTCTAGCGGCAGGGCAACAGGGACAGTCTCCTGTGGTTGCTGACGTGAATGTCAGCGAAGACGACTTGCGTACGCAGCCTCCTGGCGCCAACTGGACTTCGTATAACGGCGACTATACCGGGCGCCGCTACAGCGCATTGCACGAAATCACCTCGGCGAATGTCACGCAGCTTCGCGCCTCGTGGATCTTCCATCCTTCTAATTCCGAGAGGCTCGAAGTAACACCGCTAGTCTTCAACGGAGTGATGTATGTGACCTCGGCCAACGATGCATTCGCCCTTGATGCGCGAACCGGCCGGGTTCTTTGGCATCATCAACGGCCGGTGAGCGCAGGGCTGCTCGACGATGCCGCGGCTCATAAGAATCGTGGCGTCGGTGTCTGGAGAAACTTCGTTTACATGGAAACCGACGACGCTCATCTGCTTTGCCTCGACGCTCGCTCCGGCCACTTGCTATGGGATGTGACCTACGCGGACAAAGTAAAACAATACGGCGCAACCAGCGCTCCTCTGATTGTGAAAGACGAAGTGATCGTCGGTACGTCCGGAGGCGACTCCGGCGTACGGGGCTTCGTGGCCGCTTACGATGCCGTTACCGGCAACCTGAAATGGCGTTTTTGGACCATTCCCGGGCCTGGGGAGTTCGGTTCCTCCAGTTGGCCTGGCGATTCCTACCTTCATGGTGGGGGAACGACATGGATGCCCGGTACTTACGACGCGAAGCTGGATACTTTGTATTGGACAACCAGCAACGCAGCGCCCGATTTCGTAGGAGACTCCCGCTCGGGTGACGACCTGTATACCGCCTGTGTGCTGGCGCTGAACCCCACTACGGGTGCATTGAAATGGTACTTCCAATTTACTCCGCACGACCTGTACGACTACGACGCCAATGAAACGCCAGTGCTCTTGAGTGCCAAAGTGGACGGTCGAGTGCGTGACTTGCTGGTGCAGGCCAACCGTAATGGCTTTCTTTATCTTCTCGACCGGACCGACGGAAAGTTTCTTAAAGCGACGCCGTTTGTGGAGAAGCTGAATTGGGCCAAGGGAATAGACGCCTCCGGCCGCCCGTTACTCTCGGGAAAGATACCGAGTGCGGAGGGCACACAGATTTGTCCCAGCATTGACGGAGCCACAAATTGGTTTTCACCTTCCTACAATCCTGACACCGGACTGTTTTACGTCATTGCGCTTGAGAGTTGCAGTGTCTTTTTTGCACACCCACAAACGTTTGCTCTGGGTCAGACCCTCTACGCGACAGGAACGAAGCTCGCGCCCGACGATCACGCGCAAAAGATTCTGCTGGCTTACTCGGTGCCCGAGGGAAAGATCGTTTGGCGCTATCCCCAGGCGGGCCGCGGTAATTCCTGGGCTGGGACGCTGACGACGGCAGGGGAATTGGTGTTCTTCGGGAACGATACTGGAGCACTGGAAGCTGTTGAGGCGCGAACTGGCCGCTCGCTCTGGCAATTCACCACTGGCCAAAATATTCACGCTTCACCGATGAGTTACGCGGTCGATGGGGTTCAGTATGTGGCAATCGCCGCGGGAGGCGATGTGATCAGCTTCTCGCTTCCTCACTAATACGCCGAACGAGTTACACAGTTGAACGACGGCTGGCTAGTCAAGCTGGCGGCTTTCACGGGATGAAACTCGGCTTCAGGGTTGCATTTGTTGGGCAATACTCTTCTGTATAATTTGGCCACTTTGAGAGGCGCAATCTTGCAGTGTAAGCGGAGCATTCTTCGTGCTGATTAAAGTATTCAACGATCGGGCGGTGCTGGGTCAGGCGGCAGCCGAACAGGCGGCGGAAGCCATTCGGCGTGCGATAGTAGAGCGTGGCCATGCGAGGATCATTGCTGCGACGGCAGCTTCGCAGTTCGAATTTCTGGATGCTTTGACCACGGCGCCGGGCATCGACTGGTCCAAGGTGGAGGCTTTTCATCTCGACGAATATATCGGCTTGCCGGTCTCCCATCCGGGAAGTTTCCGCAGGATGCTGCTGGAACAGTTGGTGCAGAAAACCGGAATTACCAACTACCAACTGCTCGAGGGTGACGCCGCCGATCCAGGGGAGGCTGCGCAGCACGCAGGTCAACAACTTGCCTCCATACCGGCGGATATCGCGTTTCTGGGCATAGGCGAGAATGGGCACATCGCATTCAACGACCCGCCCGCAGACTTTGAAACGGAAGAACCCTACATCATCGTGAACCTGGACGAGGCCTGCCGCCAGCAACAAGTGGGCGAGGCCTGGTTCGCGGACATTTCACAAGTGCCAAAGCGGGCAATTTCAATGTCGGCGCGGCAGATTCTCAAAGCCAAGGAGATATTGGCGGTCGTGCCCGGCCCGCGTAAGGCGCACGCAGTGAAGGCTTGCTTTGAGGGTGCGGTCAGCCCCATGGCGCCGGCTTCGATTCTTCGTACTCATCCGAATGCCACCGTCTATCTCGACAAAAGCTCGGCATCGCTCCTGGGCCCCGCCTTGCAGAATGGCCTCAACCGGAGTTCCTTAACCGGCGAATTGCAGGTTACGGTTGGTCCTTAACGCTGGGTTTGAGAAAAATAAAAAATGTTAGCCGCCAGGAAGCCGATTTCTTCTTTGCGCTGGTGGATCGGCGGCCTTTTGTTTGCGTCCACAGTCATTAACTACATCGACCGGCAGACTCTCTCGCTCCTCGCGCCATACCTTAAGATCCAGTACCACTGGACCAATTCTGACTACGCGAATATTGCCATCGCTTTTCGCGTGGCTTATTCAATCGGGCAGACAGTCTTCGGGGGGGTGATCGACCGCATCGGCACCCGCCGCGGCCTGACCCTCACCGTGATCTGGTATTCCGTAGTTTCGATATTGACGTCGCTCGCCAGCGGTTTCTACAGCTTTGCAACATTCCGCTTTCTGTTGGGTGCGGGAGAGTCGGCGAACTGGCCGGCGGCAACCAAGGCAGTCTCGGAGTGGTTTCCCAAACGCGAGCGCGCACTTGCGACCGCACTGTTTGACAGCGGTTCTTCGATTGGGGGAGCGATCGCTCCATTTATCGTGCTGTGGGTTTATTTTCGTTGGGGATGGCGCCCGGCGTTTATGATTCCGGGCATTCTTGGATTTTTCTGGTTGATAATTTGGCGATGGCTGTACTATCCGCCGGAGAACCACCCTCGTATCCGCCAATCCGAACGCGAAATGATCGTGGCGGACAAGCAGGAGTCAGACGGTGCTCAGCAAGGCAAAGTGCAGCCGCGGTGGAGTGATCTGCTGAAGCTGCCGCAGACATGGGGTGTAATTCTTGCGAAAGCAACGACCGATCCCGTTTTCTTCTTTATCACAGAATGGTTTCCAATTTACCTGGTCGCGAAGGGGATCGAACTAAAGACCGGATTGTTCGCTGTATGGATACCGTTCATCGCCGCCGATCTTGGCAGTTTCTTCGGGGGTGGCGTTTCCGGCTATTTGATCAAGCGGGGATGGCCGCTGGGCGCGGCGCGCAAAGCGCTGATCGTTTTCGGCGGCGTTGGAATGACAATGATTATCCCTACGATTTTCACAACCAATGTCCATTGGATTGCACTCTTGTTTGCGGTAGCGACGTTTACATACGCGGGTTTCACCACGATGGCCAACGTGCTGCCCTCGGACTTGTATAGTAGCGAATCGGTGGCGTCAGTGAGCGGGCTGAGCGGAACGGGAGCCGGCATCGGAACCATTGTTGCCTTCAAACTCATCGGCTATTTCTCCGACGCTCGTCAGGCAACGGGCACTCATTCTTTCGACCCAATTGTGATTATCGCGGGGTTGGTGCCTTTCGCCGGCATGATTCTGGTCTTGCTATTGGTGCGAAATACGCAGGCGACAGATCGAGGGCTGGTGCGGCGAATCTGATCTTGGATGCACGTTTGAGGAAATATGGGATATAAGCGCTTGGAGCTCGGCGGTAAGGTGGCAGTGGTGATCGGCGGCACGTCTGGAATCGGTCGCGCGCTCGCACGCGGATTGGCTGAGGCGGGAGCCGATGTGGTGCCCAGTGCGCGGCGCATGGAACTGGTGAACGCGGTTGCCGACGAAATTGAGACTCTGGGCCGCCGGTCGCTGCGCATAAGCTGCGATGTGGCTGACCGCGGATCGTTGGATAAAGTTCTGCAGGATTCTGTCCGGACGCTCGGGAAGGTGGACATCCTGGTTAACGCCGCCGGATTCAACCAGCGCGTCCCCACGCTGGACCTTCCTGAGGCCGATTGGAACCGGCTCATCGACACGAACCTTACCGGCACGTTGCGAGCGTGCCAGGTTTTCGGACGTCACATGATCGAGCGCAGTTATGGCCGCATCATCAATATCGCTTCCATGGGTTCGTTCCGGGCGCTGTATGAAGTGGCGGCCTATTGTGCGAGCAAGGCGGGCGTGGCCTCTTTGACGAAATCTCTGGCCATCGAATGGGCGCGGCATGGAGTCTGTGTGAATGCCCTCGCACCAGGCTACTTCCGCACGCCGTTGACCGAAAAGTTGTTGACCGGAACGGCGCGAGGAGAGGAAGTGCTGCTCCGTACGCCGATGAAGCGCTTCGGCGAATTGGAGGAACTGGTTGGCGCAGCGATATTTCTCGCTTCAGACGCCGCGAGTTTTGTAACGGGCACACTGCTTGCCGTAGATGGAGGTTTTCTCGCCAGCGGTGTAAATCAGTAACTTTAAATCGACGACTTCGGTTTCGATGTCGTTCGGGTGTCACTTCCCCGATCGCCTCTTCATCGATACGGCACGAAGCCTTGTGCCTTCATCTCCAGGCGATAAACCGACGTCGTGGCTGTGATGTAAAGCGTTCGAGAGTCCTTGTCACCCCAGTTCAGATTTGCCGGTTGCTCCGGCATGACGATCGTGCCGAGGTGGGTGCCCTTGGCGTCCCAGACCCAGATGCCTTTCGGCCCTGTGACAAAGAGATTGCCATTCTTGTCCACCTTGATTCCATCGGGAACGCCATCGTCCTTCCCGCCCGGCTCTTCGCCGAAAATACGGCCGTTCGCAAGAGTACCGTCAGGAGCGACCTCGTATACGCGAATGTTTCGCTGTTCACTGTCGTCGACGTAGAAGTGTTTGCCGTCGGGGGAAAAAGCGAGGCCGTTCGGCTGGGTCAGATCCTTGGTGAGTAGCTTCACATTGCCCTTGCTGTCGAGGCGATAGACGCCCTGGAACGGGATCTCCTGCTTTTCGCCTGCGACCAGATCCAGGGTTGGGTCCGTGAAATACAGAGCACCGTCCGGTCCAACAACCACATCGTTGGGGCTGTTGAGCTTCTTGCCGTCGTAGTGATCCGCCAGAATCTTGTATTTTCCGTCAGGAGTTACCGCGATGATGGCGCGTAACACGCTGGCGCAGTCGATCAGCCGATGCTGGCGATCGAAGGTGTTGCCGTCGGGATCGCCGAGTGAAATTACTTCCTCCTTTTTGCCATCGAGATGCAGTCGGTAAATCTTGTTAATCGTTTCATCGCTTACATAGAGGAAACCAGACTCATCCCACACGGGGCCCTCCGTAAAGCCGAAGCCCGTGCCCACCACGCTCAGTTTGGCGTTGTGATCCACCAGATCCCAGAATTGCGGCAATTCGGCTTGCAGCTTGAATTCCGGAGGTGTGGGTGGAGTGGTTCCAGAACCTGATCCTCCAACCACAAGGAGGGCTGACGCCGCGACGATGATGGTGCGCAGGATTTTCATTCTGCGATTCATGAGACACCCTCTTTCGTGAAACGAACAGTTGCACTTCTCCGCCGGCCACCGCTGCAAGAAGCAAGGTGACGTGTCTACGGATCTTCGAACGCATCCGTGTGAGCTACAGCCTCGCCAGGCTTGACGCCGGCCACACGCATCAGATAGCTGATGACATCATTCAACTCGCCGGAACTGAGAGTAGAGCCGTAGTCGGAGGGCATTAGAGTTTGTGAACTGTCGATCCTCACGAGATCTGACTTGTCGAGGAAGAAAAACGTCCCGTCCAGCGTTTGCAACTGCAGAGAGAAATTATCTTCATTGCGAATCCTGCCGACAACTTTCTCTCCGCTGCGAACGGTTACTGTCGCCAGTCGCGCCTGCCGGTCATCGCCCAAACCAGGATTGGTGAGCGCGCTCCGAATCTGCTCCACCGCGTGACCGCGAGCGTAGCCGGACAGATCGGAGGCGATAAAACCGCCCTTACCGTCAGCCTTGTGGCAGCCGGAGCATCCCGCCTTGCCGAAGAAAACTGTCTCTCCGCGGTTCGGATCACCGGGCAGAGCGATCTTTCTTTTTGTCCCTTGAAGAGAACGCAAGTACATGACTACCGCCTCGACGTCCGGATGCGCGAGGGAGTGAAAGGCGGGCATTCCGGTTCCGGGCAGGCCATTCTCGATGATGTCGGAAATCTGGGCGTCGGAAAACCGCTGTACCTTCGGATTTTCCGCGATGTTTGGCGCACGTTCGCCGCCTCTCCCATCGAGGCCGTGGCATCCGGCGCAGGTTGACGCGAAAGTCCGCTTGCCCCGCGTCGAGACTGACTCGACTTTTTTCTGAGGGCGTTGTTGCTGTGGAGTTTGCGATGAAACGGTGAGGCCATCGGCTACCCACAAAACCGCAAGTATCAACGCCAGCACGGAACGCGATCTTGTGCATGCGAGCATCGGCGAAAGACCGCTTAGAACAAGAACTTTAGGGCGAGCTGCATGATGCGCGGATCGCGCGCTTGTGTGACAAACCCGAAACCGCCCTGCCCCGAGTTGTTGATATTACCCGACGGGTTCATGAACTGCGCATGATTGAAAAGGTTGAACGCCTCTGCGCGGAACTCCACCTGCGTGCTTTCTGTGAGCTTCGTATCTTTCAGCAAGGCCATGTCAAAGTTGTTGATGCCCGGTCCACTAAAGTAGCGGCGCATCACGTTTCCCACCTGCCCAATCGGTTCGAATGTGAAGTAATTCGGGTTGAAATATGGCTGGCCAGCCTGGTTCCGCGGATTGCGGTTTGCGAACAGGTGGCTGCCATTATTGGCGTAGCTGGGTACATCGATGGTGTCCGCGAACGTTCCGCTGAGTGAGTTGTCATCGGTTTCACTCAACTGGACGGGCTCTCCCTTGGCAAATGTCGCGATGCCTGATAGCGCCCAGCCCGCGGTGAGCCTCTTAAAGGAGCCGCCGGTGAGCTTGTCAAACGGCAACTGGACGGTGTAGCTCACCGTCAGGTCTTGCGGGACATCGAAAATCGACAAGGCGCGGCTCTGCCTCGAGTTAAAAGGGTTGGTTGCGTCGAACGATGTCGAACCGTTGTCGATCGATTTTTCGTAAGTGTAGGCCACCAGAAAATTGGCATACTTCTCGTTGTGTTTCACGCTCACCTGCAGGGAGTTGAAGCTCGAGCTGACCACCGTAGCCATGTACGGATTGCTGCCGAAGTTGGCTCCAAATGTAGGGCGCGTACCGTTGACCGTCGTCACCCCGCTAGAGTCAGTAACGGCAGTCGGCGAGTTAACCGTGACTCCCTTTGCCAGTACGTAACTATTGTCTTCTCCGAATGGACCGCAGGGAGTTTGAGCCTGGCCGTTAAGTAGGGCCAGATTATTGGGATTACTCAGGAAATTGCAGAGCGCTGCACTCGCTGGATTCGACTCTTCGAACGTCAAAAGGTGCCGGCCAACGGACCCCACGTAGCTCGCGCTTATGACTGTCGACGAACCCAGCTGGCGTTGCAGAGAAAACTCAAATTGCTGCACCTGCGGTATTTTGTCGTGCGGATCCAGGTAGTCAGCGCCGGAAATCGGCGTGGCTTGTCCCCAATTAAACGACGTGTCGGGATTCTTGGGAGATGAGTTCGCCGGCGGAAAGATGAAGGGGAACTTCTGTCCCCGATTTTTTCCCGTAGCGCGATCGATAAACGGGGTCGCGAGCAGGGTTGGCTCAGGAGAGGAATAATACAAACCGTAGGGCGCATCACCAACTTCAACGAAGCCAGTTGCATCCTCAATGGCGCTATAGAAGATGCCATAACCGACACGAATACTGCTTTTACCAGGCCCCCCAAAAAGCTTGCCGAGCAAGCCTTCCGTCGCATCCGGTGCATAAGCGAAGCCAATTCTGGGGGCAAAGTTGTGATATTGAATGGGGGCCAGGGTTCGCGGTACGCCCGGATCTCCCGGCACCACCAACCCTGTCGGCGCAGTCGGAAAAGTTTTGGACTGTTCGCCGGGGATGACGGTCTCCAGCTTGTTCTGCGTGTCGTACCAGGGCGTCATGATCTCGTAACGAAGGCCATAATTGATGGTCAGCGTTGGCCTTGCGCGCCAGCTATCCTGGGCATAAACGCCAAAGTACTTGTCACGCGAATCGAGAAGCTGCTGGCTGGCTTGCGTGAAATTAACCGGAGCGCCGATCAGGTAGTCGGCGAAATCCAGGCCCGTCTCTGAACCATCAAAGGTGTACGCCCCGTTCGCGTCATCGTAATTTCTTTCATTAATCTGATCGTAATGAAAATCTCCGCCGAACTGGAGGGTATGAGTTCCAACAATTTTTGTGAAATTGTCGATAATCTGATACGTGTTATTGAATTGACGCAGGGCATCCTGGGGAAGTCCAAAACTGTAGTTATTGAAGACGAAAGATGGAACACCTGCCAGCGCTGGAGTGATAGGAGCGATGCCGCCGTTAAAATTGGGGCCTGAACCTGCAGGAGCCGCGAAGCCCAAAGAAGTCAGCGAAACGCCGGTGCCGCCAATTGGAATTCCTCCGAAGTAACGGTCTCTCAGATAAACCAGACGAACGTCGTTGATGGTGGAGTTATTGATCGTTGTCGTGAGGCCGAGATTGATCATCTGCGCACGACCTTGAACACTGCTGTCAAAACCTGGGAAAGTGATGCCCTGGGCGTAGGGGGTAGTCACTGAGAACTGATCGAAAAAGTAGTATCCGAACAACGTGCCGTAGGGCGTCGTTGTGTCGAGGCGTACTCCGAACTTGTCGTCCCTCAGGTGCTGGTTAAAGGACGAAGCTTCATAATTGGCGCCTGACGGTAGATTCGCATTGGGCGCCTGGATATAGTTCAAAGTAGCTTGCGCGACCGGAGACCATGCAGACGTGGGAATCGTTGCATTTGGGAAAACGCATTGCGTGGATAGCGTACAACCCGCCGTGTAGTAGGGCTCTCCCTGCGTCACGCTGTAACCCAGTTCCTGTGAAAGTGTATTCGCCCAGGCGACTCCGGCCACCGTACCCGTGAGCGCTCCTGCCTCGTCCGACAGATTTCCCATGCGATCTTGCGCGGTAGGGACAGCAAAGCTCTGTGTCTGGCCGAGGATTTGTCGATTCCCCTGATAGTCGGCAAAAAAGAAAACCCTGTCCTTTTTTATTGGCCCGCCAAAAGTTCCACCGAACTGATTCTGCTTGAAATCTCCCCGTGCTCCTCCAGCGAAGAAGTTGGCGGCGTCGAAATCGGTATTGCGGAGAAAGTCGAATGCGGACCCGTGAAATCGATTGGTTCCAGATTTGGTGACGACATTGATTTGCCCACCGCTGAAGTTTCCGTATTCGGCGTCAAAGTTATTGGTGAGGATGCGAAATTCGTAGATCGAGTCCAGATTTGGAATGATGGCCGCTCCGTTGTGGACCCCTTCCTGCGCATCCGCCCCGTTCACCATGAAGCCGTTCGAACCAGTTCGGCCGCCGTTTACGGACTGAGTTCCGTTGGTTTGATCGCCGGATACGGTGGTTGGATCGGAGCCTATTCCGTTCGTCATCTGATCTGTGTTCTTATAAGGCGAGACGCCAGGCTGCAAGGAAAGCAGATCGATAAACGAGCGGCCATTCAGCGGCACAGAGGTCATCTTGGTGCCCTCGATCACCTCGCCCATTTGTGTGCTCTGGGTCTCCACTTGAGCCGCTTCCGTGCTCACCTCAATTTTCTCGTTGATCGAACCGATGGCCAGACTGGCATCGGCGCGAAGCGCCGAGTTCGCGTCGATCACCAGACCGGTCTGCCGATAGGTCTTGAAACCTACCTGCTTGATTTCCAGGTCATAGGTGCCGACAGCCAGGGTCGGGAGATTGTAAAAACCCTTGGTGTCGGTTTTTTGAGTAGTCTGGACCCCGGTCAGTGTGTCGGTCGCAGTCACCGATGCTCCTGCAACAACTGCGCCAGATTTGTCCGTAACAACGCCGGAGATGCTGCCGGTGATACTTGCCGACGCAAGCGCCAGCGCAAGAAGCACGAACGCAAGAACTGCGACAACACCATACCGACGGTTGCTCATAGCTGATCTCCTGCCAAAAGAGGCACTGGCCCGATTTTCAACGCGTTCTTTGAACACTTTCACCCAGTGAAATCTGCCACATGGTTGTGAAAGTCGATAGGACGATGGATGACGGTGTATCTCAAGCGCAGTGGGCGTGTCAAACTCTTTTTTTACATTCTCGAGATCAGGACGAACAGACAAATCCGCGCATGCACGGCAGGAAGCGCACACTTGATTCGCCAAACCGCGAATTACTTCTCTTTCACCGCGATCGCCGAAATCTCAATGCGAGCGTTGTTGACCAGGGCCGCTGCCTGGATTGTCGCGCGGGCCGGTTTGGGGTCAGGCAGCACACCTTTGTAAACCTTGTTCATGTCGGGGAACTCATGAATGTCAGCGAGGTAGACGGTCACACTGACCACGTCCTTCAATTCGAAGCCAGCGGCCTTGAGAACTCGCTGGATATTGTTGAGGGCTGCGGTTGTTTCGGGGCCGATTCCCCCACCCACCAGTTTGTCGGACTCGTCCGTACCCTCCTGACCGGCGATATAGAGAGTGTTTCCCGCTACCACGCCATCGCTAAAAGGAAGCCCTCTGGCGGAAGAGAGGTTCACGGTCTTGTGTTCCTGACTATAGCCCTGCTGCACGGAAACGCCTACGGTGAGCGCAATCGCGAAAATCCAAAGCAGCAAGCGGGGAGTTCTGATCAGCATCGTCATTTTCATTTTCATTCCCTTTCGGATAAATGGATTGGCTCTTCCACCGAACGACAAACAGTGTTAGAGTCCGCGCACATATATACATCCAGGAGGAGGAAATGAACAAGTTTTCCCGCTTCGTAACATCTCACAAAATAACGGCATCGCTAGTATCCATCGGCCTTTTGTCAGCGATCTTGTGCGGATCCCGATTCTTGCGCGCCCAATCCGTAGCCGCAACTGTTACACCGCAAACCGACAATGCCCTGATTGCGGACTTTCGCCGCGTGGAAGTGGCTTCGGTTTCCGATGCTCTGGAGCAGTTGACCGGCAGGCGAATGTACATGAGCCACCGCATGCATCCGATCCTGACCGCAAAATTTGCCGGGTTTGCGAGAACGGTCCTGCTCAAAAAGGACGAAGGCAACAGCGATCCCGCGGCCCTGAATGGAATGCTGAAAGCCATCGATGAGGGCTCCGCCGATTCTGTTTATGTGATGGTGGTCGAGGACGGCGCAGACATCGCGGGAATGGGTGGACTGATGGGCACCGCCATGGCTGCGCGCGGCTATGCTGGAGCGGTGATCGATGGGGGAGTGCGCGATGTGGCCTATCTGCGCAAGATTGGGTTTCCGGTGTATGCGACCGGCATCGTGCCGTCGACGTCGGTGCATCACTATCGATTCGCAGGATCCCAGATTTCATTGAAGTGCGATGGAGTAACGGTGAATGCGGGCGACATCGTTGCAGCCGACAGCGACGGCGTCGTGATCGTGCCCAGGGATAAGGCCCAGGAAGTTCTGACCCTGGCCCAACAAATGGACTTCAAAGAGCATTCCATGTATGCCGTGATCGAGCAGATGAAGTCGATTGTGGAGGCGGTGAAGAAGTTTGGAAGACTGTAGTGATAAAAGACCTGTTGCGCAAAATCGATTTTCATCTGATAATCTGCACTTTCATTTTGTGAGCACCCGATATTGACCGGTCTTCATGAATAACCCAAAACGAAACTACGACATCACCGCTCTGCAACGCGGGTTGCGTCTTCTGCACATTTTCAGCGAATCGCCCCACGGGCTAACAGCCAAGCATGTTGCACAACGGTCCCGCCTGCCGGTGAGTACGGTACACCGTTTTCTGGCGAACCTGGAGGGATCGGGCTTTTTGAACTGCGGCGGAGACGGAGTCTATCACCTTGGAATCGCGTGTTTCGCGATCGGCCAGGCGGCTTTGGGCCAACTCGACATTCGCCGGGTGAGTTTGCCGTTTCTTCAGGAATTAAACCGCCAGACGCGAGAAACCGTTCACTTGACGGTACGGCACGGGCTTTCCGCGGTTTACGTCGAGAAACTGGATTCGCCCGAGCAGTTGCGAATTTTCTCGCGCATTGGGGCCGCCGTTCCCTTGTATTGCACCGCAGTGGGCAAGATCATGTTGGCACACATGCCAGACGATGAGCGGAAACAGGCGCTCCCGCAGTTGGCGATGCAGCGTCTGACGCCCAACACTGTCGGGAACCTTCAGGAGCTCGAAGCTGAACTTTACCGAGTCCGAAAAAACGGCTACGCCTGCGATCTGGAGGAACATGAACTCCATATACGGTGCGTCGCGGCGCCCATCTGGGACCACGCGGGTGCGGTAAATGCCAGCCTCAGCATTACTGCACCGATGGTACGCATGCCGGTCACTCGCTTACGCCAACTCGCTATGCTCATTCAGGCTGCTGGCCTCCAGATTTCGCGCGAATTAGGATATCGGACTGCCGGTTACGGATCGCCACCGCGAAGACCTGCGGAAGGGTCCGCAGCATGAGGATGGTAGCGATCATCGCCGTGCTCTTTACTTGCGTGACTTGCGTGGCCGCCGGGGCCGGATATAGTGCGCCGGCCAGCGTATCGACCGCAATTGATGTGCAACCCTCGGATCTATTGGTACAACCTCCCGCTGCCAACTGGATCTCCTACAACGGAGACTACTCGGGACGACGGTTCAGCGCCCTGTCCGAGATTAGCGCCGGCAATCTCGCGGGCCTGCGCCCCGAATGGGTCTTTCATGCGCGTAACTCGGGACGGCTTGAAGTGACTCCCCTTGTCGTGAATGGAATGATGTTCGTGACTGCTGCGAACGATGCCTCCGCCCTCGACGCGCGGACTGGACGCGTGGTGTGGCACCATTCGTGGCCGATTTCGGAAGGGCTGATCGACGACGCGGCGGGCCACATCAACCGAGGAGTTGGAATTTGGCACGACCGGGTATACATGGAAACCGACAATGCACATCTCCTCTGCCTGGATGTGCGCTCGGGCAATCTCATCTGGGACGTGGCGTATGCGGACTGGAATAGGAATTATGGTGCAACCAGCGCGCCGCTCGTGGTCAAAGACAAAGTCTTAGTAGGGACCTCCGG
>Ga0209006_10001335_pt1 | contig 22412 bp, 17 predicted proteins | sample JacPin_JW_Ref_O2_FD_188567 | JGI IMG/M metagenome (GOLD analysis project Ga0209006, IMG submission 188567) | Forest soil microbial communities from Algoma, Ontario, Canada - Jack Pine, Ontario site 1_JW_Ref_O2 (SPAdes) (version 2) | ecosystem: Environmental > Terrestrial > Soil > Boreal... | reverse complement strand
CGATATGGCTTTGGGAGAGGGGGCGCTGGCTCTTTACTTGAACAAGTTCATCGAAGCTAAATTTGAACTTCCGCAAGCTGACCTACCTGACTTGAGTCGAGAATCGTGTCCTGAGGCCGCCGCCGAATCCCTCAGGCGCTATTGGGGAATTGGTGAGCGACCTATCCGCAACACGATTCATCTCTTGGAAGCTAAAGGAGTCCGCATATTCGCGCTGGCCATTGACGCGCTAGAAGTTGATGCGTTTTCTATGTGGAAAGCAAAGACGCCGTTCGTTTTTTTGAACAGCCGGAAGTCGACTGAACATAGTCGCTTCGACGCAGCCCACGAATTGGGCCATCTAGTGCTTCACCGTCACTCTACCCCTAACGGCCGGGACGCAGAAAGAGAGGCGGATGCCTTTGCATCCGCTTTTTTGATGCCGAGGGGAAGCGTCCTTGCGAACGCACCGCGCTTCCCGACGCTCCCTGTGCTCATAAAGCTAAAGAAGATTTGGATTACCTCTTTGGCCGCCCTTAACTATCGGTTGCATGAACTCGGGCTGGTGAGCGATTGGCAATATAGGGGCCTTTGTGTTCAGATCGCGAAAAACGGATACCGAACTAGGGAGCCCGAGGAAGCAGCGCGGGAAACCTCACAGGTTTTGGCCAAGGTGTTAGCCGCTCTTCATCAAGATGGTATTAGTCGAAACCATCTGGCAAGCGCATTGACCCTGTACCAGTTTGAACTCGATCAATTGCTATTCGGTCTTGTCATGACGGGGATAGAAGGTGGTCGACGCACTACGACGGGCGGGGGCTCCGAGCGTTCAATCCTGACCAGAGTGAAATAAGAACCCGTGCAATCCCTCTTAGCGCTACGCCACTACGGTCGTCGCTGCTTCAGCAGCGCCCGCGCGGCCGCCAGCAGCTTCCGATTTGGCGTGGGAGGATTCTTTAGCAGATCGAGAACGCGCAAACTATCGCGCTCGGATAACCGTGCAGTGCCCTCTTCATTCAGAGCATCGTTCTCAGCCGCAAATCTGGGCACAATTCCTCCGCCTACGTACTTAAATATTACAGAGAATCGGGCTGGAATTCACACCGCCAACAATCCCGAAAATCCACAGCTTCACTGTGACATCTGACCTTGCGCCTCACTCCACCTTTGTCGGATCATTGCCCCAGCAGAGGCAGTACAAACGCATCACGACAGAAGGATGACCCCGGCAAAGATCCGGGCGATAAGTCCTTTGTTCGACGTATTTTGGCCTCTAAGCTCTTTGAAAAACGTATTTTACAGTCCATTTTTTGCTAACCCGATGATTCCACTCCCACAGGGGATAGGGGGAGGGTACAGTACCAATTAGTAAACTCGCAGACTTTCCGGCAACGCCCTGTCATCCTGAGGAAGCGGAGTCGCACGCGAAGCAGGACGACTTTCGGACGAAGCCTGCCCTGAGCTTGTCGAAGGACTCTCTCCACACTCGTCTGCGCACACAAGCGACTATGCTAAGATGACCATACATAAGAGGAACTGGTCATGAAGACAATTTCAGCCGCGGACTTCAAGGCGCGTTGCCTTACCCTGATGGACGACGTTGGCAGCACTGGCGAAATTTTATTGATCACGAAGCGTGGGAAGCCCGTAGCCAAGCTCGTACCTGCCGCAAAGAAAAACCGCGAGTTCATCGGCAGACTGAAAGGCGTCGTTGAAATCGTGGGCGACCTTGATGCGGACCCGCCAAATGTATGGGAATCCGCTCTTTGATTCTCCTCGACACTCACGCCTTGGTTTGGGCTGTAACCGATTCCAGGAAGCTTTCGCGTCCGGCAGCCTCCGCGCTCCGGCGCGCCAGAGTGACGGGAGGCATCGCGATCTCGGCGATCACAATCTGGGAAATTGCATCCTTGCTGGCAAGAGGAAGAGTGCGAGCTTTCGGTACGCTTGAGGCCTCGATCCAGATGTTTCTGGACGGTATCGCTGTCCGCCCGGTTACTCCTGAGATTTGTGCGCTCGGAGCGCAATTCCCCAATGATTATTCGCACGATCCTGCCGATCGAATCATCGGCGGCACAGCCCGCGCCGAGGGCCTCGCGCTGATAACTCACGACGAGAGAATTCGAAAAAGTCCTCTGATCAAAACTGTGTGGTGACTGGGCAAAATCTCGATAGACCGCGTCGCCAGTAGCAGCTAACCCGGTTAGTCGTAATACTCGAGTCCGAGATGCGTGATCAACTCTTCGCCCTTCAAATGGCGCAGCGTGTTCTTCAGCTTCATCAATTGAATGAACAGATCGTGTTCGGGATATAAGCCAGGAGCGGTCATCGGGGATTTGAAATAAAAACTCAGCCACTCTTGAATGCCCAGTCCCTTCAGCGCCGAACAGCGCTTGGCCAAATCGGTTAGCAGCACCAGGTCGAGGACGATGGGCGCGGCGAGAATGGAATCGCGGCAGAGGAAATCGACTTTGATCTGCATGGGATAACCGAGCCAGCCAAAGATGTCGATATTATCCCAGCCTTCTTTGTTGTCGCCGCGTGGCGGGTAATAGTTGATGCGGACTTTGTGGAAGATATTTCCGTAGAGTTCGGGATAAAGCGCGGGCTGAAGGATGTGCTCGAGAACTCCGAGTTTCGATTCTTCTTTTGTCTTGAACGAACCGGGATCGTCGAGCACTTCGCCGTCGCGATTGCCGAGAATGTTCGTCGAATACCATCCGCTGAGTCCGAGCAACCGCGCCTTGAACGCGGGAGCGAGCACGGTCTTCATCAAGGTTTGGCCGGTCTTGAAATCTTTGCCGCAGATCGGAGCTTCGTTCTTGCGCGATAGGTCGAGCATCACCGGCAAATCGACGGTGAGATTTGGAGCGCCGTTGGCGAACGGCACTCCTTCCATCAGCGAGGCGTAGGCATAGATCATCGAGGGCGCGATCATTTCGTCATTTTCGCGCATGGCTTTCTCGAACGACTTGATGGATTGATGCGCTTCAGTGGGTTCGATGTAAGACTCTGTCGAGCCGCACCACATGGTGACGAGACGAGTTGCGCCGCTGGTCTTTTGGAAGTTGCGGATGTCGTCGCGCAATTGCTCGGCGAGATCCATCTTGCTTTTGCCCTTCTTGACGTTCGGCCCGTCGATTCTCTTGACGTAGTTGTGATCGAAGACCGCGGGCATCGGCTTTATGTCGGCGAGAAATGGCTTCAGCTGATCGAGCAATCGCTGGTCAAGAACTCCCGCATTCGACGCGGCTTCATACATATTGTCTTCGAAGATGTCCCAGCCGGTGAAGACCAGGTCGTCGAGTCCGGCGAGTGGCACGAATTCTTTAATTTTCGGAGAACGGCCCTCCGTGCGCTTGCCCAGACGAATGGTGCCCATTTGGGTGAGCGATCCGATTGGTTTTGCCAGGCCTTTGCGGATGGCTTCGACGCCGGCGACGAACGTGGTGGCAACCGCGCCCATGCCGGGAATCATCACCCCAAGTTTTCCCTTGGCCGGTTCGATGCCGCTATTCGCCACCTTTGACGAGCGCTTCGCGACACTGGAGCGGCCCGCCATTTTCAGTTCGCGGCTAGCGCGTTCGGCGTGGGCCAGGGCGGTTTCGCGGTGCTCATGCTCGCGCGCCGCCTGCGCCGTGGAAAACTGCTTGCGATGACGGTTGCCGTCGGCGTCCCACCAATCGGCCATATAGATTCCTGGGCGTTTCTGGTACATGGATGTCTCCTTGTTGGTGGCGGTGGCTGGTCACCGTCACCAGAGTGAAAGCCCATACTCTCATGGGGCGAGGAAGCGGGCAAACCGTCGGCGGCTAACCGTGCAGAAAGCACATTCAACGGCATTGAGCGTCATTGGGTGGAATTTCCGGCTGCATGAATCGACGCAACTCCGGGAGGGTTGAAGATTTCATTTTGCTTAAGCTGCGATTTGGCTAGCTACTTCTAATTGGACACTGGAGCTGCCCTCGGGCATAGTGGGACCTGCTTCGAGGGCCGAGACGCAAAGAGCCGGACATTCGTCGAAGCGATAGTTGTAGCTAGAGGCTGTCTCATAGGGAATCGCAGGAGTAAGCTGCGGGCTCCCTCAGGGGCTAAAGCCCGCGTCTTAATTGGTTCCTGGCGGCACGACTGAAGTCGTGCCCTTCCCATAACCATTTAAGCGATGGCTACTAGCTGAATCTTCCGTTCTAGTGGTTCGAGGACTGCGATCTGAGGTGCGGCTTGGCGCGAGCGACCCTTGGCGCGGGCGGCCTCGAATTGTTACAAGGAGCAAAACGACTTTCAGAACAGGAGATCACGATGAAATGGATTTGCAGATTTGCTTGCACCGGCGTATTCATCCTCGGCTCATTCACCCTTATGTGCGTACCGGCGTTCAGTCAGAACGCGCGCGGCGTGTTCAAGCTCAATCACGAGGTTCGGTGGCAGAATGAAGTCGTGCCCGCCGGGGAGTATAGGTATTCGGTGGAGTTACGTGGTTCATCGCAAATGCTGACGCTCCGCGATGCCAACGGAGAGGGCTCGGCGATCATGGTTCTGGTAAATGACGCAGACAGCACCGCCCCTGCGACCGCAGCCACTGGGGAGAAGGGCAGGCTGATTTTGACCTCGCAATCGGGCCGCCGCTATGTCAGTTCCATGGAAGTACCATCGATCGGAGTGACTTTGCACTTTTCCGTACCGGAGGAAAAGGATCCGCGGGAAGGCTCCAGGAACGCCTCAGGAGCGGCGAAGTAAGCGGGTTTGAAGAATGGTCGGGAGCAGATTCTTTCTTGTGTCTGCTCCCGATTTCTGCCGCCGCAGAAGATCAGGGACTTTAGTCACGAGGAAGATATTGCCTACTTGTTTACTAATGATTCCCATAAATACTTTGAATTGGACTCTGGCGCTCGCATGCCTGATAGTGGGATTGCTTCAAGAACCAGCACCGCAGCTGTTATCGCGAAGCACTCTTTTGTAGCCCGCTCTGTTGCTGAGCTGCAAATCTTCTGACCTCGTTGTTCTTCACTGCAATCTGAGTTCACGCCCCCGGCATTGCGCCGTCGTGTGCGCGCAGAGAGCTTGTCCGCTCATTTCCATTACCAAGAACAGGAGATCACTATGACCAGGAAATCTATTTGCAAGTTCGCTTACGCCGGTCTACTCGCTCTCGGCTCGTTAACCCTCATGCCGGCTCTGGCTTCGGCTCAGGATGCGCGGGGCGCCTTCACTCTCACTCATGATGTGCGCTGGCAGAACGTTGCGGTTCCCGCGGGATACTATAAGTTTTCCGTGGAATTGCGCGGGCCTTCGGAAATGCTGGTATTGCACAAGGTCAGCGGAGGCGGCTCCGGCTTTATGATTTTGGTGAACGACGTCGACAGCATGGCGCCGGCAACCGCGGCGGCTTCCGAGAATGGCAAGCTGACTCTGGTGTCGCAATCGGGCAATCGGTATGTCAGTGCGATGGAGCTGCCGGCGATTGGAGCGACGCTGCACTTTGTGGTGCCGTCTGAGACGCGCGAACTGGCGATGGCAGGGGCCGCTTCGGCTTCGTCCAAGTAACGGCCGGAAATGGTAGTCAAACTTCGGGAGCGGATTCGGATTGAATCTGCTCCCGATTTTCCTGCGGCAACAATTGAGGATCGCTGGCCAGGAGATTGCAGAAAAGCTCAATTCGCGAGCGAAAGACGAGCGCGGGGCTGAAGCCCGTGATCGTTTCAGAGCCTTACGCGGCCCTGAAGGGCCGCTCTTCCACGCAGTTCCCTGCATTGGTGGGTTTTTCAACTGCGCATGGTGAATTTTTCAGCAGCTAGCTAGGACGGACTTTGTTCGCGGAAATTGCCCTTCACTTCATCGCTGAGAACGATGGCTTCGGCAATTTCTTTCATCGCGATGCGCTTCTGGCGGCTTTGCCGCTGGAGAGCCAGGTAGGCTTGCTCTTCGTCTAGCCCCAAGTCGCGTTGCAAGATGCCTTTGGCGCGTTCGACGATCTTTCGGGTGGCCAGTTGCAGAGAGAGATTGGAGTTTGCTTCTTCGAGGCGCGCCATCTCGATTTCGGCGCCCACCAGAAAGCCGATGGTCGAGATCAACTGAATCTGCCGCTTCTTGTAGACGTGCGGCAAGCGGTGCTGAAGGTTGATCACGCCGACCACCCGGCCGCGGCACATCAAAGGAACGGAGAGAAAACCTTCATAGCTATCCTCCGGAAGCTCGTTGAAAAAGCGGAAGCGCGGGTCCTGCGCGGCGTGCTCGGAGACCGCAACGGGCTCCTGATTTTCCGCAACCCATCCTGTGATGCCTTCGCCTACGCGAAGCTTCAAACGATCGACAGCATCGGGATGAGGATTCTTGGAAGCTCGCAACACTAGCTCCTGGCCTTCGAGCACATAGATGAGGCAGGAGTCGCACTTGACCAAGGCGGAGGCGAAATCGACGATACGGGTCAGCACCTCATGAAATCCATCCGCCGTGGCCAGCCGAACGCCGATCTCGTGCAGAACCTCAACTTGTGAATCTTCCATCGACAGTAAGGTGTCCATACGCTAGATTACGGACATCCGTTGGACCATGTCTAATTCCAAATTTTGATTGCCGCGATAAAAGAATACCCGGCGGTTTGTTGCGATTTTTTAACATCGTTGAAGAGGATGAAGCATCGGCGCAGAGAGATGTCATGCGTTGCGGAGCGAAGCGGTGGCGTCCCTGCCGGGACTCGTTCCGTCCTTCTGCCTTACCCGGCACTTCCGTGCCGGGCTTTCACATTTCGTCCCTTCGGGACTTTGCCGTAGTGATTTAATTCGTCCCTTACTTGTCCAGGTCCATTGCTTTTATGGGCAGGTCCCAGTGCGCGTCGAGGATCTCGAAGCGGCGCTGCTCCTCGCGAGCGTAGGTTTCCTGGTCGGGATAGAGCTGTTTCTTGATTGCATCTTCGTCGAAATCCTGATTGGCGACGGTCGCGTTTTTGAAGACGATGGTGACGCGGAAATCCCAACGGCCGTCTTCGGTGGTGTGGTAGCGGGGTTGGTCCATCCAAACTTTCAGCACGCGGCCCATTTCCACTTCTTTTTTTAGCAAGGGATAGTGATTCTTCTTGAAGAGCTTCAGAAACTCGTCGGCGTGGCCCCATTTTGTTTTGTAGTAGTACTCGATGACGAAGGGTTTGTCGGAGGTTGGGGGAAAGGTTTGAGCCTGGACAATGGTCGAGACGGCAGTGGCCATGAAAATCAGAATCGCCAGGGTGCGGATAACTCTTGTCATTGACTTCTCCTCGAGGGGGAATGCTTGAGTTTGTACAGCAATTGGGCGAGGAAAGAAAGCGTGATGGGGAGCCGGCTTGACCATTCGGTGCAGAGCGATGCCGATGAGCTTAAGGCCGCCAAGTAAATAGGGGTGAGAATTCCCTGCGGGGCGTATGGATGCGAATTATCGAATAGGGATCTTTCGACTGCGAGGAGGGATTCGTTTCACGAATCCCTCCTCTTCGCTCAAGATGACAATGCTTATAATTTGCGCAGGATGACAAGCCTCGCAAGACGACAAGGCTTATGAGGCGAATGCAGCGTCCCGCGCCCGATTTGGCGCAGTCCCAAAACTCCTCAAAACCCATTACTTTCGGTCAAGGGCGGGGGGCACATTTACCCATCGTCCGCTCTCCCGTATTTTTAAGACTCCAATCCCAGCACACTCCCCGCCTGGGTCCCCGTGGAGCAAGAAAGAATGGCTATGGCTGATCGCGAATTTCAACTGGGATTACTGCCCCAACGCAAGATTAACAAGCGGGCATTGGCGGCCAGCTATGGGCTGGTGGCGCTGATGTTGCTGATCGTGATCAACGTTGGCCTGTTGCTACCGGAAAAATTGCACTTGAAGGACTTTCACGTCACCGAACTGATTCCCTTGCCGGCGGCGCGTCCGGAACCGGCGGCGGTGAAGCGTCCGAAGATCAAGATGAAAATACTTCCGCCTGCGCCGGTGTTTGCCGCGCCGAAGCTGATGGTTCCGCGCGAGGTGCATCACGAGGCGCCTAAGCCGGAGGAAGCTCCGAAGGTGGTGGTGAATCAGTTTGCCGCGCCACAATTGAAGATGGTCGCGGAGACGCGCGCTCCGCAACTGGTGCATACGGGAGATTTTGGCAGCTCGTCGCCAGCCACGTTAAAGGCGGCGGTGCAGCAAGTGCAGACGGGCGGTTTTGGCGATCCCAACGGTTTGAAGGGTGAAGGCAAACAGGCAGCGAAGTTGTACGCGGCGCAGGCTGGCGGGTTCGACATGCCAGTGGGTCCCGGACAAGGCAATGGGACCGGCGGCGCAAAGGGATTGAAGGGCACGGTGGCCAGTGCGGATTTTGGCAATGGCGTGGCGACGACGGCTCGGAGCAACGGAGGCGCCGCGGTCGCGACGGGGGGATTCGGATCGGAGCAGGTGGTTCATAACGGGCCGAAACTTCAGGCGGATGCGGGACCGGCTAGTTCGGGTGTGGAAATCACCTACAAGCCGAATCCGTTGTACACGGACGAAGCGCGGAATTTGAAGCTCGAAGGCGAAGTGCTGCTGGAAGTGATGTTCGGGGCGAATGGAACACTGCATGTGAATCGCGTGGTGCGCGGGTTGGGGCATGGGTTGGACGAAGCGGCGATTGAGGCAGCAAAAAAGATGCGCTTCAAGCCGGCGATGCGCGGCGGCCAACCGGTGGACTCGACGGCGGTGGTGCACGTGATGTTCCAGATGGCGTACTGATTGCACTGCACAAAGATTTGAACGGTGGAAGCGTCAATTTCGATTAATTGTTTCTCAGAAACCTCGGCGAACTCTTGGTTCAAGAAATTGGAGAAAAGAAATGCGTAACTGGAAATTCATACTGGCTGCGACGTTGCTGGCATCGTTGAGCGCGGCCGCACAAACGGCGAATACCCAATCTACAACGCAGGTTTCGGCTGCGGATCAAACGCAGGCTACTCAGGCTGCGACGACCGTCATGCCGACTGCACAGCAGACGGGGACTTCCGCGTCGTCGCAGAGTTCGCAGCCCGAACCGCCGACTCCAGCGGCGCTGCCCGCGCCCACCACGATGGATCAGGTGGTGGACAGGTTCATCGAGCGCGAACATGGGCTTATGAAGATGCTTTCCAACCGCACGCCGGTAGTCGAGACCTATTTGCAGAATCTGACGGCCGATCCGCAACTGGGGCCGGTGCCGAGCGGGGATCATTATTTTCTTGGCCGCATGGATATGGGTGAGACCGTTGACCGGAAAGATTATTTGAAAGAGAAAGACCCGATGCAGGCGAAACTGATGGGCGGCTTCCACAAGCTCTTCAAGGTGCAATACCAGCCCATGGGATTTTCGTGGATGGTCTATGCCGACCGCACGGACTTCGACCGCGATCATTATGAGTTTCACTACATTCGCCGCGAATTTCTGGGCGACGTGCGCTGCCTGGTGTTTGATGTGACGCCGAAAAAGAATTCGGGCAAGGGGCGATTCCTGGGGCGGGTGTGGGTGGAAGATCAGGATTACAACATCGTGCGTCTGAACGGGACGTACGCTCCGGCGCCACGCAATTCTTTCTTCTTCCACATGGATAGCTGGCGGCTGAATCTGATTCCCGGCTACTGGGTTCCGGCTTACATTTACAGCGAAGAAGGCGATTTCAGCGCGGGCGTGAAAAACAAGCTGGCCTTCAAAGCGCAGACCCGCATCTGGGGCTACGACCTGAAGAAGAACGACAGTGAAGATGAACTGACCAACATTCGCGTGGACAGCGTGAAGGATGACAGCACGGCGGCGCAGGATGCGTCTCCCTTGCAGGCGGAGCGCGAGTGGCAGCAGCAGGCGGAGAACAACTCCATCGAGCGTTTGACACGGGCTGGATTGCTGGCGCCCGAGGGCGATGTCGATAAGATTCTGCAAACGGTCGTCAATAATCTGGAAGTTACCAACAACATCGACTTGCCGCGGCCGGTGCGCACGCGTGTGCTGCTTACCGCTCCGTTGGAAACTTTCAGCGTGGGCAACACGATCGTGATCAGCCGGGGTTTGATTGACGTGCTTCCCGACGAGGCCAGCCTCGCGGCTGTGCTTTCGCACGAACTGGCGCACATTGTTCTCGGACACAACCTGGGCAGCAAGTATGCGTTCAACGACCGCATGCTGTTCTCCGACGACTCGACCTATCAGAATCTTGGTTTCAAGCATGTGCCGGAAGAAGAAGCGGCGGCCGACAAGAAAGCTGTCGATCTGTTGAAGAATTCGCCCTATGCGCAGAAGCTGGATAGCGTGGGCCTTTTCCTCAAGGCGTTGCAAACGCGCGCTCCGCAACTCGGGGCGTTGCTGACTACGCATCTGGGAAATTCTTTGGCGGAGGGCGGAACGATTAACCGCTTGCAGGCTTTGTCGACACAGGGCCCGACGCTCGATATGACCAAGCTGGATCAGATAGCGGCGCTGCCTTTGGGCGGACGCATCAAGATCAATCCATGGGACGACAAAGCGGAGATGGTGAAGACGGCTCCGGTGGCGATTACTTCGGCGCGCGACAAGATGCCGTTTGAAGTCACACCGTTCTACCCGCGGCTGGCGCGCATCAACACCACAGCGATTGCGCCAACCACGTCGGCGGCGAACACCAACTCGGGGAACTAACCATTTCGCTTCGCGCGCTTCTTAGAAAACGGACAGCCCCTTCGACTCCGCTCAGGGCAAGCTTAGGCGGCTGTCCCCACATAAACCCATAACGCGCGAGCACCAAGGTGAAAGACGGCGCTGGCCGGGATCCGGAATCATCTTCCGGGATGCCCGGCCTTCGTTGCTTGCTCTCAAATCTCCAGGCAGCAATACATCTCGGGGCGCATCCAATAACATAGAACGTCACCCACCCAATGACCATACGGCGGCGTTTACCGCGAATCGTTTTCTTGTTAATCGCTCTCTCATTAGCTGTTCTCGCCTTCGGCGTGGCCAGGGGTGCGGAATCGCCTCAGACCGGCGAACCAGCGGTGGCAAGACATTCCATGGGAAAGCATCTTAGGGCCGAGGGATTGCCGAATTTCGGTGAAGTTACGCAGCGCCTTTATCGCGGTGGACAGCCCACGCCGGCGGGTTTTGGCAAGCTAGCTCAGATCGGCGTGGCAATCGTCGTCGACTTTGGCCGATCATCCCGCGACGAAAAACAAACCCGCAAACTGGGCATGCAATATGTGATGATCCCGTGGCATTGCCCGTTTCCCAAAGATAAGGCTTTTGCGAAATTCCTGAAGCTGGTGAAAGAAAATCCGGACAAAAAAATCTTTGCCCATTGCCGCTTAGGCGACGACCGCACGGGGATGATGGTTGCCGCGTATCGCATGGCGATGCAAGGCTGGAACGCCGGCGATGCGATGAATGAGATGAAGCAGTTCGGATTTAGCAAAGCGCATCATTTCATTTGTCCGGGGTTGGCGGGATATGAACAGAGTTTTCCCGAGCACTTCAGTACGAATAAAGCGTTCGAGGAAGTGCGATCGCTCGATGGCTCGCGCCGGTAAGCACGGGGACGAGAAGTTCAGTTCGAACTTCCGAAAGTGATGCTGATGCGCGCGAGATCCCTCGCTTCGCCTGAAGTACGGCTACGCTCGGGATGACGCCAGAGGAGTTCTTAGACGATGGTTGGTTTTACGGAGTGAATTTGTAAACCGTACCGTCGTTGGTGGCTCCGCCATGGACGGTGGTGCCATAGAAGTTGCCGAAAGAATCGACCACCATTCCGTTGTAGGCGAAGCCGGGATTCGGAACTCCGGTAAAGCGATAGGGCACGCTCTCGACCCACGCGCCGTTCGCTTTTGGCGTCATCTTGAAGATCACGCCGCAACCGCAGCCTCCGCCGCCGTCACTGGTGGTGCCGTAGAGATTGCCGGCAGAGTCGGCAACCAGAGTGCTGATCGGACTGCTCCCGTCGCTCCCGCCTTTAAAGCTGTAGAGCACAGTCTCGGTCCAGGAGTTGCCGCCGTGAGTTAGTTTGTAGACCGTGCCCACGTCGTTGGCGCCGGCGTAATAGGTAGTGCCGTAGAGGTTGCCGGATTTGTCGAGAATCACTCCGCCATAAGGCAAAGCTCCGTCGGGCTGATCTTTAAAAGCATAAAGCGTTTTCAATTGCCACTTGCTCTGAACGATCGACATTTCGAAAACCGTGCCATCGCCATTCGCGCCGCCGACGGTAGCCACTCCGTAGATGTTTCCAGTGGCGTCAAAGATCAGGCGTCCGGCGGAACCGCCGGCTCCGTCGTTGCCTCCGGTGAAGGTGTGCAGCACGCTCAGGCTCCAGCCACTCGCGCCCGGCTTGAGTTGATAGATGACGCCTTGTCCTTTTGCGCCGCCGGTGGGAGTTGTCCCGTAGAGGTTGCCGTGCTTGTCGAATGTCAGGCCGCTTCCCGGCCCCGAGCCGTCATTGCCTCCGGTGAAGGTGTGGATCACGCTCTGCGTCCAGGTTCCGCCGGAGTTGGCGAGTTTATAGGCCACACCGCATCCGCCCTCGCAGGAACCTGCGCCACCGGTAACTGCGGTGCCGTAGAGATTTCCTTCCGCGTCGAGCGTGACGCCTTTGTAAGGCTCGCCGCCATCGGTGCCGCCGGTAAAGTTGTAGAGAACGGTGTGGACGCCCGCGGGCGTGACTTCAAACACCGTGCCGCCGCCAAATGTTCCGCCCTGCACCGAGGTACCGTAGATGTTGCCGGCGGAGTCGGTGACGAGGTCGCTATCGATGTATTCGCCGTCGGCGCCTCCGGCGAAGCTGTAGAGGATTGTGGTGGTGCCGGCCGCGTGAGCGGTTAAGACTGCTACTGCGAAAAATGCGAGAACGACAATAGGCCTGCGAAGCGACGGAAAGATTAGTTGGATTTGCATTTGCTTCCCCCGGGTTCGGAATGGTGCTGGCAGTCACGGAGCGGCGTGGTGAATATAGCATTGAAAGCAGATCCAGAGGGCAGAGTTGCAATTTATTTTACAAATGGCGCGGCGGAATTGTCTGGTTCTGCGACTGCCGCGTGAGAATGCCTTAATGGGACGGCGGTGCGGATGGGTTGATAGGGATCCTTCGACTGCGGTTGATCTCTGCGCTGATGCGCAGAGATCAATCCTCGCTCAGGATGACAGGCACCTCAGCACGACAAGAGCCGAGAGGGGTTAGCCTTCATCTTGCTCTCTCAGTTTCGCCAGCACGCCGAAATCTTCCAGCGTGGTGGTATCGCCTTTGACTTCGCTGCCACTGGCCACTTCGCGCAGCAGTCGGCGCATGATTTTTCCGCTGCGCGTTTTCGGTAGCGTGTCGGTGAAGCGAATGTCATCGGGCTTGGCCAGCGCGCCGATCTCTTTCGCCACCCACTTGCGCAATTCTTCTTTCAGCTCGGCGGTGGGTTTTCTTCCGTGCTCCAGCGTGACGAAGGCTGAAATTGCCTGTCCCTTCAACCCGTCGGGCCGGCCGACCACTGCTGCTTCGGCTACAGCTTCATGGGCCACCAGCGCGGATTCCACTTCCATCGTACTGAGGCGGTGCCCGCTGACGTTGAGCACGTCATCGACGCGGCCCATGACCCAGTAGTAGCCGTCTTTGTCGCGGCGCGCGCCGTCGCCGGTGAAGTACATGCCGGGAATCTGCGACCAATATTGCTTTACATAGCGTTCGGGGTCGCCATAAATCGTGCGCGCCATGCCGGGCCACGGCTGCTTGAGCACAAGAAATCCACCCGATCCGAGCGGAACCGGCTTGCCTTCCATGGTTACGACCTCGGGAACCACGCCGGGAAACGGCAGCGTCGCCGAACCCGGTTTGGTGGCGATTGCGCCGGGGAGCGGCGTGAGCATGATGTGGCCGGTTTCGGTTTGCCACCAGGTATCGACGATGGGGCAGCGGTTGCCGCCGATGACTTCGCGATACCACATCCAGGCTTCGGGATTGATCGGCTCACCCACCGTTCCCAGCAGGCGCAAACTCGACATGTCATGTTTGTTCGGCCATTCGTCGCCCCACTTATTGAAGGTGCGGATCGCGGTGGGAGCGGTGTAGAGAATGTTGACCTTGTGGCGCTCGATGATCGACCAGAACCGGTCAGGCTCGGGTTGATTGGGAGCGCCTTCATACATCAGCGTGGTGGCGCCGTTTTGCAGTGGGCCGTAGACGATGTAGCTGTGCCCGGTCACCCAGCCAATGTCAGCGGTACACCAATACGTGTCTTCATCTTTGAGATCGAAGACCAATTTCGTGGTGAGATACGTGCCAACAGAATATCCTCCCGTCGTGTGAACAAGTCCCTTGGGTTTGCCCGTCGTTCCCGAGGTATAGAGGATGTAGAGCGGATGCTCGGCGTCGAGCGACTCGGCGGGGCATACGTCGGAAGCTTTTGCCATCAGTTCATGCCACCAGTGGTCGCGGCCCGCCTGCATGTTGATTGCAGTTTTTGTGCGCTGATAGACGACGACATTCTTCACTTCGGGACACGACTTGAGCGCTTCTTCGACTGCGGGAAACAGTTTGACTTCGGCTCCGCGGCGATACGAGCCATCCTGAGTAATAACCGTTGAAGCTTGACAGTCGTGAATGCGATCAACCAGGGCGTTGGAAGAAAATCCGCCGAAGACGACAGTATGCGGAGCGCCGATGCGGGCGCAGGCCAGCATGGCGATGGGTAGCTCAGGCGTCATGCCCATGTAGATGGCGACACGGTTGCCCTTGTTCACTCCCAGCGATTTAAGAACGTTGGCGAACTTTTGCACTTCGTGGTGAAGTTGCTGATAAGTCAGTGTTCGGACTTCGCCCGGTTCGCTCTCCCAGATAATTGCAGCTTTATTCTTGCGCCAGGTTTCCACGTGGCGGTCGAGGCAGTTGTAGGAAAGATTGATCTGGCCGCCGACAAACCATTTGGCCCACGGGCAATTCCATTCGAGAACCTTGTCCCACTTTTTGAACCAGTGCAGTTCGCCGGCGATGCGGGCCCAGAATTTTTCCGGATCGTCGATGGACTCTTTGTAGATGCGGTCGTATTCGGCGCGGCTCTTGATGTGGGCGTGCTGACTGAACTCTGCGGGAGGCTCGAAACTGCGCTGCTCCTGGAGGATGGAATCGATATTGGTGCCGGGAATGTCTACGATGGCTTTGTCGGACATCAGGAAACCTCTACGTGGAGGAAATTGGTTCCGTGCGTGAATAGCACGGACTCTCAGAGAGATTATTCTACACATTGAGGGGCAGCGCTGAATGTCGAGTGCGAGCCGTGCGATAATCCCATCCAAATGGCTGCCGTATTAGTCTGTTTGCTAAGGGCTAACAGACTGCGAGGTCGGTTCTGGACAGGACAAGATCGGCGTTGATAGCGTGTCTTTATCTTTGCCTCTTTTTGGGACATGCCTTCGCGCAGCCGGTAGACAAGGAGCCGGTCGCGGTCGTGGAGATTGGAGGAGCCGCTGACTGGAGTATTAACGAAGGCGGATCAAGCTTCGGCCCTACGGTCGCGGTTGAAGTCACGCCAATCGAGAACTGGCTGGAACTGGAGGCGGGGGTTACATCGCTCTTTGCCCGGCACTCCACGGAATGGGACGTCGACTTCCTGTTCAAGAAGCCATGGACGCTCTCGAAAAAAGCGGAGTTCATGGTGGGCGTTGGTCCGGAGTGGTTCCATGCGACGAAACACAGCGCGACACCGAACTCTGTCAGCGGGGAAGGCGTGCCGGATTTCATGTTCTGGCCTTCAGCGAAGCACAGATTCGGTTGGTACCTCGAACCGGACTACGAGTACAACTTTGGGCGCGGCCATGAGCAAGCGCTTGGAATAAGCGGCGGCCTGTTGATCGCAATCCCGTGAGGGGAGTCGCATCACCCTTTCCGCATAACCTCTATTTGCCTTCCGTTGATAGTGGCGCATCTCAAACTGCACCACGACCACACTTTGGGCAGCTTGCTTTTGGCCAGACTGCCGTTATAAGCTCGGAGTGGATTTCCTGATGCCGCGACGGATGAGTTCGCTAATCCGCTGGTCAGCGTGGCTATGCCTGTCCCTGATAGTTTGGACGGCGGCGGTGGAGTCTACCCATACCCACCCGAGCCAGTCTGACGGGACCACTTGTTCTATTTGCGTGGCGGCGCATAGCACCAGCCCAACCGCCAGCACCGTTCATGCCGCACCGGTTTTTGCCACCATTGGCCACCTGCAAGATAAAGATATTCTCGCCCAGGCCCGGCTGGATGTAGCCGACCTCGGCAATCGCGGTCCTCCTGCTGTTCTTTTTCTCTAGGGATTCCCACTGATTCGACCATCCGGCGTTCTGCGCTGGTCGATCCCTATTTTCATTCGTCGTTTTTACTTGTCCCAGGAGGACTCCATGCCTGCTTCTTATAAGTGGCGCTTCATCGCCATTCTTGTACTTATTTTCTCCGCTATCGCAAGCTTCGGTCAGTCCGCCGGAAATTCCGGTTCCATCAATGGCAGCGTGGCAGATCCTACCGGCGCGGTCGTCCCGAACGCTACGGTGGAAATTCGCAACCCAGTGAGCGGCTTTGATCGCACTACAACCACCGACGCTGCCGGGAAGTTCGCCTTCACCAATATTCCGTTTAATCCATATCATCTGACCATTGCCGCAGAGGGTTTCCAATCGATGGCGCAAGACGTAGAGCCCCGCTCGTCCGTGCCGGTCGCCGTAGCCATCAAACTGCAAGTCGCGGGATCGAACACGCAGGTTACCGTCCAAGCCGAGGGGGGAGACTTAGTTGAAAACGACCCTACGTTTCACACCGATGTGGATAAGGCGCTATTCGACAAGCTTCCTTTGGAAAGCCAGTCATCGTCGGTGAGTTCGCTGGTTACACTTTCCACGCCCGGAATTGCCGCCGATTCCAACGGACTCTTCCACGGGCTGGGCGATCACGCGGAGAACTCATTTTCGGTCGATGGCCAGCCCATCACCGATCAGCAGAGCAAAGTATTCTCCAACCAGATACCTCTGGACTCCATCGATTCTATGGAAGTCATCTCCGGCGCGCCTCCCGCGGAATACGGAGATAAGACCAGCGTGGTTATCAATGTGACCACCCGGTCGGGCCAGGGTATGACTACGCCCCATGGCGTCGTGACCGCGTCCTACGGGTCGTTTGGTACTTCCGATATCGGGGTCAATGTAGGTTACGGGGGAAAGACGTGGGGAAATTTCATCTCGGCCAGCGGATTGAACAGTGGCCGCTTCCTTGACCCGCCCGAGTTTGTAGTTATGCACGACAAGGGCAACGAAGAGAACCTGTTCGACCGAGTCGATTACCAGATCACCAATGCCGATTCGCTTCACCTGAACTTCGGCTACACCCGCTCCTGGTTCCAGACGCCGAACTCCTTCGACGCGGAAGATGCAACTCCATGGAAGGGAGTGGTCGTAAACAACGGCGGTCTTGATCCAAACGGCAATGTCGTGGGCCCCGCCGACCAGCGCTCCCAGATCAACACGTTCAACATCGCGCCATCCTGGACTCGGCTGCTCAGTGCCACAACCGTCTTTACCCTTGGCGCTTTCATTCGGCGGGACGATTACAACTACTATCCCAGTGCCAACCCGTTCGCGGACCTGGGACCACCGGGCGTGCAAAGCGAAACCGTAGGCCAGAACCGCACTCTCGCCAACACCGGGCTGCGCTCTTCGGTGTCGTACGTGAAAGGCATTCACAACGTGAAAGTAGGAGCCACCTACGAGCAGACATTTCTCACGGAGAATGACAAGGTCGGCATCGTCGACCCCACTTATCTTCCCTCGCTCGTGGATGCCAATGGCTTGCCTTGTTTTGTGAATGGCGTCGCGGTCGATGCCCCATGCACAACATTGCTCCCCTACGATCTGACCCAGGGAGGCGGACTGTATGCGTATCACGGGCACACCGATGTAAAACAGCTTGCTCTTTATGCTCAGGATTCGATTACTAAAGGAAACTGGGCTTTGAACCTGGGTTTGCGCGGTGATTTCTATAACGGACTTACTACGCACCGGGAAGCTGAGCCTCGCCTTGGCGTTGCCTACAACATCAAGCGCACCAATACCGTTCTCCGCGTCTCCTATGCGCGGACGATGGAGAGCCCGTTCAACGAAAACCTGGTGCTCTCCAGTCTGGGGTGCGGCAACCCTGTCTTAAACCCACTGCTTCTTTGCTCTTCCCCGGGAGTTACGCCCTTTAGTCCGGGCTGGCGCAACGAGTTTCACGCCGGATTGCAGCAGGCCTTCGGTAGGTATCTTGTCTTCTCCGGCGAGTATATCTGGAAATACACTCACAATGCCTACGATTTCAGCGTCCTGGGCGCGACACCAATCACTTTCCCAATCGAGTGGGATCGCTCCAAGATTCCGGGGTACGCCGGCCGCGTGAGCGTACCGACCATTCACGGATTTTCTGCCCTGGTAGTGTTCTCGAGTGTGGCCGCTCGATTCTTCACCCCGCAAATTGGAGGAGCCGGCGCGGTGCCCTCGGCCGCGGGCCCATTTCGAATTGACCACGATGAAAAGTTCAACACCACGGCTCACATGCAGTACCAGCCCTGGAAGCGGGGCCCATGGCTCGGTTTCAACTGGAGGTATGACAGTGGCCTGGTGGCGGGTCCGGCTCCATGCGCAGGTGGCCAGGACTGCGCTAACGGGCCTGCCGGCAGCGACACCGTGGTTGATGTCTCTGGGCTTAGCCCGGACCAGCAATTCCAGGCCGGATTGTTCTGCGGCCCGGTGCACGCGACTCCGCCAAGTGCGGCGAATCCGCTGGGCACACCGATCAGCCCCACTAACTTATGCTCGGCTTCGCAATACGGGTCGACACTGCTGCAAATACCGGCGCCGGGGACCGAAAATGACGATCACAATCCGCCCAGGGTTGCGTCGCGAAGCCTTTTCGACCTCGCCCTGGGCCATGACAACATCTTTCAGGGAGATAAATATAAAGTAAGCGCGCAGTTGACGGTCATTAACCTGGCCAACAAATACGCCCTCTACAACTTTCTTTCCACCTTCAGCGGGACGCACTACGTAACCCCGCGCGCGCTTACCGCTCAGATCGCGTTCCATTTCTAGCGGTAACTTTGCTTAAGCGAAAAGCGGCCGTTATCTTGGCCGCCTTTTCTTTGCAGTCCCGCAGGTCTTTTGTTGAACGCATCCGCCGGCCGGAACTAACGGACACCGGAATCAACGGGAAATGACTTTCCCCATCGCTCCGGCGGAATCAATATTTTCCGCGGAATACCGCATGATTGATATCGGGCCAGAACTCTTTTAACACATTGAACAGGCCGTCCAAGCCCACCTGCGTTCCCCAACGCTGGTAGGTTTTCACCCACTGGTTGTTCTGTGCCGGGTAATATGCATTGCCGATGCCCGCAGCCGCTCCGGCGCCCACGATCTCCGACAGATTGAAAGTGCTCCCGCCCGAGTTGGTCCGGGTGATGACGAGCCGAGTTACGGCATAACCTGTCCGTTTCAGGAATCCGCCTTTGCCCATGGTGTAGTACCTCGGGTCCTCTTTCGTCGCTGCCGGGATAATCGCTTCGGTCATGTAGTTCTCGACTGCGCCGTCGACAAACACGTGCCAGTAGTATTTACCGTAGCCCTCAGCGCCTTGCCCAAAGGTCGGCTGCGACTTGCCGGCCATGTCAAATCCCGCCAGCGCTCCCACGAAAATGAAATCGGAGTAGTCGAACGTATCCTGGGTCGCCAGCCACAGTGCACCCTTGAAATCCAGCGGAGGCAATTGCGTATTGGCACTGACCGCACGGTAATTGGGGATGATGCCCAGAATTCTCTTGTTTTGTTTACCGTACTCTTCGGTCTTACTTGGAGTGGAAGGGCTGACCTCGGGCGTCGGAGCGTCGGGCAGGGACTTTCCATTCGCGGCTGGGGCTGTTTGTGGTGAATCCTGATTTTGCGAAGTCTGGTTTTGCGAGACATCGGTCAGCGAAATATCGGTCAGCGAAGCATCGTCGAGACCCGACGGTACGGTAGCTTCTCGGGATGGTTCACGCGCACTCGCTGATTCCTGAGCTTGAACAGACGCCGCTGCCAACATCCCTGCCAGCACTACCGCCATGCAAAATAATCGAGTCTTTCTCAAATCTTCCCCCGCGTCCGTATTTTCCCGCTCGGGCCCTATCTGCGCGCCTTCACACGAATTCCTGACTGTTCACTGAGCGTTGGATTGTTTGAATCGACGTTTGGATGCAACCAGCGGTAGAAAACGCAGAAGTGTGTTTTCGGATGGGAAGGTCAGTTGGGGGCTTTCTCCTCCTGTTTCCGCAGGTGGCGGGCGTGCCTCCTCTGCAAATAGCCGTGAATATCCGGCCAAAACTCCTTCAGCTCGTTGCCAAAGGCGTCGAGGCCCATTTGCGTTCCCCAGTCTGAGAGACTCGATGAGAAACTGCGATCGGCTGCGGGATAATAAACGTTGGAAATGGCAATCGCGGTTGCGTTGCCGGCAAATTCGGGAACGTTGAACGTGTGCGCCCCGGAGTCGGTTCGAGCGATGAAAATGCGGTCGATGGCATAGCCAAAGCGGCGCGGGAACGAACCTCTGCCCAAGCGAAAATAGCGAGGATCGAACTTTAGGATCGTGGGGTAAACGCCACCCACCATGATATTGCCATCCACCTGATCGGCGAAAGCCGCTCCATACCGCTTCGCGTACCCTTCCATACCCTGTCCGAACCCTGGGGAGGAATTTTCCGCCTGACGAATGCCCGCGACGATCCCCACCACGGTGAATTCATAGGGGTCAAATGAGCCTTTGGCCGAGATGGCGAACTTCTCCTTCCAGGAGATGGGCTTCACTTGCGACTCGCCATCGACCGTCAAGTAGTTGGGCATCACATAAAACATACGGTCGTCTTTTTTCTTCTTTGGATCTTCTTTCTGATTTGGATCTTCCTGGGCCAATTTTTTTTGATCCTGAGAACTACTCTGGGCAGACGGCTGGTCCACAGTTTTGCCCGGGCTCGAAGAATCGGTCGCGGGCGACTGGGCGGATTGGGCAGAGTCCGATGTTTGAGGCTGCGGGTCGCCTTGACCTGCGCAAAAAATCGCAGAGGATAAGATCGTTACGGTCATCAAACCGACACGTACTGAATAGATCAGTTTCAAATTGAAGATGGCTCCAGTTCCTGTTGATTCAGATGTCGTTGAGGCGCTGTTGCCAGTCCACCGTCGGCAGTCCATTCTCAGCAGACAGGCTACGCAGTCTTATTAGGGAGAAGTCTTGGTGAGTCCCAAGATTCAATAGTCCGCAGGATCAGCGGTTAGTTTCCCTAAATGCGCCAGATTGACTTCCAGCCCCCGCTCGCTTCGCCAGCGAGGGAACGTTCCCTCCCCACTCTACCAGTAAGATGCAGTTAGGGGCGAGTCAGTCGCCCTGCCCGCACGTTTCCTCGCTCTGGGCGTCGATGCGTTATACGTAAAACTGGCGCTGCTTCTGACAACTGGTTTCGGGCAATCGTCTTTCGAGCAATCGTCGAGGTTGGTTGCGCCGTTCGTTGGAAAGTCGGCGCATTTTTGAGTATGCGCGCGAACCGGATTGACCAGCGCGCTTCGGACAGTCCGGATTTGTTTCCGGCATCAGCGACGCGGAGACCGGCAAGCGCCGTTGCGGCCCCAGCGCGGCACAGCGGTTCACAAAAATAGCGCGCAAAACAAAACGCCCCGGACTCAATTGAGTCGTGGGACGTTTGCTGATCAGCCCTCCCCCAAGTGCTGCTCAAGTAGGAGATTACAACCAAGCCCGAAGACGGTAAATGGCTCGTTCGTGCCATCGCCCGCCCGAAGGTCACCGCGGAGATTGAGCTTCGTATTGCGGTCGATTTGTAGCGCCGGCGAGTGGGTTGAGAGATGCCGCCGCAATCTGCCCGCGAGACGCCGGCGCTACTACTTCGTATCCCGCGATTTACGCCGTATGCATTCGATGGCCGCGCGGACATTTATACTGACCACTTATGCCTCGCCTCGCCGAATGCAGCCAATCTCAGCGCCACAGAATTAGCTCCGTCAACCAATTCCCCACCACTGATCGGAAGGACAACTGATGGCGAACTTTCAATCTGATGCGTTTGTCTTTTTCGGCGCCACCGGCGACCTCGCACACAAACAGATTTTCCCATCGCTCCAGGGACTGATTCGCGACGAAGGCCTCAACCTGCCGATCATCGGAGTGGCCAAAGCAGGCTGGAATCTCGACCAGTTCAAAGCTCGCGCCAAAGACAGCCTGGAGAAACACGGCGGCCTCGACCATGATGCGTTCAATAAGCTGATGGGCCTGTTGCGCTACGTGGACGGCGACTATAACGATCCGAATACGTTCGCCCAACTGCGCAAAGAGTTGGGTGAGGCGAAGCAGCCGCTGCATTATCTGGCCATTCCACCCAGCCTGTTTGGAACGGTCGCCGAGAACCTGGCTCAGTCAGGCTGCGCGCAGAATGCGCGGGTGGTG
>Ga0209006_10001334_pt1 | contig 22415 bp, 20 predicted proteins | sample JacPin_JW_Ref_O2_FD_188567 | JGI IMG/M metagenome (GOLD analysis project Ga0209006, IMG submission 188567) | Forest soil microbial communities from Algoma, Ontario, Canada - Jack Pine, Ontario site 1_JW_Ref_O2 (SPAdes) (version 2) | ecosystem: Environmental > Terrestrial > Soil > Boreal... | reverse complement strand
GAATACGACGCCACCCTGCGCGCCTTGGCCGAGGTGTGGCGGGGTCCCGCGGTGGCCGCCATGCTCACCGCCGCCGATCCATATGCGCGGTGGCTGCATACGACCGCCGACCAGGCCAACGACGTCGCCGCTCTGGCCCGCGCCGCTGCCGCGGCATTCCAGACGGCTCTGGGGGCGGCCGTGCCCCCAGCCTTGATCGCGGCCAACCGTGTCGAGCTGGCGCAGCTGTTAACCACCAACGTCTTTGGCCAGAACAGCGCCGCGATCGCGGCGATGGAAGCGATCTACGCGCAGATGTGGGCGGTGGATGCCTCCGCGATGAATCAATACCAGGTGAGCTCACTCGCCGCGACTGCCGCGATCGTTCCATTCCAACCACCTCCAGCCACGACGAAACCCCGCACCGGTCCGGCTACGCCAAGCACGGTGCAGCGCCCGCCGAACCACCCGCCTCTACCCGCAGTCCGTGCGTCGTCAGGAGGGCCTGTCCACACCTCGAGCGGGGCGCCCGCAGCTGGGTCGGGTGCTGCCAGTGTCTCGACTGGCGACGGCACTTCAACGATTCTCGGCATAGATCCAACCAGCATGGCCAGTGTGCTGGTGAGCGCCGCTGGGTTCAGCGCGATGGCTGCCACCAATGCCACCAACAGGCCAATACCTTTGATGATCGGGGCGCTGGGCGGCGCCATGGCGGGCCCAGTGGACGTGGCCTCAGCGGCGCGCGGGGGCGCTGAAATAGTGCGAGCCGCAGGACCCGTTGAAACCGCTCCTGTGCTGGCGTCCACGGCTGATGGCCACGTGATGGGCGGGCTGTCGGTTCCACCGACCTGGGACGCACGCGTCGCCAACCTCAGCTCCGCGCGGCCACTGGCGTCCGCGCTCGGCGATGCGGGTGATACACCACCGTTGGCGTTGCCTGTCGGGGTCGCGACCTCGTCCAGCAAGGGACGGCAACGACGGCGCAGGCCGTACTCGCAGCCTGACGACTTCGAGTACGGGCGGCCGACACCGAAGATTCTCGGCCACAACCCATCTGGCGGCTGAACACACATGGGAGCTGGCCTGGCGCTGACTCTCTGGCGCTTTGACGACGACGTAGCGGCGTGCGCAAGGACTCTTCGCTCTCACGGCCGGAGCCCGAGGCGTCGGGCGAGAACGGCACCTGATTAGTCCGGCTAGGCCGGGCTGACGTCGTACTCTTCGATAACGCGGTTGGCCAGCAGCGGCAGGATCTTGCCCAGCATGATCTCCTTGAAATGCACCGTTTCCCGGTGCTCGGCGAACGCCTCACGAGAGGTATACCGTTCCAGCAAAACGTAATTGCTGCTGTCGCCCAACGCCGGGTAGGCGTCGAACGCGAGATTGCCGGGCTCGGAGCGCGCCCCGGCGATCAATTTTGGCAGCAGTGCATACACCTGATCCTCGTTGCCTGACGCGATCGTATGACGCGCGATTACCTGCAGCTCGGTCACGGGTCGCCTCCTTTCTTGCCGATGCCGTGAAACTAACTGCCGACCGCTGGCCCGGATTGTTGTTCGGTCCTGATCGCTGTCGGAAGCATAACAGCCGAGATGGGTCAGGTCACCCAGTCATGCGCAATCCGCGACGAGTCCGTGTTGTGGACGCAGCCGTCCGCGGAGAGGAATACAGAGGCACGCAGTGGATTGCAAACCAGCAAACACGGTGATCGCACCGGCCGCAACCCGCACGGATGGCGGACCGGGCCCGTCAGGTGGTCAGTCGATGGGCGGGGTGCTGCGTGTCGTGACGAGTGAGTCTGCCAACAGCCACACGGACAGACCCAACAGGCCCAGGTCTTTGATCAGGAATTCGCCGGTGGCCGAGAGCACTGGGAACCCTCCTGCGCTGGCCTCACCGATACCTGGCGTAGTGATCATAAAGCTCAACGTACCCAGGAAGAACAACGTCGCCAGCGCTCCACCGAGCGCCGAAGCCGGCCGCGACCACGGATACAGCGCCAACAAGACCGCCGTGATCAGTTCGGCCGCTCCCACTAACCGGCTAAACGTGTCGATGCTGACGAGGTGATAGATCCAACTCAAGAACGGACTGTGCTCACCCAGGGGCGCGATCCCTTGAGCTTCATAGTCAGTCAACTTCAGGCCAGCGAACCAGACAAAGACAGTCACTAGCGCGTATCGGGCTATCAGCGGCGCAACGCGGGCCAGTTTCGCCGTGTACGCAATGCTGCCGGGTTCCGAAATCATCCCCATCGGACTCGTCTCCATTCGCGCCCCACCCGAAGGACGACTGTCACACCGTTGCGAGCTCTGACGGCGTCGGGTACCGCCGTGGTGTGCGTCATCGTATCGCATACTGGGGTAGCTGTCCCACTTTAAATCAACGCAGATCCATCCCGGCAGTTGGGAGGTTCACCCCATATTTTTTCGGCATATGCTGAACAACAATGTGATTGGCGATTCCGTACTGTTGACATTCAAACCGGCTTAGCCAACTATGGGGTACATACCCCAGTTAGGGAGGCGCGCTGATGGCGCAGTCGGTTGTCGTGATCACTGGGGCATTGACCTGCTACGGCGATACCGTCACCCACAGTGTCGGCGTAGGCCGACGATGACCACCGACGCGGCATCCGCTCCGGTAACGGGCGCACTGCAGATGCGTGATGCCGCACCGCCGATCTGCCAGCCGGTCGCCCAAGACATCGCCGATCCGCGACGCTGGGCGATCCTGGGACTGCTATTGATCGTCGCGTTCGTCGCACAAGTCGGCTTCTTCGTCGTCAATGTGGCCATGGTGCCGATCTCAGCCGATTTCGGTGGTGCGAACCTGTCGGCGGTGTCGTGGGTGCTCAACGTGTACGCGATCGTGTTCGCCTCGATGCTGGTGCCGGCGGGGCGGGTCGCGGACCTACGTGGACGTAAGAACATCCTGCTCGCCGGGGTCGTCGTGTTCACCCTGGCGTCGCTGATCTGCGCGCTGGCACCGACATTGGCGATACTCATCGCCGGCCGCGCTATCCAGGCCGTGGGCGCGGCGATGATCGTGCCGACCTCGCTGGGCCTGCTGTACCCGTCGTTTCCGCGTCGCCAGCACATCATGGTCGTGGGCATCTGGTCGGGCGTCTCGGCGGTCGCCTCTCCGTGCGGCCCGCTGCTGGGTGGCCTGATCTCCTCGGTGTCGTGGCGCTGGATCTTTCTGGTCAACGTGCCGATCGGTGTCCTAGCAGTCGCCGTAGGGGCGCTGTTGTTGCCCAAAGTCCGCCAGCCCGTGGGCAGTCGGCTACCTGAGGCGTTGTCGGTGGGCAGCCTGCTGACAGCGGTGGCGTTGCTGGTGCTGGCTTCTGTCCAAGGCCCCGTGTGGGGCTGGGATGATGGGCGCGTTGTAGGACTGTTTGTCGCGGCGACCGCCGCCGGGGCTCTGACTGTGCAGCGCGCACTGCGCGCGCAAGTTCCGGTGATCGAGACGTGTCTGTTTGAGAGCTCGAGATTTAGCGCCGCGGCCGTGGCCGCGTTCATCTATTTCGGCGGCTCGGCGGTGTTTGTGTTGGGCAGCACTCTGTATCTGCAAGGGGCGTGGCACTTTTCGCCGCTGCAGGCCGGGCTGGCCATGGCCCCGGCCGCCGTGGCCGCGGCCGCGTTTGCGCTGTGCGCCGGACCCATTGCGACCCAATTTGGGCCGACCGCACCTGCCGTCGCCGGCACCACGCTGATGTCGGCCGCGGCTCTCTACTGGCTCGTCATGGTCCACGACAGCGTGCACTATTGGACGGAGATGCTGCCCGGGCTGCTCATCATGGGCGTGTCGGCGGGGCTGTCGTTGGCCCCGATGTTCGCCGCTGCCAACACTTTGCCCACCGATCGGGCTACTACGGGCACCGCGGTGATCAACATGAGCCGTCAAGTCGGCACCGCGGTGGGAGTCGGCGTTCTGGTCGCGCTAACCGTCGGGGTCGCGCCTTCCATCGGCTACCCGCGCGCTTGGACGATTCAAGCGATCACCGGAATCCTGGCGGCCCTCATTCTGCTTGGCGGCGCCGCCGCCGCGCGGCGCACTAATTCTGTCACTGCACCCGAAAGGTATCGCTCGTGAGCTTTCACGATCTGCATCACCAGAACGTCCCGTTTGTCCTGCCCAACGCCTGGGATGTGCCCTCGGCGCTGAGCTACCTCGAGGACGGTTTCACCGCAATCGGCACCACAAGCTTTGGGCTGTCGTCCAGCGGCGGCCACGCCGACGGCGGCCGGGCCACTCGAGACGCCAACATCGCGCTGGCCGCCGCGCTGACACCACTCGGGTGCTATGTCAGCGTCGACGTCGAAGATGGCTACAGCGACGACCCCGACGAGGTCGCCGACTACGTCGCGGCTCTGGCGATAGCCGGGATCAACATCGAAGACAGCACCGATGAGCAGCTCGTCGACCCTGCCGCCGCGGCCGCCAAAATCACTGCCATCAAACAGCGCTCACCTGAGCTGTTCGTCAATGCCCGGGTCGATACCTATTGGCTCAACCAGGACGCCAACCCGGCGGCCACCATCGAAAGAGCCCAGCACTACGTGGCTGCCGGCGCCGACGGCATCTTCGTGCCGCTGGCCAACGACCGCGCCGAAATCGCCGCGATCACTGCCAGCATCGCTCGCCCGGTCAATACCCTGCCGGTTGCGGGTTTGACGCTGGCAGAGCTCGGTGACCTCGGCGTGGCCCGAGTATCGACCGGATCGCTGCCGTACAGCGCGAGCCTCTATGCCGCCGCGCAGGCAGCGCGTGCGGTACGTGATGACGCAGCGCTGCCGCCCTCGACGCCGTATCCAGAACTACAGGCGCGTCTGGTCGCCTACGAAAAACACTCCCGGCGCGACATAACCCGCAACAAGACCGATCAGACGATCCCGTAAATCAGCTGATGGCCCACCCCACTATCGCCGCGATATCCCACGAAAGGACGACACGATGACCACACCACAGCAGTCAGCGTCGGCAGATAACTGGCCGGCCCCCGCCGAACCGAGGGTCCTGGTGTTCGACGTCAACGAAACCCTCATCGACTTCGAGTCGATGACGCCACTGTTCGAACGGGTTCTCGGCGACGGCCGCGCCATGCGGGAATGGCTGGGCCACCTCATCATGTACTCGATGACCGCCACACTGTCCGGGCTCTACGTCGACTACTTCACCCTGGGTCAAGGATTGCTGAAAATGGTCGGCGATATCTACGGCGTTACCGTCACCGATGACGACGCCGCGCTCATCAAAAAAGGCATGCAGACCATGCCCGCCCATCCCGACGTCGTCAAGGGGCTGACCCTGCTGCGCGACAAAGGATTCCGGCTGATCACCCTGACCAACTCGCCCCACACTCCGGGTGGGCCGACCCCGCTGGAACACGCTGGGCTCAAAGAGTTCTTCGACAACCAGTACACCATCGAGACCTGCCGCGCCTACAAGCCCTCAGCCGCGGTATATCACTACGTTGCCCAAGAAGAAGGCGTGCCGCCGTCATCCTGCATGATGGTGGCGGCTCACGTCTGGGACACCGTCGGCGCCCAAGCCGCCGGATACAGTTCGGCGCTGATCACCCGGCCTGGCAACGCGCCACTGCCAGTGCCCGGACTGCCCCAACCCAACGTCGTTGTCCCCGATCTGGAAGCACTGGGACGCGACCTGCCGAGCCCCGCCACGGCTTAACCAGCCACCAGGCACCCCTCAGATACCCCGCACGGCGCGGGTCTTTCATCGACCTGCCCCAGCCGACCGGCTCGACGATCGAATCAATTCATCCCCCGAACAGGCGATCTCACATTTCCCCGTGCCGGCACGTCTACCACTCAGAGGAGGACATGATGGGCATCCGACACATCGTGATCGACAGCCCACTCGGTCCGCTGACCCTGGCGACTTCTCCAACCAACCACGGCACACGAATGGGTTGACTACCCCAGTACGGTGTGCCACGATGACCACACGTGTCCGAACCCATGTTCTTGCATGCACTTTCGGCATCGCAGCGTGAGCGAAATCCGCTCTCATGACGGCGAAAGGACGCTCCAATGAGTAACAAAGATCTGGCTACCCAATACTTCGACGCCGTCTGGAGCGAACACTACGACCCCGTCAAGATTCGCGAACTGACCGCACCCGAGCTGGTGTTCCGGTATCCAATGCATGGTGAGTTTCATGGAGCAGAGGCCGTCATCACGATCCTCGACTCCTTTCGCGAATCACTGCCGGACCTGAAATTCTGGGCCACCGAAGAATTACTCGAGGACGGCGACTACGTCATCGCCCGCTGGGAGGGCGGAGGCACCCATACCGGCAAAGCCATCACCGAAATCCCGCACGGAGGGCCCATCCCCGCGGGGTCCGGGCAGAAGATCTTCTTCAGCGGGGTGTCGCTGCTGAAGTTCCGCGACGGCAAGGTCATCTCCGACGTCGGGGAAGAAGGAGCCATTGACGCCCACCTGCAACTCGGCGCCGTGGTTCCCAACACGCCGTCATAGCTCAACCGCTCAGCGTCCCAACATGTTAAGTCCCCGCGGTGAGGGCACAGACTGGGCCGCGGGCTGGGTCGCGTTCCACCGTCGGCATGCGAACGACGGCAGCCATCGGGAGGGCAACCGATATCTCAGATTGCTAATGCCCCTTTGCCAGAAAGATTCTCAGTCGGTCAGGACCTCATAGAAGGTGATTTTTGGTTTGGCGCCCTGCGCCAACTCGGCAAGGGCCTTCGAGATGACCCGGAAGTGCTCGGTCGCAAAGTGCGACTCCACAGCATCCTGGTCGTGGTATCGCTCGTAGAGAGTGAAATGGCCACGCTGGCTACGATCCTCGTGCAGGCTAAATGCGCTGACCCCCGCCTCATCGAGAGCCCTCGGCACCAGCTCACGGAAGGCCCGGAGTAATTCATCGCGCTTGCCGGGCAGCGCGGTCGCCTCGGCTATGAGCACCACTTCGTTGCTATCGCTCATCTCATCACTCCTTTGTGCGCCTTTGCGTGCCGATATGACGGCAAACTCTCCGTGGCGACAACTGTGCTGCCGCCAGCGCGACCACTACCGCCGCAGACACCGCCCGGCCCATGTGCCCGGAAAGCACTGGTGAACCACATCACTCACAAAAGTGAGTCTTGTGACCCAATAACAATGAACTCCGCTCTGCAATCGACTCCGCACCGCGTCCCGTCCCTGCGGCGCGTTGCCGCCTGCATCGAGAGTCAGTGACCCAAAAGCGGTTGCGCCAGCCAATCCGGTTGTGCCGTCAGGGTCCAGTCCCCTCAGCGTCCTCAACCGATAGGCCGCGGGTTGTCCAACATCGACTGATTCAACAAGATGACTTACGCAATGCCTGAGCTAGGACCTCCCGCCGCCAGCACCACCGCCGCGCCTGCCGCCCCCGGCACCGCCGCCGGCGAACGTAACTTCTCCACAGCTGAATTCACTCATGCTTGTCCTTTCGAAGGTTTGTCTGCGTCATCTCACGATGAGGCGATATCAGGGTGGCGAGAGATCGACCCTAATTGGGGCATACCACCCAGTAGTAATACTTCTCGACGCGGCCACAGGTGTCAATGGTCGTCGACGAGCACGTCCGCTGTGTATCGCCCGCGGCTAAGGACGCCAAGGTTGCGGTACTTGCTGCACTAAGTGGCCGCCCTTGATTGGTGATGCCTGCCCAAGTCCTTCTCGCACGGGCGATCACGCGTGACGGGCCGCCTCCTGGGCGAGCTGGACGCGGGAGCTCAGGTCGAGTTTGGCGTAGATGTGCGTGAGGTGGGTTGACACGGTGCGGGGCGATACGAAGAGGCGGGTGGCGATGTCCTTGGTAGCCAGTCCTTCGCTGACCAGGCGTACGACCTCGAGCTCGGCCGGGGTCAGTGACCGCCAACCACTGGCCGGACGTTTGCGTTCGCCACGGCGGCGCTGTGCATAGCCAATCGCCTCATCAATCGATAGCGCGGCACCCTCGGCCCATGCTGCGTCAAAATCACTGTCGCCCAATGCCTCACGGAGCACCGCGATCGAGGCGTCGTAGTCGGCTTGGTGAACCTTAAAGCGGACCGCGCCCATTCGCTGGCGGCCTGTGTCGGCTGCACCGAAGAGTCTGGCCGCTTCGCGATGAGTGCCCGCGTTGCTTGCGAGGTCGGCGAGGCACTCCAGTATGTCGGGCACGATGAGATGCCCGCGCAGTCTGGCGGCAACCGCGAGCGCATCGTGAGCGTCGCCTTCGGCCTGTTCCAGTTCACCCCGGGCGATGTTGACCCGCGCGCGGGTAGCCAAGGCTGCCGACAGATCGCAACCCTTCGTCAGTGATACGACCGCGTCGGCCCACTCGCGCGCCGCGGGCAGGTCGCCGCACGCGAGCGGCGCTCGGGCCGCCCACATGTAGATCACGCCGGTGGCCGGTACCAAGCCGGTGAACTGCCGCGCCGTCTGACACGCCTGCCACGCTGCCGTCGGATCACCGGCAGCTAGCGACGCGACGGCCAGCAATACGTAGCCATAGCCTTCGTAGAATTCAGCCAGCCCAGAGGATTCCTTGAGCACTATGTCAGCTGCAGCCTGCGCACCGCCGCTGTCACCCTGGTATGCCAGACCGAGACCCGTGGTTAACAGGCCGATTACCCGCATCAACCCATCGTTTGCCGCGGTGGCTTCGTCGGTTACCTGTCGCAGTCGTGTTACAGCTCCGGCCAGGTCACCTCGGTAGGTGTGCGCCCAGCCGATCACCCATCGGCACTGACGAGAGTTGAACCGGTCATCGATCGCCTCGGCAAACTGGAGCGCTTCCTCGGCTGCGGTTTCGCCTGCGATTAGGTCACCGGTATAGATTGCGGCAACCGCTTGGCGAAGGAGAATCTGGCTTAACCGCCACGAATCGCCCAGTTCGCGGGCAATGTGCGCCGCCTCGGTGAAGTATGGGCCGGCCTCGGCTGGGTCGGCGAACGCGGTGAGAGTGCCGACAGCCATCAGAGCACGAGCGAGAAGACCGGGGTCGTTGAGTTCCCGGGCGACGGATAAGGCCTGTTGGGCTTCCTCAATACCCTCCGGGAACCCATTCCACGCGACGAGCAGTGCTTTGTCGGCGACGGCCTTTACCCGAGCTGCAGAGGGATTGGATTGATCCGGGATCTCCGCAGCGACGGCGGCGTCGAGCCACGCCAGCCCTTCTTGCAGGTGGCCGCGTGCGAGCCACAGCGGCTGCAGCGACGAAGCCAGCGTCAAGGCGAGTTCTGTGTCCGCGTTTTCGCGGCTCCACCGGAAGGCCGCCCGCAGGTTGTCGATCTCCCTCTCGGCTCGGTCAAGACGCTGCTCATTAACGGCTGACGCGGGCGTGTCCAGTTGAGCTGCCAACGCCGTGTAATGGTCGCGGTGACGAGTGCGGACGGCGTCGGCGTCGCCAGACTCGCTGAGCTTCTCGGCGGCGAACTGACGAACAGTTTCGAGTAACCGGTATCGCGTACGGCCGCTGGAATTATCGGCGACCAGGAGAGACTTGTCGACGAGCAGGGTCAGGTCGTCGAGCACCTGGTACCGCTGAACATCATCACCGCCGCAGACGAATTGCGCGGCGTCGAGGTCGAAGCCGCCCACAAACACGGCCAGCCGACGGAACAAGACACGTTCCGGTTGAGTCAACAGCGCGTGTGACCAATCCACCGAAGCCAGCAGCGTCTGGTGGCGTCGCACGGCGGTGCGCGCCCCGCCGGTCAGCAGGCGGAAACGGTCATGTAAGCCATCGAGGATCTCTGCCGGCGACAACGCCCGCACCCTTGCCGCTGCAAGTTCGATTGCCAGCGGCAAACCATCAAGACGCTGGCAGACCTCGATGACCGCGACGGCGTTCTCGCTGGTGCCGCGGAAGTCTGGCCGAACCCGTCGAGCTCGGTCATTGAACAGCTCGACAGCTTCATCGATGAGTGACAAAGATGGCACGCGCCAGCTCAGTTCACCCGCGACACCAATCGGCTCACGGCTGGTCGCCAGCAGCCTCACCTGAGGACAGGCGTCAATCAGCGCCGCCACCAACTCAGCAGTCGCATCCAGCAGATGCTCGCAATTGTCGAGCACCAGCACGGCCGGACGATCAGCGAGGAAACGCAGAGCCCCATCGATTGGGGAGCCGCCGGGCTGATTGGGCAGGCCAAGGGCGCGCGCCAGAGTAACGGGCACGAGATCGGACTGGGTGATTGGCGCCAGATCCACGTACCAGACGTTGCCTAAATCAGCGCCGAGCTTGGTTGCGACTTGCACGGCGAGACGGGTTTTGCCGACGCCACCAGCGCCGACCAACGTCACCAGCCGGTTGGCGGCCAACAGCTGGCGCACATCGACCATCTCCGTATTGCGGCCGATGAAACTCGTCAGCTGCACCGGAAGACCATGGATGACCCCATCATTGACGGCACGCGATGTGGGGAAGTCGATACGCACGTCGGGGTGGCACAGCTGAACAAGACGTTCCGGGCGGGGCAGATCGGTCAGCCGGTCAGTGCCCAGATCGACCAGCCATGCACCCTCGGGGAGCCGATCAACGATCATGTTCTCGGTCGCACCCGACAACACGGTTTGGCCACCGTGGGCCAGATCGCGCAGGCGCTCAGCCCGGTTGATGGTCGGACCAGTGTAATTATTTTCGTCACGCAGCTGCACCTCGCCGGTGTGCACACCGATACGTAGCCGGATCGGGGCCAGTGGTGTGCGCTGCAACTGCAGCGCACACGCCACCGCACTGCTGGCGCGGGCGAACGCGACCACGAAACTATCGCCCTCCCCCTGGTCCACTGGCAGCACACCATCGTGTTCGAGGATGGCTTCAGACAGCACGCGTTTCAGACGGGCGATCGCGGCTGTCATTTGCTCGGGTTGTGTTTCCCACAGTCGCGTGGAGTCCTCGGCATCGGCCAGCAGCAGCGTCACCATCCCCGCTTGCAGCAGCTCACTCACTCCTAGATCGGTCCAGTTCAACGACGGTGGGTCCGCCCGTGGATCGATTCCCTCATGTTAGCTAGCTTGCAGGAACTGCGTACGGCAAGTTATCAGCCGGCTCGTCTACGTACGAACCTGTGCCCTTGCACATACGCGATCTGACCGATGATCTGGCGCTCCTCAGATCGCATAGTCGATTCGCAGGGCACGTGACTAAGCCGCAGACGTGGCCGGCGGACCAGGAAGGGGCACTGACCTGTGAACCCCACAACGGCACTTTTACCGGGCGGTACATCGGTGCCGCGCCATCGTCTCATTGGTCACGTCTCCTTTCACGTCGACGCCGTGGCCCAGGCGCAATCACTGCGCGACTTCGATCGGGCACCGATCTCGCTGGGTTTGTATCCTTTAGTCCGCGATCACCAGCGCCGTATCGTCCTTACTGGTACGGGCGCATCGCATGTTGCGGCCCTGCCGAGCTGGCGTCGGCTCGTCGCACGCGGCAAGGACGCATGCTGGATCGACATTGAAAATCTTTTGAGGCATCCACAAATCGTCACCTCCGATTCACTGCTGATCGCCACATCACGGTCGGGCGCAGGCGGTCAGGTACGCGCTTTGACCGATCGGCTCAGCGAGACCATGAGACCAGCAGCGATGGTCGCGATCACCGACGACCTGGCCAGTCCCCTCGCCAAGATCGCTGACTGTGAAATTTTGCTGCGCAGCGGAACATCAGGCAGCCCAAAGGGATTTCTGAACGCGCTGATCGCCCACGATTATGTCGCGTCCATGATTCTGAACGAGGACAATGACGATGTCTCCCCGCTCGCGCGCACCGTAGCTACCACGGCATTGCCGACGGAACTCCGTGAGGTGGCCGCGGATATTACAAACCACCAAGGGTCGCGCTTGGCTTACGTTGGGTATGGCGAGCACGCGGCCGCCGTCTTATACGCAGCGTTGCTCACGAACGAGATGACGACGATTCCCGCCGACGCATACATCGCAAGACAACACCGGCACGAGCTCCTGCATAGGGCAGACGCGCAGTTAACAGCACTGCTCTTCGGCTCCCGCAGCGGTCCCAACGTGGTCTTGCACGCACTGGCTCGTGATCTGATCGCGGCTGGGTCAAACGTGATCGTCATCGGGGGTGGTGATGTTTCGGGGTCAACCTATATCCCCAGCCTCACAGAACACGTCGTCGGTGCTGAGGTCGCTCGCAACGTTGTGGTCATCGAGCAGTTCGTATCAGCTTTGACCACTTGAGCGGGCTGACGCCGACGCACTCTTATCAACGTACATTTCATTGTTAACAGGCACTTTCAGGCTGCGAGTCTTCACCGTCAACCAACACTGCCAATAGCCAACGCAACATTCGCCAGCACCAACGCGTGTCAACAAGGCCTCAGCAGTGAAAGTTCCACCGCACAAACCTGATTGCGACTTGACAAAGCCGCACTCCTCAACGCTCGCGTCGCTCGTCTCTGAGCATGATTGGCGGGGAAGCCAATTGGATTGCTCTATTGGGTTACATATCCCAGTGAAGTGTGTGAGGATGAGATCTGCGTATCACGGCGGTACGCCCGCGAGATAGCGAGATGGGATCGGACCTATGAGTGCAGGATTCGACGGTAAGAAGGTCATCGTCATCGGCGGCAGCGCCGGTATGGGAAGACAAGCCGCCATCGACGTCGTGTCCGCCGGGGGCAGCGCCGTCATCGTCGGCCGGGATTCTCACCGAGTGGCCGACACCGTGTTCACGCTCAGCGCCACTGGCAAGGCATACGGCTTGACCGCTGAGCTCACCGACCGCTCCGCGGTCGCCGTTCTGCAGCAGCAGCTGGCCGACGAACACGCCGATGCCACGCTATTGGTTAACGCCGCAGGCTTCTTCGTTCCCCGTCCCTTCTTGGATTACGACGCGGTCTTCTACGACTCTTACCTGTCTTTGAACTATGCGCTGTTCTTCCTGACCCAGACCGTCGCCAAGGGGATGATCGCCCGGGGCGGCGGATCGATCGTCTTCGTCGGCAGCATGTGGGCCCATCAGGCGATCGGGCTGACACCCTCCTCGGGATACTCGATGCAAAAAGCGGGGCTGCATGCGCTGACCCACAATCTCGCCATCGAACTGGCCGAGCACAAGATTCGCGTCAACGCGGTCGCCCCCGCCGTAGTCAAGACCCCGCTCTACGAAGGCTTCATCGCCAAGGAGGACATTGACTCCACCCTGGCGTCGTTCGCCCCGCTGCATCCGCTGGGGCGGGTCGGCACTGTGATCGACGTCGCCAACGCGATCACCTTCCTCTTGGGTTCGCAGTCGGACTGGATCACCGGCGCCATCCTCAACGTGGACGGCGGCATCATGGCTGGACGCAACTAGGCTCGATAGCGACCAGCCACTAGGCCATCACCGGATCGCACTGCGATAGGGATGTCTGTCGATTTTCCAGCCTCCTACCTCACTCGGAGAATTATCGTCGCTGTGTGAGGCGTCGAACGGTGCTAACGCTCCCGGTGCTGCTGGCGGCAGGCCCTGTATTGACCAAGGCACCCCGCGCCGCCGCAGAGCAAAGCCGATGGTCGCCTGATCGGGCCAACCGCTGGTATCAGGCGCAAGGGTGGCGCGTCGGCGCCAACTACGTCACCTCCAACGCCATCAACCAGCTCGAGATGTTTCAGGCCGACACCTTCGACCCCCGGCGTATCGATACCGAGCTCGGCTGGGCCCAGTCACACGGACTCAACACGGTGCGGGTCTTCCTCCACGATCAGCTTTGGGCCCAGGACCATCGAGGCTTCCAGAGCCGTCTCGCGCAGTTTGTCGCCATTGCGGCGCGCCATCGCATCAAACCGCTCTTTGTCTTCTTCGACTCATGTTGGGATCCGTTCCCCAGACCGGGACGCCAGCGCGCCCCGAAGCCCGGGGTCCATAACTCCGGCTGGGTGCAAAGCCCAGGCGCTGAACATCTGGGTGACCTCGACTACCGCCGCACTCTGCTTGAATATGTCACGGGAGTGTTGACCCAATTCCGCACGGATGACCGTGTTTTGGGTTGGGACCTGTGGAATGAGCCCGACAATCCCGCCCGCGAGTATCGCAAGGTCGAAAGGAAAGACAAGCTGGAGCGTGTCGCCGACCTGCTCTCGCTGGCGTTCGGGTGGGCACGTTCGGTTGATCCGAGTCAACCGTTAACGAGTGGCGTGTGGGACGGCGCGTGGGGAGATCCCCAGCGCCGCAGCGAAATCGCTAACATCCAACTGGACAACTCCGATGTGATCACCTTCCACTGCTATGACGAGCCAGCAGGCTTCGAGGCCCGGATCGCGGAACTATCCCCATTGGGGCGGCCGATCCTCTGCACGGAGTACCTGGCGCGGACCCTGGGCAGTACCGTCGACGGGGTCCTGCCAATTGCGAAGCGGCACAACGTTAGTGCGATCAATTGGGGGTTGGTCGCGGGTAAGACCCAGACCTACATTCCGTGGGACTCCTGGGACCACCCGTACACGACGGTTCCGAAGCTTTGGTTTGCAGACCTGCTGCAGCCCGATGGACGGCCGTACCGGGACACCGAAATTCAAACGATCAGCAAGCTGACCCGGCTCTAACGCCACCAACTTTCGGGCCGCAGCCGTCCACGGTGGGCGGGCGCGCAGGCCAGCGGAGCGAGTTGGCTACACCCCACCGGCGCGGTGTTTGCGACCCTCGGAGGAACCGCGGCAATCCTGGCGGCCGGCACGACACGTTCCACACGCGGTGCGCACCTCAACGCGCCTGACCCGCTACGACCGGACCGATGCGCGGGCGCCGCCACAGTTCCCAGACCAGTCGGCAAACCCCGATACCGGTGAGCAGGACGAGCGCTCCGATCGCGGGCATGTGTAACAACGCCGGCAGGGTCGCCGCGGCGGCCACTCCGGTGACGGTGCGATCGACGGGGACCTGTCGGTGGTCACGCCATCGGTAGGCAACATCACCGAGGTAGAACAACGCCATGCCTCCGGCGAGTGCGATGGCTGATAACAGCGGCAGCGGGGCCGTGGCGTGCTCGACGGTGGCGTGCGCCCCGACGGCGAACAGCATGATGCCGGCGACCAGTGGCAGATGCAGGTAGCTGTAGGCGTCGCGGGCAAGATCGGCCCGTTCTGTGCCAGTGGCCTGCTCCAGCCGCTGCTGGGCTCCGGCCGTCAATCCGAAATAGGTCCACCAAAACGTTGCCATGATGGCCACGCCTACGACCAGAGCGGCGATCACCTCGAGTCGGCTGAGATCCTTTGCAGCGGCGCCCAGTTCGACGATCACCTCGCCGAGCGCAATGATGATGATCGAGCCGTGGCGCGATACGAAGTAGGACGGTGAGACACGGAATCCGCCGAGGCCCAGCACGGCCGGTGCGCCGTAGTCGATCACCGCTGCGGCAATCCACAGCAATTCGCGGACGGGCGTGTGAACGAAGGCGGCGGCCACGATACAGGCCGGGGCGGCGACGAACGCCGGAGCTAGTCGCAGGGTGCCTTGCCGCAACTCGGCGTCATCGTGCGCGGAAAGGGCGACGAACTTCAGCACGTGGATCAACCGAACCACCAGCAGGGCGATCGCGAAGACCAGCGCGCCCGACGCGAACGCGGCGGGAAGCGCCGATGCAGCGACGAGCATTGCGGCCATCGCAGCGATGACTACTGCTTGGTGCCACACGTTGGCCGTGTCGAAGGTGTTGATGAGCCACGTGTAGCCCACCCAGGCCCACCACACCGCGAGGAGCGCCAGCGCGGCCCGGCCGAAACCCGTCGGCGACAGATCGTGCAGCATGAGTTGAGTGACCTGTGACATTGCGAAGGCGAACACCAGATCGAAGAACAGTTCGAGATTGCCCTCAGAGCGTGGGCCCGTGTGCTGATTCGAGTTCTCGTCGTCGTTCATGGCATTACGAGTAACCGGAGAACCGCATGGTTGTCATCTCTCCCTGACGCTCCTTTGGTCGAATCCAGATCTCACAGCGGTTCGGTGTTTACAGTGCCGGCCCCGCCCTTTGACAAGAGGATTCGGATCAGCGCGGCCCAGTTCCAGCCGCAGTATTGCTCTGATGCCCCCACCACGCGGCTTTATCGCGTTCTAGCCCTTGGAGAACGAATCCTGCCCAGCAGTCATCTGGCAGCCAAAACTTCGGTGGGGCGGGCGGGGCTCGAACCCGCGAGCGACGGATTATCCGCGAGAGCGCGTCCGCGAGTATCCGCGAGCGAACTGTAAAGCTACTCCTACCAACACTTTTAAGCCGTGGACGTTCGGTGGCATTCGTGAGCGTCTGGCGCGACTTGTGACAGCGTCGTGACAACAAGCGGTCTCCAGCTTGTCGGACCACGAAGGGACAATCGGCGCATGACAAAGCTAATTACTGGGGTTGCCGCAGTCCTGTTCGCGCTCTCTACGGCCGGTACGGCCGGCGCCGACCCGACACCAGAACCATCACCGGGCTACGTCATCCAGGGTCCGGGAGGGCCGACGGTCGGGGGCCTGCGGAGCTTGCCGCCGATCTGCAGCGTGCAGCCGCGGGCCTGTGCAGGGAACTGGTCACCAGACACTGGAAGTTGGGTCTTCCCGCCGGAAACCTGATCGCTTTAGGCGACGTCTGACTAGTTGTTCGGGCCGCCCTTTCCTCTCCGGGGGCTGCCCAATTCTATTTCGGTCGCGGTCAGTAACGATCCGCAGTAAGTCGCGTAGCGGGATACTCATGTCCCCGCGCGGGATCGCTGAAACGATGGCCTCATGTCGTTCTTCACACAAGTCGATGACTACGAGTTAATTTATTTGTCCAACACCACCAATCAGCCTGTGATCGGGCTGATCAACTCGGGAAGTTGGTTCGCTCAGCTCGTCTTCTACCCCAACGGTGAGGTCTTGCCTCCCGACTCGGAGGTCGACGGCCAAACGAGCCTGTATTACCACCTCGATGATTTCGCGAACTGCTACGCGTTGCTGCGCCACGAGGACCCCGTTTACGTGGTTTACAACGGCCCCGGATCCTTCAATGCCCTCACGACCTTCGAGAAGGTACCCGGTACCTAGAACGGGGCATCCCAACCTTGCGCAGCGATGTCGGGTGTGCAGGAACCGATGCCTCGAACCGCTGGCGGCCGATCATCGATTCGACGGTTAATCAGACTCCAACGCCGAAGAGCACATCGAGGAATGGGTCGATCGTCGGGTACAGGCCGACGGCATCCACCGAGTAATCCAGGCCCACGGCGAAGTCACCAATGGCGTTGTCCGGAAAGCCACCGCTAAACGCGCTGGGGTCGAGTTCGTCGGTCACGAAGGTGAACGGGTCGTTAGGAAATAAAAAACTTCCACCTTGTTGGAAGCCGTCGACGCTCGCTTCGAAGTTGGCGGCCAGGGTCGGATCGTTGGTGTCCAAATAGGCGTCCGCCGAAGGAGTCCAGGTGTTGATTCCGCTATCGCCGAAAAGGAGCTGGAACGGATCGGGTTCGTCGGCCCTGGCCGCGGGAGCCAGTCCGATCAGCGCGGCCGCGAAAGCGGCGCCAGCAGCCATCACCATGCCACGAGGTTTTGTCATGATTTCTTCTCCTTTTTGGATGACCCCCTTGGGGGTCGGGGCACTGCCCACCGTTCGATGGTGCGGCGTGAGCAATCGAAAACCATCGGATGTAACACGTAGATTCAGGCGCTGGGGGTCGTATCTACAGTTCGATGGTGCGGCGGATCAGGTGCAACGGCGTGAGTAGTCCATTACCTGAGTTGCTGTTGCGCGATCTGTTCTTGGCTCCGGAAGTGGGAAGAAACCGTGACAGCTAAGCCGCAGCGCGATCAATGGGCGGCCTGGATCGCCGAGCGCCGCCACGCCTGACGTGGCGGGGCAGGGCGGCTTGCATCATCAGTCCGTTGCCAACGTAGATGGCGAAGTGATTGGCGAAGCTCTCGCCGGACCCGCTCAGTAGTTGTTGCGAGTGTTGGCGACCTGGACGACTAATCCGCCGTACAGCTCAAAGTACTGCTGAGATTGTGGCTTGCTTCGCAACTCCTCGCCTATCTGCCTGCGCTGATCCGGCGATGAATCGAGGAACCCGCGCAACGCGGCCTGCCGATGTTTAGCACCTGCTGTCGAGCGGGAACGCAAGTCGACGGAGAGGATCGGCATCGGCAGGAGATGATCTCTATGTTATGGGTTTATCTGTGCGGTTCGCTGGTTGTTGCGGCCGGCGCTTCAGTGGCCGCGGACTTGTTCTCCGAGCCCGGCGTGCCAGCCCCGTCTCGAACAAAAGTCATTGTTTTCGCAGGTGTGGTGTGGCCGGTGTTGCTGGTTGGACTGCTGGAATTGACTTTCATTGGTCTCGCCAGGGCGGTGAGTAGTGCTTCGGCCGCTCAGCGCGTCTGCTCGACGGATAGTAGAGCAGCACAACGCTTCCCGGTAAACAGGATCTCTGGCTGATCAGCTTTCGCTGTGGTCTTCAGCCTTGGCGTCGGGTGCGTGTCTTGATCGCCGCAATGCTTTTCTCGGCGCTCGCCTTCGTCTCGTACCCCCGGCTGGCAGCGACGATCGATGACACGGCGCGGTCCGCCGTACCGGTTGCCGCACATACCCCAGCGCGGTGTCAGATTGCGCGGGATCGAAGCTCGCCGATATGGCATCTACCAGCGGGAACTTGCGACTGCATGACGCCAGACACAGCTGCGCCACGCTGATGCATCTCCGCGGGGTTCCCATCGCGGTGAAGGATGCCGCGAGCAGTTTTGGTCGAGTTGTGACAACTCGTGACACCGAGACGGGCTCCCAAGGATGACGCCAAGCACCAGAACCGCACCTGACCAGTTTCTTTGCAGTGGGGCGGGCGGGGCTCGAACCCGCGACCAACGGATTATGAGTCCGCGGCTCTAACCGACTGAGCTACCGCCCCTGGATCCCTGACATTAGTGCCCGCACTGATTCGCCCGTGACCCTGCCGTGCAAGTCTGCCGTGCCCGTGCGGCGGTGCTCCGCCTAGCCCTCGAAGAAATTTTTGGCACGCGGGATGAGTTCGCGGTCGCCATCCGTTCTGGCGGTCAGGGAGCTAAGGCACGAAAACAACCCGAGAAAGGTAGCCGGTCACCGCATGACCGGACACGTTCCTTTGGACACGCTGTCCCTGTCGATACCAGGATCGCTTGGGTCAGGCTGGCGTGTGGTCGGCAGGAATCGGCCACGCCCGTTGCGCGCTGAATGTGGTCGCGCCAATCAATCGGTGAACGCCACACCGCCGCAACACATATGAAGGGAAACCATCCAATGGCCACCATCCACTTTCACCGGAAGACCACTGCGACTCCTGAACAATTCGTCTCCGGCCTAACCGATTTCGGTCCGGATCGCTCAAAGATCTTCGCCTTCAGCAGCGATGCCTACCTGCAGGTCCATGCCAGCGGGCCGCATCGGGCTGACGTCACCGAGGGCTCGGGCGGCAGCTGGGAACGGCTGACCTACGACTGGTCCGATCCCAACCACGTCGTCCTGACAACCACCGATTCCAATCTGTACGGCGGCGCCTCGGGCTACAGCTACACGCTCACACGGCGGAGTGACGCGACGACCGATATCGACGCAGTCATAGTCCGCGAGGGCAAGAACCTCAAGGGCAAGCTGCGCTGCGGCCTGCTGGCCACCTTCGGTCGGCCGGTCTTGAAGCGAGCTTTCGTCAACAGCGTTAAGGCGATCGAGACCCGCAGCGCTGCGGGCGCAGCGCCACGGACCTAACTGCGCGCCGAAGGAAGCATGGGATCAACGACAATTACCGCACGTTGCGTGTGGACGTGGATGGCCACGGTCTCCACGATCTCCGGCGTCGAACTCAGCTGAACACCGTCTGACCGTCGACGTCGAGTAGATACTGCTCTGTCCCCTGCTCAACCCGCGGCGCATCGCCGCCCAGCGCCACTGCGACTTTGTTGCTGGCGTTGCGCATCACGTCGAGGGTCAGCTCGACAGCCTCCGCATCGGAGAAGTGCGCACGCACCCCGGCCGCGACACCGTCGTCGATGTGACCGGGCGACCAGATCAGCGCGTCCACATACCGCAGCGCCGCCTTGTGACGCTCGGTCAGCTGGGCCGACGCCTCGAACTTCTCGATGTCGCCGTACAGCGTCTCCGACCCACCGGCATCGAGCGCCGTCGTCTCGCGCAGCGACTTGCACAGCCGGCAGTTGTGCTGCGTGGCGCCGCGCAACCGAACGACCTCCGCGGTCAGCGCATCAAGCTCATGCTGCCGGGCCACCGTCGGCAGAAAGTCGTTGAACACGAGGTCGGAAGGATCGGTGGTGTGGTCCCATGCGACTGGCCCGGCTGCCCACCCGAGGTACTCGTCGCCGATCCCGAGCGCCTGCAGCCCCGCGCGCACCCGGGGCACGAAATCGGCGATGTACATCTGCACGACGACGCCGAACGTGCTGTCGCCTAGCGCTTTCCACAGCTTCGAACGCAGCTCGCCGCTGATCGTCGAGACGTCGGTGCTGAACTGTTCGGCAAACTCGGCAACGACGTCATCGGAAACGGGGTCAGCTGATACGGGAAGCGCCGGCAGGCCGAGGGTCTGCCCGCACACACGCCGAACCAGTGCGGTTAATCCGCCGTCGCCGGGCGATAGGGCTACTAGTCGGGTCAGATCGTTGTGGAGCGCCACAGAGTGATTATGTCGCTTGGCTCAGCCGATGACATGTGAAAGTCGCGAATGACAGCGACCACTTCTAATCAAGGGACGGTGATGCCAAAGCTTCCCAATGTGGTGTCCCAAAGCGACTCCAAGAGATTGACGGGGTCCGCCAGCGTGAAGTAGGTCGTCGCACCGTCGACGACACCGGCGGTGTCAATCGCGGTCAGGATCTCGGATTCGGGCAGGCCTCCCAGGTAGACCCCGTGCTCGAAAAACCCGACGAAGTCTTGCCAAACGGCCCCGAGAGGGTCGGACGCGAAATCCGCCGGCGTGGCGGTGTCTGCGAAGAAGTCGTTGACGACGGTGAATACGTCGGTGGGATAGAGGTTGGTCGGCGTTGTGACGTCATCCAGATTCGACCATCCGAGCAGAGAATCAAGCTCGTGTCCGAACGGGGTGGCTCCCCAGGTGTCGAGGAGGCCGGTAGGTCCCGAAGGTGGGTCGGCGGCGGCATCGCCGATCAGGACGAACCGTAAGTCCTCGAGCGGGATCTTGCCTGCGAGTTCCTGTTCCGCCAGCGATGCGACGACGGCCGACTGGCTGTACCCGAAGACCGTGAGCGGGTCGGCTGCCGAGAAGTCGCCCGCGCTGTAATCGGCTTCGATGGCGTGGACCAGAGTACCCACGCCGGAGGCGATGGACGGGCCGAAGTTCGGCGACTCTTCAGTCACTAGTGGGGTGATCGTGCCGGTGTCGGAAAAGCCAAGTGGCTGAAGGTATTCCGTGACTGCGCCAGGAATGTATCCGGGGAAGGTGGTCGGGTCGGGTATGTAGGTGGGCCCCATCACGATTACTTGGGTCGAACCGTCGAGGAAATCAGCGCCGCTGCCGGTGTCGGCATTCGCCTCGACGACCGAACACCAACTAGACGCCGCCGCGACGGCGAAGGCGACGCTCACGGCGCGCGAAAAGCAAACCTTGGACATCAGAACCCCCCGGATCGATCATGTGACCGAGGTCACGGTATCCCGAATTCGCCTCTGGTGGGCGGAAACTGATGCGCGCTCAGGTCGCTTGGCTCACCGATGACATGTGAAAGTCGGGAATCCGCAGCGACGGCATCGCCGCGCGAGTGACCCAATCGCCCCATTCCCGCGGCAGGGTCGGCTCGCTGACGCCGGCCTGGCTGGCTCGTCGCACAAGATCCAGCGGGCTCTCGTTGAAGCGGAAGTTGTTGACCGCCGCGGTCACTTCACCGTCTTCGACCAGGTAGACGCCGTCGCGGGTGAGCCCGGTCAGCAGCAGCGTGGTCGGATCGACCTCGCGCATGTACCACAGCGTGGTCAACAACAACCCACGCTCGGTCGCGGCGATCATGCCGGCGAGTTCGGTGCTGTCGCCGGTCATCAAGATGTTGTCGGCGGCAACCGCGACCGGCGCGCCGAACTCGTCGGCCGCGGCCCGCGGGTAGGCCAGCGCGTTGATCACGCCGTCGCGGATCCAGTCGACTCGGCCGATGTTCAGCCCGTTGTCGAAGATCGACAGCGTCTCCGACGAGCTCGACGTCGCGACGAACGGCGTGCACTCCAGGCCGGACGCCGTCGGATCGGAGTAGAGCGTCAGCGGCAGATCGGTCAGCTTCTCGCCTACCCGGGTTCCACCGTCGGGCGCACTGAGCGCGGTGCGGCCCTCTTGCGCGCCGCGGCCGCTCATCGACCACGCCAGGTAGATCATCATGTCTGCGACTGCCGACGGCGGCAGGAGCGTCTCGTAGCGCCCGGCCGGCAACTCGACGCGGCGCTTGGCCCAATCCAGTCGCATTGACAGCTGCTCGAGCAGTGAATCTGTCGGCACACCGGCGAA
>Ga0209006_10001333_pt1 | contig 22426 bp, 18 predicted proteins | sample JacPin_JW_Ref_O2_FD_188567 | JGI IMG/M metagenome (GOLD analysis project Ga0209006, IMG submission 188567) | Forest soil microbial communities from Algoma, Ontario, Canada - Jack Pine, Ontario site 1_JW_Ref_O2 (SPAdes) (version 2) | ecosystem: Environmental > Terrestrial > Soil > Boreal... | reverse complement strand
CGGCATCAACGGCATCATGGAGGGCTTCCGGCGGCACCAGGACCGGATCAAGTTCGTGCTGGTCCACCACGAGGAGGCCGCCGCGTTCATGGCGACCGCCCACGCCAAGGCCACCGGGCAGATCGGCGTCTGCCTGGCCACGTCAGGTCCCGGCGGCATCCACCTGCTGAATGGGCTCTACGACGCCAAGCTGGACCACATGCCGGTGCTGGCCATCACCGGCATGCAGGAGACCTCGGTGCTGGGCACCGGCTACCAGCAGGAAGTGAACCTCGACCGGCTCTACGAGGACGTGGCCGTCTACAACCAGATGATCTATAACCCGGCGCAACTGCCGGCCCTGGTGGACATCGCGGTGCGCACCGCCTATGCCCGGCGCGGGGTGGCCCACCTGACGGTGCCGAACGATATCCAGGTCGCCAAGGCGGGCGAGAATCCCTGGGCGGAAGTCGGCCCGGCCCGTCCGCCGGCCACGTCGCCGATTCGGCTGGACGCTCCCGGGCGGCCCCGCGAGGAGGACCTGCAGCGACTGGCTGACGTGCTGAACGCCGGGGAGAAGGTGGCGATCCTGGCCGGTGCGGGCGCCCTGCACGCCCGGGAGCAGTTGCTCGCGGTGGCGGAGACGCTGGGCGCGCCGATCATCAAGACGCTGTCCGGCAAGGGCGCCGTGCCAGACGACTCGCCCTACACGACCGGCGGGATCGGCCTGCTCGGCACCGCGCCCTCCGAGGAGCTGATGGACGACGTCGACACGCTGTTCATGGTGGGCACGAACTACCCGTACACCAAGTACATGCCGGAGCCAGGCAAGGCGCGGATCGTGCAGATCGAGGCCGACCCGGCCCGCGCGGGCGCCCGGGTGGCCACCGAGGTGCCGGTGGTCGGCGACGCCCGGGAGGGCCTGCAGGCGCTGCTGCCCCTGCTCAAGCACCGGACCGACACCTCGTTCCTGGAGAAGTACCAGCAGCAGATGGGCAAATGGCGGGAGAAGATGACCGCGCTGCAGGACGAGAAGCGGGACCCGATCGCCCCGGAGTTCCTGGTCAGCGTGCTCGACGAGCTGGCCGCGGACGACGCCATCCTGACCTGCGACAGCGGGACCATCGCGACGTGGGCCGCCCGGCACTGGCACATCCGCGCGGACCGTCAGTTCTACCTGTCCGGGAACCTGGCCACGATGGCGCCCGGGCTGCCGTATGCGATCGGGATCCAGCACGCCTTCCCCGGCCGCCAGGTCATCGGCTACGTCGGCGACGGCGGGTTCTCCATGCTCATGGCCGAGTTCGTCACGGCCATCAAGCACCAGTTGCCGGTCAAGATCGTGATCAACAACAACAACGCACTCGGCCAGATCCTCTGGGAGCAGATGGTGCTCGGGTACCCCGAGTTCGGTGTCCGGCATTCGGACCCGTTCACCGACTACACCGGGATCGCCACGGCCAACGGCGCGCTGGGTCTCAAGGTGAGCCACCCTGGCGAGGTCCGGGACGCGGTCAGCCAGGCGCTCAGCCACGACGGCCCGGCCCTGGTCGACGTGAACGTGAACCCGGACGAGCCGCCGCTGCCCGGCAAGGTCGAGTACAAGCAGGCCGTGAAGTTCGCCCAGGCCTTCCTGCGCGGCCAGCCGCGCAAGTCCACGATCGCGACCACGCTGTTCCGGGACAAGATCGACCAGCTCAAGTCCTGACCGGCCGGTGCTTAACTAGCTGGTTCTCTCCGGTCCGCGGGTGGCCGCCGGCGCTGACGCGCCGCGCGGCCGCCCGCAGTCAGGTGCGGGTCCAGCGGTAGCCCGCAGGGCGGCTTGACCTCGGACAGCCGCAGGTAGGTGATCAGCCGCTGGCCGCCCCGGGTGGACAGCCGGGTCAGCACCTCCTGCAGTTCCGCGACATCCCGGGCCACGACGCTCAGCAGGTAGTCCATCTCCCCGGCCACGTTGTCGGCCGAGATGATCTGCGGCAGGGCCCGGATCTGGTCCTCGAAGATGTGGGTCGCCCGCGGATCGTGCCGCCCGAGGGTGGCGAACACGTAGAGCTGCAACGGGAAGCCCGCCGCCCCCGGGTCGAGTTCGGCTCGGATGATCCGGATGACTCCGGACTCCTTGAGCGCGCGCACCCGGTGCAGGGTGGCGGCCGGGGAGAGGCCCGCCATACGGGCCAGTTCGACGTTGGTGCGGTCCGCGTCAGCCTGCAGCGCGGTCAGCAGCTTGATGTCAACTTCGTCAAGTTGTACGGCCATAGCACTGAATAATATTTCACCGAGAGGGTCCTACGGCTAATTCTGGTCTGCGAGGACGCATCCTGGAGGCATGAACACCGACCGCCGTCGCGCCCTCATGGCGCTCACTGTAGCCGGGCTGCTGTGGGGCAGCACCGTGCCCCTGTCCAAGATTGCCCTGGGCTGGCTGCCGCCCGGCTGGCTGACCGCCATCCGGTTCGCGGTGGCGGCCGCCGTGCTGCTGGCCATCACCCGGCCCCGGGGACGCGCGGCGTGGAGTCCGAAGGTGCTGGCCTGGGGTGCGGCCGGGTACGGCGGGACGGTCCTGCTGCAGAACACGGGCATCACCCAAACCAGTGTCAGCCACGCGGCGCTGCTCATCGGCACCGCCCCCGTGATGGTCGCGATCATCGCGGTGATGTGGCACCGCAGCGTGGTGCGGCCGGCCGCCTGGGCTGGTTTCGCCGTCTCGCTCGGCGGGGTCGGCCTGATCGCGGCGGGCGGCGGTGGCGGTGCGAACCTGGCCGGCGACGGCATGGTACTGGCGTCGGTCCTGCTCTCGGCGGTGTTCACCGTCGGCCAGACCCGGCTGCTGCGCGGCCGCGACCCAATCGCCGTAACGGCGGTGCAGTTCCTGGGTGCGGCCCTGGTCACGGCCCCGTTCAGCGCGCTGACCGAGAGCCTGCCGTCGGCGCCCGCGCACGCGGCCAGCCTGCTGGCGGTGGTCGCACTGATCGCCGGCGGGACCCTGGTCCCGTTCACCCTGTTCGCCTTCGGGCAGAGCCGGCTGCCGGCCGAGGTCGCAGGCGCGTTCCTCAACATCGAGCCGCTGGTTGGCGCGGTGGCGGGCGTGGTGGTCTTCGGGAACCCGGCCGGCCCGGCTCAGCTCGGCGGGGGTGCGGCCATCCTCGGCGGCATCGCGCTGAGCAGCGTGCGCCGGCCCGGCCGCCGCCAGGCCCGCCCGTCGGTCGCGGCGCAGGCGCCGGTCGCAGCGCAGGCGGCGGTGGTGGCGGAGTCGGTTCTGGTGACCCGGGCCCCAGCGCCACGTGGTGCGCCCTTCGGTGGCGTGGCCCTCGAGAGCATGGCCTGGGACAGTGCGGGCGCCGCAGGCCAGGATCGGGCACGCCGGAGTTGGCCGGCTTGCCGGCTCGCCGGCACCCTTTCCGGTCCAGCCGGCCGGGCGGGCGTCCCGTCCCTCCGGCGAGGTCCCCACGGGCGTTCCGAACCCGGGGCGGTGGTCATCCACGGCGCGAGCGCCGCGATGATCGCGCAAGAGCGGCCGCTACGGTCGGCTGACCGACGCCTCATCCATCAGCAATGCAGACCCGGTAGAAACCGGTCCGCACAGCGGCGACGCAAGAACGCGCACGCGGTGATAGCGGAGCCACCCCACCCGATTACTGATCGTAGTGATTCAGTACTCTAAGTAATGCCGGGGGATGGCTGGCTCGACGCCGGCCAGCCCCGGTGCCCCCGGGCTGCCCCGGTCAGCGGGGACAGGCGGCATAGCCAGGGGAGAACATGCGCGGATTGAGGGGCAATGGCATCATCGCCGGTCATTGTGGCGGGAGCTCAGCCCGATGGCGCCGGGCCGGCGGGGTGATCGCGGTGCTGACATTGCCCATGACCACGGTGGGGGTCGCCGGGGCGCCGGCCTGGGCGGCGGGCGGCCACCGGGCAGGCGGCTACAGGGTGACCCGCACCATCCCGGTAGGCGGCTCCCCGTACGGGGTGGCGGTGGACTCCGCGGCCGGCACCGCCTACGTGACCAACTACTCCAGCGGCACCTTGTCGGTGATCGGCGTAGCCACCAACAAGGTCACCCACACCATCTCCATCGGCCGCTTTCCCTACGGGGTGGCGGTGGACTCCGCAGCCCGCACCGTCTACGTGACCAACCCGTTTCCTGAGACCGTGTCGGTGATCAGCGTGGGCACCAATAAGGTCACCCACGCCATCCCCGTGGCATCCCCGTATGGCGTGGCGGTGGACTCCGCGGCCGGCACCGCCTACGTGACCAACAACGCCGCCGGCACCGTGTCGGTCATCGGCGAGGCCAGCGACAAGGTCACCCACATCATCCGCGTCGGCGGCGGCCCGGACGGGGTGGCGGTGGATTCCGCGGCCCACACCGCGTACGTAACCAGCGACAATTTCAGTGACATCGTCTCGGTGATCGATACGGGCAGCAACAAGGTCACCCACATCACCCCCGTCGGCGCAGGCCCCTACGGGGTGGCGGTGGACCCGACGGCCCGCACCGTCTACGTGGCCAACTACTCCAGCGGCACCGTGTCAGTGATCGACGGGACCACCAACAAGGTCACCCACACCATCCCCGTCGGCGGCTCCCCCAACGGGGTGGCGGTGGACCCTGCGGCCCGCGCCGTCTACGTGACCAATGGCGCTGGCACCGTGTCGGTGATCGACGAGGCCACCGACACGGTGACCGCCACCGTCCCCGTGGGTGCCTTCCCGTACGGGGTGGCGGTGGACCCTGCTACCCACGCCGTCTACGTGGCCAATGCTGATTCGGGCACTGTGTCGGTGATCCGGAAAAAATGCCGGTAATCACCAGCGTGACCTCGGGCGATTGCGGAAACGTAAGGTAAAGATTACGTAGAGTGATAGATGCGGCCTGGGCTGACCTGCCAGCCTTACCGCCATGGTCGTTCTCAGAGGAGTCAAAAGCAGTAGACAGGCAGGCGTAACGCACCGGGCCCCCGGCCGTAAGCCTGCCGCCCGCAGCCGTGCCCGTCTCGCCGCCGTGATCAGCATGGCGTGCGCGGCCGGCGTCTTCGGGGCAACGAATGCCAGCGCGGCCCCCGCTCGCCCACAGGTCACCGCCGCACGCAACGCCACCACGGCGGTCAGCCGGTTCAGGTCCGGCCTGCCCTGGCCCAGCGGTGTCTTCCTGCCCAACGGCACGCCAGCGCAAGCCGCGGCCTTCGCCGCCTGGCGCAAGCGCCCCCTGGACGACGTGGAGGTCCAGCTGGGCCAGTCGACCTGGGCTACCATCACCGATCCGGCCTGGTTGTACCGGCGCTGGAAGGGGAAGCCGTACACCATGGTCTTCTCGGTCGCGATGCTGCCGATAGACGTTCCCGGGGTCTCCATCGGGGCATGTGCCCGGGGCAGCTACAACGCGTACTGGAAGAAGTTCGGCAAGGTGATCAATTCCTACGGCCTGGGCTCCTCGATCATCCGGCTGGGCTGGGAGTTCAACGGAAAGTGGGAACGCTGGGCGGCCAGCAACCCCTCGGCATGGAAGGAGTGCTGGCGGCAGGCCGTCACCTCGGCCTGGTCCACCGCGCCGCGGCTGCGCTGGGACTGGGCCGTCAACCGGGGTCTCTCCTCTGCGCTGGCCAATCCCGCCCAGGCCTACCCCGGGAATCACTACGTGACCATGATCGGGATCGACAGCTACGACTGGTGGCCGGCTGTGAACAGCTCCGGAGGCTGGACGAAGCAGCTTGACGGCTCGCAGGGGCTGAACTCCTGGCTCGCGTTCGCGAAAGCGCACGGCAAGAAGCTGTCCGTGCCGGAGTGGGGAAACATGAGGTATGGCGAGTCTTCGGGCGGAGATGACCCGGCCTACGTCAAAGACATGAGGGCATTCTTTGCGGCAAACGCCCGCTACATAGGCCTCGAGACCGTCTTCCAGGGTCCCCGAGCGAGCTATGAATCGGGCTCCGTCATGCCCAAGTCCGCAAAAGCCTACAAGATGGGCTTCTGATCGCCCGGGCTGAGGCGGCCGCCTTTGAGCTTCCCCCGGTGTGGCGGACACGGTCATGCTAGGAGCGACTGCTGTGCGAGGTGCTGTTCGTATTCGGCGGGCGGCCGGTTGCCGATGGAGCTGTGGAGTAACGACTCGGCCATCGCGTTGATGCTCCTACAGATCGCAAGTCGATCAGGCAACTAGTGCCGCGTCAGAGAACCCTTGCCTGGCCGGGACGTGACGTCGCTCATCACGTTCGGGCTCAAAACCGTTTGCGGGCTACCGGGAGGATTCTTAGCATCCAGCTATGGATCTTCGCGAAGAACTTCCCAGCGACAGGGAGTCTGTGCGGGACATCCACTTGCGGGCGTTCGGTGATCATGGCCTGGCTGATCACGGCGTGGTCGTGGCCAGCTTGGTCGATACGCTGCGGGAGACCATCACGCCGACGGATGGCCTGTCGCTGGTTGCCGAGCACGACGGGCAGGTCGTCGGGCACGTCATGTTCACCCGGAGTCTGCTCGATGCCCCTCGGCGGCTGGTTGAGGTGCAGGTGCTCAGCCCCTTGGCCGTCATGCCTGAGCATCAAAAGCGTGGTATCGGCTCGGCGCTGGTCCGGCATGGGCTCAAGGCACTTGCTGAGCAGTCCGTCCCCTTGGTCTTCCTGGAGGGCGATCCACGCTACTACTCACGTTTCGGCTTTGCGCCCGGATGCGACCAGGGCTTCCGGAAGCCATCGTTGCGCATTCCAGACGGCGGATTCCAGGCCATCAGGCTGGCGGAGTATGAGCCGTGGATGACGGGGACACTGGTCTACGCAGAGCCGTTCTGGCAGCACGACCTAGTCGGTCTCCGTGACCCCAGCGCATAGCGCCACGAGGGGCGAACGTTGCCTGATGCGGCACTAGTTTCGGGCTCTGCGGAGCGTGGGAGCCGCAGCGGTGGTGGCTGGCAGGAGGTGGTAGATCTCGCGGGCGAGGTAGCGCTTGAGGCAGCGGATTATGTCGCGCTTGGACAACCCTGCCTTTGTGCGTCTGGTGACGTAGTCGATGGTGGGCGAAGGCTGCCTCGGACTTGATCCGGGATCCGTTGTCGCCGGCCGTGGTCGGCATCTCGGCGGCGATGTGGCAGCCGGCGCCGACGGCCTCGACGAGCCGCGGGGCGACCTGTTTGGTCAGCAACCTGAGCTGCCGGCTGTGGTCTTTCACTTCCTGGTGCAGCAGTAGCCATCGGCGGCGAGCGAGCTGTGCGTGTGCTGCATCGCCGCGCCGGGATCGGCGGGTGACGCATGGGGCTGGAGTGCCGGCTGCGGCTTGGATGAGCTTGTAGTCGCTGAGGGGCTCCAGCTCGGCGCGCAGCTCCACATCCGCGGTCACCAGGGTGGCTTTGAGGGTGATCATCGTGGTCGAGCGGGCTTGACCGCGCTGTCGCATGCGATCTTGATCAACCGGATCGCCTCGACCTGTCCGTCAGCGGACTTCGGGAAGGACCCGCGCCTGGCAGGCGAAGTTCAAGACCCTGAAATAGCAGCCCGGCTTCCCCCGCCGCTTCAGCCCGGGGTTGATGTGCCCTTCCCCCGGGTTCCGGGCTGGTCTCAGCCGCACCGCACCGCACGGGACCTGGAGCCCGTCGCGGGGCGCCGACGACCTCGGCCCTGAGGTGTTGCGGGCGCGCATTCCCTCGTGGCGGTGGCGCGGTGGGCGGGATGCCGTCCACGATGAGATAGCAGCGCCGCGCGCGTCGTGCAGCAGTCGCTTGCAGAAGCCGGCGAACGTCGCGGCACTGGTGTTGCTGCCCTCATAGACAGCGATCCCAGCGTGCCTTCCGCAGAGACTACAGAGATCATGTTCACCGAAAACCGGTCCCCGGTGTTGTTCACCTCCCGGGTCTGGCCCACCGGCGACCTGGTCGCGCCCGTACGGTAGTCCGACCCGATCCTGGCCTCGTCAGAGACGCAGATGGTGGCACCCTTGCCGCCCGCCGCGGCCCGGATCGCGGGATAGGTTTCCCTTTTCCACCGTGCCGCGGCCTCAGGGTCCTGCTGGTAAGCGCGGTGCACGGCGCGCTACGGGGATATCCCGGGCTTGCGCAAAAAGCCGGCCCACGTTATCCCGCACCGCGTGATCCTGCCAGATCACATGATCAGGCTAAGGCTACTTCTGACTCAATAAGACCGGGCCGAATGACCTGGGCCGTTAAGACCGGGCTTGATGGCCCGGGCCGAAGTAACCGGGGAAAAAGCACCCTTCAATTCGAGGAATCCGGCTCTGATGCTGGAACGGCAAATCACGGAGAGTGGTGATCAAGTAACAAAAGAGTATTTGAAAGAGGCAGTGTAATGATATTCAAGAAGAAGCCCAGCGACACCACCCCAGCCCAGGGCATGCCACCGGAACCCCCCACACCGTCCGGCCGGGCCCGGCCCCACAGACTCGCTATCCTGGTGACCGCCGGGATCGTCGCGGCGGGCCTGGTGCTTACTCCGCTCTTCGCGTCGGGAGCATTTGCGAGTACCCGCGCAAGCGGTAACCGCTCCGGCCTGGCCTGGTCCAGCGGGGTGTACCTGCCGAACGCCACCCCGGCATCTGTCGGTACCTTCGGAGCCTGGCGCGGCTCCCCGGTCGACGTCGCCACTGTCTGGCCGAACCGCTCCAGCTGGAGTGACATCGTGAGCCCCACCTGGCTCTACCAGCGCTGGCAGGGACAACCGGAAACCGTGGCCTTCACGGAGCCGATGCTGCCCGAGGGCGTCGCGGGAGTTTCCCTCCAGGCGTGCGCAAACGGCACCTACAATTCCTACTGGCGCCAGTTCGGCACCAACATTTCCGCTTACGGCCTCGGCAACTCGATCATCAGGCTGGGCTGGGAATTCAACGGGAACTGGTACATCTGGCAGGCCAGCAACCCAGCCGTTTGGGTGAAGTGCTGGCAGCAGATCGTCACCTCGGCACGGGCCACCGCGCCGGGCCTGCAATGGGACTGGAATGTCAACCGCGGCGTGTCAGCCGGGCTAGCCGATCCCACCCAGGCCTACCCGGGAGACGCCTACGTGGACACAGTCGGGGTCGACAGCTACGACATGTGGCCTCCCGCCACCACCAGCGCGGGCTGGAATACGCAGCTCAATGGCACTCAGGGGCTGTTGTACTGGCTCAACTTCGCAAAGGCGCACGGCAAGCAGTTCGCGGTGCCCGAGTGGGGCAACATGACCGGCGGCGGCAACCCTGGCGGGGACGACCCAGCGTACGTGAACGACATGCTCGGGTTCTTCCAGGCCCACTCCGCCATCCTGTCCTGGGAGTCCAACTTCCAGGCGCCCAGCACGGGCGGAATCTACGGGGCCGGCTCATCGGTGCCCAACGCCTCAACGGCCTACCAGGCAGGATTCTGAACGGGGCCGGCCTGGCCGGCTGGCACTCAGCCCAGGGCCACCACGATGATCATCGTGGTGGCCCTGGCATGCTGCCGCGGGGCGGGCCTACCGCCGGACGGGCTGCGCCGAGCCGGACTCCACGAGTTCGAAGAGAGCCTCGTACACGCCCCGGGACATGCTGGCCAGTTCCGCCGACCGCTCCGCCGCGGCTGCGCGAGCGCCAGCGTCCAGCTCGACAGCCGCACGCACGAGCTGCCGCATCCGGTCCGGCCAGCCAGCCTGGCTCACGGCCAGCACGGCCATCGCTCGCGGACCGTAGAGTTCCCGCAAGCCACCGAATTTGCCGTCGAAGTAGGGCGTCGAGGAGATACCCACCGCTGGGATTCCCCGGGCCAGGGCGAAAACCGCAGCGTGATACGAGCTGGTGACCACGACCCGGCAGTCGGCCACGGCTGCGGCCAGCGAGGTGATGTCACGCACCAGCCGGCCGGTATGGGCCACCACGGAGTCCGCGCCGAACGCGGCGGCCAGCGCTCGCCAGTCCTCGCCGTCACGGTCCCACGAGATCGGCAGGCCCCGCATCGGCATGCCCGCCTCGGCCGCGGCGTCCGCCACGCCCGAGGCGATCTGGCCGGCCAGGCCGGATTCCAGCCCGGTATAGCCCGCGACCCGGAGGTTCACGCCGAGCGCGGGCCCGGCGGCCAGTCGCCCAGCGCCGGCCAGTTCGAGCGCATCGTCACCGGCCACCACCGCCTCGCCCCGGCCAGCCCGCAGCTCGGACACCGCCTGCTGACCACGGGGCCCCCTAAGGCTGAACAGGGTCAGCTGCGGGATCACCGTCCCCGCCAGGGCCGCCAGCGGCGAGTCTGTCAGCGGCCCGTATCCCTGACCGAACATCGCGGTCGGCACGCCGCGCCGCTGCAGGCTGCGCAGTGCGGCCAGCACCCCAGAGGCGTGCAGCGGGAAGGTGTCGTTGACGAAACCACCACCTGAGCACACGGCAAGGTCACAGCCCCGCAACGCGTCCAGCAACTGACCCGCGCCGGGGCTGAACCGCCAGGCGGCCCACGGCCGTCTCGCTATGGCCCTCTTGTACCGCAGGCCGATGCCGCCACGCACCCGGTCCGGGAGCCGGCCCATTGGCCCGCGGTCTGTCATCAGGATGATCGGCTCGGTCCCGGGGCAGAGCGCGGCGAGCCGCTCGCGGCTGGTGGTGATGATCTGGAGACGAGCGCGCGGCCACCGCTCCTGTAGCCGGGTGACGGTGGCCTTGAGCATGGCCGTGTCACCGATGTTCAGCAGGTCATAGCCGCTGTGGTCGATGAACACCCGAGGCTGGACGACTTCACCCCACGGTGATGTGCTTGGCACGGCTCCACTCCACTTCTCTCGACGAGACAGCGTTCCGGGTATTCCCTGGCTCGGCCGGCATGGCCCCGCCGGCTCGTCCGGGCGGTGGTGCCGACGACGGCGATGGCGCCGAGGACCTGGCATGCTGACGCCGGGCCCGGGGTGACCCCGGCGGTGGTGCATGCCGCCCGGCGGGCCGCAGCGCCCGCAGCACCGGCGGCAGGTAGTAGACGGCCTGCAGGGTCACCGCGGCGAGGAATCCCAGCGAGACCCCGGTCAGCCCGTCGAAATAACCTCCCACCCCGGTCAGGCACAGCTCCAGGACGGCACCGGTGCCGCAGACCGCGCCGGCCTTCCGCAGCCTGTTGCCGACCCGGGCCACGGCGACGTAGAGCTGCTTGAACACATTGGGGAAGTAGGCGAAGGCCATCACGACGAGCGCGGTCCTGGCCATCTCGTAACCCGGGCCGAACGACCTCATCGCCGGCCCGGCCAGCGCGGCGACGGCCACCGCCGCCGAGCCGCCGAGCAGCAGGCAGACTCGCAGCGCTGCGCGCAGCCGGGGCGCGAGCGCGCGGGAGTCGCCGACCGCCACCGCGAAGAGCGCCGTAGACAGGTGCATCGGCAGGATGTACAGGAAGCCGCTAATCATCCAGGCCGCGTAGAAACCCGCGTTGGCGTGCACGCCGAGCAGCGAAGCGACCAGCAGCGGCAGCCCCAGCCGCGGCACCGTCAGGGAAACGTTCAGGGTGTTGTGATGGAACGTCATGGCGACCCTGCCCCGCAGGGTCGAGAGCCGGACCGGCTGACCGAGCCGGTATCCGCGGGCGGCCAGGTGCCCGGCCGTCGCCACCATCGAGACCGCGATGCCGGCCACCCAGATCCAGACCATGGTCACCTGGGAGTGACTGCCCACGGCTGCCGCGACCAGGATGAGCAGGGCCAGCTTCCCGACGCTGAAGTAGCTGTTCCGGTACAGCTGCACGCTGCTCGCCCGGATCCCGACGAGCGCCTGGTCGAGAACCATCCCGGCGGCGGTCAGCCCCACCCCGATGAGGAATCCGGCGGCCACCCACGGCGACGCCATGACCGCACCGATCGTGCCGTGCGAGAGCCGCAGGGCGGCCCAGGAGACCGCGGCCATCACGGTCGCCAAGACGGTCACCACGAGCATGCTCGTCGCGATTAGGGGACCTACCACATCGCGGCACCGGCCCGCTTCCGCGATCAGCATGGTGCCGAACCCGAACATCCCGATCGTCCCGAGCAGGGTTATCGCCGAGATCACCGCGGTCGCCGCCCCGACCTCGTGGATCGGGGCCATCCGGGCCGCTGCCCACCAGTAGGCGAAGCCCATGGCCGACGTGACGACCGTCGTGCCGACCAGGGACGCCGATGGCCCCAGGACGTCCCCGAACCGCCTCACCCAGGTCCAGCCGACCCTGTCGAGCAACTCGGCCGCCATCATCCGTTCCCGCGGGCGACGAGGTGGACCTGCCGGTAAGGTGCCCGCGACCTGGTACCGCGATAGGCGACCACCGTCACCGCAGCCGATCTGGGTGCCGGGACCGTCTCCCGCCAGGTAACCCCCGGCGCCAGCCGCAGCGTTATCGAGTCCGCCTTGGCCCGGCCGACGGCGACCCTAACTATGAAACGGGTCGGCGCGGTCTCCTCGCTGGTCAGCTCGATCCGCACCAAACGTTCGGCGCCGGCAACGCGTATCGCGGACAGGGCGCTGAAGGCAGGGTAGGCCTGGTGGGCCGCTGTCCACACGGACAGGGTGACCGCGCCGCACAGTACGGCTCCTGCCGCCGCCAGCGACCCGCCCCACAAGATTCCGTGGCCATCCAGCGGCGTAGCAGTCCGCCACCAGCGTGGATTGCGTGGTTCGCCCGGGTGGCCGCGCCGGGAAAGGACGCCGGCGGCCGCGGCCTCCGCCGTCAGCGCGACCAAGCCCGCCCAGAGCTGGCGGTCCAGGTGGAGACGGAGAGCCGCGGTGGCTATGGTGCCCAGCACCAGCACGCCTATGGGCAGGGCCAGGGCCATGGTGGCCCGTTCCACGGCGGACAGCCCGGTGCGGCCCAGCAGGGCACGGCCGCCGGCCACGCCCAGGACGGTCAGGTTGGCCACGAACCCGAGGGCAGCGAACGGCTGTGGCCCGATCGCATTCACCACGCCGAGCAGCGGCACGGCGACCACCACGCCAACGAGCCAGCCTGACCGGGCGAACCGGTCCCGCTCAACGCTCATACGCTGAACCTCGCAGGTCATAAAGGTAGATATCGCCGCTGTCGTAGATGCGGCTCACCCCGGCCACACGGCCCGGGGCTTCCAGATCTGAACGCGGCAGCGGCGAGATGTAGCGGTCCGCGTTCGGGTCCACCGGGAAATAGGCGCCGCTGGCCGGAAGCTGCATGCTGTCCCTCAGGTCGATGGCAAGGAATTGGATGTCCTCTTGCTTCACCAGTGAGCGGGCTGCAGCATCGGCTCCCTGACCGTCGAACAGCATCGCGACGGTACGTACCGTGTTCTGGTCGCCGATCGTGGCCAGCAAGCTGTACGCGGTGGAGTCCTGCGCCCACCGGCGCCCGGGGCCAAGCGCGCCGAGGGCCCACCTGGCGGCCGCGACTCCCTGCGGATCCACGGACCGCTCGAACCCGGAGACCAGGTACGGCCCGGGCAACCGGTCCCAGATCGGCGGCCATCCGCTGGCTACCCCACCCATCAAGATCACCGCGGCGCCCACGACCGGAGCCGCCCCGCCCAGCAGAGCCAGGCCGCGGCGGCCCCTGTCATGCCGGCCCGTATCGCTGCCGCGGATGCCCCGCAAGGCGATGGCCGCCACCAGTGCCACCGGAATGTAGATAAAGGTGGAGGCCCGGCCGGACAGCTCAGCGCCGTCTGACGCCACCATGCGCAGGGCACCGGCCACGAAGATCAGCAAGGCGCCGCCGATCAACGGGATCGTCCATGGCTCAGCATGACGTTCCGGCCACAGGCGCAGGCTGCCGAGCACCACCAGGAACACCAGAATGCCCAAGGCCCCGATCGTGGCCAAGCGCTCGTCCAGCGGCTCCACCAGGGGCGCCGCCCCGGGCGCAGTCGCCCCTAGCTGGCCGTGCAGCAATCCGGCCGCGCTGCCGCGGAGCTGAGCCAAGGTCGGGGCCAGGTAGCCGGGCACGTCGCGGGCCACCAGCAGCACCCACGCGAGCACCGCCGCGGTGGCAGCCAGCCACGCGGCCATCGGCCGCAGCTCCCGGCCACGCCGGGGGCGGCACAACCCGGCCGCGGCCAAGCTGCCCAGCAGGGCAACCATCACGAATGCTGTGACGTGGTGGGAGACAGTGACCACGCCGATCGCGATCAGCAGTACCACCCAGCTGCCAGTGGCCCGGCCCGACGATCGCAGCAGGCGGAGCGCCCAGACCGTGAGCAGCAGGAACGGCAGCGCGAGGGACTGGTATAGGTACATGGCGTCAAAGAACATGTAGTGCGGCTCGGCCGCGTAGATGATGCAGGCCAGGGTGGCCACCCGCCAGTCCGCCTTGATCCGCAGGCACAGTACGTAGAGTGCGCAGGCCGCCAGCAGATGCAGCAGGGCCGCCACGATGAAGGCGGTCGCCGTCACTGACAGGCCGGTAGACGCACTTACCGCGCCTCCCAATGCCTCCAGCCCCGGGTAGTGCACAGCCACCGGGAGGGAGTAGTTGGGCTGGTTCAGAGTGCCGGAATGGATCACGTTGACGGTTCCGCGCCAGTGCTGCAGCTCGTCCGGGAACTTGAGCTCCAGCGGGCTGTACATCCGGAAGAGCAGGGTCTGCTGGGCGAACAGCAGCAGCACCAGCGCGAAGCCCTCGGCCGGCTTGGTGAGTCGGCGCGAATAGGCGCGGAGCGCGATTGGTACGTAGACCAGCAGCTCCCCGGGCCAGTAAAGCGCGCCGAGGTACGGCCATCCTTCCCGGCCCGCGGCGTAAGCGGCGGCCACGGCCAGGGTGCCCACCGACGAGAGGAGCACTATCAGCGGGAACGCAGCCGGCCGGCCGGCGTCCCCGCCTGCTGGCCGGTGCAGGCCGACGGCCTGTGGCGCGGCCGGACGGTCCTGCCGGGATGGTATGGCGGTGGCCGGCAGGCGGATCGGGACGATATCCGGACTCATCGCCCCGGGTCCCGTCGCTGCTGTCGCCGGGCCATCCAGTACGCCGCCGGGCCGCGGACCAGCCCGCTGCGGTTCGCCGTCAGCAAGTCAGGCGGAAACGACTCACCAAAGCTCTGGGCACGTACCCCACCAGATCCGAGCACCTCACGAATTGCCCGCGGGGCAAGGGCCAGCAACCGGAACGCGTGCAGCGGGTTCCGCGACACCACCGCTGCGTAGTACGCGGTCAGCCCCACGCCGTACCCGTACAGCTGGCTGCGCAGCTCCTCGTGCGTGCTCCGGTGCGAGTGCCAGAGCAGGGCCGCGGGCCGGTAGGCGATCCGCCGCCCATCCAGCAGCAGCGTCGAGAAGATATCGGTATCCTCGCCGCCGTGAGTGGGGGCCCCGGCGCCAAGCGCGGTGTCGAAGCCGCCGAGTTCGCGGATCGCCGCCAGCCGGAAAGCCATGTTCGCGCCGGTGCCGAAGGGCGGTAGCGGGAAAAGTGCCCTGGTCTTCCCCATCTGGCGCCCGTCGAAGATCACCGGCCGGAAACCCCGCCCCTTGCTATGCCCCCCGAACCGCTCGAAGAGCTGCTGGGCCGGTGTTCGCAGCTCACACGGTGCGATAAGTCCGGCGACGCAGTCCACGGCCGGCTCGTCGACGAAGCAGCGGACCAGTTCCGACGCCCAGTACCGGCAGGCCACCTCGTCGTCGTCCAGGAATGCGATCAGCTCCGTGTCGCACTCGGCCAGCGCCCGGTTGCGGGCGTGCGACAGCCCTGGCACCGGCTCGACCACGTACCGTACCGGGACCCGGAAACGCCCCGACTCCACGAACTTGCGTACCCGGTCGTCACGAGGGGCGTTGTCGACCACCATCACGGTGAGCCGCGGGTAACTCTGCTGCTGCAAGCTGTCCAGGCAGCGCTGCGCCCACTCCGGCCGGTCTCGCGTGCACAGGATTGCCGTGAGGCTCACCAAACTGGCCTCGGCCGCGTCCCGTCCGCGCAGCCAGGCCGGGCGGCCATCCGGCCGCACGCCGTCCAGCGGGAGGCCGGCCGGATCATCGCGCCAGCCCGCCGCACGCAGCCGGGCCCGCAGTTCGCTTCCTGCCTCGGCATCCGCCACCCGGCCAAGCTCCTCGGGTGACAGGCCCGCGTCGGGGACGGCCACCCACAGCCCGGCAACTGGTTCGGTGAACACCCGGACCAGGACGAAGGCCCCGCCCACCGGCTGGCCCGTGCCGTCCACCCCGGGCACGGCCGGGAGGCCGTCCGCGAGGTCCACGTCGGTCACCGTCCAAGGCCGCTGCCCCACCCCGAGCTCCGCCTGAACAGTCACGATGGATCCCCCCGTAGTCCCGCGTTCATCGCGGCGACGTCATCAGGCCGGGCCGAGCCTCCGGCGTCCCGCGATCGGGCCCGGCGCCCCAGGTAGCCCAGGCCGGCCGCGCTAAGCCCCACGCAGATAGCCGAGGCCCGCTGCGCGGCCGTGAACTCCCGGCCGCTGACCGCCTGCCAGAGCTCACGGCGGACTCCCTGCGGCAGCGTCCTGCGGGCATGCCGCCGCTCGTCCAGGAGCCCTTCGTCCGGCCCCAGCAGGACCGCCATCTCGGCCTTCCCCTGGCCTTCGCTGTAGCAGCGCCGGACGAAGTACCGGAGGGTGCCGCGGTACGGCGGGACACTGTGACCTATCCGGGCCGACGGCTCGTACCACCAGGGCCTGCCCCCCAGCGCGGTGGTCAGCCGGATGCAGAAGTCGGTGTCCTCGGGCCGGAACACGCGGGCGCCGAGCTTGCCGAATCCCTCCCGGAAGCCGCCGACAGCCCAGAAGTCTTCCCGCCGCAGCGCCATGTTCCCGGCCCACACATTGCGGACGGGGGTGGCCGTGCTCGGCTGGCCGCGGTAGGAGGCCCCGACTACCCACAGGAACTCTTCCGGCATCCAGCGCGGCATCGGCCCGAACCACATCGGCTCCACGTGGCCGCCCGCCCCGGCCACGTCTGGGCGCGCCAGCGGCGCGGTCAGGTTCCGCAGCCAGCCCGGCCGGGCGATCTCATCGTCGTCCAGGAACGCCAGGACGCTGCCGGTGGCCACGGACGCGCCGACATTACGGGTCCCGGACGCGCCCGCGACACCTTGGTTATGCACCGGGACCACGGCCGGCAACTCCTGGCCCACCCACTTGTACAGTTCGGGGTTGTTGTCTACCGCGACGATCACCTCCTGCGGCCGCGGCTCCTGGCTGAGTGCTGAGGCAACGGCCCGGGTCAGGTCCACCGAGCGATCGAGCGTATGGGCCGCGATCACCACGGATGCCGTGGCCGCAGTCGCAGCGCCGCCGGTCATCTCGGCTCTCCCACCAGGTCGCTGTCCGCCGGCATCTGGTCGGTGATGGCAGCGCGATCGATCCGGTGCGCCCGGCGGCGCTCGGCCAGGATGGTGCGCAGCACCCGGAGGCCGTCCGAGAACGCGTTCAGGTTGCTCACCCCGTGCAGGCGAGCCTTTTCCGTGCTGCCGACCTCGGTGATGCGCGCGCCGGCGTGAGCCACCCGAGCATTGATCAGGGTCTCGATCTCAAAACCGTCACCCCATTGCATCGCGTCGCGCGGCACGCCAGGGGAATGCACGGGGGGCAGGTCGAGCACCGGGAGCAGAAAGGCCCGGAATGCGTTGTAGCCGTAACAAAGATCGGTGTAGTGCGTGCCGAAAAGGCGATTTACCAGGCCGTTCAGGGCTTTGTTGCCTAGCCGCCGGATACGGGTGATGTCGTGACTGCTGCCACCCTTGCTGAACCGGGTGCCCTTGGCGAAGTCGGCCCCGGACTCGAGTGCCGCCACGAAGGCGGCGATCTCGTCGGGATCGGCCGACCCGTCCGCGTCCAGCATGACGATGATGTCGCCGGTCACCTCAGCGAATCCGCAGGCAAAGGCGTTGCCCTTGCCCCGCCTCGTCTGATGGACGATCTTGATGTCCGGCCGGATCCGCCGGGCTACCTCGACAGTGTCGTCAACGGAATGGCCGTCTACCAGGATCACCTCGTGCAGGCTCCGTGGCAGGGCGACAAGCACGTACGGCAAGTTGCGCGCCTCATTGCGAGCGGGAATCACGACCGAGACCCGTTCTGCGGGCTCCCCCTGGGCGAGCGGATCTCGCACCAAATCCTCCTCGCGTTTGATGACCGGACCAGCAGCGTGACCATGAGGGACATCTCGGAAGAGACTCGCGGCCCGCCGCCGGCCCCCGGGGTTCCTGTCCCCGAGGTCATGACTATCTGTAATGACTTATGTACGCAAAGTATTTGAGCAGAAGCGCTCGCTCTCCGGGTCGGTTTCCGCTCGACCCCCACCATGTGATGTCAATCACATTTACGTTCTGACCTGAATGCTCTAATTCGCCATTAAGTAATGAAGGCCCACTGGTTGTACCGGCCGTTAGCTCGGCAGTTACCGGAATTGGCGGGCTAATCCGGGCGCCGCTTTCATGTATGTCGCCGTGCCGGCGCGAAGAGCTGCGGCGGCCGCGGGATCATCACTGACCCGCCAGTCCTGCTCCGTGTCAGCGTCAAACCAGACGAACCCGAGCAGCCCGTAGGCGTGCACTCCCGCGAACAGGCTGGCGATCTTCGCTGGCTTGCCCGCGGCAGGTGTGGCGCCGGTCTCGGCAATGAGCACCGGGTCACTGGTGAGCGTGCGCGCGGCGGCGATGGTCGGGCCGAACAGGGTGTGGAACGTCTGGGACGGCCGGTAGAAATAGCCGTCCAGGCCCACCCAGGTCACGTAGCTGGCACCTGGCCACCACGGCGCGATGGGGGCGGCCTGCCTGGACCCGGTGACGTTCACCGTCCACAGCCAGGTCACGTTCCTGACGCCCGCCGTGCGGAACAGGGTGACAATGTGCCGCCACGCCGCAACGAAAGTCGCCGGCGAGGTGTGCGCTAAGCCCCAGGGGTACCAGGACGCGTTCATCTCATGGCCGAAGCTCAGGATGACCTGGTGGCCGTAGGAGCGGACGGCGTCCGCATAGGTGCGCAGGTAGCCGTCGTAGGTCCCGGCGGCGATCGCCGCGAGGTCGATGCCGGCCGGGTTGATCTGATCCACCGTCACGGCGCGGTGACGTGCCGCTGCCGCCGCGAATGCGGCATCGAACGGCTGATACCAACCGCTGTAGTAGACGTCCAGGTTCGGCTGGACACCTGAGGCCGCGGTGAAGTCGGCGACCGGGCCGTACGACTCCGGCACGCCCGGCTCGAAGATGCCCAGTTCAGACATCCCCGCCGTTCGCGGCGCCGGCGCGGCGCCGCCGCAGGCGGCCAGGGCCGTCAGCAGCGCGAGAGCCAGGCCAGCTCGCCAGGCCCTCATTCCGGCATCACTATCAGGGCAGGGGGGTGCGTCTGATCCGTGTTCATGTCATGGAATCCCGGGTCGTCGAGGTGGCAGCGGTGCCGGAGGGTTGGGATTTCAGACGAGGGAGGATTCACCAACTGCCATGCGGTGCTCGATGGCCGCGAGCAGCCGCCGGTACCCTGCGTTCAGGCTGTCGCGGTGCGGAGCGGTCAGCGCCGCCGCCCGGGCCAGCGCCTGGCCCGGAACTGCCTTCAGGGTGGCGTCTAGCAACGACCACGACAGCTCATCGAGGGCCGCCCGCACCGGCCCGGGCTGCTGCGTTCGCGCGCAGACATCCTCCAGCGCCTGCATACGCTCCGCCAGTCCGGGGACGGGCGCCATATCCAGCTGAAAGACGTCAGCCCCTGGGCACGGCGACCGCTCAGCCCGGGCTGCCTCGAAGGCGTTCATCAATGGGCTCACCTCGCCCGCCGTCTCCGGGTCGTACAAGCCGGGGAACGGCACGGCTTCGTAACCACGGTCGTAGCCGCTAAAGTAAATGGGCGCCGCAGAACCGGTCCGCGCGAGCGCACCGAGCGCCATGTCCAGCAGGCCCACCGGCCAGCCGAGATCGGTGATGGAGTGCACCCGCAACGCCCCGGTGCTCCCGTCGGCGCTGGCCCCGAGCAGCAACTGCGCCGACTCGAGCGCGGACTGTGCATAAAACGCGGCATCTGGGCTATGCAATCGGATCACGCTGTCATGGCACCACTCGAGCAGCCGGAAATGGATGATCGAGTTGTCGACGACATGGGTGAACCTGACGGCCGAGTAGGAGGCTGTGTCGCGCGCGGCTGCTTGCGACAGCAGCCATTCGGCAACTCGCTTGGACGCGGTGTACACATCGGGGGAATACGGGCGCAGAGCCTTGCCGGTTGATGCGCATATAACCTGGGAAACACCGGATGCGTCGGCGGCGGCAATCACATTGCGAGTGCCGAGCACGTTCGTGGTCACGGTGCGGTGCACCTCGTGCTCGGCCAGGCCCGGATCCCGCTGAGCCGCCACATGGAAGACGACATCGGGCCGGACGTCGCCGAAGACGGCAGTGAGCCGGCCCAGGTCCCTGATATCGGCGCAGGCGTATTCGGCGCAGTCAAGCCGTGGTCCGTCGGTCCGTCCGCGGCTCACGCTGACCAGTCGCCGGGGGCGCAAGTCCGCGAGTTGCGCTAGGAGCACCGACCCTATGCACCCTGTGCCTCCAGTGACCAGCACTGATTTGCCAGGGAGTCGCGCCTGCAGTTCGGCGCTGGGCAGGCCAATGGTTCGATGGCCGATGTCCAGAAACCGGCTGTATTCTGCTGGCGCTCCGGGCGTGGCCGCGAGCAGGGCCCGGGTCAGATCACCCAGCTTCCGCAACTCCGCAGTATTCAGGCTTTGCCTACCTTCGGGTATCATAGAGCGCATTCTCACGATGATCTCGTGGGTGCTCGGCACCGCAAAGACCTCCATTAACTTTCATGGCTCAGCCGTGCGGTACATCAGGGGCATGGGCCGGGTAATAGGGTCAGCGCAAGATATCTACATTCCCTCGCTATGGCAAGCTTCCGGACCGCCGGCGGGATTGGGAACGGCGTTTCTACAGAAATTGATTGCCGTACCTATTAAGCGCGGCAAATTGTGACAAATGCTGGTAGCCGGAGAACTGAGGCCAGGCCTGGTCTACGGTGGTCTGGGTCAGCCGACGGGGATCTGGGCCCGACGGGCAGAGCCGGCTGCCGGCCGAGGTCGCAGGCGCGTTCCTCAACATTGAGCCGCTGGTTGGCGCGGTGGCGGGCGTGGTGGTCTTCGGGAACCCGGCCGGCCCGGCTCAGCTCGGCGGGGGTGCGGCCATCCTCGGCGACATCGCGCTGAGCAGCGTGCGGCGGCCCGGCCGGCGCACGGCCAGCCCCGGGATCGCCGCGCCAGCCGTGGCTCAGCATGCCGTGGCTGAGCGCGCCCTGGTTGAGCAGGCCGTGGCTGGGGCCGCGCCCGCCCGGTGGCCCTCGCTGCTGCCGCCAGCCCGCACGCAGTTCGGGCTGGGTCCGAGCACCGTATGGCCGGGCATCGTGCGGCTGAGCACGTGGTGGCTGAAGCAGGCGCTCCGCCGGTCCGCTCGGCCGGGGCGCATCCCGTGGCCGCGCCCCGGTCGGCCAAAATTGGTACCCAACTGAGCCAGATTCCAAACTTTTTGAGCAACCCGGAAGTCCAGCAGCCGCAAGGGCTTTCGGCATCGACCCAGGTCAGCCCGCTCCTTCCCGACTTGCGTCCCCGGCTAGGCCTTGCATACGTTGGGCCGCTGTGACTGGAATCCGGACAAGGAGCTTTATGAAGGTACAAACGCGGATAATCACGGCAGCAGGCGCCGGCATCGTCATGGCGGGCCTGGCGGCTGGGCCAGCCCTGGCCAGCACGCACACCGTGCAGCCGGGTGACACGCTCAGCGGCATCGCCGCCTCGGCGGGCGTGCCACTGTCCAAGGTCGAGGCGGCCAACCGCTGGATCAAGAACCCCAACCTGATCTACGCGGGCCAGGTCGTGCACGTGCCGGACGGGCGCTCCGGGATTACCCCGATGGCGCCGACCTACTATCAGGCGCCGGCGGCGTCCAGCACGCCCTCGGCGAGCTCGGACACGTCAGCTGCTGCATCGACCACCCCGGCGGAGAGCACCGGCACCTCGTCGGCCAGCACGGGCTACTCAGCCAGCGCGGGCACGTCGTCGGCCAGCACGGGCACCAGCTCGGCCAGCACCGGCAGCTCGCCGTCGTCGTTCCAGCAGTGCGTGTCCTGGCGTGAGTCGGGCAACAACCCGACGGCGTCCTCGTCTGGCCTGTACGGCATCCTGCCGAGCACCTGGGCCAGCCTCGGTTACTCGGGCACGGCCGGCTCCGCCTCCGTCGCCCAGCAGAACCAGGCGTTCCAGCAGCTCTACGCCCAGGACGGCACCTCGCCGTGGGCGCCCTACGACGGCTGCTGATCAGAACCACGTCCTGATCGCAGCAACCCCTCATTACACCTGATTCCGATCACACCGGCCCTCCTCAGGCCCCCCGACTGGTCAGCCTGAGGGAGCCACGCGCGAGCCCCGGCCCGGGACCCCGATCCCGGCCGGGGCTTGGCGCATCCCGGGGCCGCGGTCAGCCCGGCTGGCTGAGCACCGCCTCGATGAGGTGCGGACCCGGCTCGGCCAGCGCGCGCCGCAACTCCCCAGCGAACTCCCCGGCGCTGGCGGCCCGGGCCGCGGGGACTCCCATCCCCCGGGCCAGGGCGGT
>Ga0209006_10001332_pt1 | contig 22430 bp, 17 predicted proteins | sample JacPin_JW_Ref_O2_FD_188567 | JGI IMG/M metagenome (GOLD analysis project Ga0209006, IMG submission 188567) | Forest soil microbial communities from Algoma, Ontario, Canada - Jack Pine, Ontario site 1_JW_Ref_O2 (SPAdes) (version 2) | ecosystem: Environmental > Terrestrial > Soil > Boreal... | reverse complement strand
AGCGGTGGCCACCGCTTTGAACTCCTTTTCCGCCCAGCACTGCCAGGGCTTCTTTCGTCAGGCCCAATATGCGTCTATCTAAATAGAAAATGCTCTAATCGCCCATCCATTAAATCGGTTTGAGGTGGAATTTTCTTTCCCGCCTTGCGCCCCTGCTCCTCCGCGCCTTTGCGTTAAACTTGAACCGACGTAGGGGCTTGCTATCGGTCGAACGCTCAATTCTTTCGTTCGTTGTGCTCGTATAAGACGTAAGCGGCTTATACACAGTATGATACGAAAACATAAATTACCCTATTGACATAATAGAGATGTCTGGTATGGTTTCGCCATTGTTGGAAGCAAATGAGCGATAAAACAGTTGATAATGTTAAGCCAAAGGTTGAAGACATGAACACGATTGTTGCTAAAGACGCGCCGAAATCGAGCGTGAGGCCCATTTATGAGCGCCAGGCCGTGGACAAAATCCTCTCCCCGTTTGAGGATTTGGCCGGGCGCTCCGAACACTTGTTGCGAGCGTCCGCCGCCAAAAACGGCGCGCCGCAAACGCCCATCCCGCGTTACCTCTATCTCGGCGAGCGCGGTGGCGGCGATGTTTTCCGGCTCGGCATTTTTGCCGCCATTCATGGCGATGAGCCCGAAGGGGTGCTGGCGATGAACCGGCTGGTGACGCTGCTAGAGCGCGATCCGGAAATTGCGCGCGGTTACGCCCTCTTTCTCTACCCAGTCTGCAACCCGACCGGCTTTGAGGACGGCACACGCCATGCCCGCAGCGGCAAGGACCTCAACCGCGAGTTTTGGCGGCAATCAAGCGAACCGGAAGTGCGCTTTCTGGAATCGGAGATATACCTTCACGCATTCGACGGCCTGGTGACGCTGCATTCCGATAACACCAGCAACGGCGTGTACGGCTACGTCAACGGCTCAGTCTTATCCGAGAACCTGTTGGAACCGGCCTTGCGCGCGTCGGAAAAATTTCTGCCCCGCAACCGGCATCCTGTCATCGACGGCTTTCCGGCCAAGGATGGAGTCATTTACCGCTCGTTTGCCGGCGTGCTGCGATCATTGCCGGGGTTGGAGCGGCCTCCGTTTGAATTGACCTTTGAGACGCCGCAGCGCGCGCCGTTGTACCTGCAAGTCGAGGCTGCGGCCGCAGCCTTGCAGAGCATTCTCCAAGAATACCGCCAGTTCCGCGCCTTCGCCCAGAACATTTAATTGCGTGAATTAGCATTGCAGGAAAAAGTAGTTGGTAGGGGAATGTTGGGCAGAGGAATCGAAAGAGGATGAGGAACAACTCAAGAGCGGCGTGCTGTGCGGCTTGTTCCCGAAAGACCTTCTCCCCCATTCCCCTGGCAATTATTCCTCTGCCATTGCCTGGGCTTTCCCTCGTAGCTGCTTTGGCTGCGGCTCGTCACCCTGCGTTGATCCATGGCTAATCTTCTGCTGCCTGCTCAAGAACCGAGCTGCGCCTTGGGCCGCGATCGGCGCGTCTTTGCGCTTCTATTTTCACCACTGGCAGGCTAAACTCGTCTCTCTTAGTCTGAGAGCCGTGGAAACGAAGCGAACAATTTATATTGTTGACGACCAGCCGGAGGTGCTGGAAATCGCTGTCGCGATCATAAAATCCGTGATGCCGCAGGCAATCGCGACCGGTTTTGGCGATCCTCGCAAAGCCTTGGAAGCGATCAAGGCCAACCCGCCGGATTTGATTCTTTCCGATCAAGTCATGCCCGGTATGGCAGGTGGCCAATTGCTGGAGGAGGCGCGCACCGTGGCGCCCGGCACCCTGCGCATCATCATGTCGGGCTTCGTCCCTCTGGACGGACTGACGGTAATCACGTCCGCGCATCAGTATGTGGCCAAACCTTTCGACGCCCCGCAGCTCAAGAAAATACTGGAGCGGACTTTTGCGGCCCGCGATCGCGTGACGGACAAAAAATTGCAAACCGTGGTGGCCTCGCTTCGATCCCTGCCATCGTTGCCGCAAGTGCATCACACATTGTTGACTGAATTGGAAAACAATCGCGGCGCCAGCGCGGTCATCGGCCAAATGATAGCGAAGGACGCGGGCTTGTCCGCCAAGGTGCTGCAATTGGCCAACTCGCCGCTATTCGGGCGCGAGTACGTCGTGAGCAAACCGGAGGAAGCGGTGTTCTGCCTGGGCACCGGCATGATCGCCGCGGTGGTGCTCTCGCAAACACTCTTCAAACATTATCACGCCAATTCTCACCCGGAGTTTTCCCTGGCGCAGGTGTGGAACCATTGCTGGGACACGGCGGCGCTGGCGCAGTGTTATGGCCGCGAACATCAACTGCCGCGCCAGGCGCGCGAGGAGGCTTTTCTGGCGGGGCTGCTGCATGAAACCGGCCGGTTGATTCTCATGGCCAACTTCCCCGACCAATACCAGGCGGCTTGCAACGCCGCGCGCCAGGCCAAGTCTCCGCTGGGCCCGCGCTTGCGCGAAATTTTCCAGGCCGCGCCGTGCGAGATTGCCGCATTTCTGCTGGATTTGTGGGGCATGCCCGATAGCGTGGTCGCCGCTGTTTCCATGTTGGAGCATCCTGAGCGGGAGAACGCCACCGGATTCACGGCGGTGTCGGCCCTTTATTTCGCGGACCAGATCGCCTCCCGCGGAACTCCGCCCGATCCATTTCCCGCGGAGGCATGGAACGCCGATTACCCGCGCTCCCTCGGCTGCCCCGAGGACATTGAGCAATGGGTCAGGGCGTAACGCGGCGCGACGCAGGGAAAGCACTGATTTCTGACAGGATGAGCCAGAACAAATTAAGAGCGGCCCGCTGTGCGGGCTACAGGATTTACAGGATGGAAAATAAAGATTGGTGACAGAAGCAGTGCCTCACCTTTTGGTCATGGCGCCGGCCTGAACATTCCATCCTGTTCATCCTGTAAATCCTGTCAAATTTCAGAACTTTAATCGCCTCGTCCCGACTTAGACGATCCCCAGGGAAGCCGCCTTTCCTTCCTACTTGTCCGCACCAGTGCATGGACCAACGCCCTCAAGATCATCGAGCGTAAAACGAATCCTCCGTTCCACTGTCAAAATAAACGTGATCGGAATCACGATTCAACGCAAAGCCATAGACAAATCCGCAACCTTCGGTGTCTTTTCGGTGTAGTGATGTGAAGTGCATTGAAAGTTATGGCCTGGAGAAAAACAAAAATTGCGGGCTTGGGGACAGTCTGCGTGCTGCTTGCGCTGGGGGCGGCCACTGTCGTCGTGCAGGAAATTCAAGCGCGCCGCACCTATCCTGGCTTGGCCGGCGTCTGGGAAGGGACTTATTTCAACCAGAGTGTCGCCCTAAGAATCGACAGAACCAATGGAGCGTATCTTGCCAGCTTCGATTACATTGATTCCGGCATAGATATTCCAGCAAACAACCTCAAACTTGGCAAGAGCGCGATCAGTTTTCGCATAGCCGGCACGTCGGAAAGGTTTGCCGCCAGCATCGATCCCGCCATGACGCAAATGTCAGGCAATTGGCGGGAAGGGACAAACAACTATCCCGTCGCGCTCAAGCGGATGCTGAAACCGGATATCAGTGAACCGTTGACCGAAACGGATTACGCGCCCCGGTCGGGCTCCGATCTTCAGGGGTTCTGGAAAGGCATTATCGTAGCCGGACCGAGGCAAATTACAGTAACTCTGAAAATAGCCGAACGGGAGGTGGGCGAGTTTCGCGTCGAGATGGACCGGGTTGATTGGGGAGGGGAGCACATACCCGCAAGCTCCATAACGCGCGACGGCGACACCGTAAAAATCGGCTTCCACGTTCTTGGCAATTTCGAGGGCAAACTTGACACTGCGGCTGGGCGACTCGCCGGTAATTGGGCACAAGGAGGAAAGACAAATCCCGTGGCTTTCAGCCGTGTTGATTTACAGGCCGAGCAAGCCTCGAGAAGTTACACCCCTGCCAGCCCTTTGGAGCTGCAAGGACACTGGAAAGGGACGCTGAAACTTCCGAACGGCAAGCTACACTTTGTGTTTCACATTGCCAAATTGCCCGACGGGTCCGTTTCAGCGACGATGGACAACCCAGATCAAGGAGCCAACAACATCCTGGCCACAACCGCGCAATACATACCGCCCAAGGTGAGTATTATGTGGGCCGGAATACGCGGTGTTTTTAATGGCGCGCTTCAGGACGGCAAATTAACCGGGACGTGGCGGCAGTACGGATCGGTGCATCCGCTGACTTTAACTCGTAGCTAATAATAGAAGGCATGGAAACAAAACGCGCTTTTACGTTGATTGAACTGCTGGTGGTGGTTGCCATCATCGCCATCCTGGCCGCGTTGCTCCTGCCTGCGCTCTCCCAGGCCAAGGCCAGCGGCCAGCAAGCGTCCTGCCTCAACAACCTGCGCCAATTGCAAACGGGCTGGCTCATGTATGTGAATGAACAAAACAATGTCCTTCCGCTCAACGCACAGGGAATAACCAATTTTTCTTTCAACGCGAGCACGTCCAATTCGTGGGTTGTCGGCGATGCCACTTATTCCGCGGATTTGTCTTTTATCAAGGAGGGCACTCTCTTCCCTTACGTGCCTCAGCCGGGCGTTTACCATTGCCCGTCGGACCACTCCTTGATCGACGACCGCAGCGCGGCTCGCAACCGCAGTTATTCGTTGAATTTTTATCTCAATGGTCAGCTTGACGCGCAATACACCAACAACATTCCGGCCGGCACTTTGTCCAGCGTCGTCACCCGTTATTCCGATGTGACCAAGCCCTCGGCGGTGTTCACGTTCCTGGACGAAAACCAATACACCATCGAGGACGGCGTTTACCTGCTGTTCCTCCCGCCCGACGCCACCTGGCAAAACGCGCCATCAGACCGCCATGACCAGGGGATAAACATTTCGTTTACCGACGGCCATTGCGAGCATTGGCACTGGCTCTGCCCGAAAACGATGACCGGCTTGAGCACTCCCGCCTCCAGCCCCGCTGATTTGCAGGATTTAAAGCGCTTGCAAGCCGCTCTCGTCAGCCGGCCATGATCTGCCAGTTCGGGACGATCACCATAGGGCGGAGCCGAAGCCATGGCAAACGGTGCACTGGACGAATCGAGTCGCACTGCGCATACTGCTGAAATCGTGGATGACGACGGACAAAAATCACAATCGCAGTTACCTGGCAAGGACGCCGCGTGCATCGCATGAACGGCGCCTTGATTAATGCATTCGGAATCGTCGTGGGCGGGGCAGGCGGACTGGCCGCTAGCAAACCCATTCCCGCGTCTTCCGCGCTGGCGCTGAAAATCATCCTGGGCGTCTTGACGGTTTGGTACGGACTCAAACTGACGTGGGTCAGTCTGAACGGGAGCTTGCGCCAACTGTTCGGGGAGCTGGCCATAGTCCTGTTGGCGATGGGCTTCGGAAAAATGATCGGCAGATTATTGCGCCTGCAAAAATATTCCAACTCCATCGGCCGGCACGCCACCCAAACCTTGACCGCGCCGGCAGGCCCCAAGCGGTTCAATGACGGATTCCTGCTGGCCACGGGTTTGTTTTGCGCCGGGCCGCTGGCTTTGCTGGCTTCGGTGCAGGAAGGTTTGAACGGCTTCTCGCCCGTTTTCTTCGTCAAAGCCGGCATCGACGGGCTGGCTACCTACGCGTTTTGCGAGAGGTTTGGTTGGGGCGTGATTCTTTCGGCCATTCCGGTGCTGGCCTTGGAAAACGCGCTGATTCGCGGTGCGCAATTGCTGGAGCCAGTCTTGCGCGCGCGTCCCGGCCCAGTGCTCGACGCCATCAATGCCACTGACGGCTTGCTGATTTTCTGCGTGGCCATGATTATTTTAGGCCTGAAAAAGATTGCAGTAGCGGATTACTTTCCGAGTCTGGCCTTGGCGCCGTTGTTGACATGGTGGCTGTGGTGATGATGATGCAGGGCGCGGGCCGATTCTTTTGGGTGGCGGTGTCCCGCTCGATCTTAATTGTAAAACAAGCCAAAGATATTTGAAATTCTGGGCGTTGCAGCAGCAACGCCCTACCCAAGCAAGGTAGGGCGGCGCTGCCGCGCCGCCCAAATGTGAGAGATAATTCGACGGCTTGCAAAAATTAATACTGTAGTGTGAATCCGATATGAAGCGAATGTCCTGCCTGGCGGCGCTATTCTTGGCGGCCCTCGCGCCTTTTTCCGCGCGCGCGCAGACCAATCAATTCGACGCCACCAACATCTTCGCCCAACCCCTTGGGCGCGCGGACGCCGTCGCAATCGCCTTGCGCCAGAACAACGCCATTCTCAAGGGCAAGGCCGAACTGCGGGTCTCCTACGGCATTGAGGTGCAATTGCGCGCCATCGCGCTGCCTCAACTCTCCGCCGGCGGCGGCTACAATGACTCGGAACCCACACTTATCGAAACCTTTCCTTTTCCGTCGGGGGTTAGCAATTTTACCCTGCAATTTCCTCATCAAAACTGGAACGCCGACGTCAAGGTGCAGCAATCGATCTACGCCGGCGGCCGTCTCACCTCTGCCTTTCGCTCCGCCAAGTTCACCCGTCAACAGGCATTGTTGAATTACCAAGCCACGCTGGCCGATACGCTTCTGGCCGTGCGCATCGCTTATGACGACGTGCTGGTGGCGGAGCAGCAAATGGCCGTCCACGAGGCGTCGGTGCAATTGCTGACGCACGAGTTGGAAGACGTGCAGAAACGATTTGCCGCGGGCACGGTGCCGCAATTTGACGTGTTGCGCGCGCAAGTGGAATTGGCCAACGAGCGCCCGCGCCTCATTCAGGCCAGGAACGATTATCGCGTCGGCAAAGATAATTTGCTCAACCTGCTGGCAGTCCATTTGCCCAAAACAATTTCGGAGGACGCCCCGCTGCGCTTGAGTGGCACCTTGGAGGCCAGCCCGTATGAAATCGATCTGCCCTCGGCTCTGGCGCGCGCCTTGGAAAAGCGGCCCGAGCTGGCGGCCTTGCGCAAAGCCCAAGAGTTGCGTCACGAAGACCTGGTCAACGCCAAGTCCGGCTACAAACCCAACGCGCAAATTTTTGCCGGCTACCAATGGCAAAGCCTGCCCTACGAGAGCGATCTCAGCGCCGATCTGTCCGGCTGGACGGCGGGAGCGCTCGTGAGTTGGAACATTTTCGACGGGCAACTGACGCACGGCAAGGTGATGGAAGCCAAAGCGCGCTACGAACAGGCGCAACTGGACGTCGATGAATCCGGGCGTCAGATCGAATTGGAGGTGCGGACGGACTACTCCAATTTCATCGAGTCACGCGAGGTGCTGGATTCGCAGAAGATGGTTCAGGAACAGGCGGAGGAGGCGTTGCGGCTGGCTGAGGCGCGGCATACCGCTGGCACCGGCACGCAGTTGGACATCCTTAGCGCGCAAACGGCGCTGACCCAGGCCCGCACCACGCGAGTCCAGGCCCTGCACGATTACGCTACCACTCGCGCCCGTCTCCAACGCGCCTTGGGCGAGGACATGGAGATAATTCAAAAGTAGGCTTGGCCACCCGGCGTGCGTCGTGGCATCCTTTCCGACGGTTGTTGCGCTACTCCGCATTCCAATGAAGAAAGCATCAGTTTCAATTATATTTTTGACAGTCTTGATCGACCTCGTCGGTTTCGGGTTGATTCTGCCGCTCATCCCCATCTACAGCGAAAGCTTTCATGCCAGCGGCTTCATGATCGGTGCCATTATTGGCTCCTATTCGCTGATGCAATTCATTTTCGCTCCCGTTTGGGGCCGTCTTTCGGATCGCGTGGGACGCCGTCCAGTCTTGCTGGGCAGCACAGCGTGCGCTTGCTTGTCCTACGTCATTTTCGCGATCGGTTCAGGTCTTTCGGGCAATATGGCGCTGGGCGTGATGTTGTGTTCCCGCCTCTTTGCCGGCATTTGCGGCGCCAACATCACGGTTGCTCAAGCCTATATCGCCGACATCACGCCGCCGGAAAAGCGATCCGCCAAGATGGGTTTGATCGGCATGGCCTTCGGTCTGGGCTTCATTCTGGGGCCGGTCCTCGGCGCGGCCAGCACCAAGTATTTTGGGCTGACGGCGCCGGGTTGGACGGCCGCGTCGCTATGTGCGTTGAACTTTATCTGGGCTTCTGCGCGACTGGCCGAAAGTTGGCAACCGGCGGCTCATTCCGTCATCCAGCGGCCCCACATCGAACAATGGCTGCACATCATGCGCATGCCGCGGCTCAATTTGCTGGTCGGCATTTTTTTTCTGGCCACATTTTGCTTCACTTGTTTTGAATCGACCATCGGCCTGCTGATCATGCAGAATTTTGGTATTGACACAAAAAAAGGCCTCGGCACGGTTTCCTTGCTCATTGCTTATTGCGGGGTGATTGGCGCGGGGGTGCAGGGCGGAGCGGCGGGCCGGATGGTCAAGAGAATGGGGGAGCCAAAACTTATTGCGGTGAGCTTATTCATGGCGGCGGTGGGCATCGGCCTCCTGCCCTTCTTGAAAAACTGGGGAACTCTACTCCTTGGCCTGGGGATTTTCTCCATCGGCTCCAGCCTGACGCGTCCGCCGGTTTTCGGGATGATCTCGATGCTGACGCCAGCGAACGAACAAGGCGCAACGATGGGCGTGGCGCAAGGCGTGGGAAGTCTGGCGCGGATTGTGGGCCCGATCTTCGCAGCCAGTCTTTTTGTGCTTAATGCCCCGCTGCCGTACCTGATCTGTGGCGTGCTATGCCTGTTGACGTCGTTAGTGACCATGCAGTATTTGACACACGTCCAAACTGCTCCCAGCCCCGCAGCCGGTTGATGGAAACGGGCTTGCGCCGGGGCGCGTTTCCGTTCACTCTCATGGCCTGCATGAAGACAAGATTTCACATTGTATTCCTGGCGCTGACCGCAGCCGTCCTGGCTGGCTGCTACACCCAGCCCAAGGTGTACTATCACGCTGGCGACGAGACGCCGCCCGATTTCCTGGCCGGACCGTTGGCCATTTTGTTCACCAATGTCGATGGCTTCAGCGCCAAAATGACACGAACCATCGCCTCAGCCGATGGCGCGCGGCACATCGTGGCGGGCGACTTCCTGGGACGCCAAGGCTCGCTCGCTTATCAGCCCGAAAACGCGGTCAAGGGCAAGCGGGCGCAGAGAGAAGGCGGGATGTTCTTCATCTGGAACGAATCGAGCCATTCTGGATTTGTGCTGAGCGATCCTTTGCAGGGTTATGCGCCGGCGTCAACGAACGTCCAACCCACCAACGTCGTGCTCAATATCGCTGGCGCGTCCCAGGAGACGGCCAACGGCCATCCCTGTCGCCGCCTCGAAGTGATCGTGCAATCCAATGACGGTTCGTCGGCGCGCTTCAAAGTTTGGCAGGCGCAAGACGCCAGGGATTTTCCCGTGCGCATTCAGACTGCACCAGGGCCGAGGCAAATGACGCTTGATTTTTCCAACCTCCGCCTGGAATTGCCGCCGGGCGAATTGTTCGGCCCGCCGGACGGATTCATCAAGTACAATACGCCTGTAGCCTTGATGAATGAGCTCATCATTCGCCAAATGGCCCTGACCAAGCAGTATGATGGCAAGGGCCTCGAGAATGCGCCCGAAGGCGGGGGAACCGTGAACAATTGGCGGCCATCCCCAGCCCAATAGCGAACGAAGAAGGCGCGCCACAGACGGACTCAGATCAGCACAGATAAATTCATTTGAGCTGCGGATGGTCTGCTGCTCAATCTGCGTTTCATCTGAGTTTATTTGTGGCTAACCGTCTTCCGACCGCGCCGTAACCCTGATCCGCCCTCCGCGCAGGCTCAGTTTAAATCCCCTTGGCAGCGTCTCTGGCTTCTGTTTAGCTGGACGCCCCGGATGAAACAACCTTGGCTCCTGAAAATAATCCTGCTCTGGCTGGCAGCGGCATGCGCCTGTCAAGCGCAGCAAGGCGGGGCCTTCGAAATCCGCGGACTCAATAGCCAAAGCCATACCATCATGCAGAATGGCACTAACCTCTTCGTCCAAGGCGGCGTGGCCAGCAATCAAACGACGGTCATCACATTTGACAACGGCACGCAAGACGAAGCGGCCGACCTGCTCACAGCCGAGGGCGACGTCACGATCCTGGATCATGGCCACATCTGGCGCGGCACCAATTTCATCTACAACACCAAAACCGGCGCAGTGCGGGCGGGGCTGTTCAAAACCATGCAGATGCCGTATTCGATCCTGGGCCAACAACTGGCGGGGGTCAGCAACAAGATCGAGACGGCCACCAACGCGATTATATCGACGGATGATTATCAGAAACCGATTTTCACCCTGCACGCTAAAACCATCACCATTGCCCCGGGCGATTACATCGAAGCCCACCAGGCGACGATGTATATCGGAAAGACGCCGCTTTTTTATTATCCCTATTACCGAAGGAGCCTTAAGAAGCATCCGAACAACTGGGAATTCGTACCCGGCTACCGCAGCATTTTTGGTCCGTATTTGTTGAGCGCGTATAATTGGTACGGCAACGGGTTGCTCGATGGCACCATTCACGCCGATGAACGCGAAAGGCGCGGGCAGGCCGTCGGGCCGGACTTCGCGCTGCACCTTGGCACATGGGGCGAGGCGGCCTTCCGCTATTATTACGCGCATGACCAGGACCCGCAGGCCGACGGCATTGCCGCGCCGCACTTGGGCGAAAACCGGCAACGCGGCCAGTTCTTTTATGAGGATTACGCCTCCTCTTCCAACATCAGCGTCAAAGTGGTGGCCAACTATCAAAGCGATCCGCTGGTCATTCGTGATTTCTATCTCAACGAGTACAACAAGAATGTCGAGCCAGCCTCCTTCGGCGAGGTCAACGACCTTTGGCACAATTGGGTGTTCGACGCGATGGCCCAACCGCGCCTGGTCAATTTCTTTGAAACGGTCGAGCGCCTGCCGGACCTGAAATTGACTGGCCTGCGGCAGGAAGTGTTCAACACGCCGATTTATTACGAGAGCGAAACTTCGGTCGGCTATTTTAAGCGGGCTTTCTCCGAGACGAATGTGCCTATGGCGTTCACCAACTACAGTTTGCTACCCAGCGGCCTTGGCTCCGATGTCACTGAAAGCGTCATCGGAGGCTATCCCAACTACTCGGCCGCGCGGGCGGACACTTTCCATCAGTTCACCCTGCCGGAAACGTTTTTCGGCTGGCTTAACGTCGCGCCTCGCGTCGGCGGCCGCGGCACGTATTACAGCGATGTCGAAGGCCCGCAAATTCACACAAATCAGCAAGGGCGCGGTATTTTCAATACTGGCGTCGATATTTCCTTCAAGGCCTCGCGGGTCTTTCCCGAGGCGGAGAGCGACTTGTGGGACGTGCATAAATTGCGGTACATCGTCCAGCCGGATTTCGATTACGCCTACATTCCCGTGGCCTCCTCGCATGTGCCGCTCTTCGATTACGAGGCACCCAGTCTGACGCTCCAGCCCATCGATTTTCCAGACTACAATTCCATTGATTCGATCAGGAGCGAGAACGTTCTGCGCCTGATGCTGCGCAACAAGCTGCAAACCAAGAGGCACGAGGGAATCGAAGATCTGGTCAACTGGGCCGTTTATGCGGATTGGAACTTGGACCCCGGCACCAATCACGCTTTCACCGATCTGTATTCCGACCTGGATTTTCGTCCACGCACCTGGATCACCTTTAATTCCACCACGGTTTACGACCTGCCCAATCATCGTTGGCGGGAGGCCATCGAGCGCGTGTTCATCCAGCCCACCACGTCTTTGAGTCTTGCGGCTAGCTATTACTACCTGATGAACAACGACCCCCAATTTCAGACTTTTCCGGGGCAATCGCTGCCGGGCCACAACCTGATCGATTTTAGTCTTTACTATCGGATGAACGAGAACTGGGGCGCGCACATCGCCGAACGTTTCGAGGCGCAGAACGGAACCATGCAGGAGCAGATTTACTCCATTTACCGCGACCTGCGAAGCTGGACGGCTGCATTGACCTTTCGAGTCAATCAAGGACCGGGCCAGCCCACGGACTTTACCGCCGGCGTGACGTTCTCGCTCAAAGCCTTTCCGCGTTACAAGCTAGGCTCGGACAGCGACCGGCCCGGACAAGTTCTCGAAGGCGCTACTTCGGCCAGCCTGCTGAACGATTACTAATCTGGAACGATTCAGACAGAGGACCGGGACAGGAAGAGATTGAGACAGGATGAACAGGATTCACAGGATGGAAAACAAAAATTGGTCTCAGCAGGAATGCCTAACCTTTTCGTGATGGCTCCTGCCTCAAGATTCCATCCTGTTCATCCTGTTCATCCTGTCTAATTTCAGAGCTTTAGCAGCATCGTCCCGGCTAATGTGTTGCTGCCGCAATGGGCTTCAATGAACCGGCGCGTTCTTAACGCGCCTGAACCAGGACCTGAAACTTGTGACCGAGGTGTTCGGGATGAGTCAGGGTCTGGAACTGCCTCGTTCTTTTTTCATTCCACGATTCAAACAAGTCCGGCGTTAGGCTCGTCCGGGCTAGGATTTCTGTCAAGAACTTGGATTGCGGCGTTAGCCCCTCCGTCCGCAATCCCGCGACCTGAGCGGCTTCGATGAGCGCGGAAAAATTCACATGCGCGGTCAAGTCCTGTTCACCCGGCTGGCTCAAAAGATCGGCGCTGGCATGGTGCCGAGTGTAGGCCCGTAAAGTCCCTTGCGCGCGACCGGGCTGAAACCATTCTCCGTCCGCCAGCCCGTAATCGATTGTCAATAATTTTCCTCGTCGCATCCGCGAAGCGGCGGCGCGCCACCACGCTGTGGCCGCTGGACAAACTTCCACCACGAATCCGTCCGGCAGGACCGCAGCCAATTCGGCCGGCACTCGGGGCAGATGCTCCGTCAATTCAGCCTCCGGAGGGCGCCAATCCCACGCGAAGGCCTCGCCCTCATTGGCCACGCAGCCTTCCTGCCATTGCCGCCGCGCGGCGCTCCAAGACAGACGATGGACCGGCAACGCGTCCAGAAATTCATTGGAAAAAATGATTCCGCAAACCTGCCGCTCACCCAGCTCCTCAATACAGGAGGCCCATTTCGCTTTCGGCAGCCATGCACGCAAGGTCTCCTCCTGCCAGGCCCGCCGCGCGAGGGAGGCATCCAGCAAGCAATACTCCAGACGCGCGAACACATCGGACCGGTGACGGCTGGTCCAGGACAGAATATCGGCCGCGAGCGTGCCGTCATGTGCGCCAGCCTCGATGAATTGGATTCCACCTTCTGGACACTCCGTGTCCATCCATTGGACAAATTGGAAAGCCAGCAACTCGCCAAAGAGCGGACCGACGCTCACACTGGTGAAGAAATCACCGCCGCGCCCAATTTCCCGGCGGCGCTCATAATAACCCAATCCGGGCGCGTAGAGGGCCAACTCCATGAAGCGCTCGAAGGAAATTGGGCCGCGCAGCCGGATTTCTTCTCGAATCTGGCGGCTCAGCGCGTTCAAGGTGTCTGCCATTCGCTTGCAAGCGTTATGGTAGTGGCAATCGCCATTTGAGCTAGTTCCAAATTATGCCGATACATATATGGGCGGCGGCGCGCTCACGGTCTTGCGCTTGCGGCTAACTTTGGTAGAATTCATGCTTAAGGCAGCATCAATAACATATGGCCAGAATCGACGCGCTTTTTAATTTGATGTTCGAGCAGAAGGCATCCGACCTTCATCTCTCGTCCGGGAATCCCCCCATTTTGCGGATCAACGGCGAATTGACCCGCGTGGATTACCCGCCCTTGGAGGATGACCAACTCAAGGTCATGCTCTATGAAATCGCCCCGGAGTACAAGATCAAGACCTTTGAAGAAACGGGTGACGTGGATTTCGGATATGAGATCACGGGCGTCTCGCGCTTTCGCGCCAATTTTTTCACACAAAAGTACGGCATCGCCGCCGTCTTCCGCCAGATTCCGAGCAAGGTGCTCTCGTTCGAGGATTTTGAAAAGCTCGAGGCCCCCCTGCCGCCGGTACTCAAGAAATTCGCCATGTTGCACAAGGGATTGGTCGTCGTGACCGGCCCGACCGGCTCCGGCAAATCCACCACGCTGGCGGCTATTATCGATTACGCGAACAAAAACCGCCGCGACCACATCATCACGGTCGAGGATCCCATCGAGTTCGTGCATGAAAGCAAGAGCTGTTTGATCAATCACCGCGAAGTGGGGTTGCACACCAAGTCCTTCGCCGCCGCCCTGCGCGGGGCCTTGCGCGAAGACCCGGACATCGTCCTGGTGGGCGAATTGCGTGACTTGGAGACCATCGAACTGGCCTTGACTGCCGCCAGCACCGGCCATTTGGTCTTTGGCACCTTGCACACTCAAAGCGCGGCCAAAACCGTGGACCGCATCATCGACGTCTTTCCCGCCGACCAGCAAAACAAAATCCGCGCCACGCTCTCCGAATCGCTCAAAGGGGTGGTGGCCCAAGGCCTCTTCAAGCGGGTCGATCGCAAGGGGCGTGTGGCGGCGCTGGAGATTTTGATTTTCAATACGGCCGTGGCCAACCTGGTGCGCGAAGGCAAGACGCACCAGATTCCCGGCATGATTCAGGTCGGCAAGAAATACGGCAACACGCCGCTGGACGATTCCATCCTGGACCATTTGAAGATGAAGCGCATCTCGCCGGAGGAAGCCTACGACAAGTGTATTGACAAGAAAAAATTCCGCCCGTTTCTGGCGCATCCGCCCGAGGAAGACGAAATGTAGCCCCGGCTCCAACCCAACTTATGCGTCGCAGCGAACTTGATTTTATTCTTTCCACCATGCTGGGCCTGGACCGGCAAACCGACACCGGCATGCGCCGGCGAGTCGAAGTGTCGGACTTGAACTTCACTGTGGACCGTCCATTGCAGGTGGAGCAAAACGGCGAGCTAGTGCCCGTGGTCTGCAATCCGCCCATCCCTCAGCTTACGCCTTACCAGACCGAGATGATCGCGTTGAATCTCATCAACGGCAATCCGCGCCTGACCGAAGATTTGCTCCGCACTGGATCCTGCGACGCTTCCTACAGCGTGGCCGACACGTTGCGCTTTCGCGTCAGCATTTTCACCCAGCGCGGCAAGTACTCGATCGTCATGCGCAAGCTGACTTCCGAGATTCCGTCGCTGGAGCAGCTCAAGCTGCCGGACATATTTCACGACGTGCCCAAGGAAAACACCGGGCTGGTGCTGGTCACAGGCGCCACCGGTTCGGGCAAATCGACCACATTGGCAGCGATTCTCAACGAAATCAACCTGACCAGATCGGTCCACATCATCACGCTCGAGGACCCGGTCGAATTTGTGCATCCGCACAAAAAATCCACTTTCAATCAGCGCGAGATGGGCAACGACTTCAGCACCTTCGCCACAGGGCTGCGCGCGGCATTGCGCCAGGCGCCCAAGGTCGTGCTCGTCGGCGAAATGCGTGACCGCGAAACGGTGGAAATCGGTCTGAGCGCCGCCGAGACCGGCCATCTGGTTCTGAGCACGCTCCACACTATCGACGCCGGGCAAACCATCAACCGCATCCTGGGCATGTTCGAGCCGGAAGAGCAGGAGCAAATCCGCGTCCGCCTGGCCGATATCTTGCGCTGGGTCATCAGCCAAAGATTGGCGCCGAAAGTCGGTGGTGGCCGCCATGCGCTCGTCGAAATCATGGGCGCGAACCTCCGCACCAAGGAAACCATCGTTCACGGCGAGAGCGAGGGCAAAAGCTTTTACGAAATCATCGAGGCCAACACCACTTTCGGCTGGCGCACCTTCGACGCCGCCTGCCTGGAGGCCTATGAACAAAATATCATCACCGAGGAAACGGCCCTGCTCTATGCCAGCAAACGCGGCACCGTCTCGCGCAATATTGATAAGGTCAAGAAGAACCGAGGAGAACTGATGACCAGCAGCGAACTCAAAATGAAGGAGCCGACCAAGGCCGCGCGACCGAACATCCCACAAACCCTCAGGTTGAAATAACTCATGGAAGATTTCGATATCATCGGCCCCAATGATCGACCTGCCTTGCTGGCCATCAGCACGCCGGAAGTGGTCGGGATGGTCAAAACCGCCCTGGTCGCATTGGGCTACAAAGTCCACCTGGTCGAAAATCACGAGCAATTTGAGCTCCGCTTCCACCAGATCAGCTACCACATCGTGGTCATCGAAGAGACTTTCGCCGGCGCCGATTTGCTCGAGAACCCCACCTTGCGCCTCGTTCAGAATCTCCCGATGAGCCAGCGGCGGCATGCCACAATCTTTCTGGTGGGACCGAGCATGGAAACTTTGAACACCATGCAGGCCTTCGCCCACAGCGTCCACTGTGTCATCAATTATTCCGAGCTGCCGATGCTCTCGGAGCTGGCGCAAAAAGTCATGGCGGAAAATGAAATGTTCCTGACCACTTTCCGCGAGGCCCAACGCCACGCCTATCTCAAGCCCGTCTGACCAAGGCCGCCCATGCCAAGACCGCGGCTGGACCAGGCCCTCGTTGATCGCGGCCTCTGCCCCAGCCGCGAGAAAGCCCAACGCGCCATTCTGGCCGGGCAAGTCCGCGTCGCCGGCCAGGTCGCCCGCAAACCAAGCGACCTCGTCCAACCGGATGATGTGCTGACACTGGACGTCCCCGACCGCTACGTCAGCCGCGGCGGCGCAAAGTTGGAACACGGCCTTCAGCATTTCCAAATCGACGTAAAGGGATTGACGGCCATCGACCTCGGAGCGTCCACCGGCGGATTTACCGATTGCCTCCTGCAACACGGCGCGGCCCGAGTCTATGCCGTCGATGTGGGACGCGGGCAACTGGCGTGGAAGCTCCGCGGCGACGCCCGCGTCAGCGTCATGGAGCAGACCAACGCGCGGTTCCTGACCCGGCGCGCTTTCCCGGCGGAATTCGCGGGCGCCGGTCTGATCGTGGCCGATTGCTCGTTCATCTCGTTGCAAAAAATTCTTCCGCCCGCCGTTGCATTGCTGGCCGATTCCGGTAAAATCCTGGCTCTGGTGAAGCCCCAATTCGAAGCCGGCAAAGCCGAAGCCGGTCGCGGCAAGGGCGTCATCCGTGATCCGGCCATTCATGCTCGCGTCTTGAACGAACTGAAAACATTCGCCTCGGAAACCGCCGGCCTGCGCTGGACGGGCGAGACCGCCTCGCCTCTGCTGGGCCCGGCCGGCAACAAGGAATTTCTGGTGCTGCTTGAAAAAAAACGCTGAAACAATCCGTCGCATCGGCTTGCTGGCCCATTTCGAGAAACGCTCCAGCCGGAATGTCGTGCGCGAAGCGGCCGAGCTTATTGCCCGCGCCGGACGGGTCGCGGTGGCGGAGGTGCAAACCGCGCGCATGGCCGGTTTGGATTGCGCAACATTTGACGACCCGGCTGCATTGGCCGCCCAGACTGATCTGCTGCTGGTCTTCGGAGGCGATGGCTCGATGCTCCGCACCATCCGCGAAACCAACGGCTCGGGCACGCCCATTCTGGGCATCAACCTGGGACGCTTGGGTTTCCTGACGGCCATCTCGGATAAAAACATTGCCGACGGCTTGGAAAAACTCTGGCGCGACGACTTTGTCATCGAATCCCGGCCCCTGGTGGAAGCGACTGGGCAGGGCCAGGGCCAGCCCATTTGCATGACCGCGCTCAACGACATCGTCATCAGCCGCGGCGCCGTGTCGCGCCTGATCGAACTGGAAGTATCTGTCAACGATAAGTATTTGACCTGCTATCGCGGCGACGGCTTGGTGCTCTGCACGCCGACCGGCTCCACCGCTTATTCGCTTTCAGCCGGTGGCCCGATCATCAGCCCCAGCGCCGAAGTCTTTGCCATCACCCCGATCTGCGCCCACGCCCTGTCCAATCGCGCGGTGGTCATCAGCTCAAGCTCGGTCGTGAGCGTCAAATTGTTGAGCAAGGAAATGGAAACCATCATGGCCGCCGACGGCCAGATTCAAGCCAATCTGTCCGGCGGCGACACCGTGACCATCCGGCGCAGCCGCCGCGTGGCGCGCCTCCTGCATCCCGGCGAAACGACCTTCTTCGACACCGTCCGCCAAAAGCTGCACTGGCGCGGCTCCTCGGTTTGAGTGGGTGGGTTTATTCTAGTTTCTTCGCTGTTTGCGGTGGAATAACAAGGCTTGCACCACAATACCTTTTCATGGCTCGTGCTCCAATCCTGAAAGGATTGAATCATTCAGCCCAGGGTTGGCCCGATCCCTAGAGGGCCTACCCTGGGTAGCGGCATTTAAAATCCTCAACGCTGAAGGTGTTGAATATCAGTTCTTAATGCGCATTGATGCAACTCCTTCAGAGTTGTGATTATTGTTGACCATCACCCAGCGTAGCTCGTTCCCCCGCCTTCGCTACGCTACGGCGCGGCCAGTCGCAACGCTGGGCTGAATGATTCAATCCTTTTGGGATTGGTCAGGTCAGTTTACTTACGGCTCTTGCCTGCCGCTTTGCTCTCTACTGAGGTTGGCTGCAATGGCGGAAGGGATTTCACCAGCCGCACCGTCTCCAAGCTCACGGTGATAACCTGGCCAATGAGTCGCACAATGTATTGCTCGTCATCCAGGCGGTTTGGGTCGTTCACGATATTGCCTTTGCCATCACGGGTTACACGGTATTGGTCAATCACCCATTCCAGGGCGCTGCGGTTGCCAAGACGATATTCAAAGACTTCGGCTGGGATTCCGTTCAGGGTGAGGAAATCATTGTAAAGGATCGAAGCCTTGTCTTTGGTCAACTTCATCGCCTCGACGCGCCAATCGAGTTTGAATTTCTTGTTTTCCTGCCGCGCCAGTGGAAATTCTTTAGCCGACTCGTAATTCACATGAACCTCTGCCAGCTTTTGGCCAATGTCCGCAAAAGCGTGGAACAGCTTGGCGCTGGCCTTCGGGTTATGATCGGGCTTGGCGTCACCTTGCATTTTCTCTACGGCCGCCAGCGGAAAGAACCTGGCTGGCGCACTGGGCGTCTCGTACAAGCGGACGCCGACAAAGGGGATGCGCGGGAGGTCGCGTTTCAAATTCTCGGCAAAACGGGCTCGATAGCCGGGATGATGCAACACGGCATAGACGTAATGAAAAATATCCGCGCTCGTGATGCGGTCGTCATCGTAGAAAATTCGGAGCAACGTCCGCGCTTTGACTGTTATGTTTTCCTGCTTATGCTCGCCGTCTTCGGAATAGGTAAAAAGTGGGAAATTCTGAAAACCGTCAGTACTTGCGCACAAGTGCAAATCGGAGGGAATTGATGCTGCCAAACAACTAAATGGCGAACGCAATCCAACATCCGAAAGAGATATGACTTGGTTTTCTTGAATGCTCTTGGTCGTTGGAAAAAACTGAATTGTCCCTTCACGGTCAACTACCGGGTTGGCCGCATAAAGTCGGAGTTTCGTAAACGGACGATAGAGCGCATCTCGGATAAAATGCTTCCTAAATTCTATTTCTAACTCACGCTCGAGTTTTAGTTTCAGGTCGCGGCTCCATTTGATTTTTTCGACTCGAACGAAATTATCAATATCTTTTGGCCGCCCTTTCTTCTGCCAGCGATTAAGCTCTGCGTTGTAGTCGTCCGCAAATTGCTCGACACGATCGGCAAGGCGTTTCGCATCGAAATCATAAGCCACGGCGTCCCTGTTCGTGGAAATGCCCATTGAGTAGGTGCGAAAAATCGTCGCCACAGTCGTCCCCGCTTTGGCGTCCTTGCTGCCGATGGGCAGAAAGGCTTCAAATTCCTCGTCGGTGTCGCTTGTGATCCAGTTGCCTCGGTCATCTGGATCAAGCCTCTGCCATTTTACGCCCTCCACATCGGCCTTGGTTTCAAGGAATTCGTATTTCTTCTCCTTTCGCCAATCGAGGCCGACGGCATGATAATAAATCTTCGTCTTGCGTTTCGCGTCAATGCCTTTTGCCTTTGGCAGGCGGACAAAAAGATTGATGCTCACGCCGACTTGGATGCCGAACACGTTGTGCGTCGTGCCAGAAAGTTTTGGGTTTTTCCGCACATTGCCACCCAAATCCAAGACGTAAATTTCATCAAAATCCTTCGCCAGCTCCTTCCGCATCCCGTCGAAAGTTTTTTCGGTCACGAAACTGTTGTTGTTGACGAAACAAACAATGCCAGACTCGCCTATGCGATCGGTGGCAAAGCGGATGGCTTTCACATACGGATCGGCGAGTTTGCGGAGTAGTGTTGCGTCGGAGGCTTCGCCGTAAGTGGCGCTCACGCGCCGGCCCAATTCGGGATATTTGCGGTTTTTATTATTGTCGTTTTCATCAGCTTGCCCGGCGTTGTAAGGAGGGTTGGCAATGATGATGCGAATAGGCGCGGCTTTTTGACGATTAATTCGCTTGGTGTTTTCAGGGTTGAAGCCGATGGCCATTTCGTCCTGCTCATGTTTTTCCCCGCTGCCAAAGTAGGACATTTTTCCATTGATGGTATTAAACGTGTCCACGAGGCAAATGCCGTCGAACGGCTCATATTTGCCGGTTCTGTCCCAATACTCGTGTTCGATGTTCATCGAAGCAATGTAGTACGGCAACAGCATGATTTCGTTGCAATGTAGCTCGTTTGCGAACTTTTGTGGGAGCGCAGACTTGGGAATGTGCCGTATCAGGTTGACGATGAAATTGCCGGTGCCAGTGAATGGGTCGAGAATGTGGACATCCTTGTCTCCGAGTGTCTTTTTGAACTCCGCCTGCAATACCTTCTCAACGCTGGCCACCATGAAGTTGACCAGCGGCTGCGGGGTATAGACGATACCGTGCGTGTCGGCTACTTTGACGCAAAACCCCTGAAAGAAGCGTTCATAGACGGTGTTAAGAAAGGTCTGCTTATCGTGGAAATCGGTGATAGTGGCGGCGGCATTTTCGATTGCGCCGTAAAAGTGTTCCAGGCTCCGGCTGAATTCGTCCCGGCTGAACACGCGGGAATTAAGCGCGGCAATGACCTTTTCAATCTCGTGGGCGATGACGTTGCGCTGCATGAAGTCCGCTGCCGCGAATATCTTCCTGAAAATCCGCTCCGTGAGGATATGCTGAATAATCATCTCCTCCACCGCTTCAACGGAGATATTCGGATTGAGCGAGCCACGGCACAGGGCGCAAAAATCGTCAAACGCCGCTATGAACCTCCGGTTGGATTGCCTCTCCTTTTCAATGAGAATTTTTAGACTCGCGCCGATTTGCGGCACCTTGTCTTTAAATTCCTCGACGGCCTTGCTCCATTCCTCAATCGCTGGCGGGGCAAATTCCAGAAACAGTTTGAGGATGTGAACCAAGTCGTCCGGCTTGGTTAAATCTGCCTCATGGTGCCGCTCGCCGTTCTGGAAAAGGACGGCCCGGTCTGGCTGCCAGAAAAGGATATTCTGCTTCGGATAGCCGATGGAGAACTTGAATTTGATTTCCTTTTCCAGATCGTCGGCGGAGTCCTTGGCTTCCCATAAGCCATGATTGAGTCCGTAGGTGTCGAGCAAAGCCCCGTCGGCCTTGGCATCGGCCTGGCCCTTGCGTTTGATCGGGTATTCGGGAACAAGTTTCCAATCAAATTGACGGGCGCAATGTTCAAGCAGTTCGTGAAAGGCAGAGCGGACGGCACTTTCGCGCTTGATCCCGCGTTTTTCAAATTCCGCCAGATTGGCGTAATAAGACTCCACCACTTTATGAGTCGGCTTGAGTTCCAGCGTCGGCACGATAGAGGGAGCATAACAGCCAAGGCGTTAGGTCAGCAAGCGTTTGCGAAGGCGGACGGCCAAAGTTGCCGGGCGCACAAATCGACCGTGAATTTGAGGCGCTTCGCAAGCCAAAACGGACGCGGAAAGATCTGTCAACTAAAAGCGCGCTTTTTTCACGTTTCGCGAAGATTGTGTACATATTATTGACACAAAATTGGAGGGTTTTGCAGAACACGATTTTTGCGCGGAATACGTTGACCATCATTAGCTTGCGATGCAAAAAGCTAAAAATGGCGCGGTCTCGAAATTCGATTCTGTCACATAAAGGGCTCGTTTTTGATCCGTGCGCAAACTATTGAATACGTGCGGGTTGCGAATGCGATTTTTTGCGAGTGGCTTAAAACGTGGCCAAAATGCATTTTTATGCGAAAAAAGCGTACTAAAACCCGCTGGAGTGTTTTCTGCTTTTTCCAATTTGTGGCATAATCGTTCCCGAAGTGAGAAAGTATTTTGAAAATACAATCTGAAAACGACGAGCCAATTGCCCGCGCCGATGCGGAAGGCATGAAATGAAAAAGATGAAAAACCTCGCACAGAAGGTCGGGAAGGGAACCAACCGCCTCGTAGCCGCCGACGTGAGTCGGCGGTCCCGGCGCGGGCGAAGCACCGCTTGGGCGAGCAACCGGCCTGCGGGGTCATCCAGAATCAGTAGCGCGTCAGCCACGGATGGTAGATGGCATGGGTATTGGCAGGTGAGCGCACAAGCGATACACCAAGGTTGTATGAAAAACACCTATAGTACCAATACCCGTAAATCATTGTCCT
>Ga0209006_10001331_pt1 | contig 22435 bp, 21 predicted proteins | sample JacPin_JW_Ref_O2_FD_188567 | JGI IMG/M metagenome (GOLD analysis project Ga0209006, IMG submission 188567) | Forest soil microbial communities from Algoma, Ontario, Canada - Jack Pine, Ontario site 1_JW_Ref_O2 (SPAdes) (version 2) | ecosystem: Environmental > Terrestrial > Soil > Boreal... | reverse complement strand
CCGGCACGCACTCGTGGCCCTACTGGGGTGCTCAGTTGCAGGCCATGAAGCCCGACCTCCAGCGGGTGCTGGGCGCTCAGCCCAGCGCCTGACGGTTAGACAACTTCGGCCCCGGTACACCGACGTGCCGGGGCCGAAGTGCACCCCCCGCTCAGCTCGCGGCGCCTCGCCAGCGCAGCGCTTCCAGCGCTACCGCGACATGCACGCTGGTGGTCGCCAGCGGACGAGGCAGCAACTCCTCGGCGCGAGCGAGCCTGCGCAGCAGAGTATTTCGGTGTGTGTAGAGGCGGGCAGCCGCACGCGATGCGTTGCACCGCTCGGCGACGAAGGTGAGCACCGATTGGTGCAGCTCCGGGCCGGCGGACTCGAAATCGCCAAGCGTGTGGTTGATGAACCGGTCCGCGCGTTCGGGATCGGCGGTGATCAGCGCGACCAGCTCGACGTCCTCGTAGCTCGCCAGCCGTTGCGCCGAGCCCATCCGGACCACCATCCGCTGAGTGGTGATGGCGTCGAGGTGGCTACGGCGGAAGCCCTCGATGCCCGCGGCGTTGGGCCCGACCGCGATGCGCACCCCGGGTAGTTGCTCGAGCGCGGCCGCCGCGCGGGTCAGGTCCGGGCTATCCCGCCCCGGCAGCCACACCCACCGGGTCGCGGCGCTGGCCAGCACCGCCAGCGGACGGCGCCCTCCGCCGGTAGGGATCAGCGCCTCGACGGCGCGGTCCAGGTGGGACAGGTCGGTGTCGGGTTCGCCGCCCCACACCACCGCGGCGGTGTGGGGTTGATCGAGGCGGTAGCCGAGCTTGCTTTCCGCGCGCTGCCGGGTGATCGGCGCGCCATCGAGGATGAGCTCGACGACTTCCCGCCGTTCGGCGTGCGTTCCGCCGGTGAGCTCCTCGCGCTCGACCTCCATCTGCCGGTAGATGCCCGCGATCGTCGCGTCGATGAACGAGTTGATCGACAGCGCTGACACATCCAGGAGTTCGCGCAGCTCCTGCGGGTCCGACGTCAGGCCGAAGGCGATCTGCATCCAGAACCGCCACGCCACGTTCTGCCCGATCCGGTACGCGTCGACCGCCGACTCGTCGAGTCCGCGCCGGACGAGGTCGCGGGCGATGGCGAGCGGCTCGGGACCCAGGTTGGCCGGCACCGGCTCGCACGGGTGGCTGATGTTGGCCGCCGCCCAGTGCAGCAGGTTCGCGCGGTTGCTCCGTCGGGTCGCCTCGGCCAGCACCGGGTCACCGGCGATGGTCCGCATGTACTCCGACGACAGGGTGGCCCGGTGCATCTCCTCGAGCCATTCCTGGGGCACGCTGACGAGGACCTCGGCGCCGCTGCGCATCAGCTCACAAACCCGCTCGGACGCGCGTTCCCACTCCATAGTGCATTGTGCACTACCGGAAGGTGATATAGGTGCACTTTGCGCTTGTTCGGCTCGCCGCCGAACAAGGACCATCGACACCATGACCGCAACCCCTCAGTCCCAGACCGGCCAGTCCCACATCGGCGCTGATCACATCGACGTGTTGATCGTCGGCGCAGGCATTTCCGGCATCGGCGCGGCCTACTACCTGCAGAAGCAGCAGCCGGACAAGTCGTACGCGATCCTGGAGGCCCGCGGCGCGACGGGCGGCACCTGGGATCTGTTCTCCTACCCCGGCATCCGCTCGGACTCCGACCTTCACACCTTCGGCTACGAGTTCAAGCCGTGGGAGGACGAGGACGCGATCGCCAGCGCCGACAAGATCCTGGCGTACCTTCGCGAGACGGTCTCCGAGAACCGCATCGACCGCAACATCCGGTTCCACCACAAGGTTCTCAGCGCGAACTGGTCGAGCGCCGACGCCCGCTGGTACGTCGACGTCGAGCGCGCCGACACCGGCGAGCGCACCACGATCAGCGCCGGCTGGCTGTTTGCGGCGGGCGGCTACTACCGCTACGACGAGGGATTCACCCCGCACTTCGAGGGCCGGGAGTCCTTCCGCGGCCAGGTCGTGCACCCGCAGCACTGGCCCGTCGATCTCGACTACCGCGGCAAGCGGGTCGTGATCATCGGCAGCGGCGCCACCGCGGTGACGCTGGTGCCGGCGATAGCCGACGACGCCGCGCACGTGACGATGCTGCAGCGTTCGCCGACGTACATCATGCCGGTGCCGTCGAAGGATTCGATCGCCAACGCGCTGCGCAAGGTGCTCGGCACCCAGCGCGGCTACGCGGTCACCCGACGCAAGAACATGCTGAAGCAGCGCGCGGTTTACCGCATGTGCCAACGCTATCCGCGTGCCGCGCGGCGCCTGATCCGCTCCATCAACGCCAAGCAGTTGCCAGCGGGCTTTCCCGTCGACGAGCACTTCAACCCGACCTACAACCCGTGGGACCAGCGGCTGTGCGCAGTGCCCGACGCCGACCTGTTCAAGGCCATCGGCGACGGCAAGGCCTCGGTGGTCACCAACAGAATCGTCAGGTTCACCGAGCAGGGCATCGAGCTCGAGTCCGGTCAGGTGCTCGAGGCCGACATCATCGTGACCGCGACAGGATTGAACCTGCAGGCGTTCGGCGGGATCGCGCTCAACGTCGACGGCGAGCCGGTGCACCTGCCGGACCGGGTCGCGTACAAGAGCATGATGCTGTCGGGCGTGCCGAACTTCGCGTTCGTGTTCGGCTACACCAACTCGTCGTGGACGCTGAAGGTCGGCCCGCTGTGCGAGCACTTCTGCAAGCTGCTGGCCCACATGGACGCCCATGGCTACGACACCTGCTACCCGGAACTCGGCGATACGGACATGGCCACCAGGCCGCTGCTGGACTTCGACGCCGGCTACATCAAGCGCGCCGTCGACCAGCTCCCGCGTCAGGGCGACAGCGGTCCGTGGCAGATGGTGATGGACTTCAGGCGAGATGTCGAGGTGCTGCGCGACGGACCGGTCACCGACGACAGCCTGCGGTTCGCCACCACGGCGTCGGTCCTCGAGCTGGTGGCTGCGTCTTAATCCCGAACCCTTACCACCACTTTGCCTTTGGCGGTGCGGTTCTCCAACGAGGCCACCGCAGCGGCGGCCTCGTCGAGCGGATACACCTCGGGGTCGGGTGCCGGCAGCCGGCCCGAGGCGAGCAACTGTTCCAGCGAGGCCCACTGCTCCTCCAGGGCGCCCGGATGCGTCACACCCCATGCTCCCCAGCCCACGCCCACCACGTCGACGTTGTTGAGCAACAACCGGTTCACCTTGACGGTGGGGATCTCGCCGCCGGTGAAGCCGACCACCAGCAGCCGTCCCGCCGGTGCCAGGCAGCGCAGCGAGTCGGTGAAACGGTCGCCACCCACCGGGTCCATGACGATGTCGACGCCGCGGCCGCCGGTCAATTCCTTGACGGCGTCCTTGAAGCCGTCGGCCAGCACGACGTCGGAGGCTCCGGCGGCGGTCGCGATCTCGGCCTTGTCCTGGGTTCCGACGACCGCGATCGTGCGGGACGCACCCAGCACCGGCGCGATCCGCAATGTCGACGTGCCGATGCCGCCCGCGGCACCCTGCACGAGCACGGTTTCGCCCTGCTGCAGCCGGCCCCGCACCGACAACGCGAAGAACACCGTGAGGTCGTTGAACAGCAGGCCTGCGCCCGCCTCGAAGCTCACGTTGTCCGGCAGCTTGAACACCCGCTGCGGGTCCAGGATCGCGGTCTCCGCCATGGCGCCACCGATCATCGTCAGCCCGACGACCCGGTCCCCCGGCTGCACCTGGCTGTCGGTGGGCGCGCTGCGCACCACGCCGGCGATCTCGGCGCCGACCACAAACGGCGGCTCCAGCTTGTACTGGTACAGGCCGCGGCTGAGCAGCGCGTCTGGGAACGCGACACCGGCCGCGTGCACGTCGACGACCACGCCGTCACCGCCGGGTTCGTCGATTTCCGAGACTTCGATCGCGTCCGGGCCCTCGAGCCGCATCACCCGTGCTGCGCGCATGCCACCTCCGTCGTCGCTATCATCTGCTCTTCGCGCAAGCGCTCATCGCTGCCAGTGGCGAGAAAGCCTACTGTTCGAAGGATCAGTTCAGGAATGGAGGCATCAGATGCAGCTAGCGCTGACAGATGACGAGGCGAAATTTCGCGATGAGCTCCGCGAGTTCTTCACCACCGAGATCCCGGCAGACCTCCGTGAGCGGATGCGTCTCGGCACCTTGGCGGGCCGCGACGACATCGCCACCGGCCATAAGATCCTCAACGCCAACGGGCTGGCGGTCCCTCACTGGCCGGTCGAGTGGGGCGGCAAGGACTGGACGCCCACGCAGCACCAGATCTATGTCGACGAGATGCAGCTCGCCTGCGTGCCCGAACCGCTGAACTTCAACACCAAGATGGTGGGACCGGTGATCGCCGAGTTCGGCTCGCAGCAGGTCAAGGAGCGCTTCTTGGCGGCCACGGCCAACCTCGACATCTGGTGGTGTCAGGGGTTCTCCGAACCGGAGGCCGGTTCGGACCTCGCGTCGCTGCGGACCACGGCTCAACGGGACGGTGACACGTATGTCGTCAACGGGCAGAAGACCTGGACGACGCTCGGCCAGTACGCGGACTGGATCTTCTGCCTGGTGCGCACCGACCCGCAGGCTCCCAAACGGCAGGCAGGCATCTCATTCCTGTTGATCGACCTCGACACGCCCGGCATCACGATGCGGCCGATTAAGCTGATCGACGGCAGTGTCGAAGTCAACGAGGTGTTCTTCGAAGACGTTCGCGTTCCCGCCGATCAGCTGGTCGGTGAGGAGAACCAGGGGTGGACGTACGCGAAGTTCCTCCTCGGCAATGAGCGCACCGGCGTCGCCGCGGTCGGCATAACCAAGGTTCGGCTCGCTGAGGTCAAACAGCACGCGGCCGACAAGGGCCTGCTCGACGACCCGCTGTTCGCGGCACAGTTGGCCGAAGTCGAAAACGAGCTTCTTGCACTCGAACTCACGCAGATGCGGGTCGTTTCAGGCTCGGCGGACGGCAAGCCCAACCCGGTGTCGTCGGTGCTGAAGTTGCGCGGCAGTCAGCTGCAGCAAGCCGCCACCGAGCTGCTCGTCGAGGTAGCCGGTCCCGACGCGCTGCCCTACCGGGCCGATGGCGAGATCACGTCGCCGGACTGGGCGCAGCGCGCCGCACCGGTGTACCTGAACTACCGCAAGTCGTCGATCTACAGCGGCAGCAATGAGGTGCAGCGCAACATCATCTCGTCAACGATTCTCGGATTGTGAGGTTGGCCATGGACTTTCAACTGACCGACGAACAAGTCCTGCTGCGCGACACCACCCGCAATCTGCTGTCACGCAGCTACGACCAGGACAGCCGCAACAAGATCGCTGACACCGAACTCGGCTTCAGTCGCGACGTATGGAACCAGCTGGCCGAGATCGGCATCCTCGGCCTCGGCTTCGACGAGGAGGCCGGCGGCCAGATCGAAGTGATGGTAGTGATGACCGAGATCGGGCGGCACCTCGCGCCTGAGCCTGTCGTCCACGCCGCGCTTGGACCGGGCAACCTGATAGCGGACTCGGGCAGCGACGATCAGCGCAGCATTCTCGACGAGGTCGCCGCAGGCCAGAAGCTACTCGCGTTCGCTCACGATGGCGTCACAAGCGCCGCGCAGCAAGGTGATTCGTGGACGCTGACGGGTCGCAAGAACCCTGTGCTCGCCGGTGACAGCGCCGACACGCTCGTCGTCAGCGCCACCCTGCCGGACGGTGGCACGGGCCTGTTCCTGGTCGACGCCAAGGCAGTCACCCGGCATCCGTACCGCACGTTCGACGGCCGGCGCGGCGCCCAGATCGACTTCGACGCTACCGGAGCCCAACCCCTCGGTGCCGCGGTCGACGCGTCAGCACAGATCAGCGACGCTCTCGTCCGCATGCAGTCGGCGCTCGACGCGGAGGCGGTGGGCGCGATGGAGGAAGCGATACGGCTCACGACCGAGTATCTGAAGACCCGCAAGCAGTTCGGCGTGACGCTGAACAAGTTTCAGACCCTGACCCAACGTGCCGCCGACATGTACGTGTCGCTCGAGATGGCGCGCAGCATGTGCAACTACGCCGCGATGTCGATCGCAGATTCAAACCTGGATCCGGTCATCGCATCTAGGGCAAAGCTGCAGATCGGCCGTTCGGGCCGGCATGTCGGCCAGGAGGCCATCCAGCTGCACGGTGGCATCGGGATGACCGCGGAGTATCCGGTCGGCCATTACACCGCACGGTTGACCGCGCTCGAGCAGACGCTGGGTTCGCCGGCCGAACATCTGCGCGTGCTGGTGGACCAAGTCGGCGGCTACGGCATCGTCACGCTCGCCGACACGTAAATCCACCACCGCCTCACCCAACGAGCCGCGTGATCGCTCGCAGCGGGATCGGCAACCACGTCGGCCGGTGCCGCGCCTCATACGCGGCTTCGTAGACGGCCTTGTCCAATTCGTAGGCCGACAGCACTGTCGCCCAGGCGCGCGGATCGGTTCCCGCGACCTCCGCATAACCGTCGCAAAACGCCGCCTGGTTGCGATCCACCCATTCGCGTGCGCGGGCGGCCAACTGCTTGCCATGGTCATCGCTGTCGTTCTCCACGAGCCGTTGGTACGCCGCGTACTCGTACGAGCGCAGCATTCCCGCGACATCGCGCAACGGGGAGTCGGGTCTGCGCCTCTCGTCCAACGGTTGCCCGGGCTCGCCCTCGAAGTCGATCAGCAGCCACGTCTCGGGCGTGCGACGCGTCTGGCCGAGATGCAGGTCGCCATGGACCCGTTGCACGGTGATCGTCTCGCCGACGAGCTTGTGGAACCGCTCTTCGATCGCGGGAGCGTATTGGCGCATCTCGGGCACCGAGGCGGTGGCAGCCGACAGCCGGGCCAGCATCCCCTCGATGGGGAAATCGGCCGACGACGTCCCCATCGCTTCGGCCAGCGTCGCGTGCACCGAGGCGACCGCCTCACCGAGACGGTGTGACTCACCGGCGAAGTCACCGCCCACCTCGTAGGCGTACAGGTCACCCTCCGCGAACAGGTCACGGGTGCTGGCGGTCGCCATATCCCAGCCCCCGGCCGAATTCGCGGCGAATTCTGTCACCATGCCGAGCGGCCAGGCCTCGCGGTCGAGCGACATTTCGATGGATCCCAGCACCGGGGCCACGTGCGGATTGCCCGCCCGGCCCAGCACCCGGTTCAACTCGATATCGGGGTTGATGCCCGGGGCGATCCGGCGGAAGACCTTGAGGATCGCCTCCTGCTCGAAGATCACGCTGGTGTTGCTCTGCTCGGACTCGAACACCCGCGGCGCCGCGTCCATCGGAAGGGTGGCACCCGGCTCCTTGGCGAACGTCACGTCGCCGCGCGCAGCCGACGAGTCGATCAACGACAACAGGAACTGGGCGCCCTCCGGGTCGTAGAGCGCGTCATACCCCGTGCGGCCGTCGTCACTGCCGATCGTCGCGACGTCGGTGTACTCCTCCGGCGGCGCGGTGTCCCACCGCACGATCACCTGGTACCGCTCGGCCGGCCCGACGGTGTAGGCGGCGTCGACCAGCATCAGGTCGAGGTCGTCGGCCAGCGGCACGACCCGGGCCGGCTCAACCGAGGACAGCTCGCGGTTGCGCCCGGCATACCAGCGCTGACGCGGAAGCCATTCCGTGAACGGCAGGCTCATTGCATCTCCTCGGACGCGCGAAGCGCAAACCAGTAGAACCCGTGGCCCGGCAGGGTCAACAGATAGGGCAACTGGCCGATGCGGGGAAACTCCACGTTGCCCTTCAACTCCACCGGCACGTACCCGTTCCATTGCTGCAGGTACAGCTCGATCGGCTGGGGGAACCGGGACAGGTTGTTGACGCACAGCACGACGTCGTCTCCGTCTTCGCGCAGATACGCGAGCACCGACGGGTTCGAGCCACCGAGCTCCTTGAATGTGCCGATCGCGAACGCGGGGTGCCGACGGCGCACGCCCAGCATCGTGCGGGTCCAATTGAGCAGTGACGTCGAGCTGTCGAGTTGTGCCTCCACGTTGACCGACGAATAGCCGTAGATGGGGTCCTGGTTCGGCGGCAGATACAGCTGACCCGGGTTGGCCTTCGAGAAGCCGGCGTTGCGGTCGGGTGTCCACTGCATCGGCGTGCGCACACCGTCGCGATCGCCGAGCCAGATGATGTCGCCCATCCCGATCTCGTCGCCGTAGTAGATCACCGGCGAGCCCGGAAACGACAGCAGGAGCGCGGTGAACAGTTCGATCTGATTGCGGTCGTTCTCCAGCAGGGGGGCCAGCCGTCTTCGGATGCCCACATTTGCCTTCATCTGAGGGTCTTTGGCGTATTCGGCGTACATGTAGTCGCGCTCTTCGTCGGTGACCATCTCGAGCGTGAGCTCGTCGTGGTTACGCAGGAAGATGCCCCACTGCGCGGTGTCGGGGATCGGCGGCGTCTGCGCCATGATTTCCGAGATCGGGATCCGCGACTCGCGCCGGACCGCCATGAAGATGCGCGGCATCAGCGGGAAGTGAAACGCCATGTGGCACTCGTCGCCGCCGGTGTCCGGGTCGCCGAAGTACGCGACGACGTCGCCAGGCCATTGGTTGGCCTCGGCGAGCAGCACCCGGCCCGGGTACTCGTCGTCGATCACCTTGCGGCACCGCTTCAGGAATGCGTGCGTCTCGGGGAGGTTCTCGCAGTTGGTGCCCTCCCGCTCGAAAAGGTATGGCACCGCGTCCAACCGGAAGCCGTCGATGCCGAGGTCGAGCCAGAACCTCAGCGCGTCGATCATCGCCTCCTGCACGGCGGCGTTGTCGTAGTTCAGGTCGGGCTGATGGGAGAAGAACCGGTGCCAGTAGAACTGGCGGCGCACCGGGTCGAAGGTCCAGTTCGACTCCTCGGTGTCGACGAAGATGACCCGGACGTCGGTGTACTTGTCGCTGGTGTCGCTCCATACATAGAACTCGCCGTACGGGCCATCGGGGTCACGCCGTGATTCCTGGAACCACGGGTGCGAATCGGAGGTGTGGTTCATCACCATGTCGGTGACCACACGAATACCGCGACGGTGCGCGGCGTCGAGGAGCTCGACGAAGTCCTCGACCGTGCCGAACTCGGGCAGCACCTTGTAGAAGTCGCGGATGTCGTATCCGCCGTCGCGCAGCGGCGAGTCATAGAACGGCGGCAGCCACAGACAGTCGATGCCCAGCCACTGCAGGTAGTCGAGTTTCTCGGTCAGCCCCCGCAGGTCCCCTGCACCATCGGCGGTCGCGTCGTAGAAAGCCCGGACCAGCACCTCGTAGAACACCGCGCGCTTGAACCACGTCCGGTCGGCAGGCAGTATCCGCGCCTGCCCGAAGTCCTCCGCGGTGGGATGCTCGACCAGGCCGTCTTCTATGTGGCTGCCCTGGGCGGGATCCGGGCCGGGATCGTGTTCGTCATCGTTCCTGTCCAGCGTCATCCCCATCAGGGTGTCACCTACCCGGGCGGGCGGAAACCCAATCGTGTCGGGCGCCGTTCAGACTCATGTGCAAAACTCCAGGTCGAAAGACGCAGCAGTTTCGGCGGCTTTCGTCAAGTTGGACACGACAACAGTTGGACACGACAAAAGGATGCTCCATGGCTGACGGCACACAACCGAACGACGGTGAATCGCCGGTCATCGTCGGCCTCTCCGAAGCGGCGATGCACATGTATTCCTCGGCGATCGAAGCCCTGCCGGACCCCGGTGACGAGCAGTTTGCCGGTCGGGCTGCGGTGGTTCTGGCCGGCCTGCGCAAACTCGAATCGGCACTGACCGACGCGGCAGGCCGCAGTAGGACCACGCCCGCGGTGATCGTTGCCCTTTCCACGGTGCGCAGCCGCTACGACGACCTGATGGCCACGGCAGCGTATTCGCCGGGCGCCACGCTGGGTCAGCGGCTGTACATCGCCCGTGGGCGCGCCAAGCTCTCCCGCAAAGAGGCCGCCAACGGTATCGGCGTACGTGAAGACCTGATCGACGCCATCGAGGTCGAGGAGACGCCCACCGAAGATGAGGCGGCCCGGATCAAGGAGCTGATCGCCGCTCTCGGCGGCTGAGGGGAAGCAGCAGCGCCGCCGAGACGAGCGACAGAATCGCCAGCGAGGTCACGACCAGCACCTTGTCGCGGCCGTCGTACATCTGCAGCGTCGACACGTGGTACCAGAGGTGCAGCACGTTGAACGTGGTCCACGCCGCCGCGGTGATGCGCACCGTCGCGTCGCTTGCAGCGAACCACAGCGCGCCCGCGGTCAGCACAGCCAGCGCCAGGTACATGCCGCCGATGTCCTTGACGAAGTGCTCGTTGTAGGGACCGGTCACCGCGACCCACCGCAGACCGAACCCCGGAAACGTGTCGTACCACTCTCGCGGCATCGCGTACGCCCAGGTGCCCAGCGACAGCGCGGCGAGCAGCAGGACGGCCAACAGCACCCTGCGGACTACTAATCTCATGACTATGAGACGCCGGGGCGTCAGGATTTGTGACAATACGAGAACACCATGAAGTCAACCCTATTGTCGCGCCGCGATCTTGACTTTCTCCTGTTCGAGTGGCTGCGGGTCGACGAGCTGACGAAGCGGGAACGCTTCGCGGAGCACTCCGAGGAGACGTTCGCCGGAGTCCTCGACTTGTGCGAATCAGTGGCCACCCGGTACTTCGCGCCGCACAACAAAAAGAGCGACGCGAACGAGCCCAGCTTCGACGGCAAGACGGTCACGATCATTCCCGAGGTGAAGGAGGCGCTCGACGCGTTCGCGCGGGCCGACCTCATCGCGATGGGCATGGACGCCGAACTTGGCGGCGCGCAGCTGCCGACGGCGGTGGCGTGCGCCGGGCTGGCCTGGTTTCATGCCGCGAACACCAGCACAGCGGCTTATGTGCTGCTGACACAGGCCAACGCGAGCCTGCTGGCCTCCTACGGAACCGCCGAGCAGATCGATGCGTTCCTGAAACCGATGCTCGCAGGGCGATTTTCGGGGACGATGTGCCTGTCGGAGCCGCAGGCCGGATCGTCGCTCGCCGACATCGTCACGCGCGCCGAACCGCGCGACTCCGGCCCGTTCGCCGGCCCTTTCGCCGGCACGTACCGCCTGTTCGGATCGAAGATGTGGATCTCCGGTGGCGAACATGAGCTCACCGACAACATCGTGCATTTGGTGCTCGCGAAGATCCCAGGCGGTCCGCCGGGCACGAAAGGCATCTCGCTGTTCATCGTGCCGAAATACCTCGTCGCCGCCGACGGCGCCATCGGCGAGCGCAACGACGTTGTGCTCGCCGGGCTCAACCACAAGATGGGGTACCGCGGCACCACCAACACCGTCCTGAACTTCGGTGAGGGCGGGTTCCGTCCCGGCGGCGAGGTGGGAGCGGTCGGCTATCTGGTCGGTGCGCCGCACCGCGGTCTGAGCTACATGTTCCACATGATGAACGAGGCGCGCCTGGGCGTCGGGTTGGGCGCTATCGCGTTGGGCTACACCGGTTATCTGAAGTCATTGGACTACGCCCGCAACCGCCCGCAGGGCAGGCCGGTGACCGCGAAGGACCCGACTGCCGCGCAGGTGCCGATCGTCGAGCATCCCGATGTCAAACGAATGCTGCTGGCGCAGAAATCATATGTGGAGGGTGCCCTGGCATTGGCTCTGTATTGCGGGCGGCTGATCGACATCGGCCACAGCCCCGAAAGCGACGCCGAGCTCGAGTCGTCGACGCTGTTGCTGGACATCTTGACTCCGATAGCAAAGAGCTGGCCGTCGCAGTGGTGCCTGGAGGCCAACAACCTGGCCATCCAGGTGCACGGCGGCTACGGCTACACCCGCGAGTATGACGTCGAACAGCACTATCGGGACAACCGGCTGAACCCGATCCACGAAGGCACGCACGGCATTCAGAGCCTGGATCTGCTGGGCCGCAAGGTGGTTCAGCGCAATGGCGCAAGCTTGGCCGCGTTGACCGACATTGTGAACCACAGCGTGTCCGAGGCCGGCGCGCTGGGCGGCGAATCGGCGACGCTGGCAGCACAACTCGGCGATGCGTGGCAGCGTCTGGTCGACGTCACCACGGGAATGTTCGCGTCGGGCGACATCGAGGCGGCGCTGGCCAACAGCGTCGTGTACATGGAGGCCGTCGGACATCTTGTGATCGCTTGGATGTGGCTGGAGCAGGTGCGCGCCGCTCACGGTCGCACCGGCGACTTCTACGACGGCAAGCGGCAGGCCGCCCGTTACTTCTTCCGCTACGAGCTGCCCAAGACGGGGCCGCAGCTGGACCTGCTGGAAAGCCTCGACCACACCACGATCGAGATGCGCGACGGCTGGTTCTAGCGGCTCGTCCGAGACTCCAGGAGCACAGATGATTTCCGACGACCTCCGCCGGCGCCGCCTCGCGGTCATTCAGGAGCACATGGACACCGAGGTCACAAAGGACTTCGACAAAACCCTGGCCACCTTCAACGGCCATCCCCATTACGAGATCATGGCCACCGGCCAGGTCTTCGATGGCGACGCCGAGGTCATGGGTTACTACCTCACGACGAGAACCGCGTTTCCGGACCAGCGTCACGACAATTCCCGATTTCACGTCACGGACGACGCGGTGATCGTCGAATTTGACCTGCTGGGAACAAATCTCGGCGAGTTCTACGGACTGCCCCCGACAGGCAAGGCGTTTCGCGTCCCGATCATTGCGATCTTCTTCTTCGAAGGGGAGCGGATCGTCAACGAGCGCATCTACTTCGACTCGGCCAGCCTGGTCACCCAGATCGGGCGAGGCGAACTGCTGAGCCTCGCCGGCGGCACGACTGACGACTGAACCTACCTCGCGAGTTCAGGATTCCGGATTCCCCCAAGCATCAGATCACCAGAAGTGATCGTTAGCGGTTGTCGCGCAACCACGCCAGCACCTGCTCGGCATGCTCGTTCGGCGGGAAGATCGGGTAGAACGCGTGCTCGATCAGGCCGCTGCGGATGATCAACGTCAGCCGCTTGTACAACGTCGCGCCGCCGGCTTCGAACGTGGGCAGCCCGACCGCGGCGGCCAGGCTCAACGTGGGGTCGGACAGCATCTGGAAAGGCAGTTGCAGACGCTCGACGACTTCACGCTGGTAGTCGGAATCCTGGCTGGACAACCCGAATACCCGGCCGGCGCCCGCGTCGAGAAGCTCTTGGTAGTGGTCCCGGAAGCTACAGGTTTCGGGTGTGCAACCGCGCGCTCCGGGGATCGCATCCCAACCCGAAGGGAGGTCGGTGCCCGGGCGGCCGGTCAAGGGGTAGATATAGATCACCGAGCGCCCGTCGCCGAGCGCATCGATGTGGATCGCCTCGCCCGCCGTGCTGATGAGGGTCAGCTCGGGCGATTGAACGCCGGCCAGGTGATCCGCCGCCCCGTCGTCGTCGGGGACCGGCAGGTCCGGCGGCAAGCTCGTGAGGTCCGGCGGCAAGCTCATCGGAGCCTACGCGTTGACGGCCGCGGCCCGGCGCGCCCTGATGCCCGACTGGAACCTGTTCAGCACGTCGTAGTAGTGGGTCGGGGCGAGCCGGGTGAGGATGTCGAAGAGGTACGCATCCGGGCCCACCAGGATGCGCGCCTTGCCGGCCTCGACACCGCGGTGGATGATCTCCGCGGCCTTGTCCGGCTCGGTCAGTGTGATCGCGGCAAATTCGGCAGCCATCTGCTCGTGCGTGCGACCACGTCCCTCAGGGTCCTTGCGGAACCGCGCGTTGCGCACGATGTTCGTGTTGATCCCACCCGGATGGACGTTGATCGCCGTGACGCCGGTGCCGCGCAGCTCCTGACGCAGCGCGTCGGTGAATCCGCGGACCGCGAATTTGGCCGAACAGTAGGCGCTTTGGTTGGGCATGCCGGCCAACCCGAACACACTCGAGGTGTTCACGATCGCGCCCTCGTCCTGCTCGACGAGGATCGGCAGAAACGCCCGCGTGCCGTTGACCACACCGTGAAAGTTGATGTCCCACAACCATTGGTCGTCGTCGGAGTTGGCGTCGAGCACACTTGACGCGACCGCGACGCCGGCGTTGTTGAACACCGCACCCAGCCGGGCTGGCGTCCAGTCCCGTACCTCGTCGGCGAAGTCGCGCTGCGCCTGCGCATCCCGGACATCGAGCACCCGTGCCAGCGCCGGGCCGGAAAGGCTCGTCTCGGTTTCCTTCAATCCCCGCTCGTCGATATCGGCGATCGCGACCGGGCAGCTGTCAGCCGAGAGTCGCTGCGCGAGACTGCGACCGATACCCGATGCCGCGCCGGTGATCACCGCGGTGCGGCCGGTGATCGTTCGCGCGGACCGTAAAGATCTTGTCACCGTTGCTCCTCGAGTTCATGCGGGTATGCGTGGTAAGCGTGGGAGACGATGAGGTCAACGAGTCGTGGCCACGCCGGGCGCGGCAGGTCGTGGCCCATGCCGGCGATCGTCTCCCGCCGCGCACCCGGGATCGCCTTCGCGGTCGCGTCGCCCCCGGTGGGATGGACCATCCGGTCTCGGTCGCCGTGGATCACCAGCGTCGGCACCTCGATCTGCCGCAGCTCCCGGGTGCGGTCTCCCGACGCGAAAATGGCGGCCAGCTGCCGTGGCATGCCGTCGGACGTCTGATCCCGGTCCCAGTCCATTCCCGCGCGCTTCCTGACCCATTGCTCGTCGAACGGAAACCCGTGCGATCCGATGTGCCGGAAAATGCGCAGCGCCCGCTCGATTGCCTCATCGCGGTTGCGCGGCGGGCGCGCCGTGGCCAGCCGCCACCAGGTCGACAACGCCGGTCGGCCGATGCGCGGTGCGCCGGTGGTGGACATCAGCGACGTCAGCGTCCGCACCCGCCCCGGATAGTGGGCAGCGACAGTCTGAGCGATCATGCCGCCCATCGAGATGCCCACCAGGTGAGCGTCGCGGTAGCCGAGCGCGTCGAGGACGCCCACGGTGTCCCGTGCCATGTCGCCAAGGTGGTACTGGCGGGTATTGTTGCCTCCCCGCACGATCGCCCACGGCTTCGGTGCCGGAAAGCTCATGTGGGTGGACCGGCCGACGTCGCGGTTGTCGATGCGCGTGACGAGAGAGCCGCGGCTCGCCAACGTCTCCGCGAACTCCTGTGGCCACGAGTGAAACTGCTGACCCAGCCCGGGGATCAGCACCATGGGTGGATCGCCAGGGTCGCCGATCGTGTCACAGCACAAACGAATTCCGCGACCGACGTCGACAACGCTCTCCGTCATGCGGACACCATTGCTGTGTCTTGCACCGTCGTCATCGGGGAACCCGGCGCACGGTGGTACACGACCGCTCGACCGCCGCTGCCGGGTGCGGTCGCGACGCCGCGCGAGTGAACCGGCTCGCCCCTGGCGTACGTGGTGCCGAATTCGAATTCACGCAGCAGCGTGCGCAGCGTCACGTTCAACTCCATGTTGGCGAACGCGGCGCCGATGCAACGGCGCACCCCGCCGCCGAACGGGACCCACGTGTGCGTGTCCGGCGCGGCCCCGAGGAACCGATCGGGATTGAACGCCTTGGCATTCGGGAAGTTGGCCTCGGAAGAGTGCGCCAGCCCAATGCTGACGATCACCACATGGTTCTCTGGAATCACCCACTCCCCCAGCCGTATTCGTTGACGGGTCATCCGCAGTGTGCCATCGACCACCGGCCGTGTCCGCTGCACCTCCCAAATCGTTGCCTGTCGCAGCTCGGACCCGCCCGCGTCGACCTCGGCGGTCAGCCGGGTCAGCAGCCGCGGATGCCGGCGTAGCCGCTCGATCGTCCAGGCCAGCGTGGTGGCGGTGGTCTCGTGGCCGGCGGTCAGAAGAGTCAGCAGTTCGTCGGCGACATGGCGATCCGCGATCGGCTCGCCGTTCTCGTATCGCGCCTGCAGCAGCAGCGACAGCACATCGGTGCGCTCGTCGAACGCCGGGTCGGACCGCGCCTGGTCAATGAGCCGGTCGATGACCGCGTCATAGCGGCGCCGGTAGTACAGGAACCGGCCCCACGGGCTCCAGCGGCCGAGGTCGCGCCGCGCGAACGGCGGCATCACGGCCAGCCGCGAACCCAGCGCCACCGCCGGCGGCAGCAGTTCACGCAGCTCGTCCAACGCGTCACCTTCGGCGCCGAACACCGCGCGCAGGATCGCGTTGAGGGTGATCCGCATCATCGGCGCAAGCGTCTGGAACTCCTGACCCTCGGGCCAGCTGGCTGTCTCGCGCATCACCTCTTCTTCGATGATGTGCTCGTAGCCCTGCATCCGCTTGCCGTGAAACGGCGGAACCAGCAGCTTGCGGCGCTCCCGATGCTCGTCGCCGTCCAGGCTGAACGTGGAGCCCGGACCGAGGATGACGCCGAGGTTCGAGGCCCGGCCGACGAGCTCGGTGCTGGTGGTGAACAGGTCCTTGATCAAGACCGGGTCGCTGATCACCACGGCCTTACCGAAGATCGGGAGGTTCAGGGTGAAAGCTGTGCCGTACCGCTTGGCCAGCGTTCCGACCAGCTTTGCGCGGGCCCCGATAAAGCCCAGCCCCGCGGCGATCTTCGGTATCGGCGGCGCGGGCGGAAGCCGTACGGGGTCGGTCGTCGCCTGGCCCATGTCGTCTCCATTCCGTCGTGGTACTCGAACGTACCACCGTACGGTACTACTCGGTACCGGCCTCCACAACCGTCCGCCCGCCCGGTGTGCGATCGCGGGATGTCGGTATCGTGCCGACGTGACGTCAGGCCGGCAACGCGATCATGGCGACCCGGGCGATGCGCCGTCCGCGCCGCCGCCGCTGGCGCCCGTCGCGAATCCCCGCCGTCCGTCCGCTGCCGAGGAGGCGCGCACCATTGCGAGCTCCACGAACATCGGCACGTTGGCGACGCTGACCGCCGCCGGGGACCCCTGGGCGTCGTTCGTCACGTACGGTCTGCTCGGCGGCGCGCCGGTGTTGTGCGTGTCCCGGATGGCCGAGCACGGCCGTAATCTCGAAGACGACCCGCGGGCAAGCTTGGCGATCGTTGCGCCGAGCACCGATCTGGATCCGTTGGCCAGTGGCCGAATCACGCTGGCCGGCAACGTGCAACGACCTGCCGGTGACGAGCAGATCGCCGCGCGGCAAGCGCATCTTGCGGCGGTCACCGCGGCCAGGTACTACATCGATTACAGCGACTTCTCGTTGTGGGTGCTGCGTGTGCAGCGGGTCCGCTGGGTGGGCGGCTACGGCCGGATGGACTCCGCAGCAGGCGAGGATTACCTGGGGGCCTCCCCCGACCCGGTTCAGCCACTCGCCGGCCCCGCGATCGACCACCTCAACGCCGACCATGCCGACGCACTTGCCGCAATGGCCAGAGCGCTCGGTGGATTTCCCGACGCGGATGGCGCACTGTGTACCGGCGTCGACCGCTACGGACTTGACCTGAAGGTCACCAGCGGTCGCGGAATCGCCTACACCCGCGTCGGTTTCACCCACCCGATCGGCAGTGTCGAAGAGCTGCGTTCTGCCGCAGTGGAGTTGGTGCGACAGGCGCGAGCAGCCGAAGGCCCGGTCGAAGGCTAAACCCCTTCTTCATTGTTCAGCAACGTTTCCGCGGCCAGCATCGACGCCGAGATCGCGGCCGGGAAACCACCGTAGAACGCGACGTGGGTGATGAGTGCCGATATTTCATCGAGCGTCAGACCGTTGTCGACCGCACGCCGTAGGTGCGCCGGCAGCTCTTCGGGGCGATAGAGGACCGTGAGCGCTGCCAGGGTGGCGATGCTGCGATCCCGAGGGCTGAGGCGCGGGTCGGTCCAGACGTCGGAATACAACGGGTTGTTGACGAGCGCGGTCAGTTCGGGTGTGAATCGGCGCGCCGCCTCGCGCGGCGACTCCGGATAGTTCGTCATTCTCCTCACCCTAGGTCGACACCCGTGACGCTGATCTCGATGGTCTTCAAAAGGACGAGTAGCAAATTCCCCATCGAGCGACTGCCGACGCATGGGCCCACCTAGATGGCCGAATCGGCTCGCGAAGTTTCGATTCTCCTGTAACGTGCAAATGTAAGCGACAGCGTTGATCTGCGGATTTCGATGCTGCACAAGTGTGCAAGCCCGCCGCACGACGGCTGGTCGGGCATAGATAGGAAACATCATGAGGTCACGCAGGGTTCGTTGTCTCGCAGCTGTTGCGGGCACGAGTGCTCTGATCGCAATGGGTGGGCTCACCGCGGCATGCGGTGGCAAGGGCGAGGAAAAGCCCTCCACCACAACGACAACCACGACCACAACCGCGACGACGACGACCACGACGACCCCGCCGGTGTCCTCGACGCAGAACAACATCAACCCCGGCGGCCCCAACTTGTTCACGCCGACACCCGTGCAACCCGCCCCCACGGTGTCCACGCACAAGCGCCAAGCAAACCAGAACGGGTAGGCCCTGGGAGCGATCGCGGTGCGGAGACGAATTCCCATGTCGCCGCCTGGCCATAGCCGACGTCCGACGCGTGCGCGTCGGTTGTGGGCACTGGCGGCGGCCAGCCTTGTGTTGCTTGCGGTCTCCGATCTGAGGCCGTGGCCGTTGGCGAACCAGCCCGCCGTCATCGGCGGTCCGCTGGCGTTTTTGCTCGCCGGCTCCACCGACCTCGGCCCGGCGACCGGTCAGGTACGGGTCACCGCAGCACTGAACGACACGCGTCGGCCCGAAACGCTGATGGCGTGGGCGAGCAGCAACGGTCTGTCGGTGCGCTGGCGGCCGGGAGACAACTGGGCAGTCATCGAGGGTGCGCCCACGGCTGTCGCCGACACCTTCGGGGTGTCCGTGCACAACTATCGGGGCCGCCGCGGACAGGTGTTCTACGCATCGCCGCAGCAGCCATCCGTGCCCGCGTCGGTGCAGGGCGAAGTCAGTGGGCTCGGCCGCATCCTCGGCTACACGCCGCATCACATGGCGCGCCCGCCGATGGCGCCGCGGAGAGAGGGTCTGACCCCCGCCGAGCTGCTGACGGCCTACAACGCCGGCAGGCTCGCGTCGACCGGTTTCACCGGCAAGGGCATGACGATCGTCTTCTTCGAGTTCGACGGCTTCGACCAGCGCGACCTCGATTCCTTCTCCGACCTTTCGGAGTTGCCGCGCTTCACGCCGACCCTGGTCGGTGGTAAACCCGGCAAGCCCACTGGCGAGGCCGTGATGGACCTCGAGGTGGCGCACGCAATCGCTCCCGACGCACGCCTGGTCGTCGTAAACGCCGTTCCCACCCTCCAGGGCGACGGCAACTTCGAAAAGATCGGCCGCATGTTCGAGCAGGCCGACCGGCAGTTCCCCGGGGCCGTGTGGAGCCTGTCGATCGGGTGGGCGTGCGACAAGCTGTTGACCGCAGCCGATTTGGTGCCGGTGCGGGCGACCCTGGCCGATGCGCAATCGCACGGTACGTCGGCGTTCGCCGCCACCGGGGACAACGCCGGCCTGCAGTGCAAAGGCGGCGAGGACTTTTCGTCGCCGCCGGGGAATTCCGACATCGGGCTGGACGCGATCTCATCGTTGCCCGAGATGACCGCCGTGGGGGGCACCGCATTGTCGCTCGACGGAACCGGGGTGTGGCTCGCCGAGCAGGCCTGGTTCAACTCGCCGCTGAGCATCGGCAGCAGTGGTGGGGTGTCGGCGCTGTTCTCGCGGCCCGACTTCCAACACACCGTCTCGTCGAGCCGCGACGCCACGCACCGGCTGTCACCCGACGTCGCCGCGGCAGCAGACCCGTTGACCGGAGCCCGGATAGTGTTCGACCAGCAGGTCCTCATCGGCGGCGGCACTTCGCAGGCAGCGCCGATCTGGGCCGCGCTCGCCGCGGTGATGGACCAGTACCTTATTGCTAACGGTGGCAGGAGGCTCGGCGCGTTGAACCCGATGCTGTACCGGATCGCGGCCGGCGCGACGCGGCCCGCCTTTCGCGACGTGAGCCTCGGTGCGAACGCCGTCGACACCGCGACCCCCGGATACGACCTGGTCACCGGTCTCGGCCCGCCGAACATCGACAACCTCGTCCGCAATCTGCTCGACATCCAAACCGGCGGCAATGAGTAGCCCGGACGGCGTGCCGACGACGGACTGCCCGATCTGCGAACACGACGTTCCGGCAGGCGCGTTCTGTGGATACTGCGGATCGCACCTGACGTCGCAACGCGGAGACGGACCGGCCTGGCTGCGGTTGCGGACATACAGCGCGGCGGCGGGGGAACATGTGCTGCTGCCGTCGGTCGCGAGCACACTGTTCCCGCACCTGCACCAGCGCGCACGAGGGCCGTTCCGGCTGGCACTGATCATCCTGGTGATCGCGCTCGTCGCGTGCGCGGTGTTGCGGTGGCAAGCGCCGCTCGTCGCGGTCAGCGCGCTCGGACTGCCGGCGCTGTTTTACCTCTACCTGTACGAGTCCGATGCGTTCGCGGACCTGCCCCGTCGCGCCCTGCTGGTTATCGCGGTGGTCTCCGCCGGCCTCGGCGTCGGGTGGGCGTGGCTGACCGGGGCGGTCATCGCGCAAAGCTACGCCGTCGCGTTCCAGGCCGGCATGGAGTTCAAACAGCCGCTATGGGAGGGCCTGGCCATTCCGGTGAGCGGCGCGATTGTGATGCTGGTGCCGATCGTGCTCGCGCGTGCGTCGCACGTTGGCACCGACGAATCGTTGGACGGCTTCGTGATCGGGGCGATCGCGGCGATGAGCTTCACCGCCGCGGCCACGCTGACACGGCTGGCCCCGCAGTTCAGCACCGGCCTGATGGCAAGCGACCGGCCCATCGTCGGGCTCATCGCCGAAGCAGGCATCCGTGGTGTCGCGATGTCGCTTACCGCAGCCGCCGCCGGTGGCATGGTCGGCGTCGCGCTGTGGTTCACCCGTCCGGACCCCGCCCACCAACATCAAGGGCAGTGGCTCGCCGGCCCGGTGCCCGCAATCACCGTTGTGCTGATTGCCTTCGCGGTCGTGGGGGTGACCGACGCGTCCCCGGTAGCCGAGACCTGGCAGTTGGTCATCCACCTGGCCGTCGCGCTGGTGATGGTGCTCGCGTTGCGGATCGTCGTACACATGGCCTTGCTGCGCGAAAAGCACGACCCGATCACGCAGGAACCGTTGCTCTGTGAGGACTGCGGCCATGTCGTGCCCGATATGGCGTTCTGCCCGGCCTGCGGGGTCGCTACCCGCGCGTCGTCGAGAACATCGCGGGCCACGCGCCGGCGCGCCCGCCCCGTGCGCATCGAGCCCCCGCACCAGGGCCCATGACCGCCCCCTCCAGCCCGGCCCCGGCGGACGAGACCGTCTGGCCCGGATACGCGCTGCCGCCCGGGTCGTATGCGGCCCCACCGGTGAGCCACACGTCGCATCGCCGGCTGCTGCTGCAGTTAGCCGCAGGCGTTGGCGTACTGATCGTCGCGGCCGTGGTCGTGTTCAAGCTGCTCACACCGCCCACTCCGCGATATGTCTGCCCGCCGGATTGCGGGCAGCCCCCATTCGGTACGCCGGTGGAGAGGTTGCCGCGGTTCACATCGCCGAGCGGCGACTTCTCGGTCGCCTATCCAGGCCAGGGCAGTGCATACACCGTCACGCTGAAGCCGAACGGGATCGTGGCGGACTTCACCGGCGGCGACAAGGGCACCCTGCAGTTGTTCAGTGAGCCCGCCGTGGGGCGCACGCCTCAGGACATCGCGCAGTCGCTCATCGGCCAGACCTACCCCGACGCCGTGAAGGACTACGAGATACCCAACGCGATGGTGGGCTACCAACTCGGATACGGCGAGGTCGCCGACGTCTACCCACAGGACGGCTCGGGCAAATACATGCGGTTACGGGTGGTGGTGATGGTGGCGGTGAAGAACGGGCTCGCCCTGATCGCCACGGCCGCCGGGCCCTACCACAAGTTCTCCCCCGACTTCGGCACCGGTCAGCCGTCAGGCGCCAACCTTCAACTCGCGCTTGACATGGCCAAGTACGTCAACAGCTTCAGCTGGCGCGGCGATCCGCCGCGGTGAGTCGCGGCGTCAGCCGGTCGGGCCCGACATCGGCACCCGCACGCAGGTCCGCGATCAGCTCCGCGCAGTAGGCGACGAGTCCGGCGGCGTCGATCCCATGCGGTACCGGCCGGCCGCTCGCACCGAGGCCGGCCGCGGCGCGCTCGAGCAGCGCACACGCACCCTTGGCGTTGCCGCGCTGGACGTGCGTAATACCGACGGCCAGTTGCGCGAGGCTCTGCCAGAGCGTCCGTTCCCCGTCCGGGCCGTTCTTCCACGCGGCCTCCAGCACCTCGTGAGCGTTGAACGCGAGCCCGCGGTCGAGCAGCTCCTGTGCGTAGTCGAGGGATTCGCCGGGCGGCAGGTCAAGGTCGTCGGGGATCCGGTCGACCCCGTCACTGCCGCGCGGAAGCGGCCTGCCGAGCGGGTCGCGCGGGCGTGCGTTCCGGGCAGCCCCGGACTCATCGCGGTCGCGCCGTGCCATACCCCCATCATGGCAACTGCGGTCGGCTCCG
>Ga0209006_10001330_pt1 | contig 22437 bp, 22 predicted proteins | sample JacPin_JW_Ref_O2_FD_188567 | JGI IMG/M metagenome (GOLD analysis project Ga0209006, IMG submission 188567) | Forest soil microbial communities from Algoma, Ontario, Canada - Jack Pine, Ontario site 1_JW_Ref_O2 (SPAdes) (version 2) | ecosystem: Environmental > Terrestrial > Soil > Boreal... | reverse complement strand
AAGCCGAAGCCGAAGCCGAAACGCCCGGCTGTCGCCAAGCGCACGCCGCCGCCGGCCGCGCCGCAGGACGCGCCCGCCGACGCGCCGAGCGCGCCGACCACCGCCGCCGCGCCCGCGGCGCCGCCGGCGCCGCCGCCGATGCAGCAGCCGCAGCAACCGCCAGCCGCAGCGCCATGGCCGATGCCGCGGTAAGGCGGGCGACCCGGTCCAGCAGAAGTGCCGCGGCGCGCGACCGCGCGGCTTGACACCATCGGTCCGACGCCGCTAATCCGGCTGTCTGCGACGGGCGCTTAGCTCAGCGGGAGAGCGTTCCCTTCACACGGGAGAGGTCGAAGGTTCGATCCCTTCAGCGCCCACCAGCCTTCGCTCGCTTCGCGAGCCATGGCTCGGCAAGCCAGCCACCAAAAACTTCGAAGCGAAGCGGGCGAAGGCTGCCGCGTCGAAGGGCGAAGACGGGCGAGTTCAACGAGAGAGCGTTCCCTTCACACAGGAGAGGTCGCAGCTCATGCGCAGCGTGCCGCCCGGCCTTTTCACCATTCGCGGCGTGATGGGCGTGTGTCATCTTCTCGTCGACGAGCGCCGCGACGCCGTGCTGCTCGACACCGGCCTGGTCGGCGAGCCCCTTGAAATCCGCTGGAAGCTCAAGCGCCTCGGTCTCGGCCGGCGCGACATCAAGGCGATCCTCATCACCCACGGCCATCTCGACCATGCCGGCAATCTCGCCTGGGCCAAGGCATGGACGGGCGCGCCGATCTACGCCCATCCGCTCGAGCAGGCGCATATCGACGGCACCTATCCGTACGTCGGGATCAATCGCTGGTGCGGCCGGCTGGAGCGCGCCGCCCGCGCGCTATTTCGCAATGGCCGTCCCGCCGCGATCGACGTGCCGCTCGCCGACGGCGACCAACTGCCGTTGTGGGGCGGACTCACCGTCGTACATCTGCCCGGCCACACGCTCGGTCACTGCGGCTTTTACAGCGCGCGGCACGATCTCCTGTTCAGCGGCGATCTGTTCGCGAGCTATTTCTTCAATGTCCATCAGCCGCCGGCGATTCTCAACAGCGCCCCCGAGCTCATCCCGGCGAGCCTGGCGAAAGCGCAGGCGCTCGATCCCCGCCTGATGGTGCCGCAGCATTACGATGTGCTGGACGGCCTGCTGCACCGGCGCCGCTTCGACCGGCTGATGGCGGCACTGGACCGGCGCAAGCGAAGACGGTCGCCCGGGACGGCTACGCCTGGGACAGGCTGAACTTTCATGAATCATCTTGCTCCTAGGGTGAAATCCCGAGGGCGGCCATCCGCTCGGCGATATCGGCCCGCATCGCCTTGGCGGCCGCAATGTCGGAGTCGCCCGCAGTGCGATTGCCCGTCTTGAGCCTGGCAACGCCGCGACCGAATAGCGATGTTGCGATTTTGGGGTCGATCTTGAGCGCGGCATCATAATCGGCAATCGCCTTGTCGAATTGCCCGAGCTTCAGGTTGACGAACCCGCGGCTGTCGAGCGTATTGGCATCGTCGGGCCGAAGCGCGAGCGCCTGATTGCAATCCGCCAGCGCGGCCTGCAGCCGCCCGATGATGGCACTGTCATAGCAGCGGTTATTGAGCGGCGGTGCGAGCTTCGGATCGAGCCCGATAGCTTGGGTGAAATCGGCGATCGCATGCGCATAGTCCTTCTTGGACTCGTACGCGGTGCCACGGTTGTTGTACGTCGCTGCATATTTCGGGTCGAGCTGGATCGCCTGCGTGTAATCGGCGATCGCCTGGTCGTAGTTGCCCTTGTCCTGGTACGCGTAGCCACGATTGTTGTAGGCCCGTGCATATTTCGGATCGAGCCGGATCGCCTGCGTGTAATCGGCGATCGCCTGGTCATAGCTGCCTTTCTCTTCGTACGCGTTGCCGCGGCCGTTATAGGCAGTCGCATCCGTCGAACCGGCCTTGATCAACGAAGTGCAACTATTGATCCGCTGGTCGATCGAAAAAGCCCCGCCGGTGCTGTCGCAGATTTCCCGCGGGGTCTCCGCGGCTGCGGACGAGCCGATGGTTGCCGCCGCGATGAACGTCGCCGCAGCCAAGCGCAGTCGCATTGTCATGTTCCGTTTCCCGAATTGAGGGTCTGACGATTTGGCGGCGAACCCGGCGATGCTTCCATTGTTCCCGTCCCGCCGATATTGCGGATTTCACGCCTTGGCCCGAAACGCTCCCGCGACGAGCGCCGCATCGAGCCCGGACGGCACCTTCCCGGTCGTCGCATAGAGATATACGGCGGTTTTGAACATCGCGCTCAGCGCAAGCAGGACGATGACCGCCGCCACGCCGTAAAGGACACCGACCGCCATCAGGAAGATGCCGACGAAGCCCATGCTCCCCGCATAGGCGCCCTCGAGCGCGAACCCGACGAAGAAGACCAGAAGCGCCTGCAAGACGAACAGGACACCGATCAGGCTGATGCGAATGTCGCCCGCGATCGATTCGCCCCACTTGCTGCGCAAGATCGCCGACGACCGCCGGACGGCCGTCAAAGGCCCGGTCCGCTCGACTGCGAGAACCGGCAGGACGAGGTAGGTCGCCGCCGCCCAGCCGGTATTGAACAAGGCCCCGATGATCTCGCCGACGATGCCGAGCTTGTCGCTCAGGAAGCCCTCGATCGCGTTGAGCAGCATGCCGACGCTCGCCGCCACCAAGGCCCAGCCGAGGATTTGCGGCAGGCACCCGACCGCGCCATGAAGGCCAGACCGGATCGAGGGATCCTTCCCCGAATAGGCTTCGAGCGTGCAAAAGACCAAAGCCGTGTTGAAGAACACCGCGATCGTGGTCAGCACGTAGAGGACCAGGAAAGCCCCGACGAACATGACGACTTCGCTCCTCCAGTCGGCGCCGAAGTCATCGAAATTCCATCCCGTGAGCGCGTAAAGGAACCCGGTTCCAGCAATCAGGGAGACGGTCATCAGGCCAAGGGCGAGAAAGAGTGCCAGTCCTGATACCGCCGGGAACAGCGCAAGCTTCGGATGCCGCTTGAGAACCGACCAGCTCCCGCGGGCCATCGACCAGCCGCGCGACCAGCGATCCGTTATCCACCCCATCGAATTCGTCCTCTCTTTGCTCGATTATCGGCATGCTGTGCTGCAAGCATCGCAACGCGCCATAGCGCCTCGCCCACATGCGCGAGCTCTACGCGGCCGTGCACCGAGCCGACGACGCGCTCGCACGTAACATGATTTGCGAAAGCCGTGTTGGACAAGTTTGCGTGGTTCGAGCCTGAGCCGCGCTCCGGACCTGTCGTATTGGAGGCAACGGAACATTTCGCATCGATCGGGAACGAACGACCGTCGCGCGACGATGCGGATGCATACCGTCAGGGAATTTGTCGCGGAGCCCTCAGGGAACCTGGCGAAGCGCCAGCCGGTAGAGCAGATCGTGCCCCGACATGGCGTCCGCAAGGAAGCGGTCGAAGGCCTGCACGAGCGCGGGCGCGATCTCGACGAACCGGCCGCCTGCTTTCGTCAGATGCAGGAGACCGCCGCCTTCGGCCTCCTGCAGAATCCGGCGCACTTGCGTGCGTGATACCCCCAAGCGCTTGCCGATGTCGGAATAGAAGATCTCCTCGCGCGCCGCGAGGCCCTTGCGGCCGACAAGCTGCATCAACTTCATGAGAATCGTGATGCCGGCCTCGCGGCGCATGAACTGCATCACGATCGGATTGCCCGCCATGATCTGCGCGCCGTGCGCAAAGAAGCTCGATGCCACGAGGCGCTGCGCCAGCTGGAACGACGGGTCGCGCTTCATGATCCGCGCATATCCGGGCTTTGGAAACAAAATCTGCAAGGGAAGATATTGCGCCACCAGCCAGTCCTGGTCCTGCTCGAGCATCTTCGCGGTCGGCGTCAGGATGCGGACGCGGCGGTCGCGCGGCGACGAGCGGGCCTCGAGATAGCCGGCGTCGACGAATTGCGCGATGAGGCTGTGGATTCGGCGCGGGCTCGACACGTCGTGCACCATCGTCGATTGCGTGACCAGGTGCAGCGTCGGCCAGGTCGCCCGATCGGCCTCGTCGTACCGCGCATGCAGGCACATGATGACGATGAACAGGACGCCCCGCCCCGCCTCGGCCAGCCGGTTCGCGGCAGGATCGAATTCGTAAAGCCCGAGGATCGCCTCCACGAATGCGTCGCGCGCCGCCGGGAGGCGCGGATGCGCCAGGATTTCGTCCGCGGAATGATAGGCCGGGAGATGCTTCAAATCGGGCACTGACATCGGCAGCGGGTCGCTGATGCAGACGCTCAAGTCCTCGGTCAATAGCGCATTCCCGGCAAGCATGCACCGGCTGGGGTATGGCGTAGCAACGGACATTCGACACCCGCATCCGCAAGGGTCGTAGCCAGCCCTCGACTGGCCGAACCGTTTGCTCCGTGGCAACCTCCCTGACCGGCAACGAACAGGGGAGCTGGGCATGGCCACCGTCGGGAACGGCGCATACTCGTACGAACCGGTCGAGAACTGGGCGAAACTCCCACCCGCCTGGTCGTTCAAGGAAATCGGCGGCGTGGGCGTAGACAAGAACGACAACGTCTTTGTCTTCAACCGCGGCGAGCATCCGATGATCGTGTTCGACCGCGACGGCAACTTCCTGCGCTCATTCGGCGAAGGGCTCTTTCCCCGCGCGCATGGCGTGTTCATGGCGCCCGACGACACGGTCTGGCTCACCGACGATGGCGACCATACGGTGCGCCAGTGCACGCTGGACGGAAAGGTCCTGCTGACGCTGGGCATTCCGGGCAAGCCGGCGCCGTACATGAGCGGCGAGCCGTTCCATCGCTGCACCCACACGGCGATGTCGCCGCAGGGCGACATCTACGTGTCGGACGGCTACGGCAACTCGCGCGTGCACAAGTACGCACCCAACGGCAAGCTGCTGTTCTCGTGGGGTGGGCCCGGAAGCGATCCGGGCGAGTTCAACATCGCGCACAACATCACCTGCGATGCCGACGGCTGGGTGTATGTGGCCGACCGCGAGAACCACCGCGTCCAGGTGTTCGACGGCAACGGCAAGTACGAGACGCAGTGGAACAACCTGCATCGCCCGTGCGGCCTGTTCATGCCGCCGGGCAAATGCCCCGTGTGCTACATCGGCGAGCTCGGTCCGGTGCAGCCGGTCAACCGCCATGTGCCGAACCTCGGCCCGCGCGTCACCATCGTCGACCACACGGGCAAGCGCATTTCGCGGCTGGGCGGGCTCGGGCCGGGCCTCGGCCCGACCGAATTTCTGGCGCCGCACGGGCTGGCGGTGGACAGCCGCGGCGACCTCTATGTCGGCGAGGTGTCGTGGACCACCTGGCCGCAAACCTTCAAGGAGCCGCGACCGGATAATCTGCGCTCGCTGCACAAGTTCCGGAAAGTGGGATAGGAGCGCGCCACCCTATTGGCTCGATGCCGCAGCGCGGGCGAGATCATCGCGCACGATCCGGCCGCCCTTCATCACGAACTTCACGCGCTGCAGCTCGGTGATGTCGGTGAGCGGATTGCCGGAGACCGCGATGATGTCCGCATACTTGCCGCGCTCGATCGATCCGATCCGGTCCTGCCATCCCAGCACGGTCGCGTTGAGCATCGTTCCCGCCTCGATCGCGCGCGCGGGCGCCATGCCGGCGCGCTTGACCAGCGCCTCGAACTCGATCGCCTGCGCGCTCCCGTGCGGATAGGGCCCGCCGTCGGCGCCGCTGCCGATCATGATCGGCAGGCCCTTGGTCGCAACCGCCATCGAGATCGCGCGGGTGACGAGCGGAATCATCCGGTACTTGCCGCCAGTATTGCGATCGTCGTCGTCGTTCATGGACGGCACGGTATAGCGCGTGAAGGTCGGATCGAAGAAGAGCCCCTTCGCGACCATCGCGTCCGCCTGCTCTTGGCTGAGGGTGAGCCCGTGCTCGACGGTGTCGCAGCCCGCCGCGATGGCGTTCTGCAGGCCTTCCCCGCCGTAGACGTGGCAGGCGGCCTTGTGTCCGAGACGGTGGGTCTCGTCGATCAGCGCCTGCAAGACGGGCAAGGGATAAGTCGTCACGTAGCTCACGTCGCCATTGGCGAGGAACGTGTAGTTGCCGCCGGGAAAGAGCTTGATCCAATCGACCCCATGCGCGATGTGCTCGCGCACGGCGGCGACGGCCTCCTCGACCGATTGCACGCGCACGGCCGTCAGCGGCGTCGCCGCGCTCGCCTGCGCGGTGCCGGCCCAGATGATCCCGCGGCCCGACACCTGGAAACGGGGACCTTCGAGGAGCCCCTGGTTGATCGCATCGCGCATGTCGACGTCGGCATAGCCGTTGCCGTGCGAGGTGAGGTCGCGCGCCGCCGTGAAGCCCGCGTGCAGATCGAGCTGCACGTTATGGACGGCGATGAGCGTCGATGCCTCCCGCGACATGCCGGGCTTGGGATTCTCGAACATGTGGGTGTGCGCATCGATCAGGCCGGGAAGCACGGTCTCGCGGCCGAGATCGATCACCTCGGCGCCGGCCGGGATGGCCACCTGCGCGGCCGGGCCGACCGCGGTGACGCGATCGTCGCGGATCAGCACGACCTGGTCGGTCAGCATTTGTCCGGTCCGGCTGTCGAACAGCCGCCCGGCCCGAATTGCGATCGGGCCGGATGGCTGCGGGCATTGATACGAGCCGCCGTTGGCGCCGAAGCACGGTTGCGGGCCCGCCCCACGCCACGGGCGTCCCGGCCCTGCTTCCTGCGCCGAGAGCGCCGTCGCCAGGACGAGGCTGCCGAGCACGATCGTCGCCAGTGCCGACCTTGATCTCATCGCGTTTCCTTTCCCGAGCCGGTCGCCGCAAGGGCCACCGCGTTCTCCTCACCGAGCATGGAGTGCGAGGTCCAGTTGATCCTTCGCGGTCTGGTTCGACGGATCGAGGCGGAGCGCCTTGCGGTAGTCGACGATTGCCCTGGCCCTGTTGAGGACTCCATCATAGGCAATACCACGGTTGAGATAGGCATCCGCATCACGTGGGTCGAGCGCGATGGCGCGGTTGCAATCGGCCAGTGCCCGCGCGTAGTCGCCGTCCGAGCTATAGGCGATGCAGCGGCGCTTGTAGGCGGTCGCGCGCTTCGGATCGAGCGCTATGGCGCGCGTGCAGTCGGCGACGGCAGTTGGCGAGGCGCTCCCGGCCGTCGTGCCCGCGATGCACTGCTCGAGCGCGGCGGCGGCCGGCGGCGATTGCGCCAGAGCGGCGACGTTCGCGGCCGGCGCGAACGCGCAGGCCGCCAGCCTCACGACGACCAAAATCCGGTTTGCTTGCATGGCCTCTCCCTCGAACAGAATCCTGCGGGTGACGTTCATGGGCGATGCGGTCACGTCTGCAGCGAGATGTCGCAGACGAGCCCGTGCGGACCCCAGTCGTAGCGCACCTCGCCCGTGAGCTGGCTGATCATCTGCTTGACGATCCGGCCGCCAAAGCCCTGCCGCGTCGGCTCTCGCACGGCCGGCCCGCCGGTCTCGGTCCAGCGCAGGTCGAGCCGCCCACTGGCCGCGTGTGTCCAGTGCAGGTCGATGCGGCCGTCGGGCAGCGACAAGGCCCCGTACTTCGCCGCATTGGTCGCCAGCTCGTGCACGACCACCGCAATGGACTGGGCGACGTTCGGCTCGAGCAAGACCTGCGGTCCGTCCAATCGCACGCGCTTTTCGCCCGTGCCCGAATAGGGCGCGAGCTCCTGGGCCGCGATGGTCGACAGCTCGGCGCCGATCCAACGGGTCTCGACGAACAGCGAGTGGACGATCGCGAGCGCCCGGATGCGTCCTTCGATCGCCTGCTTGAGGCCTTCCAGCGTGTCGGACTGCGAGAGCTTGACGGTCGCCTGCACGGCCGCCAGCAGGTTCTTGCTGCGGTGCTCGGCCTCGCGCGCCAAGGTCGCAATTTGCTCCTGCGCCCGCTTCTGCTCGGTGATGTCGCGGGCGATCTTCGAGGCTCCGACGATCGTGCCGTCGGCGTTCTTCACCGGCGACACGGTCAGCGACACGACGATCCGGCTGCCGTGCTTGCCCTGCCGCACCGCCTCGAAATGATCGATCCGCTCCCCGCGCCGGATGCGCGTCAGGATCGTACGCTCTTCGTCCTGGCGATCGTGCGGAATGACGATCGTGATCGGTTGGCCGACCGCCTCGGCGGCGGTGTAGCCGAAAATCCGTTCCGCGCCCCGGTTCCAGCTGGTGATGATGCCGTCGAGGTTCTTGCTGACGATCGCGTCCTCGCTCGACTCGACGATGGCGGCGAGCCAGCTCAGTCCCTGCTGGCTGTCGCGCAGCGCCGCCTCGATCCGCTTGCGCTCGGTGATGTCGATGCCGGTCGGATGCAGGAACACGACCGCCCCCGACGCGTCGCGAATGGGATGCATGGCAAAATCCACGACGCGCTCGCTGCCGTCGGCCATCCAGTAGCGGAGCTCCTCGCGGAAGACGGCTCCCGCCGCCGCCTGCTCGATCGCAAAGCGGATCCTCGCCGTCACCTGCTCCGAACCGCGCCACCAAGGCGTATCCCAGAATGGCCGGTCGAGAACCTGCTCGCGCGTGTAACCGCACCCTTCCACCGCGAGCTCGTTCACGTCCCGCACATAGCCTTGCAGGTCCATGATTCCGGCAAAGATGCCCGACTGGTTGAAAATGGCCTTGAACTTCGCGGCCGTGCCCAGATGGTCGCGCAAGAGCGCCGATTGCCGCGCGAGCAGCGTCTTGAGCTCCGTGACGTCGCGATTGACCTCGAGCACGGTATCGTCGGCGAGCAGCTGCATCCGGCTGTCGACGATGACGTCCCGCCCGTCCTTGCAGACATGGCGCAGCTCGCCCGACCAACGACCTTCGTCGGCGAGCCGCGCCCGCAGCTCGCCGAAGGCGACGGGAAATTGCGTTCGCAACAGCGCGTGGCTGTTGCGCCCGATCGCCTCGTCGGCCGCAAACCCGTAGAGCTGCTCTGCTCCGGCGTTCCAGAATTCGATCGGGCCATCGAGACGCCACGCCAGCATCGGCTCGTAGGACAATCGCAACAGATCGGCCAAACGCTCCGCGCGCTCATGCGTGGACTTGGTGTCGGCAGCCTCGCGTCCCATCCCTTAACTCGTTTCGCGCCGCACAACGGGCATTGGGTTTTGACCCCTGAGCCCTTCCGCGGCAACCTACCACTAAACCGGGCGCCGGACCTTAGCACTAAGTCTCGCCGCCGCCTGCCACCCCGATCGCCTTCCAAGCCTTTGATCTTGCTGCCGCCGGCCTGCCAACAAGAGCCGCGTCGGCATGTCCAAGAGTGTTCCCCATTGCATCAACGACAAACCGCCGGCGCGGAATAGGCCGATGACCTGGCGTACCGCGTCAGGACTTGCGCGCGGCCTCGCGCGGGCATTGCGATCGACCGGCGCTGGCGCAACCGTGGCGACCGCGCTACCTTCTCCGGCACTTCATTGTCGCGGCGCACTCACGCTCGTTTGGGTGAAACCATGATCGAAGGAGAACCTCATGCGGCAAGCTCCGCTTGGCATCGCCCCAATTCTCATCGCGCTGGGCTGTCTTACGACAATATGTCTGGCGCAATCGCCCCCACCCGCCTGCTCCGGCGAGGTTTCCACCTGGAATGAATGCACCGGCACGCAGGACCTCAAGGACGGCAGCAAATATGCCGGCGAGTTCCGCAATGGGCAATTCGACGGCAAAGGCACGCTCACCTGGAAGGATGGCGACCAATATGTCGGCGATTTCAAAGCCGGCATCCGCAACGGTAACGGAAGCGTGACCTTGGCAAAGCTGGCCAAGTTCAGCGGGCGTTGGGTCGACGGCAAATATGTCGGACCCTGACGGCTTTGGCGCAAGACGGTCCCGCACCGCGCCGGGCGCGATGCGGGCCATGTGAACCGGCATGCCTGTCAAACCCGGATTTTTCCGGGCGACGAGGCCGAGCTCACTTGATCAGAAACGCCTCTTTCTTGAGCTTGCCGGCCTTCATTTCGTCGCGCATCCAGCGCGGCGTCGCGCCGCGGCCCGCCCAGGTCATCTTGGGGTCCTTGCGGCTGCGGTATTTGGCGGGAACCTTGCGGCCTTTGAGGGAGGAACCGCGCGGACGGCCGGGCTTGCGGCCAGGCTTGGCGCCGTTGCCGGTATGGGTTCCGGTCAGGCGCGACAGCTGCTTTTGCAGCTCGGCGGCCTGCTCGCTCAGGGTGGTCGTAATGGTGTCACGCAGATCGATCAGCGCTTCGATTGACATCTTGGCAAGGTTTCGAGGACGGGCCATCAGAATCTCCTGTGAATCAACGACTCTCTATACGCCTATACAAAGACTTTGGCAAAAAAACCAGGGTTGGGTTGACGTGGTGTGAATTTCCAAGGTCGTATAACCGCTCCGTTACCACCAAACTGTGCATATGACGAAAAAGCCGCAGTCCGACCATTTCGATGGCCGCCGTTTCTTCAACCCGACCTTGCCGAAAGGCTTTGCCCATTCACGGCGCGAGGTCCTGAAAATGCTGCGCGAGCCGCGCAGCCCGTGGCCGGCCTGGGTCGAGAATCGCGGCGTGCCGCGCCTCAACGAAAAGCTCGGCGCCGACGAGATCGCGATCACTTTCGTCAACCACGCGACCTTTCTCATCCAGACCGGCGGCGTCGCGATCCTGACCGATCCGATATGGTCGGAACGCGCGAGCCCGTTTCGCCGCATCGGTCCGAAGCGGGTGCGCGCGCCCGGCATCGCGTTCGACGACCTGCCCGCGATCGACGTCGCGCTCATCAGCCACAATCACTACGATCACCTCGACATCGCGACGCTCGCGCGCCTGCGGCGGCGTTTCGCTCCGACCGTGCTTGCCGCCGCCGGCGACGGCCGGCACATCGCGCCGCTCGGGTTCACGCACGTGCACGAGCTCGATTGGTGGGAGCAGGTCCGCTTCGGCGACACGCTCGCCGTCACCTTCGTGCCGGCGCAGCATTTTTCCGCGCGCGGTCTGTTCGACCGGCAGAAGAGCCTGTGGGGCGGGTATGTGATCGAAAGCCGCGGACGCCGCATCTATTTCGGCGGCGACAGCGGATATTCGACGCATTTCGCCGACATCAGGAGCCGCCTCGGCTCGCCCGACATCGCGATGCTCGGCATCGGCGCCTATGAGCCGCGCTGGTTCATGCGGCCGGTGCACATGAATCCGGCCGAAGCGGTGCGCGCTCACCGCGACCTGGGCGGCCGGCACAGCATCGGCATGCATTTCGGGACGTTTCAGCTGACGACAGAAGCGATCGATCGGCCGCAAACGGATCTCGGACACGCGCTCGCCGTAAGCGGCATTGCGGAAAGCGAATTCATCACCCTGCACGAAGGCGAAACCCGGATATACTGAACGTTTAGTGCCGCAATTCCGGGGGGCCATCGTGCGGGAGAGATGGAAGCAGGCAGGCCTGATTTTTCTCAGCTTGCTCGCGCTGGTGATCGTCTTGAAGGCTTGCACGACGACGCTGATATGGGCGCACAACAATTCGCTCTTCATCGGCTATGCCGTATTGGGGATCGTCACTTTCCTCACCTATCTTGCATCCGTGCGCTGGATCGAGCGACGTACGGTGGCAGAATTCACTCTCCCGCGCAGCTTGTCGGAGCTTGCGGACGGCGTGGCGACCGGGCTCGCACTGTTTGCGAGCGTGATCGGCGTCCTCTGGGCTGTCGGCGTCTATCAGCCGCAGGGATGGGGGTCCGCGGGCGAGCTTGGTCTCGCCGCCATGTTCTGGCTCTTCATCGGCGTCGTGGAGGAAATCTTGTTTCGGGGACTGGTGTATCGGCTCTGCTGCGCGGTGCTCGGAACCTGGGGTGCGATCGTGGTGAGCGGATTGGCCTTCGGCCTCGTGCATGGAATTGACCCGGGCGCGACCGCGAGCGCCTTGGCGTCGGTGGCACTTGCGGGGCTCATGCTCGGCGCGGCGTTCGCGCTCAACGGCCGGCTCTGGTTGCCCATCGGCATCCATGCCGGCTGGAACTTCGCTGAGGGCTCGCTGTTCGGCACCGCGGTCTCGGGACAAAATCTCGGCGCCAGTCTCATCGAGGCGAAAGTCGCCGGTCCAGAGCTTCTGACCGGGGGACGTTTCGGGCCAGAAGCCTCGCTCGTCTCCGTGATCGTCTTGCTCGTCGCGACAGGCTTCCTGGTGTGGCGCATCGCGGCGCTGCAGCGCGTCGAGCCGCCGATCTGGCGCGCCGGAAAGGCTGCGCCGTCGTCCGGCGGCGCGTAGCACTGCGGCGCCCTACGCCATCACGTCGCCCTCAATCACCGCACGCCGCGACCTTGCCGCCGTCATTGCAGATGCATTGCGGCCAATCCTTGCTGTGCGCCGGCCCATAGAGGCAGTTGTGCTTCGCCTGCCGCACCACCGCGTCGGACACGCACCCGGTCCCGGGTGCCCATTGCGAGCCCTTGGGGCACACCGGGGCCGGGCCCTGGGCGAAGGCCGACGCCACCACGACGAGGTAAGCCGCAGTCGCGGCGGCGAGCGCCGCATGAACGTTTATTCGCCGCTGCATTGATCTCTCCATTTTGCGTTCGCCGGCCTTCAAATGCAGCTCAGGTCGAGCAGGCGCACCCAGCCGGCGGATTTGTGCGTGTTGTCGTCCTTCACGTAGACCCACGAGTTTCCCGCATCGTCGACAAGACCGTGCAGGATGGTGACCGAGGCATTGGGAATGGCGCGCACCACCGCGTCGTTCGGCTTGTCCCGCACCGCGAGCGCCTCGGCCGAGCACGAGACGCCAGTAATGTCCTTGATGTACTTGAGCTTTTGCGCGCGCGTCTCGGCATGCGCAGCGCCGAGGCCGGCGAGCAGCAGGCCCAGAAGCGCGAATGAGGTTCTCATGGTGTCCCCTTGGTGATCAACATGTCGCCGCGCAAGAACAACTGATCCCTGCCGACGCGCGAGGCGAGATCTCCACCCATGACGCGACGCGCGCGGCAGACGGCAGGACTGCGGGCACAGCGGACGCCGCGAGATAGTCCCGCCGCGGAACATAGCCAGGACGCGGCCGCGGCCGCGGCCGCTGTACAATATTGCTCGTATTTGGATTGCTCATATTTGGAAAAGATTGCGTGTATTGTTCACGTGATGTGCTTCGTCTGATCCAGCCGCGAATGGCGGCGACCGTGGCAAATGCCGACGTCGAGCGCCTGATCGGAGGCGCTCCACGCCTATTTGCCGAGCGTCTTCCACACGCCGTGCGCGGTCGCGACGACGCGCGTGCCGACCACGAGCTCGCCGCTCATGAACACCACCGAGCGCGTCCGCCGCACCACCCGGCAGTGCGCCTCGACGAACTCGCCGATCTGCACGGCATCGACGAAATGCATGTCGAGCTGCACGGTCGCCTGCGGCTGGCGCTCGTTCGCGTACCAGCAGGTCATGCCCATGGCGCGGTCGGCGAACGTCATCAGCATGCCGCCCTGCACGATGCCGCGGCGGTTGTGATGCTTCGGCTCGGCGCGGAAGGCATAGCGATAGGCGTCGCCGTCCGGGCGCGACCAGAACGGGCCGACGAGGCCGATGAAGCCTTCGTCCCGGTAGGGCTCCCAGCCGGCGGCCGCGGGATCGAGCTCCGCCGGTTTTGCCGCAACGGCGTGCTGGTCGCTATCCGACATCTGATCGCCTCAAGCACAAGCAAATCGCCGGCGCGACACGCGCCGGCGGAAGCTTCGACATCGTCAGATCACTGCGCCGCCGCTGGGAATGCCGGCAATTTATCAACGTCGCGCGCATCGTGCTGGATGATGACGGTTGCGTGCAGGTTGGCCTCGATCTTCTTGAGGCGCTCCAGCGACGCGATCGTCTCGGCGCGATTGTAATTGAACCAGGGCACGCCGTCGCTTTCGTAGTTCTCGCGGAAGTGCGCCGCATCGCCCGTGATGATCAGGTTGCTCTTGGCGAGCTTCACCAGCAGGCTGTGGTGGCCGGGCGTGTGACCGGGCGTCGCCAGCATGATCACGCTGCCGTCGCCGAACACGTCCTTGTCGGTCGCGACCGGCTCGACCTTGCTCTCGCCTTTCGCCCAGGCCTCGAACGGCTTGTAGTTGACGCCTTCGGCCGGGTGCGGGCTCGTGATCGCGTCCCAGTCGCCCTTGCCGATCAGCAGCGTCGCGTGCGGAAACGAGCCGACCTGGCCGGTATGGTCGGCGTGATAGTGGCTGATGCCGACATATTTGATCTGCTCGGGCTTGATATTGAGCTTGGCGAGCTGGTCGACGATGCTCACCTTCGGCGCCACCTTGGGCGTGGTCATCGCATGGCCCGTATCCCACAACAGATATTCATCGCCGTGCTTGATCACGTAGCAGCTGTAGACGAACTGGCGCTTCATATCGCCGTACGCAAATGTATCCGAGAACCGCTGGTTGACGGCCACGGGCTCCTGCGGCGTGCCGCAGTCGAGACGGGTGATTGAGATGTCGGCGGCCGCCTGCGCGGACGCCGCAAAAACGAGTGCAGCGGCACCGGCCGCGAGCATGGTCGATATCCGATTCATTAGCTTCCTCCCTTGAACGCGATTCCTCTGATTAAGGCGCGCGGATGCTAGCGAATTTCCACTCCCCCCGGAAGTGCGCGCGCGAGTCATCGTCCGCGCAGCGCCCGCGACATCGGCGCAGTCTCGTCCTTGCGTCGCGCCGCAAACGCGCAACCCAATTCGCGTCGGCCGCGACCGTGCGTCAAAGGCCCGGTTGGATGACCGGCATGGCCGCAACGATGCCGGGCGACGCAACGTAGGGAATCTGCGGGGGCGCGCGGCGCGCGGGCACCTTGGCGCCCTCGCCTTGGCTCGCCGCCACGTGGACGAGGTCGTAGAGATACATGCGGCAGGCGAGCGCGCGGTCGTGGCTCGCCCACAGTCGCGGCAGGATCTCGACGCAGCGTCCGCCGCGCTCGCGCAGGCGCACGAGCCCCGCGGCTTCGGCGGTGACCAGCAGACGGCGCACGTGCGTGCGCGAGATGCCGAACCGCTCGCCCGCGTCGCCGTACGGCAGCGCCGCGGAGAGCGCGTCGCCCGTCGCGAGGGCCGCCTGCAGCAGCGCGGCGAGCACCATGTATCCGCCGGCATGCGCGAAGAACAGATTCATGTCGGGCGCCGCGCGCATGAGCTTGGCGCCGAGCCGCATCAGCGGCGCGCCGGCGCGGCGGAAACGCAGATGGAATTGCGGATCGTGGCGCAGCACCGCGGTGTAGTCGTGCCGCGGATAGCAGGCCGCGAGCGGGGCAAAATGCGCGGCGAGCCAGGCGCGGTCATGCGCGCGCGCCGCCTCCGTCGTGCGCAGCAGCCGCAATCGTCGGTCATGCGGCGATGGCGCGAGCTCGATGAGGCCGACCTCGCACAAGCGGCCGACAAGGTCGTCAACGTGACGCGCGCTCGCGAGCCCTGACGAGGTCATCTCGCGCCGCAGCCGCCCGATCGTGAGCCAGGTATCGCGGCGCGCGGGGTCCTGCGCGGCCTCGAGCGCGATCGTCGTCAAGAACACGGCAAAGCGGCCAGTCTCGATGAGCAGACGCACCAGGAACGGGTTGTCGTCGTACATGTCGACGAAACGATCGAGATAGACCTTGCGCGCTTCGGCGAGGCGCGGATGGCGCGCGACATTCTCATAGGCGATCCGCGGGGTAGCGCCGACCAGCCGCTCGATTCCGGCGTCATCCATGGCACGCCCCGCTCACGATCGAGGCCGGACGATGGCACGCGCGCCAAGCGCAGCGCGCAGGCCCGCACGCGCGCGCGGGGAGCGCGCCGTGCGCCGAGTAGAGGCATTGGGGGGTCATTTGCGGAAGTCGCCGTCGCAACGAAGCCGGCTGGGGGAGGAGGCGCCGACGATCGCGGTTCTAGCGAGGCGTGGCTGAACATTGCCGGAGGGCGATGTTCAGCCGGCGTTCACGCCGCAACCGGGCGTATCGCTGCGCGATCACCGAGACGTGCGCAAAGTTTTCCGTCCCACTGGCGCGTGCTGCTGCTATGCTGTTCATTGCTGTGCCGGCAGCGGGGGCGACGAGGCTTGGTGCTACCCGATTGGCTTCATGCATCATTCACAATGGAGGGCAACAATGCGCGTGATCGTCGTCGCCACGCCAGCTGCTGGCCGTTTCGTCATCGAAGCGAATGCTCGGGAAGAGATTGACTGGCGAAGAACGCACCGTTAGGTTGTAAGCCGACGTCGCGCGCGGTCGCGCCAATCACCCGCGAAATCATCGAGAGCGCGTGCTGCCTCGGCGGCGCCCGTGCGTGCAATTTCCGATGCTGTTCGATCCGTTGAAACCACCGTTCACCCACGCGCCCGGTGCTGCGCGTCCCTCGCGGGTGTTGGTCCGGCTTTTCGACATCGCGCGATCCCCGCTCGCCTTGCCGCTGCTCATGGCGGCGTTCGGCTTCGCGCTGCGGCTGCATGGGCTTGCCGACAAGTCCCTGTGGTTCGACGAAATCGTCACGTTGAACCGGGCCCGCCTTCCGCTCGCCCAGCTGATCACCGACGCACTGACGCACAAGCATTTTCCCACTTACTTCCTGCTCGTCGGCCCGTGGGCAACGGCCGATGCCGACGCGTGGCTGCTGCGGCTGCCCTCCGCCGTGTTCGGGGCCGCCTGCGTGTTTCTGGTCGTGCGCCTGGCGGCCGAGCTGCGCGGACCCTTCGCGGGCCTGGTCGCCGGCCTGCTCATGGCCCTGTCGCCATTCGAGGTTCAGTTCGCCCAGGAGGCGCGCGCCTACACGCTGGTCTCGTGCCTCGTGCTCGTCGCGCTCGCGGGACTGGTCCGCATCGCGAAGGAGCCGGCGGCGGCGGGATTGCGGCCCGCCGAGCCGGCCGCGCTACGCGGCGCCTGGGCAGCCTACACGTTCGGCACGGCCGGCGCGCTGCTGGTGCAGAACGTCGCCATGCCCTGGCTGCTCGCCGCCAACATCGCCATGGCGGCGATCATCCGCCATGCGCCACGCGAGCGCGGCGCGCTGTCGCGCAACTGGATTTGGTCGCAGGGCGTGATCCTGCTGGTTTGGCTCCCGGCGCTCGCCATGATGTGGCGGGCGAACCGGGGCGCCGCCCTCACCGGCCTCGAATGGGTCCCCAAACCCACCTGGGAAAGCGTCTGGTCGGCGATCGCGGCGGTCTACCTCTTCCGCATTTCCGACGTCGTCACGTTCACGCTGATCCCCGCATCGCTCCCGGGTTTCGGCGCGATCGTCGTTGCCCTGGCGCTCGTCGGGGCATGGCGGCTGCGCGCCGCACCGGCCTTGCTGGCGGCGATCGGCCTTGCGTTCGTCGCGATGCCGGTCGCGATGCTGCTCGCATCCGCGCATCAGCCGGTCCTGGTGCCGCGCTATCTGATGTGGGGCACGGGGCCTTTCTTCGTGCTGGCCGGCATCGGAGCCGCCGCGCTGCCGGCGCGAAGCTTTGCGCTGACGGGCGCAATCGTCGGCATCGGCGCCGCCATCTGCCTCGCGCCCTATTACGAGGCGGAAACCAAGCCGCGCTGGAACGAGGCGGCGGCCTATCTTGCGGCCAACGTGCACACGCAGGACGTCATCGTCGCGCAGAACGAGCCGGTGCAATATGCGCTCGTCTCCTATCATGCGCGGTTTCGCGCCGACGCCAATATCCCGATCCTCGCATGGGATGCGCACGCCCTGCCGCACGCTCTCGGCGAACGCGAGCGCGTCTGGGTCGTCTACGGACGCATCGGCCAGGGCAATCTGGAACCCGAGGAGGACTTCCGCCGCAAATGGCTCGCCTTCGGAAGCCCTGCCCAGCAGAAGCGGTTCGGCTCCCACATTCTGGTCATGCGGTTCGACAATCCGGCGGGCGGCGCCGACGGTCCGCGCGCGAGCGCGAGCCCGCGATAGCGCATCATTCGGCGGTGCGTGCCGCGGCCGGCGGGGCGAACCGGTCTCTTCCGAACTGCGCGCCTTTGGCCTCGACTCCGAGGGCTGTCAGGATCGCGATCACGACCGCGACAATCCCGGCGACGATTGCCAGCGCCAGGCCGTAGTTTCCGCCGGAGTGCGCCGCGATCTCGGCCTGCAGGGTCGCGTTGACCGAGGCGAGCAGGTTGCCGAGCTGATAGGTGAAGCCCGGGAACGTGCCGCGCGCCTCGTCGGGCGAGAGCTCGTTGAGGTGGACCGGGACCACGCCCCAGGCGCCCTGCACCATGACCTGCATCAAGAACGCGCCGACCGCGAGCCAGACCACGCTCGTCGAAAAAGCCCACAGCGGAAGCACGACGAGCGAGAGCACGGTCGCCGTCACGATCGTGCGGCGACGCCCGTAGCGCTCGGACAGCGACCCGAACGAAATCCCGCCGACGATTGCGCCGATGTTGTAGATGACCGCGATCAGGCTGACCGCGTGCGGCGAGAGCTTGTGCTGCTCCTGCAGGAAGGTCGGATAGAGGTCCTGCGTGCCGTGGCTAAAGAAGTTGAAGGCGGTCATCAGCGCGACCGCGTAGAGCGCGAGCCGCCAGTGCGAACGCAGCACCGCAACCGTGCTGCCGCCCGTCGCCGCCGGACGCCAGGCGGGCGATTCGGGAACGCGGCGGCGGATGTAGAAGACGAGCAGCGCGGGCACGACGCCGATCATGAACATGCCGCGCCAGCCGATATACTGGAAGAACAGGCCGTACACGATCGAGGCGAGAAAATAGCCGGCCGGATAGCCCGACTGCAGCAGGCCCGACACGAATCCGCGCGCCTGCGGCGGAATCGACTCCATGGTGAGCGACGCCCCGACCCCCCATTCGCCGCCCATCGCGATGCCGTAGATCGCGCGCAGCACCAGCAGCGCCGTGAGGCTGGGCGCAAAGCCGGACGCGAACTCGATCGCGGAATAGAACAGGACGTCGACCATCAGGGTGGGGCGGCGCCCCCAGCGGTCGGCCGCGCGCCCGAACAGGTAGGCACCGACCGGCCGCATCGCCAAGGTCAGCAGGATCGCAACCGTCACGTTGGCGATGTCGGTGTGGAATTCCGCCGCGATGTCCTTGAGCACGAACACCAGGAGGAAGAAATCGAACGCATCGAGCGTCCAGCCGAGGAAGCTCGCGGCGACCACGTGCTTCTGATCGCTCGTCCAGCCCGACAGAGCTGCAATGCGCATGGGCGGCCTCCCGCGCGGCCTGCGCCGGTCGGCGCGCATGGGCCGGACTTCGTGACCTCCCGGGGTGAAAACCGCGGAGCCTGGGCGCAGGTTCCACGGCGCCGCACCGCTGCGGACGCGGGTGTGCTCCGCCCAGCCTTATCGGCTCAATTCGCCCGCCATGTGGCAGGTGTTCAGATCGGCGGCGGCGGCGGCAACGACGCCGCCAGGGCGGCGCCGTGCCGGCGCTTGGCGGTCGCGTTCAGATGCCGCCCGGATCGCCACGCCATGCCGATCATGAGGGCGAAGAATCCCGATCCGACGAAGCGGGTCGCCGAGCTGCCGGCGATGACCAAGGCGAGCGCGACGAAGCTCGCGCCGACGCCGATCAGGCACTCGGCCCAGACGTCGCGCCAATGGGTGGGTGGCAGGCGCTTCGTGTGCAGCCAGGCCTTCTGATGATGCGCGACCCGGCGCGTCAGCAGCGCCGCATAGATGATGGCGCCAAAGCCGGAGACGAGCACGATGACCAGCGCGAGCAGGATCGCGAGCACGCCCGCCGGCGTATCGGCGGTGCCGGCCGGTGCGTTCTTGAGCGAAAAGAGGCCGCCATCGAGCAGCGCGTGCAGCACCACCGGAACCAGGAAGGCTGCCGCCAGCAGGCGCCGGCGGTGCCCGGGGCTGTGCGCGTGCGCGCCGAGCGCGCGGCCGAAGCGGGCGCGTGCGATGTAGGCGCCGGCAATCGCGCCGAGCGCGCCATGGAATGGCACGCTGAGCACCCCGCGCATCACCGCGACACTCTCCCATTGGGTATTGGCGCCGACCACGTAGAGGACGTTCTCAAGCGCCGCGAAGCCCAATCCGACCGCGGCGCCGTAGACGACGCCGTCCATCGGCTCGTCGAAATCGCGCGCCCGCAGCGCCAGCACCGCGATGATCGAAACCTTCAAGGCCTCTTCCGGGATCGCGGCGAACAGCAGCGCGTCCTGATAGGCCGCAAGCCACGGATTGTGGACGAGCGGAATGAGCTTCTGCAGCCCGAGTTCCACCACGACGGCGACCATTGTGCTCAAGACGCCGAAGAAGACCGCGCCCAGCACCACCCGTGCTGGCTCCGGACGGCTGTCGGCGATGACGACGAGCCATAGGAGGAGCAGCGGCGGCGCGATGGCCGCCGCAACGATGGCGGCAGGAACGAGTTCAGCGGTCAGCATGGCGGCGAACCTTATGTCAGGTGGCGGGCGGCGGGAAGTCTTTTGCAGGCCTCTCCTGCAAGCTCTTGCCAGCCGGACGGCTACGACGAGGAACAGTCCGCCCGCCATCCGCGCATCGACCGCGTTCGCGCACGCTCCACGTGCGCGCGAAATTCGTCAACCGCCGGATCGAGCCGGGGCGGAAAACCGAAACGCGTGCGCGGCACGAACGTGATCACGTCGCCGAACTCGGTCGACGTGCGGAACCGCACCTCGATCGGTTGGGCCGGCTCGATCTTGTCGTGCGGCGAGACGCTTGCGATCTCGGCAAACGGCACGAAAACTTGCCTGCGAAAGTCGGAAATCAACAGACCGTCGCCCGTCATGCGCACGCGCTTGAGGCGGTACAAGCCGCGCGCGAAGATGAGGGGCGCCAGCAGCAAGAGGAAAGACGATATCTTCATGCCGAGCGGCGCCGGACCGAAGCCCGCAAACACCCGATCGCCGAACCACAGAAGGAGATTGAAGCCGCCGGCGACGACGATCCAGACCGGCGGGAAGACGTATTTCTGCAACACCGTGCCCGACACCGACAATTGCCTGATCATGGGTCGACCTCGGCGCGACTCAAGCGCACCGGATCATACGCCATCGTCGCGTGGCGGATCGGGTCGTCAGCCGTTTCGCCCGCTTGCGCGCAGCGCCGGCAGGCCGATGCCGGTCGCTTCGAAACCGCCGTCGACCGCGATGGTCTGGCCCGTCACATAGCTCGCGCGATCGCCGCACAGGAAGAAGATCATCTCGGCGAGCTCGGTCTCGAGACCGTAGCGGTTGAGCGGGATGGCGTCATGATAGGCGGCGCGGATCTCCGGCGTGTGCACGGCCTTCGCCATGGCGGTGTCGACCGGCCCGGGCGCGACCGCGTTGACGCGGATGCCGAGCGCGGCGAATTCGATCGCCTGCTGCTGCGTCAGATGCGCGAGGCCGGCCTTGCTGGTGCCGTATGCGGTGCGCAGCGTCGAAGCGCGCAGGCCGGAGATCGAGGTGATGTTGACGATCGCGCCGCCGCCGGTGTCGCGCATCAGCGGCACGGCCGCCTGGGCGCACAGGAACGGCCCGGTGAGATTGACCGCGAGCACGCGTGACCAGTCCGCGTAGCTCACATCGAGGATCGGCTTGAAGATCGCAACGCCGGCGTTGTTGACGAGCGCGTCGAGCCGGCCGAATTGCTTGGCCACGGTTGCGACCGCGGCCGCAACGTCCGCCGGATCCGCGACGTCGCAGCGGATCGCGATCGTCGCGTCGGCGGGCAGCGTCGCGTGCGCGCGCGCGAGCGTATCACCGTCGATGTCGAGCAGCGCGACACGCCAGCCGTCGGCGAGAAAACGCTTGGCGGTCGCAAGCCCGATCCCGCGCGCCGCGCCTGTCACCAGCGCGGCCTTGCGTTGCGCCTCGCTCATCGCTTCCCCTGCCCTTCGGCTTTTTTGCGCACCGCGAACGCCGACCATGCGTAGCGATTCCGCCGCAGGCGAACAAGCGCGAGCCGGCAGCCTACATGAGCGATGCGAAGTTGCGATTGTGCGTCGTCAGGTGATCGACGACGACGAGGCGGTCCACCTCGCCGCTCAGGTAGGCGTGCAGGAGGGCCGGATAGTTGCGCACGGCCACGCATCCGTTCGACTGGCCGTTGGGACCGAGCATGTAGGAATGCGCCAGGATGCCGTCACGGCCGAACATCTTGGCGTCGCCGACCGGAATGAGGCGCAACGCGCGCACGCCGTGAAAAGAATGCTCGCGCAGCGTCAGCTGGTAGACGTTGGGCGGCGTCGGCCCGCGGTTCTTGGCATCGACATAATGCGGATCGTCGAGCCGATGGCCGATGCCGGAATGCGCCTCGAGCTTGCGGCCGTCCGGCAGGTAAACCGTATGCGCCGCGATGTCGTAGATCGCGGTGTGCTCATCCGTATCGGCGAGCGTCGGCGACGCTTGCGGGGCGGGGTCGAGGCTCGCCAATTGCATGGAAGCGGCGGGTTGTGCCGCGGCGGTCCTGTGTGTCGGCATGATGCTGCGTGTCAGTGCCGGCGCGGCCGCCTCGTCCGTGGCCGCTTCGATGACCACGGAATCGTCCGACCTGGCGAAGTCGACGACGCCGACGAAGCGC
>Ga0209006_10001329_pt1 | contig 22439 bp, 14 predicted proteins | sample JacPin_JW_Ref_O2_FD_188567 | JGI IMG/M metagenome (GOLD analysis project Ga0209006, IMG submission 188567) | Forest soil microbial communities from Algoma, Ontario, Canada - Jack Pine, Ontario site 1_JW_Ref_O2 (SPAdes) (version 2) | ecosystem: Environmental > Terrestrial > Soil > Boreal... | reverse complement strand
ACTCGCGCGGCGTAAGACTCGGATTCGGCACAGTGGGAACCTCAAATCTAAGATGCTCGGGGCATCCAACAGGCTGCACCTAGTTTCTTTGTTGCCGAAAGTCAAACAGGTTCGCCCTCGGCGGAGGTGGAATGCCCTGAACCTTCAACAGATCAAGTCCTTCATGGGAAGTCCGCCGAGGAGGAGTCACCATCCTCTGCGCAACTCTCGCCTAAGAAAAGAAAGGGGCGGCGCCGATACCCTTCCACTGGCTAGAACCTTTTCGAGAACCGGCCTTCAAGGAATTCGCCTAGCGTAGTCCGATGGAAAAGCGGCATCCTTCCATCTCAGTTGCGAGATCAAGAACGCCAAAGGCCTTCGTACCATCCGGCGAGACCGCATATTCGTCTTGCACGACTCCGATGTGGCGAAACCCGTCTCGATGAGGGCCTTCACGATTTCGTGATGCGGGACAGGACGATGGGTTTCAGTTGCCGGTGGTGCGGGCACCAGCGCCAGTTCTCCCCTTGCGATCGGAGCGACGCCGTAGGCTCCAAAAAACGGTCGTGGCAAGAGTTTCTTCCGCTTGGACCCGGAAGCGGACGGCATGAAAACTATTTAGAGGCCAGCCTCAAGTTTCCCGGCATCGACAAGGAAGAGAAGTTGCTCGAAGTTGTGCATTGCATCGCCATAGAGGTAGGGCTGCATATAACGGATGCCTGCAAGTGGCGGAAGTGTGGCAGAGAACAAGATGGGAAGTCAACCAAGGTGCAAGACCCGACTGTAGTTGTCATCCTCCAAACATCCTCACCTGCTCCCCCAACGCTCAAAAACCGCCTGGAAATCTCCCTCGTTAACCTGTCACTCGCACATATTGCCAGCGTGAAGGATGGTCTACATCTGGGCTGTACCAAGATGAGGCCCGGCAATGCGGAAGTTGTCCAGACGGCGTTCGGGGAAGTCGCGCTAACTTCCACCGAGTCGACGCCCACCAGACAGCGAGTGCGGCCGGGGGCCTCGATGATCGTTACCCCGACACCCGTCTGCTGGTGGATGCCATTCGAGCCCAAACTCCGCCCGAACTGCAGTATCTCGTCGACGATGGCTTCAACCGCATTGTTCTTTACGACAACACTGCGGTCTCAGCCACTTCCGAGAAAACTCCCAACGGCAAATACAAGGTGACGCTCGAGGTGCAGGCTCGCAAGGTGCAGGCTGATGGCAACGGCGCTGAAACTCCGCTGCCGCTCGCCGACTACATCGAGATTGGAGTCTTCAGCGGAAAGAAAGATGAGGAGAAGCCGCTCTATCTTAAGAAGGAAAAACTCCCCGAAGAACGCAAAACCTTCGAGATCATCGTGGACCATGCACCCACTTTGGCGGGCATTGACCCCTACAACCAGCTGATTGACCGAAACGCCGATGACAACATGATCGATATCACCAGGCGTTGACCGTCGACTCGCTTAGCTGAGAAGGGTGGTAGCCCAGGGGATATTCAATCGTCATCGCTCCGCTCACGGTCCAGAAACGGCGTAATGGAAAGTCTGAGGGCGGTTTTCGGCGAAATGGAAAACTTGTAAAAACAGGCGAACGCCACTGCATTTCCGCAGTGGCATTCATGGTTGGGGGGGCGGATTTGAACCGCCGACCTTTGGGTTATGCGATCTGACTCACCTTTCGGTGAGAGTCGGACTGTACCTTCACCCTTCACCCTTCGCCCGCTTGGGGTGCTTGCCAGCTTGCCATCCAGTCTCTACGCCTTCCCCGAATGTCCGGGGCTTGCGGGAGCAGCCACCGACCGTTTACTCCTTATAGCGAAACAGAGCTTTGAATCCGTAGTCCATGTGCTGTTGGATGTGGCAGTGAAACAGGGCCAGCCCGGGCTGATCCGCGGTGAAATCCACAATGGCTCGGCCGTAGTAGGGAACCACGACCGTATCCTTCAGGATGCCAGCCGTCTTCTTGCCGTTGATCTCCGCCAACTCCCACAAGTGCCGGTGAAGATGCATGGGATGCGCGTCATCGGTGCGATTGCGCATGACCAAGCGGTACCGCGTTCCACGTTCCAGCACGAATTCACCTTCGTGCGGATAAGGTTTGCCATTAACCAGCCATAAGTTGAACTTTCCCGCGCCGCCGGGAACCTTTTCGAAAATAAGCTCGATAATCTGCTGCGGAGCCGGCGAACCAGAGTTGGCGGTTCCGAAAATCGTATAGTCCCAAGGAGCCTTCACCGGGTTGACCCATTGCGGCTGCTGATGCTGGCCCGCGTATTCCACAATCGCTCCAAGGCCGGACTCGCGAACGATCTTCTCCGCCGCGCCCAGGATCCAGATGCCGGGATGGTTCATCTCGATGACCACATCGACGCGCTCCCCCGCTCCGATAAACACCGAATCGAGTGACTGCGGCGATGGCACCGGGTTTCCGTCCAGCGCGATCACCTTCATCTTATGACCGGCAAGAGCGATGCGCCGATTCTCAATGGCGCTCGCGTTCAGAAAATGAATCAGTAAGCGCTGGCCTTCGCGGACGCGGATGGGCTCGCCCGCTCCAAGCGCCTTATCGTTGATCGAATACGTCATGGAACCAACCTCGAGCCCGTCCGGGGCCGTATTCAAGGTCGCCGGTTTCTCGAGCAGCGGCCCACCATGCGTGTCGTCGTCCTCGTCGTCCATGGTCGCAGTAAAAAACGGCTCCCAATCCCGCAGTGCCAGGAACAGTTCCTGGTCGTATTGCCCGAGATCGTTGCCGCCATCGACGAACACAAAGCCAAACTGGCCCGTATATGCGCCCTTGTGCAAGTCATCCATGGCCATGGTGTGCGAGTGGTACCAGCGGCTTCCCGCCGGCCCAGGTGTCAGTTCGAAGCGGCGCCGTCCGTGTGCCGGTACAAACGGGGAACCTTCCTCCTCGGTGCCGTCCACTTCGGGCGGGATCAGCATCCCGTGCCAATGCACAAGCTCCGGGGTATCGGTGTCATTGATGACGTCGATGACCACCGGATTTCCTTCTCGCAGCCGCAGCACCGGCCCGGGTGCGTCGCCGTTATAACCAATGGTCGATAGAATGTGGGAGCGGTCGAGTTCGACGGCGACCGGAGCGATGCGAAGCGTATAATCAGCTTTCATTTGAGGCGAGAGGAACAGGCCAGTCGGCGAAATCGTCTCTCCGCTCGTGGTTTCCCGTCGCAAGCGGGCCCACCCGGCTTGTGCCACCGCCATGCCACCGAGTTTAAGGAGCTTGCGCCTGTTCACAATCGTGCTTTCCCGCTGAGGCCGATCCTGATTGCATCGTCTCACGTGCCAAGCGGCGTGGACAAGCGCAGCCGGGAGCGAGCTAGCTGCAACCAATGTAGGATTTTCATCGTCTAATTGATTTTCGCGTGTGCTGCTCTCGCGGAGCTTCGCTATGAAGTTTTCGCACATTGTTTTGGCGACGGTGGTAGCCGCGGGCGGCGGCGCAATGCTGCGGGCCCAGCGGACGGGCGACTTCGGCTTTGGCAATGACGATTCCGTCACGAATGTAAAAGCGGAATTCTACTGGTCGCGCTTGGCTTACTCCATCAGCATGGTCAACTTCGGCGCTAACGGCAGGCGCGGTTGGCGCAGTTCCTGGTCCCGTGACTATCCCAAAGCCGACCGTCAATTTCTCATCGCCATGCACCGCTTGACCCGCATTGACGGGCGCCCCACCGAACAAGTGGTCAACCTCGATTCCGACGAGATTTTCAACTATCCCTGGATATACGCCGTCCAGGTGCAGACGTGGACATTCACCGACGCCCAAGCTAAACGCTTGCGTGAATACCTTTTGAAAGGTGGCTTTTTGATGGTGGATGATTTCCATGGCACCGAGGATTGGGAAAACTTTATGAACGGCATGCGCCAGGTGCTGCCCGACCGTCCCGTCGAGGACCTGCAGAGCGGCGACGAAATCTTCCACACTCTCTACGACATCGACGACAAAATGCAGATTCCCGGCGAACAGTATGTCTGGACAGGCCGCACCTATGAGAAGGACGGCTACCGGCCCAAATGGCGGGCTATCCGCGACGACAAAGGGCGCATTATCGTTGCCATCTGCCACAACATGCACCTGGGCGACGCCTGGGAATGGGCGGACGACCCCAACTACCCGGAGACCTTCGCGTCCATGGCATTTCGCGTGGGGCTCGACTACATCCTCTATGGTATGACTCATTAGTCTCGCCCGAGACCGGATGGTAGGTTGTAAAGCCATCGCCGCACGCGCAGTGAAGAATGAAGGGTGAATGTTTCAGTTTCTCTTCAAATACCCGACTCCGGTCTTCGCCAAAGGTCGGTTCCTCTTCCTGGCGGGGTGGCCCGCGTGGCTATTGCCCGTAATGATTGGCGCAGCCGTAACCGGTCTGGTGCTTCTGATCCGGTGGAGGCTGCGCGGCGCGCTGCCCGGATTGAGAAGTTGGCGTGGCCGGATGATTTGCGCTCTGCAATCCGCGTTCGTCTCCTTGGTTCTGTTCCTGCTCTGGCAACCGGCAATCATCGTGGCCGAACTCAGTTCCCAACAGAACATCATCGCTGTGGTTGTGGACGACTCGCGCAGCATGGCCATCGCCGACAGTGAAGGCAACAAACGCGAGGATGCGGCCGTCGCCGCTCTCGACAGTGGCGTTCTCGCAGGTCTGCAACAGCGCTTCCAGACGCGCATCTATCGGCTCGGCGCTGGCATCATTCAGATCGATGGTCTGCAGGGGATTGCGCCGGTGGAACCTGCCACGCGCATTGGCGACAGCTTGAAGCAGCTTGTTGTGGAAACGTCAGACTTGCCCGTCGGGGCAATCCTGCTGCTCAGTGATGGCGGCCAGAATACTTCCGGTTCGGGCGGCACGGGAATTGGACTGGATGTTTTGCAAGCCTTGCGAAACCGCAGCCTTACGGTGCACACCGTAGGCTTCGGCAAAGAAGAGAGCGCTCACGACGTGGAAATCGAAGACGTGAGCGTTGCGGCCAGCGCCATTGCCAATAGCCGCATCGCCACCACCGTCAGCCTGACACAGCACGGTTATGCGGGCCAGAAGGCCAAGCTCACCGTACGCGACGGAGATAAGGCCCTCGCGGAGCGCGAACTCACTTTGGCGGACGACGGGCGCATTCAGACCGAGCCGCTCTTCTTTCCCATCGGTGCCGCGGGTGCAAAAAGCCTGAGGTTTAGCATTGAACCGCTTCCCGGCGAGGAGAACCTTGCGAACAATGCCGTAACGCGCCCCATCCTTGTAAGCGATGCGAAGCGAACGATTTTGTACATCGAGGGCGAGCCGCGCTGGGAATACAAATTCATCCGCCGGGCCGAAGCGGATGATCCGACCGTGCAGCTGGTCTCCATGCTCCGTACCAGCGAGAACAAAATTTATCGTCAGGGAATCCACGATCCCGGGGAGCTGGCCGACGGTTTTCCTGTCCGCCCAGAGGATCTGTTCGGCTATTCCGGGATTATCATTGGCTCCGTTGACGCAAATTTCTTCACTCCGCTGCAACAGGAACTCTTGCATGAGTATGTCGATCGCCGTGGCGGCGGCATCCTTTTTCTAGGCGGACGCTCCTCGCTGAGCGACGGCGGTTGGGGAGCATCGAATTTGAACGATTTGCTCCCGACGTTTCTGCCGGCTGGAAATCACAACTTTCATCGCAATGCCGCAACGGTGGAGTTGACGCCCCGGGGCAAGGACTCGCCCATTACCCAGCTGCTCGACGATCCGGAGAAAAACGTTCAGCGCTGGAAGAAGTTGACCTACCTCGCCGATTACGAAGATGCCGGCTCCCCCAAACCGGGCGCAGCCGTGCTTGCCGATCTGCAGGTCGGCCGGCGCAAGCTGCCGTTACTCATCACGCAAATCTATGGCCACGGCCGCACCGCGATCCTAGCCACGGGCGGCACATGGCGCTGGCAGATGAGCGAAGCGCTTGGCGATCCCTCCCACGATCTTTTTTGGCAGCAACTTCTGCGCTGGTTGGTCGCCGAATCCCCCGGCCCCGTTGCCGCTGCCATGCCGGAGCGCCTGCTGATGGATGACGGCCAGGTCCAACTGACGGCCCAGGTGCGCGACCGCCAGTTTCAACAGGCGCCAAACGCTATCGTCACCGCTCACATCGTTGGACCTGGCGGTGCGAATGCCCTCATCGACCTCACACCCTCCGGCGACGCACCGGGACTCTTTAAAGCGCAGTGGACCGCGGAGAAACCGGGTGCCTATCTTGCCGAAGTCATCGCCGAATCTGCGGGCAGTCAACCGCAGAAACTGGGGCGCGATGTGGTTACTTTCCAGCGGCAAGATGGGGTCGCGGAGAATTTTCACTCTGGGCAGAATCGACGCCTGCTGCAACAACTCGCCGCCGAAACCGGCGGCCGTTACTGGAACCCATCCGAGTTGAAGAATCTTCCTCGGGATATTTCATATTCTGAAGCAGGCATCTCCCTACACACCACCAAGGAACTGTGGGATATGCCGATCGTCCTGATTTTCCTGCTCGGTCTGCCGATTGCCGAGTGGCTGCTGCGTCGTAAGTGGGGCGTGATATGACGCGCGCTTTGTTACTGGCAATGGTGTGCGCTCTCGCCCTGCCCGCATATGCCGCCACCTATTATGTCGTGGCGGCCGGGCTCGGAGGCGAGCCGGATTACGAACAGCGCTTCGCAGCTGCGGCGAAGGATCTCGATCGAATCTTTAAGGGCGCTGGTTCCAATGCCCACGTCTATACGCTCACCGGGGCACAGGCTACGGCCGCGCAATTGATGCAAACGATGGAGGAAGTGGCGCGCCATGCCCAGGCGGACGATGACTTCGCGCTGATCCTGATTGGTCACGGCTCCTTCGACGGCGCCGAGTATAAATTCAATCTCGTCGGGCCTGATGTGACCGCGGCACAGATCGCTGCCCTGTGCGACCGCATTTCCGCCCGCCGCCAGCTTATCGTGGACACTACCAGTGCCAGCGGCGGGGCGCTGGCGGCCCTCGAGCGTCCGGGCCGCGCGGTGATCGCGGCGACCAAATCGGGCACCGAAAAAAACGCGACCGTCTTCGCGCGCTACTGGGTCGAAGCCCTTGAAGATTCCGCCGCCGATACGGACAAGACCGACTCCATCAGCGCCCTGGAGGCCTTCCTCTATGCCAACAGGAAAACTGCCGCGTTTTACGACTCGCAGAAGCGCCTGGCAACCGAGCACGCGGTTTTTAACGATACCGGCCGGGGTGATCCCGTGCGCGAGCCCGGAAACGGTCAGGGCCAACTTTTGTCCGGCTTCACCTTGTTGCGCTTGGGAACAAGCCAGCAGGCCGCCAACGATCCGGCCAAGCGCGCGCTGCTCGACAGAAAAGATGAATTGGAGCAAAAGATTGACACTTTGAAATACCAGAAAGCAGCGATGGATCCGGAGGACTACAAGAAGCAATTGACAGACGCCCTAGTGGAACTCGCCAAGGTGCAAGAGGAGTTGGACAAATGAAGCTCCCCGCTCTCCTCCCAACGTTTCTCCTAACCTGTTCCGTGCCGCTCCGGGCTGCGGTCCCCGCGGACTGCTGGGCCCTCAGCAAGCACGGACATCGCTCCGAAGCACAAGCCTGCTTCGACACCTTGACCCGCAGCGGCGACGCGTACTTTCGAGCCGAAGGTTTCTGGGGCCTGAAAGAATGGGAGCAATCGAACGAGCAGTTTCGCCTCGCAACCCAGCCCTCCCACAGCAAAGCCCTCTACAAAGTGCGATGGGGGAAGTTGTTGCATGAGCGTTTCAATGATCCGGATGCCGCCGGGCTGTTTCGCGAAGCGCTGGCTGAGGATCCGTCAAACGCTCAGGCTTTTCTCGGACTTGCCATCGTGTCCGCGGCCAGTTTCGACGGTCAGGCCACGGTATATTTGACGAAGGCCCTGGAACTCGATCCGAAGCTGGCCGAAGCGCATGAGTTCATGGCCGATCTTGCCCTCGCCAATGGCGATAGCGAGACCGCCGCGGCAGAGGCCGACAAGACCATCGCCCTGGAGAACGACGCCCTCGGTGCCATGGCCGTTCACGCCGCCATTGAGTTGATCGCCGATCGCCCTCCCGACCCTTGGTTCGCCAGGATCCAGAAGATCAACCCCGCCTATGGCGAGGCCTACGCCATTGTCGCGCGTCAACTGGAGTTGCACTACCGCTACGAAGACGCGGTGATCTACTACCGTAAAGCCATCGAGGCCGATCCGCGCTTCTGGGCGGCACATTCGGCCCTTGGGATCGATCTGATGCGATTGGGCAAGGAAGAAGAGCCGTTCAAGAAGCTGGAGCTGAGTTACAACAACGGCTATCGCGATGCCGCCACCGTGAACAGCTTACGGCTGCTCGACAGCTACAAAAACTTCGCCACTTTTCGCGATGCCACGACCATCCTGAAACTCAACAAGGCAGAAGCCCCGCTCCTGCTTCCCTACATACAGCCGGAACTGCATACCATTCTTGCCACCTACGAGAAAAAATATCGTATGAAACTTCCCGGGCCGGTTCAGGTCGAAGTCTATCCGGACCACGAGGACTTCGCCGTGCGCACCACCGGAATGCCCGGCCTCGGCGCGCTGGGCGTGACCTTCGGCGAAGTGGTGGCCATGGATAGCCCTTCCGCCCGCAAGCCTGGCGATTTCAATTGGGGCTCCACGCTTTGGCATGAGATGAGCCACGTCTTTATTCTTACCGCCACCAATCATCGGGTGCCTCGCTGGTTCACCGAAGGCCTGGCGGTCCACGAGGAAGGGGAGCACTCGTCCGACTGGAGCGATCGCCTGACCCCGGAAGTGCTTATCGCCATTCGCGACAAGAAGCTTTTGCTCGTGGCCAACCTGGATCGCGGCTTTGTCTTTCAGGACTATCCCTCCCAAGTTTTAGTCTCCTACTTCCAGGCCGGCCGCATCTGTGATTTTATTAAGGAGAAGTGGGGCGAAGAAAAGCTGCTCGTCATGGTCCACTCTTTTGCGAAATTGCAGACGACTCCGCAGGTGATCGAACACGATCTCGGGCTTTCCCCGGAAGAGTTCGACAGACAGTTTCTCGCCTGGATCGATGGGAAATATGGCGCCCGGGCCACGCACTTCAACGAGTGGCGGGAAAAGTGGAAAGCCCTGCTCATCGCCTTTCAACAGAAACAGTACGACACTGTGCTGGCCCAGGGAGCGGCCCTGCTGGCGATGTATCCGGAATACGTGGACGAAGCAAACCTCTATGTCTTGATGGCCGACGCGGATAAAGCGCGGGGCGACGCGAAGTCGGAGGCTGCCATCCTCACCGCATACGAAAGCGAAGGAGGCCAGATGCCGGACGTGCTGAAGCGACTTGCCACATTGCAAGAGGCCGCGGGGCAACCCGCCCAAGCGGCGGCAACGCTCGCGCGCATCAACTACATTTACCCGGTTAAAGATGAGGATCTGCATCGCCGATTGGGCGATCTGCTGTACGCGCAGAAACAGTATGACGGCGCAATCCGGGAATACAGCGCGCGGGTGGCCTCGAACCCTGCAGATAAAGCCGGCGCAGAGTTCAACCTCGCCCAAGCCTACTTTGCCGCGGGACAAAAGGACAAGGCCGAGGATAGTCTGCTGGCCGCGCTCGAAATCGCTCCTGGCTATCGTCCGGCGCAGAAGCTCTTGCTTGAGTTGAAACAATCGGCAGCAAAATCGAACTGAAGGAACCGAATCGATGGCTTCTTTTGCCGGATTGAATCAAGACGCAGCCGCACTCCAAGAACGTATCGAACGCTTCCACGTTGTGCGTGAAGATATCCTCGGTCAGGTGCGCGAAGTAATCGTGGGCCAGCAGGAAGTTCTGGACCAGATATTGATCGCCATCTTTGTCGGCGGCCACTGCTTAATGACCGGCATGCCCGGCACCGCCAAGACGCTTATGGTGCGCACCATCGCCGACGCCCTCGACCTGCAGTTTCGGCGCATCCAGTTCACGCCGGACTTGATGCCTTCGGACATCACCGGCACGGACATCATTGAGGAGGATCTGGCCACCGGACATCGCAAGTGGACGTTCGTCGAAGGCCCGATCTTTGGCAATATCCTTCTGGCGGATGAGATCAATCGCACACCTCCGAAGACCCAGTCTGCCCTGCTCGAAGCGATGCAGGAGCACTCCTGCACCGTGCGAGGACACCTCTACCGTTTGCCCTCTCCTTTTTTTGTGCTGGCCACCCAGAACCCCATCGAACTGGAAGGAACCTATCCGCTTCCTGAGGCGCAACTAGACCGTTTTCTGTTCAACTCCATTCTGGAAGATTTGAGCGCCGAGGACGAACTCAAGGTCATCGACCGCACCACTTCGACGCGCGCGCCAAAAGTGGTCGCCGTAGCTTCCGCCGAGGATCTGCGCGCCTTCCAACAACTCGTTCGCATGGTGCCGATTGCGGATGCCCTTTCGCGTTATGTCGTGGACGTGGTGCGAGCCACGCGGCCGAAGACGCAAGGTTCGCCCGAGTTTGTCAGGAAATATGTGAATTACGGGGCCAGCGTCCGCGCCGCTCAATTTATTGTCTTAGCCGCGAAGGCCCGGGCGCTCTCCCACAAGCGCTATCACGTCGGCTATGACGACATAACATCTGTGGCCGTTCCTGTGCTCCGGCATCGCATCCTGCTGAACTTCCACGCCGAGTCCGACGGCATGGACGCCGACGCGATCCTGCACCAACTCATCGCGCAGGTGCAGCGGCCAAAGGAAACCTGATGCAAAGGTTCCTCGATCCCAACGTGCTCGCGGGCATCTCCACGCTGGACCTGTTGGCTAAGACGGTCGTGGATGGATTCGTGGCCGGTCTGCACCGTTCGCCGGACTTTGGCTTCAGTCAGGAGTTTGCGGAGTACCGCGCCTACGTCCCTGGCGACGACCTTCGTCACGTGGACTGGAACCTTTTTGCGCGCACGGAACGCTGCTACCTCAAACGCTATCGCGGCGAAACCAACAGCCAGCTGACCGTGCTCCTGGACGCGAGCAACTCCATGCTGTACACCTCTGGCCCGCCAAAGAAAATGGACTACGCCCGTTACCTCGCTGCCTCCCTCTTCTACCTGGCCATCCACAATCAACGCGATGCCGCCGGACTGATCGTCTTTGACGACGAAGTGCGCGAATACATCCGCCCAGCCACCAGGACAGGCCAGCTTGCGCGGCTTTTCGCGGGACTCGAACGGGCCGAGCCTCGAGCCTTGACCGATTTTGGCAAGCCCATGAAGCACCTACAGAATTTCTTGCGCCGGCGCGGAATCGTGATCGTCATCTCGGATTTCTATGAGCAGCCGGAAACCATTGTGCGCACCGTTGCACCCTTGCGCTTCCACGGCAACGAAGTGGTCCTGCTTCATATTCTCGATCCACAGGAGATTCGTCCTGTGCTGCGCGGGTCCGCGATTCTCGTTGATCTGGAAACCGACAAGAGGATCGAAGTGGTCCCCGAATATGCGAGGACCGCTTATCGCGCCAAGATCGATGCCCATATGGAGGAGCTTCGCTCGCGCGCCCGATCGGCGGGGATGGATTATCAGTTGCTCGTCACCGATCAACCCCTCGATCGGGCGCTGCGCGAGTATCTTTCGCTGCGGCAGGCAGAGAACTGATGGGCTTTCTTGCACCATGGTTTCTGCTTGGGCTTGCAGCTCTCGGCGTACCGGTCTTTGTCCATCTTCTGCGCCGCCACAAAACCACGCCGCGTCCGGTGAGTTCGCTGATGTTTTTTGAGCGTGGCACGCAGAGCTCGACGCGGCACCGTCGGCTCAGCTATCTGCTGCTGTTTGCCTTGCGATCTGCGTTGGTACTTCTGGTGGTGCTTGCCTTCGCGAATCCGTTCGTACGCCGGGCCGCGGCCGATGCCAACGGGCGTCTGCTTCTGATCGTTCTGGATAACTCCTTCAGCATGCGTGCCGGCACACGGTTTTCCGATGCAAAGCAGCAAGCCTTGGCGCTCCTGGCGGCCAAGCCGCCTGCGCAAAAAGCGCAGATCATGTCTCTCGGCGGCCAGTTGGAAGTGCGCACACAGCCGATCACCGACGACACACAACTGCGCGTGGCGCTGGAGAGCATCCAGCCGGGCGATGGCCACGCGAGCTTCGGCGAATTGGGCCGCGCCATGCGTACTCTCGCGCAAACCGTTCATGGCCCCATCGATCTTCATCTGTTCAGCGACATGCAGCACACCGCCATGCCGGCCAACTTTGCGGACATGGTTCTGTCGGACAATGTGACATTACGGTTGCAACCCGTTGCCAACAGGCCTGCTCCGCCGAACTGGACCGTCGAGAGCGTGGACGCTCCGACGGCACTGTCGGATCCGAAAGATCCAAAGCGCTCTCGGGTGCAAGCAGTGATCGCGGGCTTCAACACCCCTGCCGAGACAAAATCGGTTTCTCTGGTGGTGAATGGCAAGACCATCTCGACTCGCAAAGTGCTCGTGCCCGCTGCTGGTCGCGTCCCGGTTGAGTTTGTGCCCCTCGATGTTGGGTATGGCCTCAACCGGTGCGAAGTCCGCATCGAGGGCGGCGACGCATTCCCGACCGATGACGCAAGCGTTTTTGCCGTGCGCCGGTCCGACCCCGATCGAGTTCTGTTGGTTCACGCCCTCGGCGATACGCGTTCGCCGGTCTACTTTGGGTCGGCATTGTCCGCGGCGGCGCAAGGCTCTTTTGTCATGCAATCCGTAGCCGCGGAGCAGGCGACGGATCTCGATCCCTCCAAATATGGCTTTGTGGTGCTCTCCGATGCCGTCACGCTTCCCTCGATTTTCGAACACACGCTTGCGCAATACGTCGCAAAAGGCGGCAGCGTGCTGATCACCTTGGGCACGTCGGCAGCGCGAGGTACGCATATCCCGCTATGGGGGGGCGAGGTAAAGGACACACATGACTACGCGCGCACAGGCAGTCCGGTGTCAGTCGGTCAACTAGACTTCAGCTATCCCGCGCTCGAACAGGTCCAACCGGGGCCTGATAACGGTGGTTGGGGAGTCGTGAAAGTATTTTATGCAGCGGTATTGGACGCGGACCAGGCGCGCGTCGCGGCTCGCCTTACAGACGGCACACCGCTGCTTCTCGACAAACCATTGGGCGAAGGCCACCTCTTACTCTTCGCTTCGGGACTTGAAAATCTCACCAACGATTTGCCTCTTCATCCCGTCTTTGTGGCCTTCGTGGACCGCGCGGCGCGTTATCTCTCGGGCGGTCAGTCGCTCGGTGGATCGCGCCTGGTGGATTCCTTCTTGCAGCTGCGGGCAGCGGCAGAGCCCGTGCGTGCAGTGCCAAACGTGGAAGTGATCGACCCGGACGGGCGCAGGCCGCTCTCTCTGAGCGAAGCTCGGACGGCGCAATCCGTTCGGTTGGAGCGCGCGGGATTCTACCGGATTCGATTTGCGAATGGCCGTGACGCGCTTATCGGCGTGAATCCGGACCGGCGCGAATCCGATCTGCAACCGCTGCCGGAGGATGTGCAACGCCTGTGGACCGGCAGTTCCGGCGGCGGGGCAGATCAGAGCGCTGGAGCCGCATCGATCGACGCAAAAAATCGAACCATCAGTCTATGGTGGTGGGTTATGCTATTTGCATTCGCCGTCGCGGTGGCGGAAACCGTTCTTGCCGGCGTTTATATGGGCACGCAACGGGAGGAAGTATGAGCAACCGCAGCGATCTCAATCTCTATATCGCGCGGCTGCAGCAGAGACTGCGGCTGGGAGCTTGGCTGCGCGGCGCTGCCATCTTTACCGGCACTGCTCTAAGTCTCACCGTTGTATTAGTCTTCATCCTCAGTCGCTTTGCCTTCCCGGCCCATGGCGTAACCGCTGCGCGATTGGCGGTCTTCCTTGGACTCGCGGCCGCAGCGGCATATGGCGCCGCGCTGCCGCTGATTCACTTGACATGCCAGGAAGCGGTGCGCAACGCCGAAGCAATAAATCCTGACCTTCAACAACGATTGACCACTTTCCAGGACCGCGAAGGGAAGGACAATGAAGGCAAGGACAATGATCCGTTTCTGGAGTTGCTCGCCGCCGATACCATCGCGCGTGCACAGGCCACCGCGCCCTCTTCCCTGGTTCCGGACAAGCGCCTATTCGCCCTTGGAGGCGCAGGCATCGCTTGCCTGTTCGTGTTGCTTTGGATCATTGCTGAGGGGCCGGGCTACCTCGGATATGGCGCTTCGCTGCTTTGGACCCCGTACAGGAACACTGTTCCCTTCTACAAAATCACGGTCACGCCGGGCGATCTGACCGTCCGACGAAACAGTGATCAGCTCGTCACCGCTCGAGTGACCGGCGCGCGTCCATCTAAAGCTCAACTCTTCGCGCGCTACCGGAACTCTCCGGTATGGGAACCCGTCACCATGCAGGCCGAGCCGGATTCCGGAGGCGATGCGGCTTTTCAGTTCGTTTTTGCCGGACTCCCGGAGAACGTCGAATACTATGTAGCTGCTGGACCGCTGGTCTCTCCTCACTATACGGTCCGGGTGGTCGACCTGCCCTCCGTCAAAGAGATCACCGTCACCTATCACTATCCCTCCTGGACCGGGCTAAAGCCTAAGACGGAGGAACACTCCGGCGATCTGCGTGCTGTCGAAGGAACGGACGCCGAGATTGAAGTGGTGATGGATCGCTCCTTAAAAGACGGACGGCTCATCCTGGACAGCGGCCAGATGATTACTCTGACGGGTGGAACGGACAACAAATATCAAGGTTCGATTCCTTTGGAGAAAGACGGCGCCTACCACGTGGCCGGCACGCAAGAATCCCAGCAGGTACGCCTCTCGGAGGACTATTTCATCGCCACCGACAAGGCCATGCCGCCGGAGGTCGCCATCGAGCGCCCGGGCGGCGACTATCGAGCCAGTCCCATCGAGGAGGTAACTGTGCGCGTACAGGCCAACGACCAATTTGGCGTCAGCGACGTGCACCTACACTACTCCGTGAATGGCGGCCCGAATCGCGATGTGAGCCTTCTCAGATCACCGGGCGCCAAGACCTCCGATGGTTCTTACCTCCTTCCCCTGGAGGACTTCAAGCTCATCCCCGGCGATTTGGTCAGCCTTTATGCAACCGCGAAGGACGGTCACAGCGAAGCTCGCACCGATATTAGCTTCATTCAGGTCGAACCCTTTGAGCGCGAGTTTTCGCAGTCACAACAAAGCGGTGGTGGCGCCGGAGGTGGAGGAAGCGGCAATCAGACAGAGATCTCCAAGCGCGAGAAGGAACTGATCGCCGCGACCTGGAAGCAGCAGAATGATAAGACCGCCACTCCCAAGGATGCGGCAGCCTCTGGTCAGTTTCTCTCCGAGGCCCAGCAGAAGCTGCGCGACCAGGTTCTGGCTCTCTCCGTCCGCATGCGGTCCCGCGACCTTTCTGCGGCGAATCAGGAGTTCACCGATTTCGACAAGGACATGCAGGATGCGGCCGCAGCGATGCAGCCCTCCGCCGAAAAACTGAAGGGCAGGCAATGGATGGACGCAATTCCCTTGGAGCAGAAAGCCCTGCAGGCGCTGCTACGAGCCGAGGCCACTTTCCGGCAAATCCAGGTCGCGTTTGGCCAGCGCGGTGGCGGTGGCGGCTCCAATGCGGGCCGTGATCTGGCCAGTCTGTTTGATCTGGAATTGGACACCGAAAAGAACCAGTACGAGACGGCGAAGACCGCTTCTCCCGCCGACCAGCATGCAAAAGAATTGGAAGACGCGTTGGCGAAACTCGATGCATTAGTCAAACGCCAGGAAGATTTGGCCAACCAGCAGCACAATCCTCAGCAGAGCTTCCAAGAGCGCTGGCAACAGGAAATCTTGCGCCGCGAGGCCGAACAACTGCAGCGGCAAATGGAGCAATTAGCGCGAAACGGCGGACAGAACGACTCGGGGGCGGCATCACAAGATACGCAAAAGCAGCAAAGCTCTTCGTCGCAGGGGGCAGCGGATGGCCGCAGCGGTACGCCGTCCTCTCGCCAGCCAGCTGGCAAGCCCTCTTCCGACTCATCACAAAGCCAACTGGGCGATCCCCGAATCCAACAAGCGCTGAAACGTCTGCAGCAGGCAGGCGACACCATGAAGCGCGCGGGCGGTCCTTCCCAGGTTACGGGCACCGCACGGCAAGCTGCCGATCAGTTGCGTCAGGCGTCTAATCTCCTCGCCGGCACCCAGCAACAGCTGGCCTCCGAGAAATTGGACTCTCTTGCGCGCGAAGCCACTCGGCTCGCCCAAGAGGAACGCGCGCAGGCCGGCCGCATCGACAATTTCGCTGGCCAACAGACGGACCCAAACGCAACGGATCTTGCTGCCATGCTGGCGCGGCTTCATGAGCGCGACCGCCTGGCCCAGGACCGCCAGCAACTCTCGGATGACCTTTCCAATTTGCAGAGAAATGTACGCGATACCACGCGTGAATTAGCTTCTGCTCAGCCGGGTGTGGCGCAAAAGCTGCGCGATGCCCTCACTGGGATGGATGAATCCGATCTCGACAATCATGTGCAAAGAACGGCGGACTGGTTGCGACGTGGAATCAATCCGAATTCAAACGGTACTGAAAGCGAGATCGCCCAGGGACTCGACAATCTGAGCCGCCAGCTTCAGCAGGCCGAGAAGGGATTTGGACAGGGTAAACCGGCGCAGCGCGGTTCAGACCCATCGGACGCCCACGAGGCGCTCGATCAAGTGGAGCGGCTACGCGGCCAGATCGAAGCAATGGCCGGTTCGCGGGAAGGCAACGGCCCACCCGCACAAAGGAACGGCCAACAGCAAAGGAACGGCACAGGCCAGCCCGGCGGCGATCGCCTCCAGCGGAGCAATGATTCCGGCAGTCAAAGTGGGAATGTCCACTACGGAGGCGGCTCCGCCTCGGATGGCACGGTCTGGGGCAACATCAACACCGGCAATAATCGCTATCGACAGCCGGGGCAACATCCCGCGCAAGCGGACTCTTCCGCTAATCCCGCGGACACGCAACGTACCTATCAGCAGAGTTTGCAGGCTTTGAATCATCTCCGGCGCATGGTCCAGAACGATCCCCAGGCCGCAAAAGAAGTGGAGGAGTTGCTGCGCCAGATGCAGCAACTGAATCCCAGCCGCTTTCTAGGAAATCCAGCGATGGTAGAGCAAATGCACCGCGAAGTTCTCAGCTCCGTCGATAAATTGGAACTTCAGTTGGAGCGCGACAGTAGCTCCACCGATGCGCGCACCGGCAAATCCGATGCAGTCCCATCCGGATATCAGGAATCTGTGGCCGAGTACTACCGACGTCTAAGCAAAAATCCTTAGCGCAGCACAATACTTCGCAGCACTCCTCACCCCAAAAGAGTGCGTCAAGCCGGATGTTTCCGCAGCCATTCCAGAACCGGTTCAGCCCTCTCGTTCGGCGGAAAAACCAGATACAGTGCTTCCTCAATTTTCCCCGCTCGCAGGATCAACGTAGGGCGCTTCGGGCTCGCGAAATTGCAGCCTGTCCGTAGCATGCCGGGCTGCTATATTGTTTCACGCGCAGGTAGCGAGTTGGTTCGCCGATCTCCGGAGTCACTGTCGTGCAGATATCCGTAAAGGATTGACACGGTTGGCGCAATTCAACACTTGAAACGGTACCTCCAGGCGCTTCAACATATTTCGATGCGGTCAACAGGACATTCTTGCCGGATGGCGAACCAGTACTCGCAGTGGCAACTTGGCCCGACGTTGGCGGCAATGACGGCCGGGAGAGGCTCGAACACAAGTTGCGTTGGTTTGTCAGGCAGCGTTTGCGCAGAACGTTTCCCTCCGCTCTCGGAGAGCATACTGTGACTTCGAGCATTCCCGGTTGAGGTTGATCATGGAAGATGCGCAAAGTTCGGCACGGGCTGCGTTGCTGAAGACTTGGATGAGACGCAACTCATCGCGTTCCGCCGCGACCGCAATGCTGTAGAGGAGTACCCCCTCCCCCCGCGGGCCTGACGTCTGAAGACAGCACTGCCACAGGCTTCAAGTTTCACGACCGGGGCTGCGCTCGCTGTGGCTCGAAAGCAATATTTCAGCTCAATTTCTCACCAGACCTGAAGCACCAGACCCTGAAGCACCAGAGGATGTTTTTCCACGGCCCAGAGCGTCGCAGGACCGCTCTCTTGTGGACGGACGGTCAACCAAATTGCGGTTCCTGCGGGTCGAGAGCGCAACCCGGCAGCCGAGACCTTTGGGGGCGGTGGCTGGACGGACGCTTTTCGAAGGGCTTCTTGATCAATGCGGAAAGTCCCGCACCTAGCGTGTGCCTGTGGGCTTGGAGTCTTGAGGTCGGCAGAATTGCGATGGGCGGCAAACAGAGTTTCAAGCAGGAACCCACCGCAGGGACTGACGCCCCAGGACTGCGAAGCGGATGGTTTGGAATTTTACGATGAGCACGTCGCTTAACTGCAGAGCCAGAACTCGGCGATTCTTTCTGTCGCTTGGGGCATCCTCTGACGTGTCTCCAAAATCAGCCCATTTGCCTCGACAAAGTGTCTTCACGCCCCACACCTCTCCTCGCGACCTCGCTTCCAGTCCACGTCGAGCCCTCGAAGGCACAGGTATGTCCCCAACACACGCAGTTTGCTGTGAAGTTTCTGAGGCGAGATTTGTCGCCCATTGACGGACCTGTTCCCTTACGCTGGTCGGCTGCGCCGCGGCGTTTTCGACCCGCCGGGTCGATTTCCTTTCCATCAAGTTGGGCATCCGCGTTTGCAGCGATATCTGTGGCCTCTCGAACAGGTCTTCCAGCCCCTACGATTCGCTTTTGGCATGGCTTCCCCCGGGCTTGATAAATAACTGCTCACCAACTTCGCGCTCTCGGGCGACTCCCGCCGAAAGAGTTTTGAGTGGAATAGAGATGTTACGCCAATAATGGCTTTGATCCCGGTAAAGTTGGGCTGAGATGGCGAGAAGATTGATCTGGATTCCTGAAAAGACTCGCGGCGTCTATCACAAAAGACCCGCGGGTTCCGAATGCGGCCCAGCCCCATACAGACGACTGCAACGTCCCATTCTTACCGTCTGAGCCGCAATCGAGTGGGGTGACATAGTCCTAGTGGGTCAGAAGGCCATGTATGTATGGATGGATGTAAAGTTACGCAAAGCCGCTGGCAAACCTCCGCTGACAACCTCCAATTGAAGTGGAGCAGGAGGTGATAAATGACCAGGCTCCGCGGCTGTCGGTTCGCGTTCTGGGCTACGGCCAAGTTACTCTGGCTGTGCCTTGCCCTGGGTGGATTCGCGTCTGGGCAGATTTTGAACGAGGATAATGAGATTCAGGTACACGACTTGCCTTCCTTGATGTCGCGCACGCCCCACTCCTCCGACGTCTTAGTAACTTCGCTCGACACCGTATTCCACGATCACGACATTTGCTGCGGGAGGGATTCCGCACTGGGCGACAGTGCGGAGGCCGCCGATCCCCATTCTTTGAAGGACGTCGCCCGCAAGCTCGATGGCAAGCATTTGCTCGGTGATGGCCGTCCTATCAAGGTGAACGCCAGGTATGTCAATGCAGATGCGATAAATTCCGGCGAGATAATCACGACGATCGCCAACCAACACGCGCCGCTGATGGAATGGAACTCTCACATTTATGTCGTCCGTGGCGTGGTTTTCTTCTGGGCGGCCTACGGAGGGAGTGACCAAGGCTACACGCCGGTAACTGTGATTCGCAAGTTTCTGCTTTGGGATTTCTGCTTTGGGATACGCGATACTCCGATTCGCGGCGGGAGGTCATATTCGATCGAGAAACCGAGGAGCTCAACAAAGTAGGAGGGTTGTTGTTCCTGCAATGCAATGCTCGCCAGAATAACTGAGTTCAACACCTATTCAACTAATGTGATGAGTTGGCGTACCTGTTTTGGGCCGTGGTTGACGTAAACAGACAGATAGCAGCCGAAGCCGACCATCACGCCCGAGCAGTTCAACGATCTGCTCCAACTGGCTGCCGAACCTTACGCCACGATGGTCTTCGTCGCCGTGTGGACAGGCCTGCGAGTCAGTGAACTCATCGGCTTGAAGGTCCCCGCTGTGGGCTCGCCGAAAGGTCCGTATTAGCGTGAGCAGCTTGTTGAACAAACATCTGACGTGCAACGGCCTTCTGATCCTGAATTTCGCGGGCGCTCATGATCGAACCCCTTGCTCTCTCGTTTCGACTTCCTGGTACCCGAAGTGAGATTGACGAGTGCACTGCTTCTAGATGTAATGGTCCTGCATAACCGGAGCAGCGGATCCCTCTGACCACCTGCCCACGGGAACGACAAACACGTCGAATGGTTGAGCGCCTTTGAATTGTTGGATTCAGCATCACCATTGATTTCGGCAAATCGGCACCCCACGCCTTACCTTCTAGGCCCGTAGGTTAGTTCTGCCCAGTGCTCACTGCTGACGGAAAGCTGGATTGCGCGCCGAAATAACACTCAATGGATTCCAACTTTCCGTTCTTGATTCGGAGATACTCCACGTTCCGGAACGATTTACCGTCCTTGGTGTGGCAAAGATATTTCACAAAAGCATCCTCGGCGCCAGTGGTGATCCGCTCCAGGTCAAAATGTCCAATGAAATCAATCTGTGTTTCCCAGCATCGCGTTTTGAAAGTGCTCTTGCTGATGTGGTCGTCGCCGGCCGCGCTCGTAAAGGTGAAGTTATCGGCGAGCAGCCTATCCACTGGGCCCCAGTCTTTCTTCTCCCAAGCTGCGTACCACTTCCTGGCAATCTCTTCGTTCGTTAAGTTCTGCCCTCCCAAAGCGCTGGCACTTGCCGCTCCCGGCAGGCTCACCGCACCCACCAGTGAGCAGACTCCCGTTGTGAGCAGATTCCTGCGTGACACTGTGATCCTTGTCATTGTTCGCTCTCCTTTCATGATGTAGTTTGAAACGATTCGCCCGATTTGGGGGGAACGGCAAATTTGGTCGCACTGTTAACCTCAGTGGGCGCTGGCCACAATAGCACTCGGACCCTAACCACACATAAGCCAGGCCGCGTCGAGGATAAGAACCGCTACGAAACCTAGAGATACAATTGTCTGGAGTCTCTTTCGGTTCATCATCTACTCTTGTGTCGGCTGAATCTCGCCGCAGTTGTTGTTAAGAAGTACAGATCTGATCATTCCCCTCCTCACCATCAGTCCTTTTGTCCACTCTCGCCTCGGGGGCCTTGTGGGCAGTCGGGTGCAAGGCCGAGCATACAAACCGGTTGGTATGTATCAACGTCCAGACTGCTCCTTGGGAGCGATGCAATCAGCCGCGGTTGCGGTTGCCCGGCGCGCGAAGAGAAGTCAGCCAGCCCACGACATTTCTGATTCCCATATTCCACACCTTCGCATCTTGAGCATTCTTTGCCAACACTTCGTAGCCTTCGACCATCGCGATCAGAAAGCTGGCAGTCTCTTCCGGAACCAAGTCGCGGCGAACTGTTCCCTGATGTTGCCCCCTCCGCAAAGCCATGGCAATGCCTTCTTGCCAGGCATGGAAGATTCTCTCCAATCGCTTGCGGAATTGTTCGTCGAGCTGAGACATCTCCTGCGCCAAATTGACCAAAGGACAACCGCCCTTTACGTCTCTTGGTCGAGCTGATATCCCCTGTACAATGCCGATCAAAGCATCGATAGGGTCCTTGTCCTCGCTCTGTTGCAGAGGAAGCAACCACCTGTCACGGGGGAGTTTAGCGACGATCTCTTCGACAATGGCATATCCCAGAGCTTGCTTGTTTTCGAAATGGTAGTAGAGCGCTCCCTTGGTGACGTTGGTGGCGGCCAGAATTGTATCTATCGCGGCACTCTGGAAGCCCACTTTGTAAACCTCTCGAAAAGCAGCCTGCAGCAAGCGCTCCCGCGTGCGCTCAGAATCGCGCAGCCTAGCCGCCCTGCGTTTCGGACTCTTGCGTGCTGCCAACATACAAACCAGTATGTATCCTAAATCATCTGATAATTAATCACAATTGAGCGGCCTGACTTTTGGCTGCTGACGTTCTCGAATTTCATAACCTCTCGCCAGTGTGTATGACAAGTTGGAGAAACTGTCGCTCTCGCCGTTTTGGGATCGTCCCCGGATTTTGTTAGTCTGTCACTCGTTTTCGAACTCTTTAGCAGCCGAGTACGGTCCATCACGGTCCAATTCCGAAACGGCTCGCCTGGAGTTGCCTCAAACTTCACCGGCGCGGTGCTTCGCGCACCTGATCCATTCGTCCGCCAATGCGCGCCAGAGCTTCGAGAATCGCTTCGGCGTTCGCGCGGTTTGCTTCCAGATAGGCCTTGCCCTGAGGCGTAATGCTGTAGAGCTTCCGAGTCCTCTGCTGCTCCACGCTGGTATGACCGATCTCATGCAGCTAAGTCAGCGCGGGATAAATCACGCCTGGGCTCGGCGCATAGAATCCGCCCGAACGTTCTTCGAGGCTCTTGATCAACTCATAGCCGTGCGCTGGTTGTTCGGCGAGCAACGCCAGTATCACCAGTTGAATGTCGATCGCGTCGAGCTTGC